>Ga0181599_1001270_pt1 | contig 24871 bp, 16 predicted proteins | sample 041ome_3_FD_148658 | JGI IMG/M metagenome (GOLD analysis project Ga0181599, IMG submission 148658) | Coastal salt marsh microbial communities from the Groves Creek Marsh, Skidaway Island, Georgia - 041405US metaG (spades assembly) | ecosystem: Environmental > Aquatic > Marine > Intertidal zone >...
CGCAAAACGCGCGGCGTTCTCTGACGAAAGGAAAACGAGGGAGGCAAAAAAAATTTCATCATCATCACTCACTCACTCACTCACGTGTTTTGTTGTTTTCAGTTTTCTATTTACCAGTTTTCATCTCCCTCAAAACAAACAAACCGGTCGCGAAGTTACACGCCGCCGACGTCAACGCCGCCGACGCCAACGCTTTTGTTTTCCTAACTCGTAATCTCTCCATCTTTCTATCTATCCATCTCTCGTGCGCGCGCGCGATTTTGTTCTGAACAAAGAAACCAGAAGAGGAGAACAATGACGACGAATACTTTGAACTCATTCAGTTCAAACAAGACCGAGGTTTTTTGTTGTCGGGGAGGTGCCCGACGAGAAAAACAACGTTTTCGTCGACAAGAACGATTTAAAAGCAACCGCCAAACCGCTGAAGGAAGGAGAGGACGCGAAGGATGTGTTGTTTTCGCGCAGTCTATGAAACCGAGCGGACGACGCGCCGCGGCGGGAGGTGCAGAAGAGATTATCGCGCACAGAAGATTTTCTCTCGCTGGAAACCAACAAAGACGAGTTAACTATTCAGCAAATAACAAAGACAATAATACGAACAGTACCATCAACAACAACAATAACAACAACAATAATAATAATAATTCCGATGCTTCATCGCCGCAAGCGAAGCAGATGGAAAATACCGAAAGTGCGACCAGCAGCAACAACAAGGTGAAGATTGTGAACGGTGACAAGGCCAAAGGTGAACTAGAACTGCCCAGACAATCGGACTATGATAATAAGAACAACGCGAAAAATCGAACTAGAACAAACGGAGCGCCGATGACAAAGCTGTTGCGAACACCCATGGCAGGAGGCGTCGTTACCGCGGGGTCGAGAGATAAAGAACTTCCTCCTCTTTCCATTGCCGCTAGAAATTTGATGGAACAAGCAGATTATGCGGATTTGAGCACGACAATGAACGCCTTGCACCACAGGAGAGCCGGGTATCCTTTCTGTTCGACGGTTGACTTCGCCACGGATTCTACCGGTCATCCAATATTTTGCCTATCTCCGTTAGCAATACATACGAGAAACATTGCGGGAGATCCGAAATGTTCTTTGACGGTGAAAATGAACGGTTGGGGTGGTTTAGCAAACGCCCGGGTCACCCTATTCGGGGACGTTTACAAACTACCAAAAGGAGAGTATTCGGCGGCGGCTAATGAAATATTTAAAAACAAATATAGCACGCGAAAAGAGAGCACGGAATTGGAAGATTTGTGGGGTGATTACTCCTTTTTTAGGATGAATAGACTCATCGACGCGTATTTTGTCGGTGGATTCGGTTCTTTGAACTGGATCAATATGGAAGAGTATAAAAGTGTTGCTCCGGATGCAATCGTCACGCCTTCGCACGACCGAAACGTCCTCGATACATTGGCCCAACTGAACACGCGTTACTCGGCTGAGCTCATGCAACTGGTTGAAAACGGATGCGACGATTTATGGATTATTTCAATCGATAAATTTGGCATGGAAGTTCGCGTTCGCGTTGGTGGGAGTTCATATATCACTCGAGTGAAGTTTCCCGAAGCGGTGACGACGTACGAAGAAGCTTGCCGAGCGTGCGACGAGATTATCAAATTAAAGTTGTATCTAGTCTCTTGATTATTGCACTCCTTACTACGGGAAATGAATTTTTTTAATAAACACGTACAGTTAGCACGAAGAAACACACGCACTTGAATTTGTATGTTTCGTTGTTTCCTTGTTTTCAGTTTTGTACAGCGTGTACAGGTAATCTCTCTAAAGTCGAAAACTCCAAAAGATAGACTTGTGTGCGTGAATAAAACTCTATACTTTAAATAAATGATGTTGATGACGGTGGCTTCTGCGTCCATGTCGGCGCGCACTTCGCCTTTCCTTCGACTCAGTAGCAATAACCAGCGACCCGTATCTCGCGCTTCTTTCCATTCTTCATCTTTGTCTTCTTCGTCTTCTCGACGTTGCGTCTTCGTCGACGACGTCGGTGACGACGACAGACACAAAAATAACAATATTATTAGGAGCGACGATAGAAGAATAGGAGGCACGAAGATGCATAGAGGGAGACAACGCGGCGGTGCACTGATAATGAACGTGGCTGGACACGGACACGGCGCGGCATCTTCCACGGAGAGACGTCCGGGAGAAAATAAAGGTTTCGTCGAGGAGATGCGTTTCGTCGCCATGAAGCTCCACACGAGAGAGCAAGCGCCAAAGGAAGGCGAAAAAAAAGCAGAAAAAGTACCCGAACAGAAGCCTATGGCGCAATGGCAGCCGACGAAAGAGGGCTATTTGAATTTTCTTGTGGAGTCGAAAGCTGTGTACGATGCCATGGAAGCTATCGTTGCCTCAAATGCGGATCCCATGTACAAAGCTTTCATAGACTGCGGTCTCGAACGTTCGGAAGCTTTGGATAAAGACATTCAGTGGTTTCGGGATACTTTGAAAATGGAGGTTCCCGAAGCGAAAGGGGCAGGTAAAGACTACGCAGAATTTCTCAAGAATTTGGCCAAAGAGTCGCCTCCTCGTTTCTTGTGTCATTTTTACAACGTATACTTCGCGCACTCCGCCGGAGGGAAGATGATCGGAAGAAAGGTTTCGGAGATGATTTTAGATGGAAAAGAGTTGGAATTTTACGTTTGGAACAAAAATGGTGGTTTAGAAAAGTCCCTCGCGGAGGTCAAGGAGAAACTCAACGAAGCAGCTGAAAAATGGAGCCGCGAAGAGAAAGATATTTGCTTAGAGGAGACGTCGAAATCCTTTCAACTTTCTGGAGCACTCTTGCGGCTCATAGCGTAAAGTCAGAAAGAAGTGTTGTATTCCCTCACAAGAAGCATATGTGGTACATAACAACTTACAAAATTATCGTGAACGTAACCGCGCGATGCGAACGCTTCGATACAAACTCACCTTTGACACTCTGTGGATTCACGTTAACTCGATTTAGCGCCCCTTTTACTATTTGACTCGCGAAGTACAACGCGTGTTCTTCTACGCCGTCGCCGCGGCTATTGTTCTCTTCTCGTTGTTGTTGTACTCCATCTGATGATGACGCCGTCAGCATCGAGGCGCTACTATTATTGCTATCATCGCTACTACTACCAAAACTAGAATTATCGGCGAACGTTTTCGTCAAGGCGAAATTGTTATCTAACAAAACAAACGTTCCTCGATTATTCGTCTTCAAAGAGTCGATTCGTTTCCCAAACGTCTTTGTCCAAAAGTTCTTGCACATCCAAACGATAATCTCGTCTACTTTATCCTCACCAAACGGTTTCAGGTCGAGAAGGTGCTTTTCGCAGAGAGAATGTCCAACAGATTGGCCCATAGCATCGAGGCTATGTTTACCTCTCGATTTCCTCTCCCTTCGTTCGTGTTCTTGTTCTTGTTCCTGCGCTGTCTCCGCGGTGGTTGAGGAGAAAAACTCACGAACGAACTCGAGAAGCAAGTGGTGAAAAGCAAGAAGAGAGACGAGTTTTTTCTCCGAACCATCGGTACCAACACCAGTAATAGCAGGGGTGGTGGCTGCGGCGGATGGAAAAGGCGCGCTGAGAGGAGGAGGAGGAGCGGTCGCTCTTTGGGCGGCAGAAGTTCCCGAAGAGAAATCCATTTATTTTTATGACGCAACGAAAAATTTTACAGCATGGGCAATACGCGTAATTCAATATACTCGTATTCTGAATATCACGATGAACGAATACATGTCTGTCAAACGACGCGAAAATAATACTACCTACGCATAATACTACACTAATAATACTAATAATACTAATACTAATAATACTTATACTAATACTATTCCGCTGACTTGACTGCGTGCGTTTGTTTCACGTCTTACTCGACGCGTTCATACGTCTCTCTCTGCTGAGGTCGTAATCTGGCAGGTCTTCGAAAGTTTGCTTGCGCTCGATAGCGCATCTCCGGATTTAGCGTCAACTCTCTCGCTTTCAGCCACGTGCCAACGACGAATATAAATATCAGCGTTAAATAAAAACAAAACCACCACAATTTACCGGCTCCATCGTTTCCTCCCACGCCCGTCGAACGTTTCTCGCTTTCTTTTTGTTCTTCCACGAATTTCCTTTCGTCTGGTGGAGAGAAAGGTGCGAACGGCGGGTACGGTGGATACGGCGGAAGCGGTGGGGGAGGTTCCAATGGCGGTGAAGGAGGAAGAGGCATCTCGGGAGAAGGTGGTGGAGGCAGAGAAGGTGTCGGCGGTGGTTCGTTATCGTCAGCGGTCTCGTTCGCTTTCAACGAAGGGGACGGATGAGGGGAAGAAGAAGAAGAACCATCTTCTTCTTCTTGTTTTTGTAAGGCGAATGGATTTCGTTTTGTCGACGCGACTCCACGGAGGAACACGAGAGCGATAACGCAGCATAAAATAAGGAAATGCGATGCACCTTGACACGCGCGTGATTTTTTTACTCGTTGTTGTTGTTGTCGATGATGTCTTTGTCGTCGTCGCCGTCGCCGTTTAAGCTTGACGTAGTCGTTTTGTTGGAGCGAGAGCATCTCTGTCTCTCTCTCTCTCTCTCTCTCTCTCTCCAAATTTTTTTCTGGCGTCCAGTGAGAATCCGGACGATCCGAGAAATTTTGTGTGGACGCAGGAGCCCACTCTCGACTCCATTCTTTGGTGGTCGCGGAATTTTAAAAAAAAAGGTCGATGATGATGTATCAAACGAGTCTTAATCATACGATAACACCGAAACAGTATGATCCAAATCGCCTGCGCGTACGTGATTATCGATCGCGACCAAATTGCCGCCTTTATTCCTCGACAACGCAGCGCGGCGACGACGAATTCAACGAGATAACATCTTTGCTCGGCGGAAAGGAGTGGGGGGAATACGAAGTGGACGACCTTATCGAACTCGTCGCGGTCATCGACGAAGAAGGAGAAGATGAAGGAGAAAAGCACTACTTTGAAATAGTGCAAAAGAGCATTAACGATTCTGGCGTTTCATTCATCGGATACATTGATGGACTAGAGTATCAACTGGATATATCGAAAACAGTCGAAGAAGCAAGACTCCACACTCGAGACGGTAGAGGAGGAAATTTTTCGTCTTCGGTACCGAAAGAACTACTCAATTTCTGCCCCGAGTTTGAAATTCTTCATAAAGATCTGACAACGGCAAACAAATATCCGGTGTTTAACAGCAGTCGACACAAACGCACGATACGGGTAGATTGGGTTAAACACGAGAAGATAACAGACCTAGCAGCACTCAAAACGAAAGCGTCTGAAAATCCAGATTTTTGGTCGTTGGGTACGACGCCATCTCAGCCACCATTGACGGCAATTGAAAGGCTGACATTAAACGCGGGTGAAATATACGCGCTTCTTGCGGGCAATCGTCCACTAGCATTAATTCAACTGTACGCCCCGTTCGTTGAAGACGGGCAAGTCCAACCAATCGACTGTCCTTTCGTCAAGCGGGCTTTGAAAGAGTTGGTGACAACGTCGCCGCAGATTTTCGCCTGTGTAGCGTGTCGCATTGAAGGTTCGACAGCGTTGAGCGCAGTGTTCTATCCAAACATATCACCAAGCCGAGAACGAGCGTCACTTTTAGCGTCATTCGGCGCGCAAGGTGCTTTGGTAGCACAATCGCCATATTACGGCGTTCTGATCGGCGAATGTCTTGGATACGCCCGAGAGAACATATATCACCACGTCAAGAATACGTGCAACTTGCGCGGAGATATTTCTAAAGCTGTATTAGATCAAGTAAAATTTGATTTACGCGAATGTTCGCCTGTTGAACCTCTTCCACGCTGGAGAAATGGATACGACGACGACGCGCTAAAATTAGTTGCGAATGGAAATTCCCAGAGAAGGCGAAGGAAAAAGAAGAGATCATCTTCGTCCGTTGAAGCGTTAGAAGCGTTCTTAGGCAAGAAAAAATGATTCGTTCACGTGAGTGCGTGTGCATGTGTGTGTATGTGTGTGTGTGTGCGTTAATAAAAAATGTATTTCTAATAAAGGGCACGTGCGTAAGATAAGTAGTACTTGATATGTATGCCAATAACTTTTAAAGCGTCGTGACTTCTATAACGAACTAATTCTTCATTTCGATTATAATCAAACTAAAACTTCCTAAAATGTTCTTCTTGAAGCCCCCCCCGAGGACGATTGGCGCGCAAATCGCGCTCGCGATCTATTCTTTCGTCTTTCACGCTCGTCAACTATTCGGAGCATCTGCGCTATGGCGTCTACGATTTCCTCCGAAGACTCTGGCGGTGGCTTGCGAGGATACATTACTCTCCAATTGAGCGCCATATTCAGTTCTTCCCTAGCATCTCGAAGTAAATCCATTGTATCTTCACAGTTCGAATCTAAAAATACCCATTCATCTAAGAGAAACTTAGCTCTGCCTGCCGCGCTGCGGTCGAAACGAGACGACGGGACCATGTCGTCTCCATCAAATGACATATCAATATCCATGGATGCGTTGACTGATCCGTCCGCATTCAGTAAACCATCTTCTCTCTGGGCTCCATTGTTTAGAGTTTCCTCTATTTTAGGTGCAAACGAGATTTGGTGACCAGCGAACATGGCAACCTGCTCGGGCGAAAGTGCAGTTGAATCTCGAAGGAAAACGGAGGAGGAGAGCACCATTTCACGATAAACAAACCACTTGGGCAAAGGAGCAACACCCCGTGGAGGTTTCCGGTGGAAGGCAACTCCAGAAGGATGTAATCCTGCGTGGCTTTCTGTGCGCGTCCGTAAAGTACCAAAGGCGCCCAATGATCTTCGTGCGGCAAGATTTGAAGGGAGACCAGTCGCCAAAATGCCTTTAAAAAGTGCCTCGTTGTCGGCGTGCGCATTTATTCCAGAATCATAGCGTAACACTCTTCTCTGACCATATCCCTCGCAATCCCTCTCGGAAACAAAGCCTATCTTCACTAAATCGCTCAGTAGTTGCGATCTGACAGAAGTTAAATTACTCATGGCAGCGATTGAAATGAAGTTATCGGACCCCCAACGGCGAACGGTATCGTAATCCCGGCTGTTGAAAAGATCGTTGCATTGCTCCCACGCCCTGCACACTGCTAGCAAATCTGAAGAATCATGGAATGATTTACGAATAGCTCTCGCCTCATCTCGCATTCCCGGGGGCGTGTAAAATGGATCGCGAGACGAATACGAAGCAGCAGCCGTTAAAACAGGATCTAAGCACTTCGTGACGCACCCCAACAGAAGCATTCGAGCGATGGCTGGATCGATGGGCAGATTGGAAATTGTTCTACCCAAGGCTGTCAATTTTTCGCCACTTTCAATGGTTTGAATAGCTCCCAACTTTGTCAATCGATCTACGGCATACGCTACCGTGTCTTCGCTCGGAGGATCCATAGCCTTCGATAAGAATCTCTGAATACCAGTTTCCGTCATTGCTGCTGTCTGCAAGCAGGTAGCTTCCAACGCCGTTCTCTGTATTTCAGGAGTGGGGCGTTCGGCCATAGAAGCGTGAACACCTCTAGAGTAAAGACGAAAGCATGATCCCGGAGCAACTCTACCGGCTCTTCCAGATCTCTGAGTTGCCGAAGCACTTGAAATCAACACGGTTTCCATGGAGGACATCGCACTTTCCGCGTTGTAGGACATTTCGCGCACCAGTCCAGCATCGATCACAGAAAGAACATCATCGATAGTTACCGAAGATTCAGCGATGTTTGTAGACAATATGATCTTCATTGTACCTTCTTCTGCAGGCGTGAACACTGCTTGCTGCTCCTCTTGCGGGACGGACGAATGAAGCGGCATGATTTTCATAGTATCTTCGTTGTACGTGGCAGATTTTCGTATGAGCTCTGTTGCTGCTTTGATTTCATCCCAACCTGGAAGAAAGCACAGCACGGTTCCTTTTCTATTGTTCTCGATTTCTTTGCTCGCAATATGGGTTGCAATTTCGGCGACTAAGTTTACAGCAACTTCGGACTGGTCCCTGTCCCCAAGTTTGGTATTCTTATTTACGCGCATTTTACCACCGCTAAAACCAAAAACTCCCGCCTTCCCGGCTTCCGCACGATCGTTCTTCAACGCGACAGCTTTACGCAAGGCCTGCAATCTCGGTCGACCGTGCGAGTGTTTGCGGCCATCATTTTTCATCTTATCTTCCCACGCATTCAAACTGTCATCGTCGTCGTCATCAACATCGACATCCTCATCCTCATCCTCATATTCATCTTCCGAAAACTCTGGCTGCTCACCAGCATCTTCGGCATCAGCGATGCGTTCGATCTGCATGGAAGCTCGAGATTCTGCTTCGACTTCTTCGAGTTCACGAGCGAGGGAGATATCTTGGACGTGTAATAGTTCAGCCGCAAGCCGTCGAACGATTGGCGGCCAATCGTCATCTTGGCCAATTTTTGTGATTTCATTTTCATTATTTTGAACGATGATATCGTCATCGTCTTCGTTTTCATTCGAATTCGAGCTTGATGATTCTAAATGTTTTTCATCTTCTCCATCTTTGCTAGACTGCGTTCGCTCTAGTATATCTTCGAGGTAATGAAGTTCAACTGGATGTCGTGGCTTTGGTGGCACAGATAATAAAGGCGTTTGTCGAGCCTTGTCGGTATCTGTTGCGAAATATTTGGAGAATGATTCAGCATCCAGCGTTGCAGACATCAAGATAACTTTAAGATCTTTTCTGGTTTGAATTAATTCCTTCAAAAGTACGAGCAAGAAATCCGTATTTATATCCCTTTCGTGTACTTCATCGATAATCACGTGGGATACGTCCGATATTTCTGGATCGCGTACTAATCGTCTCAATAGAACACCCGTGGTGACAAACTGGACTGTACCACCGATACTTCGTGGTTCAGAACCATGTAAACGTACGCGATATCCAACGGAATTCCCAATCGGTTCGCAGCGTTCCGCAGCAACGCGCTCGGCGACTGAGATTGCCGCAATTCGGCGCGGCTGGGTCACAATGATCTTGGTTTCTGCACCTTTACCTTTCTTCAGAGCATCTTCTAGAATATACTGCGGGCATTGCGTAGATTTACCCGTACCAGTTCCACCGGATACAACTACGACTGATTGCGTCTCTAATGCTTTCAACATGTCCTCTTTCAATTCGAGGATGGGCAACTTTTCTCTGAAACGCGCCATTTTAGCCTCTTCTGAATCCTTGTCCTCATTCGCTCGTCTCTCGCGTTCAATTTCTTCCTGTAAAATCTCTTGCGACGCCTTTGCTTGCTCATCTCGGTACTTGTTGACTAAAATTTCTTCAGCTTTGGACAAATCTTCCGGATTCTTGGATTTAAAGAGATATTCGTTCAAGTTCTCACCTTTCTTCCTCCAACTCATATTTCCTCCACTCTCGGCGTTACGTGCCTCCTTCTCTTCTCTGCGTCTTTCGAGTTCTTCACATTCAGTTTTTAATGCCAAAACTCTCGCATCGTGCTCATCAGGAGATCCCATGGCGTTGACGAGAACTTCAACCGCCTCATCTGGTAAGGCTTGAATTCTCAGCGTCGCGACGTGGCCTCCCGGTGAGTCCGCTATGACTTTTTCCAATCTTTTCATCACGTTCTCGCCAAGTAACTCCCTCAAAGGTTCCTCCGATGCGTTCAAAAGTGCATTCCCCTCAGCTTCAGACTTTGACCTTCCGTATCCGATACCTTCTAGCTTCTTTCCGCCGTCGACAAAGCAAGATAACACCGCCTCAAAACCAGCTTTCCCATCTCGTCTCTTTGATATGTCAATGGAAGGCCTCGAGCTATCGACTAACTCAAGTAAAGCTTGCGCATTCTGGATTCTTTCTTTCATTTCTTTTTCTTTCATCTTAGCTACGCTTGGGGGTGCTTTTGGATCGATGCCAGACTCTAATAGTTGTTTCAATATGTCCAAAGCGGCAAGTGATGAAGACTCTCTTTTGGTGAATGCGATGCCACCTCCCATAAAAGTTACGACATCACCGTTAACTGTAGCTGAAGATGGCAACGCATCTAGCGATTGAAATGCAGCAGTTTGTATCGGGACCTCGAGCGTCGAAACAAATCGTCTATTATGAGGTGGTCCACTAGTCTGATACGAAATTTTCTGTTTGAACAGCATCTTTTGTTGCACAAAATGCAACACGTTCTTTGAATCGTCCACAGATTTGCACAACGCCGTGCCTCCAGATTGCTCTTTAAAGAAATCTAAAAATTCTTTTGCCTCTTTGCGTTTCAATCGCTCGCGTCCGTTTGGGCACGTCAGAGCACTGCTGTTTAAACTCTCGTTTTGATTTATACCGTTCGCGGTAGTTTTCTTCTTGAAGCTTCTCTGATGTTGAGTTCCCCGACCACCTCCATTTCCCTTGCGTTTCTTATCGTTTTTAGTATTCCTCCCGTTCGACTGTGAACTACTTCTGTCACCGTTTGCTCCATTTGCTGGCGTTTTCTTCTTTTTCGGCGGTCTTGGACCTTTCGGTAAAGTTGCAGTTTTAGCAGAGGAGGCAGAAGAGAAAGACGTATTTGAAGACGACGGCTTCGGAGCGTCTGCGGAGCCACCAGAGGACGAGGCGTTCGCATTTCCTCGAGCACCACCATTCGTCGCGTTGCTTCTTGTGTTTCTGGAGATACCTGATGTCGATTGTTTGGAAAATGCCGAAAGCAGATAAGTCCTTCGTCCCTTATCCGTTTTTACGTTGTCCTGTCGTCGCTCCGTGAGGAAAAAGCCTCGCTGACGGCCAAAGTTTGTCGTCGTCGCCGTCGTCATCGCACGCTTTTTACCGGGATAAAACGCACGACGAAGACAGACGCCACCGTTCGAGAACGTCGAGGATCCTACTCGCGTACCTGATAAATGACTTTGTACAGATATTGATGAGAAAGAAGACGCATTAGATGGCGTTACACGACAAAACATTCTTCTGCTGCCGTGATGAACAGTAAAAGTAAGAGTAGTCGAGGGGATTGACGGCTTCGTCGCTTTTAGTTGATGAATTGGCGGAACGATGAGAGACGAGTAGGAAGTTTTTTGCGTTGCGTGTGAGAGCACGTTGCGCACAACAGTAGAGGATGTGATAGAACAGATTCGCCTCGCCGACATTCAGTTTCTCCCGAAAGAGACGAAGCGATGATGTTTTCACTTTAGTCTACGTGTGTGCACTTGACACAACAACGCGCGCTATTATTTTTCTCGTTTTCTCGCACGACGGCAAAAAGAAGGTCAAAAAAAATACGTAGAGCAAGGAGAAAATGTTAACCCGCACTACGCAGAAAGAAAAAGCGTGTGTGCGGAAATACCAGTACATACTATATAAAACTTAATAAAACTTAAAAAGAAACTCCCGAAATACTTCCAATACATACACATGGATAACACAACCTCAAGCAAACTTTATTAGTAAACAATGTGCTAGCGGCTATAACGATTTAAAAAATATGAAATGTTGAATGCGACAGATGTTCCAATGTTATTACATTCCATAATACACAGTTAATAGACGCGAGTCAAGATATTAAACCCTAACCCAGAGTTTATCCCGATCTTGACATCCTGTTCCCCGACAGTCTTTGCATATCGCAATTTTCTTGCCTCTGCACAACCAACACGCCCTGGATTCTCCTAAAGTAGATTCGATCAACCTCCAATTTTCCGCCGTTGATCCGACTATGTGTACTTCACTATTGAAGTCGTCGTGGACGTCGTGATTGTTAATTCCCGAGCCTTGGCACGCGCTACAAAAAGACTTTCCGGTTCCTTTACGTGCGTACGACAACGTTTCGCAGCGAGAAAGAGTGCACGCCCGACAGAGAAAGAAGAAAGCCAAAGAGGTCAGTTCACACACACACACGCGCGCGCCTGCACGACACGAAAAAATAAACGAGTTATATAGAGTGAGATCGAAAGATGAAAGACAATCGATTCATATCTCGCTCATCTGAGAGTCAAGACGAACAGAGAAAGTAGAAAAAATGGACTCACCGTTGCACTTTGCACAGTTGTGATAATCCGGAAGGATGACGGTCCCTTCCTTCTTGCCTTGCTCTTTTCGAGAAAGAAAGGCGAGCTGATCTATGGTATACTTCTCCACATCAACATTTTTCCCAAACGTCCTTTCCTTCGAACTTTGTGGCGTTTCACTTTGGGACGTCGACGGTTCAGTCGACGGGTCCGACGACGCGCGCGTGACCACGACCGTTTTTCGCGATTTCGTTAGTTTTGATGACGACAACATCTCGTTACTCGTAGAAATATCTTGACGTAAAAACGTCGTCTTTCTCGAGCAAGAGCAGGGAGAGGAGGCAAAGCAGGCTCTGGATGATCGAGATGCGATAGACATTCCGCGAGAGAAAGAATCTGTGAGCATGGCGCCATTCGTCGTATTGGTCGTCGTAAACATCATCGTGAAACACTCTTTTTTTTTATGAAGTGATGTGAAGTCTGTGAGATATTTGGTAAGGTATGACTATACGAATACTCGTATCACGTGAGTCGTGTTCTCGTTTTTTTCATCTCGTCGTGGGAGTGGATAGAGAAAAAGATTATATCTTTCACACGTCACTTTTGTGCACGCGACGGACGGTGTCCACACAATACATACATACATATACATATAAATTAACACACATAAACACACGTAACATGTTCAGTTTAACTTCATCTTTAACCGCGGCGACTGCGCGTGCGTCCACCTCGTTCTCTTCTTCCTCTTTGAGAAGATCGAACGCCGGAAGAGGTAAAATGACCATCGTCAACGTGGGTGCTTCGGAGAAGGACAATGTTCCCGTGGGTGCAAAAGTGAGAGTAAACAAATCGGTCGTTGTGTATCACGTGCCGAAATCGAAAGGGGCGGCGACTGATTTGAACGGCATGGAGGGAGAAGTTGCGCAGAGAGCGGATGAGCTCGACGGCACGTACATTTCCGCCAATCTTCCGGTGAAAGTTGCTTTGCCGATCCCGGACGGGAGCGGGAAGACGTTTTTGGTGCACTTAACAGCGGATGAACTCGAAATCTTGTAACTTTAATAAACACTTCTAATTCACACTAAAAAACAAACTGGTAGTATCGCTTCTATATGCTATACTGAACGCGATCCATCTCCCCTCTTTCGCACTCTTTTCTTCTTTCATCTTCTTCGTCTAACTTTATAATGTACAAAAAGCAAGGCCTTAAGACGTAGTTTATCAGCCCGGAGTCGGCGCGCAACTAGTGCGCACTTTGCGACAATCCTAGGCGTCACGATGTATTCTTTTATCATCATCACTCCTCAAAATGAGTGGATGGAAAAGAACTCGTCTTTCGCATTTACTTTCCCCAATTCTCTGTGTTGCTTCACCCGTGTTTTGACAGACTCTTTCAACACCGCTTTTCAAAACGCTTTCCCGGATGTTTTCGTCGTTTCAACCAATGTAGGAAAAAGGAACGACAAAAACATCAACTGGGAAAGATTACGAGGATCATGACATGAATGCAATACCTCCTTTTGATAATGCCTCCTCGGGCGCGAGACCGTAGTATTTACTGTTCTCACCCTCTTCGTATGGGTCTTCACAACACGCCTTGAAAACTTCGCGTAACACGGAGTAGTCGCCGACTTCAGCAGCTTCGTACGCCTCGACGAGCATGTATTCTCGCGGCACGTACTTCGGATTTGCTCGGCGCATCCTCGAGACTACTTCTCCAATCGTGGTTTCATTTTCGCCCGACGTTGTCAACGCCGCTATCCACGCGTCTAACGCCTTCGCCCATATTTCAATCTCTTGCTCCGAAAATGCAGATTTATAAAATGCCTTCTTCTCGAGAAAAGTTGAAAATGCCTCCTTGGCTGACATTTTTCGCGAGAGAAGCTCAGACGCAACGTTCGAGAGTTCTCTCCAAAACACCGTCCAATCTGCTCTGTGCTTATAGAGAAGATCATGAATGGTTTCATCGTATAAATCGCGCGCTGTTGCTTTGCTCGTACTCGGCGCATCGTCGCGAAAACCAAGTTTTTTTGCCCAGACGTTTGTCAATTCGTTTTCAATCGTTTTCGCAAACGTTTCTATGAGCGCGTTTCCTTCAGCTTCCTTTCCTTTCAATAACATGGCGAGTGCGGAACATAATGTGAAGTAATTTGCAACTGCAGCTTGCGGCTGCGCCGCGAACGCAAAGTGGTCACCGCTCCCCGTCCACTTCGCAAACGCCGGATCGTACGCGTCAAGAAAACCAAAAGGCCCATAATCCATCGTTCGCCCGGCGACGAGACAATTGTCGGCGTTAAAATTTCCTTGACAAAACCCAACCCTCAACCATCCGGCGACGCAGAATGCAATCCCAGTAGCTGACTTTTCTAAAACGGCGCGCGCAACATCTTCTATGGGAGCAGTCGAAGACCAAGAGTCGTCCTCATTACTAAATTCCCGAAAATAGCAATGTCTCACGAGCATTTCAAGCTCTTGTTTTTGTAACGGACTCGCGTCTGGTTTCGAGGCGCGACGGGAGAACAAGTCTAAATGACCAACGCGCAAAAACGAGGGAGCAACGCGCGTCGTGATTGCGTTCGGTTCTTGAATCATTGTATCCGGGTCTCGCTTTTGTGCTCGCACTCTGCCAACGATGGCTTCGCGTTCCGAAGCGTCGAATCGAGCCAGTCTCGGGTCATCTATGGTCACTTCGTTGAGTTGTTTCGAAACTTGCTTTTCGACCGACGCGCTGTACCACGGTCTATTTGAAACATCACCTCCTTCCGATCGAATGAGCGATAGCGCTCGGGTGGTTGGAATGCCTAAAGCGTACATGGCTTCGGAAGCTATAAATTCTCGAACGCTCGAACGAAGTACCGCTCTTCCATCGGCGCCGCGACAAAATGGCGTTTGACCACCACCTTTTAGCTGCAACTCGAACCTTCGCTTTGTTTTCGGATTTACGACTTCACCAACTGAAATGGCGCGTCCGTCTCCGTACCCTTCGCCGGTCCCAAACGGACAGTTGGAGGTGTGTTTTTGGCCCATAATACTCAAAGCGTACGGCGTCGCCCACGTTTTCATTCCCGGTATGGCGTCGGAATCGCCAGAGAAAAATCGCACGAACGTCTCTGATGATTCGTCACCTTCGTGTAATCCGATATCCTCGAGTACTTTTCTCGAATGGATGATTAAAGCCGGACGTTTCAAAGGCGTCGGTTGTACTCTCACAAAGTGTCCAGATTTTACTCGACGAGACGTTTTGTTAGGCGCGTTGGCGTCGGCTTCTGGGTCTGGATTCAACTTCTCCACCCACGAGTGGTTCGATATGGATTTCAACCTGTCCGCTACGGCTTCACGAGCTCCAGAATTCCCGGCTGTCGCACTCGCACTCGTCATCTTCTTTTGATGTTGAAGCTGTCGTTGTCCTTCGTGTTGAATAAATCTGCTGCACAAACACGACGAGTGTCGGCTGCCCCGACTGCAACTGCTGCGCTTGAATAAACACGCGGTTCCTTGCTTTATGACTGAACTAGAGAGCATTCGACGAAAGCGTGGAAGAGAACAAGGAGAAGCCCTTGAGCTGTCTTTCGTAAAGTTTCTCGCTTTCTCCTGCTGCTTGCTGCCTTTTTTTCTTTTTGTGGGGACTGATGGGGAGAGAACGAGAGATACAAAAGAAATCTTTGAAATCTTTCGATATAGGACACCACACTAACACTTTGAACGCGACGTATTTACGCCCGATGGAAACCCCTGTCGTTTATTTGTCAAGTGGAGATAAAAAAAATAGTTGAACTGATAGACACGTAGAGTTAGAGAGATAAGGTGTGAAGAATCATGCACTCGAGACGTTCTGGAGCTACGGCTGCGACGACATCTTCTTCTTCTCATCGCAATCAACATCGCAGTCGCGCTTTCGATGAAAGAGACGAAGAGTTATTCAAGAAGAGGAGCGCATTGAAACCGAAACAAAGACGGAGAGTTGTTAAGATTACAGTGACGCCTTCCCGAATAGTGGAGCTCTTCCTAATCGTGCTGCTTGGGTGGTTCGTTTACGACAACTATCGAAGCGACAAAACAGCAGAGCGTAACTCCCTGATTCACGGCAAAGGCGAAAAAGTTAGTACTCTCTCGAATCGTCTCCAAACACTTTTTTTCTTTCGCAATAAATATGACGACGAAGCGGCATCCGCGGATGGACCGGAATTCGCTCGTGGGAGATCTAATGATGTCGTCAAGAGGAAAAGTACCAAGTCAAAGAAGCAGTTATCGCGTCGGTCACGGGAAGAAGAGGAGGAGGATGAGGAGGAGGAGGAAGATCCGCTGGCAAAGTTGGACATGTCTCTCGCCGAACACCGAAATGTTCATGACACTGACGGCGATGCAACCGCTGATTTGGAAAAAAAGGAGGCGGATGAAGTGTACTCTGATGTAGATGCTTCAGAACGGACGCACGATAGCGGCTTGGAAGTCGAAACACACAGAGGGGATGACGTAGAAATAGAACAAAAACGCGGCAGGGCCTCGACTAAAGCGCGTTCAAAACGTGCGTGCAAAGGCCTCTTCAGCGCTTTAGAGTTTGGCGAGTGTTCGGTAAAATGTGGCATCGAAGGGGGAGTAAAGTTTCCACTATTTGAGAAGGATGACAGCGCGGACGAAGATTGCGTCGTACCCAAACCACCGGCATCGGCGAGTATGAAGTGCAACGTCGGCGTTGAGTGTCCGCAAAACTGCATCGGTAAGTTTGACGATTGGACAGCGTGCGACGAAGAGTGCGGCGTAGGATTTCGGCGACGGCAATTTATAGTAACGCAACCTCAAAAAGGTACGGGATCAACGTGCGCTTACGTTAACGGACACGTAGCTACGGAAAAGTGTTTTGGGGATAAAACGGGCACCACATTTTGTCAAAACAGGGATTGCGCCGGCGATTTTGGCCCGTGGTCAAAATGCACGAAAGAATGCGGCGGAGGAACGAAAAGTCGCGTGTACACGCAGACGCAAAAAGCGGGAACGTTTGGTAAGGCGTGCCCATATCCAGACAAATATCGCGAACAAGAAAAATGCAATGTAGAGGAGTGCATATTGCCAGACTTTTGTGAAGGTCGATGGAAAATAACTGAACCTTGCAGTGCGAAATGCGGCGGTGGAAAAACAACAAGAGCTTTTTTCGTAACGAAAGAAGGTAAAGAGTGCCCAAACGAAGACGTTCGCGAGGTTCTGTCTTGCAACACTCATAGCTGTCCGAAGGCGAAAGATTGTGGTAAATGGGAACCGTGGAGCGCGTGTTCGGTTCCGTGCGATGACGGTATTCAAACGAGAAGATATAGGCGCACCGGACCTGCGGTCTTCGGAGGAAAGTGTCCCGAGGAAGATGGCGCGAAGCAAAAACGCAAATGCAACTTAGGATCGTGCGAGAATTTGTGCATGGGTGCGTTTACGGATTGGGATATCGAATGCCCGAAATGCATTTCGGAAGGAACGTATACGGCTGATAACAACTTTAGATCGAGGAAGTACGTCATTCCAGATAGCGACGGCGAAAACAGTAGCTCGTACGCAAAATGTCCACACGAAAACGGCTACCTCGAGCGTCAAAAGTGCCCACCGTTGATGGCCACGTGTCCAGTTCGGTGTATTGGTGAATGGAGCGCATTTTCGAAATGCACGCGCGATTGCGACGGCGGGACGATGAAGAAGACGTTCTCAATCTTTCGAGAGGCAAAAGGGAGTGGGGAACAGTGCGAAGCAAAGCACGGTGAAGTTGTTGAAAAAGAATGCAACACGCACAAGTGCGAGCGCGAGTGTTTAGGTGTATGGAATAAACACACGGGGTGCATAGTCTCGGCAAAAAACTTCGCGGATCCTGATTTGAAATGTACCGGGGAAAAGATCGAACGCTTCGATTTGATTCCTCCGCAGATTGAAAAGCACATCGGGTGCTCTTTACCGACAGTCGGCGGCGAGATTTTCGAAACGTACGAGGGCGAAACCGGGTGGTTCAAGCGCGTGCCGTGCGATACTGGCAATTGCATCAAAAAGGTAGAAATAGAAATTGTTTCGGACGACGGTGGGGATAGCGATGATGATGACGGAGACGATGATACGGAGGATGACGAGAACACGCGCGTATCAAAAGTGCGCAGAAGTAAGAGGAAGGGAGGTAGTAGCAGTAGCAAGCAATAGGAACGAGTTTTTAAACGATATAACGTGCTTTAATAATGCTCGAATTAATTTACATTCTCTTTACTCATCTTCTTTATCGGCAGCTCCGTTTAATACTTCCGGCTTCTTCCTCGGCGGGGCTACTGCGCTGTTTTTCATCAATTCGTTTTTGTCTTCTTCCGACATAGCTAAAATTCGCGCATTGTATTTATCGAATTTCTTCCAATCTCTCGCTGCTCCAAGCACGCAGCATCCCTTGATTAAATCGCACGTAAAAGCAACGCGGGGATCCCCTAAATCTACTTTGTGAAAATCTGCGCTGACTTGTTGCGCGATTGCGTCGATTGCCTCCATTCTAGGCACGCTGTTGTTGTAGCGAGAGCCAAAGACGACGGAAAACGTTGACTTTTTCACTCGATCTTCTTTTGTTTCACCGTCAACTTCTACGTTCGGTAAGAATTTATCTATAATGGGTTTTGCATGTGATTTAATTTCTTCACTGCTCGCGAAGCACACGTCTTGGACAGGAAGTATGCGTTCTATGAATCTCGAGCGCGTTCGAGACGTTTCTTTCACCTCCGTTAAGTACCTAAAAACCATTTCCGATGGATCTGCCTTGTTTGCGGCTTCTTTTGTCATCAAAACAAATATGCACGCTTTCAAATCTAAATCTACGATCTTGAATTTCTTATTTTCGAGCTTATCATCTTCTTTAATCGCATTGATTTCGGATTGTAACGCGTCTTCGATAGATATTGGTTCCTTCGCTTGCCCTTTTTCGGCATCACCTACACCACCATCGTCTTCTTTCGTCTTTTCCGCGTCTCTCTCGTCCGAAGGTACGATATCGTCGTAAATTTCCAGCATCACTCGCATCACATCCCGCGCCGTTTGCTTCTCTTTCCCAACCTCGCTGGAGATTAGAAATCCTTTAGCACCATACGGAATATTCGCGGAAGATGAACTCTGTTTTTTAAGAAAGGGAAAAAAAGTTAGTTGTTTCTTTTCGAAAGAAGATGAAGATGAAGAAGAAGAAGATGAAGAAGAAGAGGAAGAAGAAGGAAGAGAGAAAGAGGTGCAAAAATAAAACCTACGGCACGTCCAAATCTCCTCTTCTTCATCATCGCTCCATCTTTCCCGCCTTGCCATCGTTTACCAGCCATTTTGTGTTTATCGCTTTGCGTTATGCAAGTCTGAAGATTTTTTTTCTATTTTCTTAGTTTTCAAACCAGGATGTACTCGTAGGGGTGACAACACCCTAAAAGTGAAGGGGTATACAACATCCAGTATCTTCGAATGTGCGCCGTTTTCAATCGAATCAAAGCATAAGTGACATCAATAACATCCATACCGATCTAGAAATAGTGTCGTTTGATCGAAAAAATGCGAAGATCAATGAAAATTCGGACGTTGTAAATTTGTATTAGGTGTTCAGTTTGTGAGCAGAAAGACGAGCAGAAAGAGCAGAGTGAGCAGATGGACGACTTCAATTCGACAACACCCCATTTGTAATCTATATCGCAAAAATGACAACAATCGCATTCGAGATGACGAGCGACGCGATCGCTCGAGTGTGCCGTGAGAATAAGCAGTGCGTCGTTATCTTCTGATGTTTCTTTCTGCAAATCCATTCGTGTCTTTGCTCTTATTTTTAGCGCGTGTAAACCCAGTATTTTATGTTGACCAAGTCTTTTGAAACAGATACGCGCACGCGCCTGAATTGAACGATACTTTACATCTGACCGGAAGAGGTATACAAGAGCTGAAGTGCTTAGAACCGTACGTGAATGTACTCTCAATACACTTGACAGCAAATGCCATACGCTCTTTGAATGGCTTGCAAAGTTTAAGAAAGCTTCGTTCGTTGCACATAAGTAACAACTCTTTGACCAGCCTTAAAGGGATTGAAAACCTTACAGAACTCCGCTTCTTGGATGTTTCGAATAATAACAGACTTGAATGTATTGATGCACTGGCAAATCACGACTCGATTGAAATTTTACTGTGTGGGAACAACAAAAGATTGAGACGTATCGAGGCGCTTTCGACGTGTTCGTCTTTGACAAGCATTGACTGCCGAGATTGCGGCATATCTGGAACGGCAAAGGAGGAGAACGAAAGAATTTTAGGTGTGATATGCAGTTTGAGATGTTTAGCTTCGTTGAATTTGAACGGGAATCCAATCATGGCACAGATTACCGAACCGTTTCGTACTTTTTGTATCTCGAAGGCACCGGCGTTGCAGAACCTCAACGATATTCCGGTGTCCTCAAAAGAACGTCGGATATCCGAGGCTTACATGCATCGAGGTGGCCGCGACGCGGCTCGAGAAGAGAAGCAGAATATTCTAGAGGAAGAAGAGCGAGAAAGAGAAGAACAATGGGAATGGTTTCGAGAGATGATTCAAATCGAGAAGGAAGCCGGTTTATAAAACGCGTTTTTTTAAATAAAACGCATATATCTAAAAACTGTACAAATCAATGATCACAACTCTGATTCTAAAGCTTCTGCGAACGCGCCCGATACGCTATATTTGGCTAAGTCTCCTAACGAACTCCCCGTATTCAAAACTCTGAAGTTCCCATCTGTACCTGAAAATGCCATCGAAACACTCGTTTGACACTTCAGCGCCTCGGTGCTGCCAGCGGCTATTGCGCACGTGCCAGCGGATGCACTTGCTGTGGCTAAACACTCGCAGTCGCTATCATCTTGCAGCATGCACGCATGACCCGCATTCCTTGAATCTGTTGCGTTGATACCGACGTATAAACACTTTAAATTATTTACGCCTCCGCACTCTCCGCAGCCAACGTCTTCCCACACTAAATCCTCCAAGTGTCCTTCGTCGAACCTCGCTAAAAGAGTCAAAGATGACACGCGGCCATACTTCCCCGCAAAGTCCGTCAGAAGATGAGGATATGTGGATTTCACTCGAATGACCCGCGGTATCGAACGTACGCCCCGGGCAAACGCCACCACACTCAAAAAGGTTGCCGAGGGACTAGTCGCCGACTCCATCAACCCGTCTTCGTCCTGTCTCGACGTTCTGAGCAACGTCATCTCATCCACATTCACGCGAAACGATGAAACTGCGACGCCTTTCCCAATTAAAGCCGTTCTGTCTGCACTATCGCACGGGTCTAAATCGCCCCATTCGCCGTTCGAACCGTCCGGAAAGTACGCCAACCCGATTGTAAACGATTTTTTGAATTTAACTTTTCCTTGGTCAACGCACGGGTCGTACGCGCCCGCCGCGCTCACGTGCGCTACTCTTGTTCCATAAAAAGTGAATAACAACGGTACCCACCACGCGGACACGAGCACAGAGAACACTTTCATCATCGATATCATCGTAATCATAAGATCAAAGTGTTTGAAACTTCCAAAAGACCAAAGCACGAAAGCAGAACGTAAATTTGCGGGTTCTTTCGCTGTGAACGCAAAAAAAACTACATTTTTCACACACCAAAACGACCGTTGAAGGGAATGGCTTTTGTTCAACACGACGACGACGACGGGTATGAAAGTCCGGGTGCTCGAGTGCGCGCGAGAGCGAGGATACAACTAGAAAAGCTTTCGCATCCTTCCTCCACATTGTCTGCGATGATGGCGACGGCGACACCATCAGAGTCGGAACAACCGCGCGCGGTTGGAGTCGGGAATTTCAAAAACTCCACGTGCTCTGAAGAGAAAGAAGAAGAAACAGAAGCGAACGAAAGGAGGAGGCTACAATCGAAGGCAGAAACGTGCTCTACATCGTCTGTTCAATTGATGCGTTCATCGATGCTAGAGTTGGAAACGACGGTTCAAGTGCTACGAGAGAAGCTTGCAATGGCAAAGAGCACGGAGACGAAATCGACCAGAAGACTTGCTGAAGAGCAACGCAAGTGCGAAGAGTTGAAACAATCAAACGAAGATTTGAGATGCATGCACAGAGAAGTATCGAAAGAGCTCGTCAAGTTGAAAAGGTTCGTATCGTCCCAGGGCATCTCCAGCATGAAGTCTGCCACAGCAATCGCAGAAGCAGATGAAGAGGATGAAGACAGCCGCTCGTATTTAGCGTCGCTACTTGCGGAAGCGAAAAGCGAAGCACTTGAAAAGCAACTCAAAATAGATTCGTTAAAGCGGAAACACCTTTCAATGCAAAGGGAAATCACGAAGTTGCTAGACGAACAGAAAATAACCTCGAAGAAAGAGATGAAAATGACGGAACGATTTTCCTCGCAGCTCGAATATGCACGCTCTGCTCTTCGGGAAAAAGACGAAGAGGTTAATGAATTGAAAATGACAATCGAAGCGTTACAAGCGGACAGGAAAGCGTTAGAAAACCAACTCGAACACATGTCAGACAAGTCGGTATCGTTGATCCAAGAGTTGGAGGCTGAGAAGAAACAACTGCGCGACGAATTGGTGCAAACGCGCGATGCGCTGAAGAAAACTTTTGAGGACGCGATGAGCTCCATGCAACGAGAGTACGATAAACGAGAAGAGAAAACGAGAGATGAAATGCGAGAGATGAAAAAATCGGCGTTCGAGATATCAAAGAAAGCGTACGAGCACGGCCGAAAATTCGCGACATTGAATTACGAGCGGACTTTAGAAGACATTACGAACGATGTGGCGATAAAATGGCACGTTCGAGAAACGGAAACGGATCGCAAAATGACGAACGAGCAGCGCATCTTTAAAGCGAAGCTAAAAGCGCAACGAGGCTTTTTGCTTCAAACGCGAGAGCAATTGAGAGTCGCCAAGGAGAATAACGCCAAGCTCAGTCGCGAGCTGACAAAGACTTACGTAGAGACTGGCAAGGAAAAGGAGAGATTTGAGAAGACGCGAATCGCCGAACTGACTAAGCTGAAAGAGTGTATTTCCGAGCGACGTAGAGATGTGGAAACTGTGAGAAAGGAGTTCGCTCATCTTTTTGCCAAGAAAGAAAGAAACAAAAGAGAGAATACTTTGCTGCTAGAAGAAGAATTAGGACGAACCAAACACGAGCTGAGTCGTAAACTGCAAAAGGCTGAGATGGATTCTGAAGCATTTGAATCGAAGATGGTTGCACACGCGGTTGAGAAGTCTCAAGAGTTTGCGGACAAGATAAACGCAACTGCTCTCGAATCTGAGCGCAGAACGGAAGAAATGCTTTCGCTTTCGGAAAAAATACGTTCATTTATCGAAGAAAAAAAGGAACAAGCAAACGCTGCCGACGTGGTCACAACGCGAGTTGAACCCAGGAATGAGGTTACCTCGGTAACGTCTAAGAAGTTGTATCGCCTCTTTAACGATAATAGCGTTGAGAAGGAAAACATCATGATGGACTTATCGTGGACACCCAATGATAGCGCAAGGAAGAAGCCAAAGTCTAGAATAGGCACAACAGTAACTCCGAAGAGATCGCCACTCTCTTCAATGCGATAGATGACTAGATGTAAAACGGATACAAAAAAATTCTAGTCGCTGCTACTGCTCGGGTCGTTGTCGTCTATATCATCATGAACGCCACGAGTACTGCCCGTGCTAAAGCTGCCTGCAACCTCTTCTTTTTCTTTTCGAATTTCTTCCGCCGACGTCGGGAGCGGGTTGAATTCCTCCAACGGATCCAAGTCTTTAAAGGCTGACATCAACTCTTCGATGGCCGAAAACGCCGCCTTTCTCCTCTCTTCATCTGTCATTTCTGAAGCTCCTCTCTGTGCGCGTTCAGATATGGCTTTAATTTTCGATATGAGCTCGCCGTCGGTTCCGAAAAAAGAAAGATCATCTTCGTCGATATCGTTACCAATGTTGTTGTTATTATTGCTTTTATTCTTGTTGCCGCCACTGTTTCGTGAGGCATTCGCGCCTCTTCCGCTCGATGACGTTTTTTGCCCATTTTCGGCGCGGCGTTCTCGCATCATAAAATCAAGATCATCGTCTGAATCAACATTAACTTCTTCCGTCGATTCGCTCCGAGCACTGTTCGTACTCGCGTTTTGATTACTTCCTCTCGCGTTGTTCAGAATTAAACCGGGCCATTTCGTCGCTGAAAGCGCGTCGACGACGCGTTGAACTCCTTGCGGATCCCCTAATCGCTGTCCAACCTCTCGAAGAGTATCGTCGGCGTTTCTAGAGAGTAAGGAGACTCGCACGGGTTCAATGTTGTTCAATAAGCACCATTGCGTTATAAATGGATTCACTTCCGCGATATCGATATCATCGGTGCCATCGACGAGAAGCAAACGCGTCGCGTCGACTTCTTCTCCATCCACCGCTGCTATCAAGTTGGAAAAAACCGCCCGGTTCGTCTCGATGTACGCTTTTAACAAAGAAAAGTCAACCGCGTTATCGCACTTACACGCCATGACGACAGCGCTAAATTCGCTCGCCTCTGCAAAGGACAAATTCATTTGCGTTCGCTTCTTTTTCTTTGTCGCGTCATTTCTTCCATCTTCTTTACCTGCATGATCATCATCAGCTTCAGTTGTGATGCTGTGGTGGAATATTTCCAACTCTGCGGAGTAATACCTAGTGCGCAACGACCAATTGACTGGATTTGGAGTCGAGTCAATTTCATCCCTCGAAATGCGCTCGTCGTCGTCCTCTCGTCCTTCGCCGCACAATATCGCCGTCACGGCCGCGGACGTTATGACTTCGTTCGTTCCAACGACGAATACTTTCCCTTTCCTCGTTGAAGGCATTTTTTTTCTTTCTTTCTTTCTGCTTTCTTTTTTTCTGCGGAAAGAAGTCGTGAAGTCCCCTACGAGTACATCGTGGTTTGAAAACTAAGAAAATAGAAAAAAAATCTTCAGACTT
>Ga0181599_1001295_pt1 | contig 24672 bp, 28 predicted proteins | sample 041ome_3_FD_148658 | JGI IMG/M metagenome (GOLD analysis project Ga0181599, IMG submission 148658) | Coastal salt marsh microbial communities from the Groves Creek Marsh, Skidaway Island, Georgia - 041405US metaG (spades assembly) | ecosystem: Environmental > Aquatic > Marine > Intertidal zone >...
GGTCAACTTTGGATTTAGATTAAGTGTAACATACATAGTTACATCATCATTACTATCTAAATACTTAAACCCTTCTTTATAATAGGAAATGAATCTTTCGAACATTTCTAACTCTAAGGGCATTACATGTGTTACTACTAAAGTTTTTTTCATTTGATTACATTTATTAAATTGTTCTGATATTCATTCATCTGAACAATCTCTATATTTAAGTTACCTAAAGTGAATCTACCTATTTCTCCACTATCGTTAATTATTTTAGCCAATTGTTGGATAATTTTCAAATCATTATTATTAATAGTCTTACCGTCCATCTCAACTAAAATCTCATTGTTTTTTTCATTATCATATGGTTTAACTCTATCATTCAAATCCATAAAGGTATTATCTTTATGTAGATACAAATAATCGGTATAGTTAAAATCCACATAACAAGTATCAGCCCAAGGTTCTAATATTCTGAGTATTTCTAAATTACAATTTTTAATAATAAATCCAATATTATATTTTGGACTAAGGATTGGGTGGTGATACATATCGTTTTCAATCCAAACTCCCCATTTTCTAATATAATGATTTGCAGCATTTGTTTTCATACGATGAAATGCTTCATCGGTTGTAACCTTCTCAATGCCATCTTGGAATTGCCCACCTCTACAAGTTAGATGATATACAAACCCTTCCCAAGTCTGAGTCAAATCATATCCATTTAATAGGAATCTATTAAAGATATCAGAATCTTCATGATACGAATGGAATCTTTCATCATGCATACCAATAGAAGTGATATCTTCTTTGAAAATTGCCCAAGGTGCAAAGATACCATTAGTTATCTTATCTTTGTATGTTTCAATGGATTCTTTTACAAATGAATCAAACTCATCTTCCATAAAATCCTCAGGATACATTCCAAAATTTCTAACAATCTTTTCATGCCCTTCTGGATGAAGTGGTGGTTCGATTCTTGTACCACTTACGACTGTAAATGGTTTAATGTGTTTAAGAATAGCGTTATCGAATCCCTTACCCATATACATATCCGCATGGAACATACATACTATATTGGTTTCAGCCAATTCAATACATCTATTATAACCATATGCAATTCCCTTTGGAATGTTTGTATCATTTTTGATGTATCTAACATTATTCTCATCTAACCATTTTGTAGTACCATCATTATCAGCATCTACATATACAACAATATCATTATCCAATGAGCTATTTTCTCTAATAGATGTAATACTACTCTTTAGATATCTAAGGTTATCTTTTGATGGGATACAAAATGTTATTCTATTTACCATAATTTTCTAAATAGTAGTTTAAATCTTCTGGTGTACCTAATCCCCACATCTTAGGAATATCAAAGGTGCGGATTTTTTTACCACCTTCAATTGCTTGATTGAAAACAGGACAAACATAGAACTCGTTGTTTACTCTAATATCTTTCTCAATCATATCTTCTGCATACTTTACAAAATCAGAACCTTTCTTCCAATAGTAATATCCAACAGTTGCGATATCTGAGATAGGATTCTTCTCTGCAACTTCAGTTACCAATCCTTGCTCATCTACTTTAGCGAAACTCCATTTTGGGTGTGTTGCTCTAAATGATACAATTCCACCATCCGCATCGGTTTCATTCATTTTATACATAAACTCAGTTGAATCCCATTCTACGAATTGGTCTGAGTTAGCGAAGAATAGTGGGTTATCATTATCGATATATTCTTTGGCGAGAAGTGCGGTACAAGCAGCTCCTTCAGTTAAACCATCCACCTCAACTACCTTAGAGTTAGGTGCTATTAGATTAAGTAATGTATCTAAGTTATACTTTTCTCTATGTTCTTTCTGAACTACGAAAATGAAGTTTGCATTAATTCCCAAATTTTCTACCACAACTTGAATCATAGGTTTTCCTTTCACATCGATTAGTGGTTTTGGAAAAGTGTATCCAGCTTGTTGGAATCTACTTCCAGCACCAGCCATTGGGATAAGTACATTCATTTTCTTATCCTCCCATTTTAAGTTGTTGTTTGTTATTCCCATTTCTATTTCAGTTAATTTTTTAAATATGTTTGTGTAGGTTACTTCAGTTGGATTTTTTACTCTCAACACGTGAGCATTTGAACGATTAGCTGCAAGTAACCCATATGGAGAATCCTCTACAATTAGAGTTTCTTCAGGTAAACATCCCATCTTTGAGATTGCTCTCCAATACATCTCTGGGTGTGGTTTGGAATTTTGTACATCTTCGTTTGAGATAATGTAATCCATAAACTCCATAATACCCAACTTTGAAAGAACAGTCAATACCGTCTTTCTGATTGAATTAGAGCATACTGCAATTTTATACCCATCCTCAACCAATGCATCCATTACTGATTGTAGAGTTTGATTTGGTTTTAACTCTTTTAGTTTTTGTAATGTCAACTTTTGTTTGCCTTCCCAAATCTCTTTGTGTAATTCAATTGGTAATCCTTTTCGCTCACTCAACATCTCCAACTTCTGATTGGTTTTTAATCCATCGTAAGTTGATAGGTGTTCAGCCCAACTAATTGCGTATTCTTCACCCAATGCTTCGTTGAGTGCATCATAGTGGATGTTTTTGGCTTCAACCAATACACCATCCAAATCAAATATAACTAACTTAATCATAACATTAAATATTCTTGTTTACCACCTTTATCAAACCAATGTCTTGTATTTAAACCAGACCACGCATCTAACACAGCACCAACATCAATTGCAACTTTACCATAATTGTGTCTTAGATAAACAACAAAATCTTTTTGTAAACCACACCCAACAATTACTACCTCCGATTTTATATTTTTAAATGATTCTATAAATTCATTTCTATTTCTAAGATTTATACTTTTTGGTTGATGTGTAAAGGTAACATCGGAATCTAATAATTTACTAAGATTTTTTTTCTTCAAATGTTCGGTATTTGGGCTTATAATGTTCAAACTTTTACCCTGAAGTATTTCTTTGAATGAGTCTATATACCCAAATTCTTTCATTCTGGGTAACATATGGTCTGTAATGATAAGTTTAGAAGTATCAATACCTTTACTTTCTAAAAAATCTACTTTGATTGACCATACATTTTCTCTGTAAGTCATAGATTTTGCTATTTCATTATTTTTATCCATCAAACCGATAACATCACTATGCTTTATTGAATTCAATATTACACTAGTAGAATCATCATAGTATTGTTGTATTTGATGTGGATATTGGTATCCCCACTCAGAGCAACCCCTAAACTCAAATTGGGGTTCGAAATTTCTATTTAATGCATGTATTTCACCATCGCCAAAACGAGAAAAAGCAAATGGTTCATTTGATTTAATTTTTTGTTTTATTAAATCAATCGTTTGATTAACGGATATGGTTTGTTGTAAATACATTCTACAAATATACTAATTTATTCTTAATAAAACAAATGTTTATAATCATTATCTAACCAAGGTGCTGAATTAACTAATTGTTCAGCATTGAACTCAATTCTATCATTGTATCGAATTCTACCCAAATCTTCCAATGAAGTGGTTGGTGTTAATTGATAACCATAATCAATCTTTCGGTTTACTGATAGACAATAATCGATAAACTTAAAGTGTCCTCCATAAAGAGTTCCTTTAATAATAACTCTAGCATTTGGAATACCCCAAGCATCTGCTGCAATCAATCCATGTAAAGATGATGATAGAATGAATTCAACATCCATAATATCTTCTATAAACTTTTCTAATCCACCACATATATCAATAATCTTTACACCTTGCTTTTTCAGATTCTCAACTTGGATTTCGTTTTCATCTGCATAGTGTGGAATCAATCCATATTTGTGAGTTGGTTGTTTTCTTTGGTAATCGGTAATGTACGGCATTAATAACGCAGGGTCTCCATAGATAGGAGGACAATCAATACCTTTAGATAACAATTCATGTCTTGTCAAAGGTCCTCTTACTGCAAATACTTTTTCAGGTCTAGCTGATATGTGGTTTTGGTCAATACATCCACCACCCCATACTAAATCACCTTGATTTAAATGTTGTAATACTGAACCCACTACAATAAGTTTCCCACTTACTCTATCATTGGTTAGCTCCACCTTTTCACTTTGTGAAATTGTTTTAACCAATGGATAAGATACAATATCTCCCCAATTTAATGCTCTATGAGGATGTTGTGGATTTCCATTATTGTATTCAAATACTTTCATCGTACACCATTTATCATTCCATACTCATCAAAGGTTGGAAGTGAACCCCACTTTGAAACCCATTTTTGAATATTAGCTCTTTCGGAGTTTATTTGTCTTTCAGATGTTTTACCATCGTTTTCTTCTAATCTATGCGAACCCCTTGCCCCAAAGTGCCAAACCAAAGATGTGGTTGGTAGGATAAATCTAAATCCATTTTGCAACATTCGTAAAAACAAATCCATATCATCATAAGATGCTGGTGCAAATAGTGGGTCATTTCCACCAATTTCATCCCAATGTTCTTTTTTAATTAATCCACTTACACCTTCACCCTTTGGGATTTCAAAATCATTTTCAGAAGTGAATTCTTCAGCGTATTTATCAAATAGCTCTGAATTAAAATCATAGTGATATGCTCCAAATACATCTTTAGGTACAAATACAGTACCAGGTCTATTTTTTGAATTTGGAAACATTTCTGGTTCTACTCTATGTGAGTTTACCCATAACTTTTCGTTTGGATATTTGTTGTGGGTATTCATTAGAGCTTTATCCCAATTTGGAGTTACATAAAAATCTGAATGTAAGAACATAATGTATTCGGTTTCCACTCTATCAGCACAAAAGTTCATACCACCTCCAATACCTTTTGGGTTATCATTTTTATCGATGTAGTATTCTAAGTTGTATCTTTCAGCGTTTTCCACTAACCACTCATTAGTTCCATCACTACAATTTTCAGCATGAATAATAAATGGTGCATTTTTATAGTAAGAGTTCTTACGAACACTATCTACTGCTATTTTTAAATAATCTAAGTTGTTATATGTTGAAATACAAAATGTAATCATATTATTTTTTAATCCAAAATGTTACTCCTTGATATGAATTGTATTTTACAACATCATATTTTTCACTTTCATTAATAATATTCCAACCATAAGTGCCATGTCCATGATTAGTATCATGAGCAAAAATATAAGATATTCCTTTATCTAAAAAGTAGTTAACAGTCTCACCCCTCATATTTAGATTATGGTCAACAAAAACAACATCTATTTCGTTTAAATTAACAAATTGATTTAATTTATCGTAAAATCCATTTGGAATATGAAATGATTCTTCATTTCTATTGTTTGGATTATCGTAAATAGCTTGTATTGCTTCACTCATCTGCAATTCTAAACCAGTGTAAAATGTACCATGCCAATTATCCCATCTATTTAACAATTCAGTTGTTTTATCAAACCAACTTTTATCTTTATAAACTTCAAAAGAATATACATTTTTGAATTCGTTACATAGAAATTGAGTTCCAAATCCACATCCCAATTCTAATATATTTTTATCTTCTTTGTTTGGTATTAAATTCAAAGAATCAACCCAATCTAAAAATGGTTTATCCGCTCCTTCTAAATTTATTTCGTATTTTTTCATAATTTATTAATATTTTAATGGCGCTCCCCAATTACTTTGTAAAACAATACCCATATATTGCTTTTTAAAATGTTCTTCTGTGTAAGCTAATTTTTTATATAATTGATATTGTTGTGGAAAATGAAATTCTTTGAATAAAGGTGAGGTTGGCATCATAGGTGTACCCATTGCTAAAGCACCCTCACCATACCATTTCAATTCATTTGGATGTTTTTCAAATAGTTTATCCAACCCCCATTCAGTATCTAGCCACTCCCACACTTTAGTATCCCAAATATAAGGAGAAATACCATAGTGATACATTTTTCCAGTTCTACCAAAATGAGACATAATAGATTGATATTCATCTTCATGCCCAGCTCTTACATCATAAGTCATTAACTCTGGAAATCTATCAATAAATTCATAAAAATCCGTTCTTTGATGCATTACCATATAAGGGATATCATCCGAATATAAAAAATCTGATATAAAAAAATCCTTAAAGAAGTATGCATCAGAATCAATACACACATAGAATCTACAAATGTTTAACTTATAAACCAATGATTTTACAAATTGTTGACCTACCCAACCCATATTATTATCAGAAATAGTATAATCGGATATAATTTTTGTATAGTGTGGTATTGTTTTTTTAAATAAATCAACATCATCGGGTGGTACTGAAATATAATATGGTATATTGTCTTTATTATATTTAGCTATACTTTTAGATAATTCAATACATCTAATAAGGTCTCCTCTATAACTTTTAGTGAATAATATTATATTATTGTATTCCAAAATTAATTAATTTTTTTAGTTTATTGTTTATTTTTTCAATTTGTTCCATATAAGGAATTACCTCGTCAATGTACTCCGAAGTACTTCTTTTTTTAAATGGTAACATTTCCACTTCGTAAATTTCTTCAAATTTATCTTTATAATCACCCACTACATCGGTGTTAATAATCACAGTTGGAAAATGTGGATTGTTTACCCAATTATCAATTTGCTTATCGATATTATCTAACCAAACACCAACATTAAATGGAACTTCAGTTTCACCTTCCATTAACTTTTGAAAGTTGTGATACATACCTCTTTTAATCTGAGATGAAATTGCTATACCAACATCTTCAGTATAACAAAAAATACCACTTCCAACTTCAACTTTTAAAGGTCGAATGTAGTGGCAAGCTTTCATCTCATATGCGGTATTGTAAGTAGTGTATTTATCTTTGATACAATCTCTGATATAATTGGAACGACATCCACCAAAAGAGTTAATCCAAACATCAATTGGTTCTCTTCTGAATAACTCTATAATAGTACTTTCCGAAAAGTTATGTGCTCCCATTAGTAAATTATTTTAGTTTCTTTTGGTTTATCTTCAAAAATAGTTGAACTTAATCTTAATGTAACATCTCTGAGTAATTTATAATCGTATTCCAATTGCTTTACTCTAATGTTTAATTTATCCAAATATTTTTTAAGTAATGTTTCCGAATGCCAAAAATTATTTTCATTACTTACACTTTCTATGTGATTTATAAAATCACCATAAATCTTCATAGATTTGTAATTGCCAATTGCAATTTGGTCGTTATATCCCCCAAAGTTATATTGAGGTGATGGTATTTGAATATCATATTTGTTAGAACTAATATCTGATATTATTTTATCCAAATCTAATTTTTTATTTAAATACATATCAGGTCTTATTCTAATCAAAATATCATAATTATCATCCACTAACGAAATTGATTTATTGATACCAAAATACATAAGTAAGTTATTACCTATATTAGATGTAAAATCTTTACTAACACTTTTGTTCAAATTTAAAGTTTCTAGCAAATATTCTCTTGTGGGTTCACACTCATCTAAAGAAGTTAGTTTAGCAGAATATAATTCAAACAAATCTTTATCATATTCCCAAGAATGAATAAACACATCTACATCATTTCGTTGATTCAGAAACGAATTATAGATATATGGAAATGATGCAAATCCATGTCTTATTTCACCAGAAATACATAAAGCTATTTTCATATTGTTTCATATAAAGCATTTTGTTTCTCCTGCCTTTCAATATGCTTTGGATGATACAATGCATACTCTTCTTCAAATGGTAAATAAGTCATTGTATTATACCCTTTGATTCTTTCATGTACCTTACCTTCCCATTCAATCTCCGAAGTTCTACGATAGATTCGTGTCTGGACATCAGGCCAATTTACCCAACCTTTTTCATTAACTCGCCATCCCCATTTCTGAATATGTTCATTGGTTAGACCTTCTACAGTATTTACTCTTGGAACAAAGTACAAATCAATATCAGCATTAGCTTCTAAAAAATCATGTAAATTTTGTACTAAATATTCGTTTGGCATTTCATCTGCATCAATTTGGAAAATAAAAATACCCTCTGCATGATTTTTTAGGTTATTCTTATATGATGCAAAATCTTTGTTAAGTGGGAATCCAATAACTCTGATATTAGAATGTAAATCATTGATGATTCTTAAATACCCCATCACATCATCAGTAACACCATCTTCATCATATTGAATCAAAATCTCATCATCTGATTGGATTCTTGGATGAAGGAAGTTTACTAACCTTGTAATCTCTTCTAATTCGTTGCAAACTGTGATTGCATATGTAACATTAACCATAATATTGTTTTAGTGTTTTTTCATTTAAAAACATTTCAGTAGCGTATTGAATACCATCCAAATTGTAAGTTCTATAAGCTGCTCCCTTTGCTACAAAATCGGTGTTACTTTTAATGTATGAATCATAAATACGATTACCACCAATATCAAATGGAGCTTTTAACTCATCAATTCGTTTCATACCTTCATTATATGAATTTCTACCAACCACTTTTCTTAACCAATTTAGGAATTTGATAGGTTCAATATTTGAAAGTTTTAATGCAGATACTTTCTTTTGATAAATCCCCGTAACAAATATTAGGGTTTCTTCAGGCCCCTTTAAAACTTGTCTACCATCATCGGTATATTTGTAGGTAGAAATCTTATAGATTCCATATGGAGAAATATCTTTCTTAGAAACCCTACTACCACTATCTAACAATCCTCTATATTTTGGTGCTTGATTTATCATAGTTTATTTAATTTTGGAAGTTTAAGTTTTGGCTGAGAATCTACTTTATTTAACTTAGGTAAATTAAATGGTTTCGTTACAGGAACTGATTTAGTATATTTATCCATAATTTTACCAAGCTCTTCAGTCATTTTTTCCAATGTAAAGTTGTTAAGAATATTAGCTTTTAATCCTTCTGATTTTTTAAGGAACGAATCATATTCATTAAATAACTGATACATTTTGTTTGCTGCATCTGAATAGTTTACAGTAAACCACTTAGATTCTTTTAATAAAAATTTATCTGCTGCTGATTCATGTACATCTGTAAGTTGACCTTCCAATAAAATAGTATGTTCTTTTGGTAAAAAATCAACTTGTCCACTCCAACCAGAAACCATAACAGGTTTACCGGTTGTAGCGAACTCCGCTAATGGTCTACCATAACCCTCACCTTTGGTGAAAGATACCATTGCTTTTACTTTTGAATGATTATATAATTGTGCCATTTCAGTATCATCTAAATCACCATGTAATAAGTAAATTGGTGGTACATCTGATAATCCTTTAATAACATTCTCAATTTTTTCTCTAATATTTTCCCTATCAATGACCGAAAAACCAGCGTTTGAAGTTTTAAGAATTAAACCAGGTTGTTTATCTTTAGGAAGGTATTTAAATACAGTTGAAAATGTTTTAATTACCATACCAATATCTTTTCTATCTTCACCTAATTTGCCCTTTAACCAATGTCCAACAAATAGGAAGTTAAAATCAGTTTCAATACCCTGTAAAATATCGGTTTCGGATTTTGGGTAATTTACATATCTTTCAATATCTACACCTTCAAAAAGAACCTCAACAGGTTTTTCAGTTTTAAAAGTACGAATAACTTGCTTAGTTTGCTTATCTTGCTCTTGATACTGAGTTTTATCAAATAATGATTTTGTGAACTGAGATGGTACTAATATCAAATCCATTTTGTTTGCACCATCTATAAATTCTTTTGGAATTATAGTAGTTTCTACACCAGCAGTAATACCAATGTTAAAAGTTCCCTTTGGTTCAAATTCATTAGCAACTGACATTTGTATAAAGATATCAGGTTTTTTATTGACTTGTGTTACTACATTTGCCAACATCTTCTGTCCAAATTCGGTTGTTGCATCAGCTTGATTTTGAGGTGTATTACCCCATCTCATTGGTACAATCTTTACATCGTATTTATCTAACTCAAACAAGCTTCTTAAAATATCTCTTGCATGGTCACCATAACCACTTCGAGTAAAAAACGGAGCTTGAAATACTAATAGAGGTTTATTCATAACTTTTTATCTTTTATATGCTGTAATATTTGTAATTTGGTAATTTTCGTTGAAAGTAATTACATCCATAATTTCAAACTTTTCTTCACCAATTGTAATTGTAATTTCGTTAAAGGTTTTGTTTCCCGAATGAGTGATTGTATGTACATCTAAAGTAAAATCTAAATCAAACAAAGATGCGTTTGCATTTAGTACTTCTTCTTTACCCTCCACATCAATGTTCCAATCCAATAATCGAACATCTTGTGAATATAAATGAGATAACCCTTTAACATCCCTATTACTAAATCTTTCAAAATAGTGTTGTGATTTTTTAATGTACATCATTTTATGTGATTTTGAATAGTTCGTATCTCTGACGAGGTTTCCAATTTTTAAAAGTAGATTCAACACCATTAACTAATTGTTGACACATATTCTCTTTGGTTAATCCCATATCTTCGATAAATGCCCTCCTACCCTCTAAACCATTTTCTTTTAGAGTTTCTTTTGGAGTGTTGTAAACGCTTTCCATTTTTTCAGATAATTCAATAACATCAATTTTATCATCCCAAATATATGGAGTTGGAACTGAACCCGTAAGTGATTGTGCTCTACTCCAAATAGGAGTTGCCCATTTACCCCAAGTTACTTTATCTTCCCAATCTCTCCATTTGTGAAGTGAACCGATTTCTTTGTAATCTTCAGCGGTTAGAAGTTCACCACTATCTTTGAATCTGAATCCACATTGGTCTTGCAATCCACCTGTAACATTTACAATGATTGGTGTACCAGCCATTACCGATTCTGCGGTTGTTAAACCAAATCCTTCATTACCAGCAATGTTTACAGTACAATCAGCCATATTGTATAGATAATTGAGTTGTTCAACTGATAGTTTTTTGTTAGAAAATACTACATTACAATTTGGAGCTAATGTTTCAGCAACTTTGGGTAAATCAGTACCATTTTGGTCCACAGGTTGAGTATGCATTAAAAGTACAACTTTAGATGCTTTTTCTTCACCAATTCTATCACAAAACTCCTTAAATGCCATAATCACATCAGCAGGTTGCTTTCTTCTAATATTTCGGTTTGACCAGAAAAACACAAAATCGTATTGGTTACTACCTAATATTTGTTTTCTAAAATCAGAAGGAACATCTATTGGTTTATATTCATTTGAATCAATACCATGTGGAACATATGATACTTGCCAATCTGAATGAGGTTTCCAAGTTGGTTTATCCGTTCTCTTTGTTAATCTAGAAACAATACCATAAGTTTGACGAGAAATAGCCCCTAACCAATCACAACTTTCATAGAAATTTCGGTTGTAAAGTGGGTCTGGTAAATCATCCCAAATTGTGTAGTAAAGAATTGGACAATTTTCTCTAACTTCATGTTCCATTTCATACAACCATGTCCAATAACGAGGGTCAGTAAAGTGAAGAATTGCATCTGGTTTTTCGGAGTTCATAATTTGCCTCAACAAATCAGAGTTCCCATATCCAGTCCAAGGTAGAATTTTTACACTAGCATCTACCACACCAGTTCTATTTTGGATATCCTGTGATAAATCTAAAACTTTACCTTTATCTGGATGATTAATGGCGGCACCTATCTGAAACCAATCGTATTTATCAACTGTTCCCATTACCAATGCTTTACTCATAGTAGCAATACCGCTACTCATCCTCATATCATCTGAAAGAAGAAGAATCTTTTTCTTTTTTGCCATAACTTATTATCAATAACTTTTTAAAATTGTGAACCTGAGATTTGTAATTTTAGATATTCATTCATTTCTTGTCTAAATTCATCATCGGTTACATATCTCTCAACAGTTCTATTTACTAATTTTTGAAGTGTTACATCAGATTCAAATGAAACTCTTTTGAAATTGGAATACACTCCTTTTAAAATTTTAACAGTTGTTAGTTTAGTTTCTGCGTTCATATTACATACTTTATATACATTTATATATAAGTATATAGATATTTATTTTTAAGATGGATTTCCATCACAAATTCCTCTTTGAAGGAATTCACAAAACTTACAATTCTTTTTCCGTTCACCTGGCATCTTTGGGTAAGGTAAATCATTGAACTTACCTTCATCATCAAATACCTCATTAACGAATCCCATAAACTCATTGTAAACTTTGTTTACAGTTGGTTTACCATTCGCAGGTACATGCCTAGAAATATAAGGAATTGGGAAAGGAGCATCCTCATAGAGTTTTCTCCTCATAATCTGATATTCTACTTTGATTTTATCTAATGGAACATTAAATAATTCTGAATAGTATTTTTTGTAGAGAACAATCTGAGCGTTTTTGTATTTATCAGCTTTAGCGTATTTGTTCCACCCCATTGTAGAGGTTTTCAAATCAATAATAATGATTGAGTTATCTGATAAATCTTTCATCACAATATCCACAAATCCGATGAAGTTTACACCTTCCTTTACTTTTGCGTTTAGTGGTAATTCAATACCCACCAATTCAAAACCAGTCTTTGTGTAGAACTTATCAATTTTCTTTTTAAACCACTCTAAAATTCTTCTACCATCACCATAGAACTCTTCTAATTCCAACTGAGTACATATTGTACCCTCTGTCAACTTTTCGTTCTCTTTGATGTATTCTTTTCTCATCCAATCCAACAACAATTTATCGGTATCTATTTCCATAGCTTGTTTCTTAGAAACACCATACATCACCGAAAGGAAATGTTGAATTGTTTCGTGGATGCTAGTCCCAAAAATTGTATATATGTTAGCTGATGATTCTCCCAACTTATCGATGTATCTCAACTTATATGCTCTCGGGCAGGTTGAATATAATTGATATTGTGAGAAACTTACTTTAGCCATAATCTTTTATTTGTATTACAAATATACGAAAAAATTAATGAATATCCAAATCTTTTTTAAAAAACATTCCAAAATAGAATTCTACCATCACCTCTATTTTGGTTACACATTTCCCATGCTTTCAAATCGTAATTTGGTGTGGATGGAAAATCTGATTTGAATTTTGTACTCTTTTCAAATGGTAGTTTGTGTTTGAATATCTCTAATCTATCAAATCCTTCTTCAAATTGTTTAATACCTATATTGTATTCTTTACCAACTTGAACTGCTTTAATTTTAGATGTGATTGTGCCTCTGATTATTCCTTCCATCAAAACACCACTTCCCAAAGCACACCATATCTCATCAGGTTCATAACCCAATTGAGATATGATTTCTTTCGTTCTATTTGCTATTAAGTTTTTTGACTCTTCAGTATCAAATCCAAATGGTAGTAACATTGCACCATTTTCTTCACAATAGTTTTTTGCATGATACTGGACTACATGAAGATATCCATAGGGTATTTCAACTACCGTTGCTCCCAAATCCAAACACCTCTGAGTATTTGGGTGTAATTTCTTTCTTTTTGCACAAAAGATGGTTGCTTGTTTACCTATCGATTTACAATAAGATGATAATGCTATTTGAGCTGCCCCATAAACAGGAGATGGGTAAACAAACTCATCGTAGGTGGTATCTAATATATTTTTTAGAAGTACTGATTTAGTTCCACCAGATAAAAGGTCATCTCGAAGAACCCCTATACCATTGTGAGATTCTATAACGATTGACATTATACATTTAGTTTTAGTTTCTTAATAACTTTTGGGTCAGTTCCATAATCCTCTGATAATTGTTTGATTCTTTCTTTACCAGTTCGTGTTGAATATAGAATCTTTAGATAATCCTCAGCTTCTAACTTAGATGTTTCATAATGTTTAGCTATCAACTCCACTAACCAACCTTCGTACTTATCAGCTCCCTTTGGTTTCATATACTTCATAAAGTGCCTACCCTTTGGAAGTAAATCAATCATAGCCAAATACATTGCTTTAGGAGGAACTTCTTGCAAATAAGGTTGAACAGCTGCAATGGTTTCTACCCATTCATACTTCATAGATAAGAAACGAAGAACCATATAATTTGACCAGGTCTTTTTATCTGATTCATCCAACTTATCCCAATACTTTGGGTCTTGTTCATTGGTAACCGCTTTGATATGGTCAAATAGGGATTTAGGCATTCTCTTCTCTTTGTTTATCTAATTGTTCCAATGCTTTCATTTGTTCTGGAAGTAGTTCTTCACATACCTCACCACAAGCTCCACAAAGTAGAACTTCAATTGGTACTACTACATCTTGCGGTGTACCAGTTACCAACTTTGAGATTTTGCGGAACTTAGCCCCATCAATGAATACATCGTATCCACAATGTGAACATTGTACAGGTTTAGATTTACCCAAATCAATCTTTGCTTGTTGTGTTGGTTGTTCTGATGCTTTTTGTGGTTTACCACCACCTTCCATTCCTACGATTTTTGCCATCTTAGATTAAGTTTAAAATTTCTATAAGTGTTGCTGCCATTGGAATCTCTTTATCAATAGCGTTGAAGTGTTTGTTCTGTCCTTCAGAAAGAGCGATAATTACATTCGCTGTATTTGATGGAGCGTACTCATCCACCTTCTCATATAAGAGAGTGAATAATTCTGAGAAATCAGTTGCTCTACTATCAATAATAGTTTGTCTAAGATTCACATATTTGTTTCTCTTATCATCTGAAGATTTTAGAATATCCAATACCTTCATTTTGTAATCATTCTCCAAAAGGTTTTGAGTATCTACTTTCAACACACCTTTGATTGAGTTCAACTGACAGGTATTGATAATCTTACGAATATCAGGATAACCAGCATCAATAATTGGAACTAAATCTTTTGGTTCAAACTTTACTTCCTCACTATTCAAAATCTTTGAGATTTGAACAGCTACATCCTTTTTAGTTGGAGGTACAATTTGGAAAGTTTGACAACGAGATTGAATTGGTTCAATAACTTTCTCAACATAGTTACAAGTCAAAATGAATCTACAATGCTTTGAAAAAGTTTCCATCAAATTACGAAGAATAGCTTGTGCGTTCTGAGACATATAATCAAACTCATCTAAGATAATAATCTTATACTTTTTGAATCCCATTGAAGATGCAAAGTTCTTCACTTTGTTTCTTACAGTTTCCACATTGTTTTCATCAGATGCGTTGATTACCATATAATCACAATCCAATGATTTTACAATCAATTTAGCTAATGTAGTTTTACCAGTACCAGCTCTACCATAAAGAAGTAGGTGAGGAATATCACCAGTTTCTAAGTAACCTTCAACCTTTTCTTTAAGATGTTCGTTACCCACATAGTTTTCTAAAGTAGTTGGGCGATATGATTCTACCCAAAGTGAGTTATCTACTTGTTCGTTATTAGTTTCTTCGAAAAATCCCATAATTTATATTTTATCTACCTACTTCGTTTAATCGTTCTTCTTTGAAGGTTTCCCAATCTTTACCTATACCATCGATATAGAATAAATCTTCGGGCTTTAATCTACCTTCATCATGCAACTTAGAATATCGTTTGATTGCTTGTCTTTTCCACCAATTGTTGATGTAATCTACACCATCTTCAAACTTCTTTTTCATTTTAAGTTCTGATTCTTCAATTTCTGAACGGAGGAACTCAGGTCCGTTTTCGTACATCATAGCAAGATATACACCTCTTTTGAAACCATGATGATAATCACTCATTTTCATTCCACATTCTTTGAAAATCTGAGTTAGAATCTTTTGTTTAATACCACTTACAGGTCCACTAGCACCTTCACCAGTTCCCATATTAGCACCATTACGGATTCGTTCATTGGTGATTGCATTTTCATACCACTCAGCACGATTCTCTTTCAACCATTGATGCCAAGGGTCATAGAACTCATCATCAGGTTTGATTGCAATCTTACCAGCAGATTCACCCAAAGTTTTGAAATGTGGAATACCATTATACTGAGAATGAATTCCATATAGGGAAGTTGTTCCCACAGCTATCAATGTTTGCCCATACTTTTTTTTCCAATATTCTCTAACTTCTGGAACAGTGGTCATCATTGCGGTGAGTTTACCACCTAAAAAGTTGTAACCTAAAGGTTGGGTACAAACAATGGTGGATGCGATAGTTGTGTAGTTCAACTTCCCCTTTTGGAATTTATCTTCTTTGGTCCATCCGATGTAATTATCTCTAACTCCCATTGCAGTAACATCTGATGCTAAGGATACCAAACCTAAGAGTTTTCCACTTTTTCTATCTTTGATAAACAATTTCACATTTCGGCCAGGGTTAGCTGTCCAACTCATTGTGTGAATCATCTTACGAAGATATGTCCACTTTGTAGCTTCTTTGGAATCCTCAACAATTTCAACATAAGGTTCTAACTCTTCAATCTCTTTGATGGTTAGTTCTTTGTTGTTGATATCGGTTGGTTTCCATTGCATATCATACAATGCGGCAATTTGGGATTTATCTCTGAGCATTGAATCTTCTTGCAACTCCACCCACTTTTTGTAGAGAGTTTGTTCTTCAACACTCATTGTCATAAGGTAATCCATATTTTCAATGAGCTTTCTTTTCTCATCTTCAAATACAAATTCTGGCTTTGCTGGTTCGGTATCCCAAAAACTCATAATGTTACTTTAAAGATTTATTATTTAATCTCTACTAAATAGTAGTTAGAAGTGTAATCTCCATCAACAAAGTTCAAATGTGATAAACCTTGTGATGAAATCTTCAATGAAGAAGAGTTTGAACCTTTGTTAGCCAATAGGATAGCTTTAAGGTATTTCGCAGAGAATGCGATTGGTTCAACATCACCATCACACTTACAATCAACCGAAATTGAGATTCGGTTAGAGTTGATTGAAGAATAACCTAAGATGATTTCTCCTTTACCATCTTTACAAGTGAAGGTAAATGTATCAGCATCTGCCAATGCTCCCTTAGATTTGATGAATTTGTTTACGAACTCATCGTTTAGTGTTACTTCTACATTGAAAGGGGGAAGTGCTTTTAAATCAGGTACCGCTGGGATAACTGATGGTGCTGCCAACATATACTGCATCTTTGTTCCCTTATCAGAGAATTTCAAAGCTCCAGTTACTTCTTCAACTTCAATTGTGTTATCTAACACACTCAATAGACCTTTTAACTGAGATGTAGTGTAGATACCAAACTCCCCATTTGGGAAATCTGCTCCACTAACTGATACATCACCCAAAAGGGTTTTGTCATCAGAAATCATACGAACCGAAAGGTCAGTACCTTCTGATTTTACCATAACTGATTCAACCTCTCCACCGAGATTGTATCGATTGATGAAACCATCGAATTTTACTTTTTCCATAATTTACTTTTAATGTTTATTTTTAAGTGTTACAAATATACGAATTATTTTCGAATTATCCAAACTAAAAAGAGAAAAACTTTTCAGCCGTTTTGGTTGAGGATAAAACCTCACCCCAATTTAATGCTCCGTAGAAATCTTCTAACTTTTTAAGAAGTTCTCTTTCGAAGATTTTGTCGTGGTCAATGTAGGTACTAATCAACTCCATAATCTGAGGAGGGTCATTGTAACCATTCATTGCTACCCCATCCAACCCATATGGATTTTGTTTGAGGTAAACCCACTTAATCTTATCACCATCTTTTAGAGGTTCATATTGGTTTTGAACTCCAAAGTGTTTCAATAATTGATTGTATGCGATTGATGCTTTCACATGGGCAGGAGTTGCTGATAAGAATTGAAACATTGCAGTTTGGTCTTTTTTCTTAGGCATATACTTTGATAAGTTTTTTACAGCCCCAGCTTTAGCAATCTTAACAACATCCATTGTTGGTAGATTCTTTTTAAAATCATAAACTTTATTAGTAAGTTGTTCTTCAGTATCACCTCTAAGGATTTCAATTAGAACCTCACTCATAAACTTTCTAAATGCAGCTGGATATGAAGAACGAACAACATCCAATCCTTTTACATCCAACTTATCAACAGGTACACCATTATCTGAGATAATCCATTGTGCATATCTCTTTTTAGCAATCCAAATACCAGCTTTAGAAACATATTCTTTCTTAATCTCAAATCGATGCTTATCAATGTTAAATACTTTTTTACCTAATATATCATAAAAATCATTTAGATAATCTTGCATTTCACCAGCAATATCATTCACAAAACCAGCTATGGTTTGTTGGTCATTCTCTTTCCAATTTGGAATACGATGGTCTAAAAGAGGGGTTGCTGAGAAAAATACAGAATCAGTATCAATGTATATGTTACTGTCAGCATCAGGAGTACCAAGCTCCTTATTGTATTTGATGTTAGCCATATCAGCTGTACTCTTAATAACCGTCTGTCCCGTTGTGGTAACAGCGGTAGCATTATCAACATCATAGAACCTAAAGGCAGGAAGACCAAGCACACCATAAAGAGAGTTAAGTAGAATCTTCTGAACCAACTGGCGTTTCTTATAGAATGCGTATTTTTCTTTATCTCCGCTTTCTCCATATTGTTTTTCTAATTTTCGGAACTCAACCCTTTGTGAGAACCACAAATCCAAAATATCAGGAATACACCCTACTTTATCAGTACGATACAATACACCATTTGATGCTACTGAGAACTTACTTCTTTCAAAGAATTTTTTTAGATTCTCTTGTGTAATCGTATCACCATTAATTATCCAACTTTCTCGTTTTCCTTTAATGTAATCCTGCGCATCCCAATTCTCAATTTTACCCATCTTAGTTTCGGGTGAGATATTGATACTCATAATAATAGATGGATATAGGGAAGTTAAATCCAAATCGTAAATCCAATCATACTTTCCTACGATTGGTGCTTTTACATAAGCTCCAATGAACTTCTCTTCTTTGTTCTCTTTTAGAGCTTCCATTCGTTCTCTTCTATCCGCTGGTTTGTTGGGTGCTACAATACCTTTTCTTTTTAAGTAAGTTAAAAGTGCACCCTCCAAATACTTTGAGGAATAAACGAAATCTTCGTAAGGTACATGCCCAGCGTGGCAAATACCTCGAGCAGTATCGATGAACTGAAGTTTCCTATCAAACTCAACTACCAATTCAACATCCACTAAGTTATACTCAATAAACTTCTCAATATCTTCTCTGAATAAGATATCCAAATTACCATCGTATTCAATCTTACCTCTACCCAACTCTTTTTGTGCAATAGAATCTAATCGATATGAATCTAATTCGGAATAAGTGAAGTTTTTATAAAGTGAAAGATAATCTAAATAAGATACACCAGCCATAAAGTATCTCTTACGATATGGAGACCAAAAACACTCACCAATAGGTGATAAACGATTAGCATGTCTTTTACCTAACAAACGATTGATACGATTGTACAACATTGGTGTATCGAAATAATCAATATTCCAACCAGTTACAATAGATGGATTAATCATCTCATATAGCTCCAAATACTTCATCAACATATCCTCTTCAGTTCTGAAAGGAAGTACAATTGCTTTATCGGTTTTCTTTTCTAACATATCACCTTTCTTATCCATAACCAACACCCAATATTGGTTAGTGGCTGAATCATGCAATGCAATTGATGTTAGTTCGTTTTCTGCTTTCTCTGGGTCAGGTAATCCACTCTCCATCTCACACTCAATATCATATGTGAGAACAACATGCCCTTCTGATGGTAAATCCGAATCTGTGTAAGTATCTACCAAAACTCTCGTAGTTTCAGGTACATCAGATTCAAACAAATTTGGGTCATCCTTTGTGAATTTGTAAATCTTACTTACCTTATCTCCATATAAAGTTGTAAATGGGCCATTTGTTGCTTTTTCATAAGCGTATCGAGTATAAGGAAAATTGAAGTATCCTTTTTTATCATCCCAAATATGAACGAGATTCTTTTCTCGTTGGTAATAGCAGTTTTGATACATTAAGCGCTAAGTTGTTTATGTAGTTCTTTTATCATTTTATCTTCATTAGTTGAAAGTTCATTTGCTCTATCAATTGCTTTGAATTCCAACTCCCTACGATAACTATCGTCATCCAATATTCTATCTAAGATTTCAAAGAAATCTTTTTTATTTTTCCAAAATATGCCATTAGGGTCAATCTCTCTATAACAATCAGATTCTTGCCAAATCATTGGAGTTCCATTCATCATACAATCAGTACCACTAACACTCCAACCATAATTAGTTTGCCTCATCTGAATACCCACCATGCAATCTTGCAATCGTTGGTAGTATTCATGCTTTGGTGATTTGGAATTATCTATCCAAGAATGAGGAACTCTACCACTTAATTGAGGAATCCAAACTACAAAATCTTGTCTTTGTTCTCTATATTCTTCCATTAACTGAATAAACTTTGGGTATCCTTTGTATGCAGCAGGTCTATGATTGAATACGATAACCTTTTGTTTATTATTGGATGGTGTTTCAATAATCTTTGATTTCTCAACACCCAAATTCCAAACTGTAAGAATATTATCTAACTCATCAACAAACTCATCTTTGAATACTTCTTTAGCCTCAGAAAGAACTCTATTCTTTTGGTCTTGAGTATTGAGGTAGCAAGTTTCCATTTGTGAGATACCCAATAATTCAACAGGTAACCACAACCATTTTGCCTTACCTTCTCTCCTATCTATCCCATTACAAGGAAGATGTTTACTACCTTCAAACCAATGAGAATAACCAATGATTTTAGTTCCAAACTTTGCATACCTACCAACTTGTGGCCAATCTGGAAGATGGGAGTAAATCACATCATACTCAGTATCTTTCAATATCTTAATCAAATCAACCGATGGAAAAGCTCGTTGATTCATCATATCACCTGGTATATGAATCTCAATTTGCTTTACATTATGTAGATTGAGTTTCTTTGTAACATTACCCTTTGGTACTAATACATTCCAAAAATACTCACCATACTTATCTAATGCTTTAATGTGATTATGAATTACATCAATGAATGAATCTTTCTCAATATTAGAAGAGTTGGTGATATTCGGAATCACCAACACCTTCCTAGCGTTTTTATAATCAATAGCTTCCCAAAAACTCATTACGATATAGTATCTAATTGAGCAATTAAGTTTTCACCATTCATATAAACATCACCATAAACCACAACCATATCATCTTTACGATTGTTGTAAAGTTTCTTTATAGGTAATGTGTGTTGACCTAATCCAGACTTTTTCCAATCATTTGAATCAAGATATGTAAAGATTAATAAGAATCGTTGAATACTCTCATCATAAGCCATTAGGATATATTGACCTTCTCTAATTGCGTTACCACCACTCCAAGAGGTAGAAGCCCCATTAAAGTTTGCTACCTTAATTTCAACTTTATCATCAATATCGATATGATAAATATCTGGGTCAGTTGGATGACCTGTGTTGTGTCTTACTGAATGCCCCTCACTTCTCAATACTTCTGCACCAATACCTTCCATATTGTGAGAAATCATACCAGCAATAGCCCCTTTAGGGAATCCTTTGTAGGGGAAGTAATCCTCACCATTAATAACAACTTTGGTTTCCAATGTAGAGTGAATGGTGTTATATACTCTATTCATCATAGTAGTAAATACCTCTTGAGTGTAGATTGCTGACCAATCACGATTAGGATTGTTTGATTTTACTACCTTTGTTTTGTGCTTACCAGTGGCTTCATCATGAGCTGCTTTGATAGATATTTCGGTTTTATCAACCAAATCTAATAGATGGGGTGCCAAGCTCTTAATCTCAATCAACTTATCCATTGTATTTCGAGCTATACCCAATTCTTTTAAATGAGAATCCTCTTCTTTTCTACTACGAGCTTGTCCAAACTGAGTAACATAAGCTTTGTTCATTTTAACAAACTCATTTAGTTTTACCGATGGAGTCATTTTTCGGTAAATGTTTGTACTACGAAGTTGTTGTAGTGCATCATATGGAGTTTCTGATATGTTTGGATATTCCGAATCGGTGTACTCAACCCAAACATCACACCCAGCAATGATACCAGCAGCTCTACGAGTGTTACCAGCATCAACCATCCCATCTTTCCAAATCAAAATTGGTTGGGTATTTGGTACTTTACCTTCTTCAATTCTCTTTTTGAAGGATTTTGAAATTTCTTCTCTAACTCTATTTTCTTCCTCTTTGTTCGTATAAAGAGTAGGGTTTAGAGGGTTTTCGGTTAAAAGTGATGGGTCAACCATCATCTTACCATTTTTCTTTCTTAATTTGATTTCTTCTTTCATAAACTATTCATTTAAGTTATTAATTAATTAAAGGTGCTCCGACCCATTTGTTTTACAAATATAATAAAAAATTTGGAAATATCCAAACATTTACCAAAATTTATTTTCAGTCCTTCCATAAAAAGGATTATATGCTTTTCTGAGATGTAATATGTGCTTTTGATGTACGAAATCATTTTTTAGTTCTAAAAACTCATCTTTCATTGTAATATACTTTGGGTACATACTAGCCAATGTATTCATATCTTTCATTGAACTATCTGAAGTTCTTCCAGACAACTTACAACCACCATCGGAATGGTAATCTTCACATACATACAAAAACTTATCACTGGTAACGATTTTACCACCCATTTCTAATACCTGAATAATAAAGTGTACATCTTCGCTGGAATCTAATATCCATTCTAATTTATCTCTATACAACTTAGAACCATTTATAAAGAATACTTGCATAATTCTTGAGAATTCCATATCCTCACTTTTATGAGGTGGCATTCCACTTGCTCTACTACCAGCAACTGTGTACTCACCATCTAACTTATCATTAGCCCAATCAAACATATCTACCCAATCTTCAGGTGAAAATGGTTCGTTACTTTTTTCTGCGTTTTTCTTACCGGTCTTTCTATCCACATTTCGTTTCCAAAATCTAATATCATCATCAATCATCATATATTTGGTATCACCAGCAGTTTCAACAATCCACTTTCGTGTATTTGTAATACCTAAATCATTTTTAGGTAATACCAAAATATTAGAAGTTGGCCATTGCTCTCTAAATAGTGATTCTTCTTTTGGTTGAATTACAAAATAGGTGTTTTTCTGAACCCACTCAGGCATATTATCATGTGTAATCTGATTATCAACTCTACCTAATGTTGGAATATATACTTTCATATTTTTACCAAAAATTTATTTCGTTTGATTCTTCGGGTGCATAAGTAAAGTGGTGAACCACTTCAGTATTGTAATCGTTTAGTTCTTTTGGATAAGGTCGAATCTCATGCTTCAACCTTTTCATCAAATCCTTTTTCTCTTTTTTGTTCTGAGCAAGAATCTGAATGTATCTGTGCTTTGGCGGTTCTTCTCTTCTCCAAAATTCTTTGTACCCCTCTTTACCGATTTCTCTTTTGAGGTGTTCTAAGTTACCACTTCCCCAATTGTTGAATACAGTTCGAGAGTGAATCCAATCGTATGGGTCATTGGATAGTGAGATTCCCCAATTTGGCATCAGAGCGATATCAGTATTCAAACCTTGATAAATCCAATTGGTTGCTTTGTAAATCCCACCTAAGTGTCCTTGTCCATTATTAGCGTATGAAATCAGAACTTTGATGTTGGTATCGTTCTCTTTTAACCATTGGAAAGTTTTACCCAATGCACAACTCTCAATGTTTGAACCATACCCATCATCTACATATAAACGAGTAAGTTCTAAGATGTTATCTTTTGTTAATCCCTCACAAACTGAGGTGGATGCTTTTGCACCTACTGGGAATCCATATACAGCTACTCCTACCAACTTTTTATCATTACCAAAGATATCGTTTTCATCCATTTGATGATAGATACCCAAAGCGTACCTACATGCAGTCCAAGCATGAGTGTAATGCTTTTTGATAATCATATCTTTAGCGATAGATTTAGCTATTGGTGCGATACTTACTTTACTAGCATCACAATAATCTTTTCCTTCTACTTTACCCATTCGTTGAAAGCTTGGTGGTATGCATCTACTTTTCTCATTTTAGGGTTACTACCCATAATCTTAGAAGCAGTTTCCATTACTTCTACTCTTAATCCATAAGATGATGATTCCATTAAGATTTCTTCAATTTCTTCTGATTCAGTCATGTCAATTCATTTAATAAACAAATATACAAAATTATTTTGTAATTTCCAAATTTATTGGTTCTAATTTGTGAATCTCTTCCACAAATAATTCGTTTTCTTTTGGGTAGGGAAATGTTGGGTGCTTTAAAGTTTTGAGTAACTTTCTTCGTTCTCCACCCTTTGATAGAATGTAAACATATCTATGCTTTCTGGGATTCTTTCTTATCCAAAATGTAGTTGGTATCATCTTTTGGATTTCCTTCGGGTCATTTGTTCCAAATCGTACATAAGAAGTTCTACTATGGTGCCACTCACCATCTTCTTCCCATTTGAAATCCCAACTATCGTTAAATCTGAGTTTGTTACCTTGATACAACCAATTCGTTGCTTGGTAAATTGTTCCACAATGCCCCTCTTTAGGGTCTGAATATGAAATGAGTGCTTTGATTTGTGGAACATTTTCTCTCAACCAATCAAAAGTTTGACCTAAGAACCAACTCTCAATATTAGAACCATACCCATCAAATACAAATAATCGGGTTAGTTCCAATACTTCATCTCTTTCTAAGAGTGG
>Ga0181599_1001315_pt1 | contig 24447 bp, 19 predicted proteins | sample 041ome_3_FD_148658 | JGI IMG/M metagenome (GOLD analysis project Ga0181599, IMG submission 148658) | Coastal salt marsh microbial communities from the Groves Creek Marsh, Skidaway Island, Georgia - 041405US metaG (spades assembly) | ecosystem: Environmental > Aquatic > Marine > Intertidal zone >...
AGTCATACGTCAGATCATCCCCGTCCTGATCTGAAATAAGATCCCCCGAAATCGTAACCTCCGCATCAACAACATCCTCAAGTATCAAAAGTGTCGGAATCGTTTCAATCTCAGGGATGTCATTTTGGTTCTGGACGGTGAGTGTGAAATCCCTAGACGTACTCGATACACCATCGCGCGCAGTCAATCGGAGAGTGTGTGATCCGACCTCTGTTTGATCCGCAGTCCCACTTATCTTTAAAGAACTAGCGTCAAAACTGAGCCAAGAAGGCAATGAACCATAGTCTGATCCCGTCAAATATTCCAAGTCATACGTCAGATCATCCCCGTCCTGATCTGAAATAAGATCCCCCGAAATCGTAACCTCCGCATCAACAACATCCTCAAGTATCAAAAGTGTCGGAATCGTTTCAATCTCAGGGATGTCATTTTGATCAGAGATTGCTAGATGTATAATATCAGATACTGCGCCAGAGGGATCGGAAGCGATAACTTCTATCTGATAAATATCTTGGACTTCATGATCAAATATCATCGCAGTCTTTGTAGACAAGAAACCATCTTCTGACACATTAAACAAAGTTGAGTCATTGGAGTCACCTAGTTTAAATGTAACAACATCGTTTTCAGCATCAAAGGCTGATAAACGACCTATATTCTCATAGCTTTGATTTTCATTCAGAGTAGAAGTGCTAAGAACGAAATTACTGGGTAGATCATTTTTTCCTAAAAGCTCCACTTCGAAAGAATAGTCGATTGACGTTACAGCGGGGTTCGATGAAATCACATTTATCGTGAAAACATCATAAGCAAGTTGGTTTTCACTCAAACCTTGGAAAGCCAACTGATCTTCAATAGCATATTCAAAAAAACCAGTATCCCTTGCATAATCGATATACCCAAAATTTCCGCTCAAGATTGTTCGATCAGCAAAGTTCGATCCGATATCTCCGTTGGCGTTTTTTATTGAGATTTCTAGTGTGTCTGACTCGTCGAAGTATGCAGCAAACCTGCCACTTAACTCTTCATTTTGGTCTTCGACCAAAGTGTCAATTATTGGTAAAATAAGAAATGGCGCTTCTTCTACATTTTGAGCTGTAATTGTGAAGGCGACATCTTCAATATCTGTTCCGTCATCGGCTCTCACTTCTACGATATAGTTGTGGTTTTCATTTACTTCATAGTTAGCAAATGAGCCTGCCTTGAGCTTAAGTGTTGAGGTGCCATCAACCGTTACAATCTCAAAGAGATTATCTTCGGTCGGATTTGCCAGCCTGAACGTGACCGCATCGCCCTCATCATCATCAGCTGATAAAACACCAATCACAGCGCCGGGACTGTTTTCTTCAACAACAATAAGATCGCCTGTAGGTGGCGTAAGCGTGACATTCTCAGGCCTATCATTTGCACCATTAATTGCTATGCTCAGCTCGAGAGTGCTGGTTGTGACACCATCCGTAACCTGAACAGAAACAACTTCCTCCAATGGCGCACTCGCGTCTCCGAGAGCTCCAACGACGGCATTATCATTATTAAGCGTATATCTAAAAATACCATTCTCTGCGTTGTGCAGTGTGAATGACGTTCCATATTGAAGCGATAAATCTTCTGGAACAGAATATGTAAGATTTGCTCCTTCCAAATCAGATGCGTCAATGTGGATATCAATAAATGACGCACCATCTTCATCAATCGATAAAGCTGTAGAATGCTGAACAGGGTCCAGCTCTACAACTGGAAGAGCGTTCTTATCAACAAGGTTAATCGTTCCAGCAATTTTAGAAACACTTGCCCCACTACCGTCCAAAACTGGCAAGCCAGACACTTCCATGCGGAATGCACTCTCCGCTGCGAGTACATTTGATACATTTAAACCAAGAACCTCTCGCACAAGCGTAGATTCCTGCACCTGGACCAAGAGATCAAATGGACTAATAGACAGCATTGAAGGATCACTTGATGTCGCTCCTTCTATAAAACTGATCGCCGAACTACTGTCTTCTGCTAGCGTAAGCTTGAGTTCTGAAGTTTCATATTTAACGGAAAGTGCTCGCTCACCCGTAACTGGAGAAATACCAAAGGTGACAGCATCACCATTAGCATCAACTGATCCAGTCATTTTAATTTTAAAAGACAACTCAATTAAACGGTCTGAGGCATCTTTCGTGGCATTCCCATCCGCATCATCAAAAATACGAATGTAGACTGTTTCCTCTATTCCACCTGGAACATCTATAGCGGGCATAAATGATAGGGGAATCTTAATCGCTGATCCGCCTGAACCCTCTACACCGGAAAGACTATTTTGAATGTTTACAACATCCATAGACACCGCTGGAATTTCAATCACGCCATTTTGGAATGTCAAATCTAGGGCTGTAATCTCTTCTTGTGTTGTAACATCATCTGGAGTGGCAATATAATCTACTAAATTTGCATCCGACGATGCGCTCGTGTTAATTTGGAAGCTTTTCTTAAAGGCCGTAGGATCGGCAACTTCTTCAATGTTAACGACAAAATCTTCATTATATGTCTTGCCCCCTGCATCCGTCGCACGCAGCGTAAACGAAAGAGAAGACTTACTCGCAGAGTAAACAGGCTGCGCAGCAAAAGATAATACACCCGCTTCCGATATAACAAAACTCGACGCATCATCACCCAGAAGCGTAAAAGTCATAACTTGATCTGCTGGCGCACCAGCATCTTCAGCACTTAACGTACCTATGACTAAGGTACCAGTTCCCTCCGATATTGTAACTTCATGAATATTGGTATCTTCATTCAGAGTGGTGACTTCCGTCACACCATCTGCGGCCAATATACTGATGTCAGTCGGGGGCGTATTAGCAGCGGCAGCCGTAATTGCGGCTGCGTCTTTAATCGTAACATTCGCTCCCGCTGTAGTCGCCGCTGTAGTTTTGGCTTCATCACTTACCACAATATTTGCAGCCAAGTCTGATGCGCTAATGCCTGATGCATTAGCAGCCGTGACAAGGTCATCAACAAGAGTGCTTGCAGTCGCCGTTGCCGACTCAGCAGCCGCCGCAATTTCATTTACCAAAATTTCAGTTACAGAAAATGTACCAATGGCAGCCGTAAAGTCTTCGCCAGCATCTGTATCTATGCTGTTGATAGCAGACTGCACCTCAGCATTCATTGCCTTTACCGAGTCAAAAACGCCCGCTGTCTCGATAACGGAAAATGACGTATCAACCTTTGCCGCTGCAATTGCCTCAGCACGCGTAACAGCAGCTGCAATCGCTTCTTCACTTGCCGCTGCACCTAGAGTCGCCCTTACCGCCTCAACCTCTTTTGCAATAACTGCCGTCTTAACATCTGCCTGGACTTTAGCCGCAGCAGTCGTGACCAATTCATCACTTAAAAATGTAGCCGCGTCAGCCAAACCGCCGTCTGCAACTCCTGCGTTGGCAGTAATCTTATCCGTGACAGCTTTCGTAACAGAACTTAGAGCAAGTAAAAAAGCATCGTCCCCATCCACAGCATCCCCAGCCGTAGAATCAGCAACTGCCGCCATAGCACCCAAAACAGATGAAAGCTGTTTACTTGCAGCCTCAAACGATTTTGAAGCATCACTTGAGGTATCCGCTGCAGGATTGAAATTCAGAAGGCTTGTCCCCTCAGGCAAATCTGCCGTATCAATACCCAGCAACGCTGCAACTTGATCAACAGTCGGAGCTGCAGCACCAGTGCTCTCCGCCGTTTCAACAGCCTGTTGATAAACCGTAGACGCCATCGAAACCACTTTCGCAGTCGCTGGCGCTTTCAATGTGATCCCACTCACAGGACCTGAATAAAGGTCTGTTGTTAGATCATCGGCAATTGCTACAAGCGTAGCATTCGTCTGACCCGAACTTTGGTCAATTGAATATGAACCATCCGCCTCAGTACGAACAAACGGTTCGCCCTCTTGGTACTTCCCATCTCCAGATGTATCCAAAAACGCAAACGCGTTCTTCAAAGGACCGAGTGTAACAGTACCTGTTCGTGGATCCGGTGCGCTCGAAACGGTGCTACCACCGCCGCCGCCGCCGCCACAAGCCGCTAGAACCAATAACGATATCGGCGACAATATCACTTGCGCACGATGGGATTTTGACAATTTCTTATCTGAAAATTGTTCCGTCATTTATTAACTCCAACGCTTTAAATCCTTACACACGGTTCATGATAGCTTTCACAAATTACACTGAAAACCACAAACTCTGCATTAGCAAGTCTGCAAAAAATTAATGGTGCATGCAACCCTTTAGATATTGAATATGCTATAAAGTTTACTAATGATGTTCCCGTAAGAACAAAAGAGGTTAAATTGTGGAGATAAAGATAAACGGCGTCGCATATGACGACAATAACTTTGATTCTGATGAACGAAAACTTCTTGAAGAGTTTCAGATACTAAATGACCAGATACGCATGATGAAAGATAAAAGGATGCTTATCTCAAAGACAAAATCGGTTTTAACTGCGCAGCTAAGGGATCGGTTGCTGCAAAAATCAGCTGGATTTATTTAGGATAAATAAAGAGACACAGATGCCCAATATTAAAATTGACGACCGTAACTACAATACCGAAGATTTTGACGACGTAGAAAATGGTATTTACCGAGATATTCAAACCTGTGTGCAAAAAATTAATGACCTCGATGGGGAATTGAAGTTGTTTGAGATTGCAAAGGTACACCTCTCAGCACAAATCAATGGCTTCATCATCTCAAAAGATCCAAAGACGTAAGGTTTTCCCAGATTTCCAAAAATAAATGGCGATAAAATGGGATGGAAGTGGATTATCCAATCATTTCAAGAACTAGAATTATTCGCAGATCTACGCAACTTCAAAGCATTGTGAACCAGCAAGTGGTACGTCACCACATAGGCGGTGGTGAAAGCAATAATCGCAACCACGGATGTACTCTTGTCATCAATGAGGTGATATCCAAGCGCGCAGGGGATAATGATTAACGGCCACGAGAGAAACGATCCAATTGGGTTGGCTTCCTGCTGGCCAATATCCTTGTGGGTCATCAATACAACCAGGCGCATCAGCACGTGGTGATAATGTAGTTTGTCTGGACGCGAAACCGAAAGGCCTGTCATTACGCGGCGCAACAGCGCAAAGAGAGTGTCGAGCACAGGCCATAGAAGTATTAACAAAATTCCCCAGGCTGAGATTTCCGGCTCGCGGTTCAGTAAGACAATCGCGTTCCACGCGATAATGTGACCAATTGAGTAGGCACCGGCATCTCCCAAAAAGACCCGGCCATTCGGAAAATTCACGCACATGAACCCAATGAATGCGACGCACACGACGGCATTCATAACCACCAAGTCTGCGTGCCCGTATTTGTGTGCCACCAAGCCAAAGGTCACCATAATTGCAATGACGACTGCGCTTGAGAGGCCATTTAGTCCGTCAATCAAGTTTATGGCGTGGGTCATCCCAGTTGAGGCGAAGACCGTGAAGGCAAACGCCACCATCGTCACGCCCAAGATTGTGTCAAATCCCGGCAAATCCACACGAATTATGTACTGCTTTAGGACTAAAATTGCTAACATCGCCGATAAAGCCGCAACGCCTAGGCGCAGGGAAGGGGGTGTATCAGGACCTAGATCCTCCAGTAGGCCGATGACAAAAATCGGGAGAGTGGTCCACAGCAATGTCCCGAATAAATCGTTCCCTGAGAGCAGCGCCCCAGACAGAATACCCACGGCAATCGCAATTCCGCCCACTCGGGGCGTCGGCACTTTGTGGACAGACTGGCGGGCAAACACGTGGCGCTCAGCTCGCTTGGCAAATGTTTCGCGCTCTCTGTGGATAAACATTAGGGCGAAGAGGGTACTCAAGAAAACCAGAAGGAGCACAAGCACATTCGGTATCATTTTGAAATCGCCTCAATTAAATAGTGTCCCTCTAGAAAATAATTAGCGCTATGCGAACGTTGAGGTCAACCCGTTTGGATGAAAAAATTGTAAATCGTGGTTAAAATCTCATTTTTATACATCACGACGTCCGTGGAACAGTTCAAACAGATCATTAAAAAATCACGTTTGACTATCTTGCACGTAAACAAAATAATTAAACTACAGCGAGTTGCGGAGCTCTCAGGATCAACAGAGTCGGAACGAATCTGAGAATTTTTGGCAGGTTTATCGGACACGTATGCGATCGGCTGTCCATATTTGCCGAGAAATCTTCATCGAAACAGAGAGCCGCTATCGGTACCGACCATAATCGAATGACACAGAAGACTTGAACCCAATCAACCGGTTCGGTAGAAGTCGAATGATGTTGTTTGCGGTTAAAAGCAGAATAGCCTTGCAATATCAATATTTTGATTTGGGAGAGAATTTGAGGTGAGAAAGCAAGGTCACATGGAGGCGGCGTCACGAGACAATGACGAGATCGATCTCCGCGAGTTATTTGGCGCGCTTTGGCGAGGCAAATTTTTAATCGCCCTGTGCGTCATTGCTGCAATCAGCTTAGCATCTCTCTACCTCAGAACGGCCGAGCGCAAGTATACAGTTACCTACGTATTTGCCCCCGTCGCCTCTGAAAACACTGGCCCAAACTTTAGTGGTCTCGGAGGCCTGGCCTCACTGGCCGGTGTCTCACTCCCCTCAAGTTCAAGTGGAGATTTCAAAACATTTAAATATTTGCTCAAGTCTGAGGAGGTCGCATCCGCTGTCTTGGAAGATGAAGAGCTTTTAAAACAAATATTTGCTCCAGAGTGGAGCGTTGAAAGTAGGATATACCAGCGACCTCCTGACGGTCAATACACGCCCTACATTCGAATGTTAAAAAAGCTCCTTACGGGACAAGACCCAAGCGCTTACGTCGCGCCAAATGCGGCTCGAATGAGCGATTGGATGCGGGATGCCTTTGCCGCTTCCGAGGATCGTGACACAGGTTTTTTAACTCTTTCTGCTGAGACAGCAAAACCGGCTATGATGTTGGAGGTCATGGAGCGCGTGACACAGGAAACAGACCGCCTTCTTAAGGAACGCTACATTCAAAGTTCCGAACAAACGATGGGGTTCTATCAGCAGCAACTCGCAAAGGCGCGTGCTCGAGAGCACAGGGAGGCGCTCGCTAAACTTATTGCTCAGGAAGATCAAAAATTAATGCTTGCGTCCAAGGGAAGTTTTTTCGTGGCCGAGCCATTGACCAATCCATCCATCTCCCTCAATCCAACGTCACCCAAGGCATCCCTAGTGCTTGCCCTGTCAGTCGTGCTGGGTAGTTTTTTTGGTGCTGCACTCGTCCTAATTCGAAAGGCGTTAAAGCCATGACAAGCCGTGTTGTTTCACTTACTCTTGCCCTAATAATCTTATGCAATCTAGCAACACTTGCGCAGGCCCAGTCGGTCGAGCAACTCCTGCGGCTGCAGTCCAACCCAAGTCTGGCGCAACAACTCCAGAATCAATTCGGGACCAGCAGAAACGAACGAGGTCCTCAAGAAGTTGGCGTCCCAACGTCTGGAGCAACGCAAGCGTTGAATGCTGATGACGCATTTACAGACCCAGGCCTATTGACGCAAAGCACTGCGCCTCAAAGTAGTGAGGAGAGCGTCACGCAGCGGTATTATCGCATTTTGGCGGGGGAAATACTCCCAATCTACGGCGCACGAGAATTTGCACAGTCCCAAGACCCCAAGCTCCTGTTTTTTAATACGATGGGAAAGGAATATCGTCTCGCCGCAGGGGATGTGCTGCGCGTCACGCTCAGGGGGCTAATGGAAAGTGACACAAGTTACAAAATCGGGCGTGACGGCAACTTAATTCTTCCGGCCCTTGCACCATTCTCTGTGGCTGGCCTTACGATTGCCGAGGCGGAAATAAAACTCCTGGATGTCCTGCGTTATGATGATGCCTCTGCGGCGGTTTTCATGTCACTTGAGACTGCACGCCTCATCACCGTGCAAGTGAGCGGCGCCGTAAAAAATCCCCGCACCATCGCCGTGCCAGCCTACACGCCACTGAGCCGTGTGCTTGCCTACTCAGGCGGCATCAAATCCACGGGCTCGCTCCGCAACATTGTGCTCAGGGATCGTGACGGAAACGTCAACGAGGTTGATTTCTATGACTTCCTGCAAAGCCCAATTGGAGCCAATGACCCACTCGTGACTGACTCGTCACGGGTCTTTGTGGGAAATCAGGGAAACACAATTGCAGCAATCGGCTTCGTCGCTCGGCCTGGGATTTATGAATTGCCCGAAGGTTTGGACAAGCTACCCATCACAGATATTCTGGACCTGTCCGGAACCCGTATTATCCCGCCTGGCGTTGAATTGGAGGCGCTCTACTTTGATGGGAGCGGCCTTGCGCAGTCGCGCGTCGTTGAGCGTGATGGTTTCATAAATGCGGGGGAGGTTCTCTCTATAAGATTTTTGCCGACACGACTTACTGACGCCATCAGGGTGAAGGGTGCCGTCCTTGAGGATTATCAGATCGCAACTGCCCAGCCCCTTGCAATTCGCGACGTCTTGAGATCTGGTGCGACCCTCACAGAAGACGCAAGCCGGGATTTGGCGCTGATTATTGGAAAAAACGCAGTTTCTCAGGTCATTGACTTGGAGCGTGCCTTCGATGATCCGAGTGTGACACTCTCCCCCGGTGAGGCTCTCTACGTATTCACGCCGAGAGATCTCCGAGCAATTGCGCAGGCTGATCTGAATGAGAGTGATAATGTGGTATTGAGAGGTTTCATCGAGGCCGCGGCGGGAGAGCTCTTCTTGAATGGTGAGCGCATCTCATTCATTCCGCTCGGTTCGGGAGAAGCTTTCGGCGATGTGATCCGCCCCTTCTACCGGTTGACACCTCAGACAAGTTTAGAAATTGCCATCCTTGAAAATGATGCGGGCGAGGCACGCGCGGTGAGCCTGCGATCCCTCCTGCAGTCACGTAGCCCCTTCACACTCAGCGAGGGTGACAAAATTCACCTATTTGATAATGCTTTCTTGCAAATTCGTGCAGAAGAAATTGCATCAACGAGAACTTTGCCGCGAAATTTAGATGATTTGGACGATGACGTTAGCCGTGCATCTAACCTCAAAGGCACAACACTTGAGATTAACAAAAGTAATTGGAGGCAGCTCTCTAAACTCTTCACCAGATCGGGCGTGGTGCGCGTCTTGATTGACGGAAAGGTCAAAGCCTTCCTGCCAGGTTCGGACACCAATACCCTTCGGGTGGCGTTGGATACCCTTGGAATTGACGACTTGGACAGGTTTTCTGATTTGGTTGTGATTGAAAAAAATAGTAGCGCAGATCGTAAATTGACCGAAATTAGGTCGCTGGTGTCGAACAATACGCAGCCACTTAATGGGGATTTAGCATCCATCGAGTTCTTCACAATTGGTGGAAAGCAAGACCTACTCACAGAGGGCGAGGGACCTGACTTTGAAAAGCTCCAGTCGCTCGCGTTGAGCCTATACGTAGACTATCAGTTGGAACAATTCGGGGTTGCCTCAGACATCGCGCAAGAGGAAAGTGATTTGGGACGCAAGGTGGCATCGCCTGACGTCTATCCACTCTTCGCAATTTACGAGTATTTCGATCCAGGCGAGAGATTTTGGCAGCGCGTCGCGGTGAGTGTATCGGATTTAAACTCCCCAACATTTGCGTCACAAATTCAGCCAGGCGCGCGGGTCACGCTGTTCACGCGAAAATTCCTGTCCGATCTTCTTACCTCAGGCTCAGGCTCAGGCTCAGGCTCAGATGCGACGCAACAACTCATTGGCTTTCAATCACTCGGCTCGGATATCAACTCCGCAGACGTGAATAAAGAGGATCAACAGGCCCTCCTGAATGAGCTTCTGGCAAATGCAGAACGCGCGGTCTCTGCGGAGGCCGAAACAGACTTCTTAACGCCAAATTTGCAGTTTATTCTCTCTGCCTCCCGCTATGTCGCGGGTGCCGTCGAACGGCCCGGATACTATCCAGTCACGGGTTCCGTTACCCTGTCACAGCTCCTCGCAGCGACGGGCGGTATTACGGAGAATGCGGATATTTCGAATATTGAGGTGATCAAGCAAAAGGCCATTGCCGGGAAAATTGTGGCTGACAAAATTATGCGCATTGACCTCACAAAATCCAACGCAAGCGATGTGCGGCTGAGTGATCGGTACAGTTTAAATATTCCAAACCTTATCAACGAAGTGGCGACGGGTCTCATTACGCTCAAGGGTGAAGTGCAGCGACCCGGTGATTATTTATTTGCCCGCAATGAAACCCTGCATGACGTGATTGAGCGGGCGGGTGGATTGAGCGAGGTCGCCTATCCGCTGGGCGCAGTCTTTACCCGCGAAAGTTTGCGGGAGAGCCAACGCGAGAGCAATGCGCTCCTGGCAGACCAGTTGGAGCAGGCCGTCCTTCAAATCGCGCAGTCGGACATGGAAGGTGTAGGGGAACAGGTAAGGGCAGTTTTGGGCTACGCGCAACAATTGAGGTTTCAAGAGGTTACGGGGCGTCTGTCCGTCAACGTCGTAATGAGCGACGCGAGCGCGCCCGTGTATCTACAGGCGGGTGACGAACTAATAATTCCCAAACGCCCAGCGCATGTGTCGGTTATTGGAAGCGTGCAGAAAGATACAATCGCAAGTTATTCATCTGGAAAGCGCTTAAATGCATATCTCTCAGCTGCCGGTGGGGCAAATCGGATCGCAGATTTGAAGCGCACATACATCTTGCTACCCAACGGTGAAAGTACAGCTGCCAACAATCACAGTATCATTCCACCTGGCGCCGTTATTGTTGTCCCGCCCAAAACAGATCGCCTGAGCGTTTTGGGGTTAACGGATCTTATTTCAAGAGTGCTGGGAAACATTGCAACATCCGTGCTCGCTATCAATAATGTTCAGTAAGTTAATTGCAGTAATCATAATATTGACAATACATGGCCCAGTCTCAGCTGAGGAAGTAAAATCTCGACCCGCATTGTTAATTGGAAATGTAGAATATAGCAGTGACTTAAACGAGCCGATTGTATGGGAGCCAACAGTAGACAGGCTGTCTCGCTACACGCTCACACTACCGAGGCATGGTATCCAAGAAGCAATAAAATATAGCGACACCGCACCACTTTTTTATTTGTCGCACGTTAATGATCGCGGCGTGTCTCTCCAAAAAGAAGAACAGGGAACGTTCTACTTTCATGTTGATCCAACATCTTCTAGATTGCAGTATCGTTACTCTCTATCTCCTGCATTATCTCTCAGTCTAGGAGTGAACTATGAAAAAAATAATATCACACCGTTAATAACTGGTGAATTTCGGTCAGTTTCAAATACTCAAGCTTTGCATCAAGGTTCCCTAGTCTTATCTGGTCCTACATCAAATGTATTATTGTCAAGAACGCAACTCAACATGACTGAAAGTCACGAAAAAATTTGGGCTCTATTCATAAACCAAAATCTATCACGATTAAGCTATGGTTTGCGCTGGTTTGAAGTAGTACCAAGAACGAATCTTGTAGGAGAGTTTAGTATCTCAAGTGAGGATCCTGCGTTGGCTTTCCAACTCGAGCGAAGCTTTATTAATTCCGCTGGCTACATTGGTATCTCAATGACTACAGTCACGGAAAAAGCAGAACTATTTTTAGGAGTTCATTTTAATTTTGCAAATAGTGCAAAAGTTGACGTCACAAGCGGATCGCACCTTCTCACAAATTCAGCACAAACGTTAAGTGCACAGCGCCGCATTGCACTACCGTATCTCTGGAGGAACCACTTTAGAATTCTTGATAAATGGTGATCTCTTTGATCTCCTGGAGGCTGCAATACAATAATATAGATTTTGACAACCGAGCTATTGATTGCGCGAAAAGTAAATAAATTATATTGTTCAAAGACGACCTTACCAAAAAATTAATTCCACCCAAGTGACATTACTACCCATTCAGCGCTATGGATTTAATGTAACATTCTTTTGCTGATATTCTGTCATTGCCTCAAACACTTGAGGTTAGCGACGCTCATGTTAAGACTAATTTAAAGGAATAATGTGATGAAACAAACGGGACGCAATTATTGTGAAGAGCTACATTACGAATTCTCAGGGCCAATACACTCTCAGATTTTGTGTCATTGTCGCGAATGTCGATATCTTTCCGGAGGTGCAGCAAATACATCTGTTATGATCTCGGAAGCTTCTTTTAAACAGACAAAAGGCACACAGAGTATCTTTGCAAGAAGCGATTTGGAGACATCTAGAACCCGCTATTTCTGCGGAAACTGTGGAACACACATTTGCTTCAAAAGCCCATGACGTCCCGGCACGTTGGTGTTGAAAATTAGCACTTTGAATGAACATTCTTGGTTCAAACCCGACAGTGCGATATTCTTTATAGACAAGCAGGAATACCATATGATGCCCGAAGGCGTTCTAAAATTTGCAAGAGCCCCTTGAGGTCACTTGTGAACGTTACACTTGCTGACTAATAACACTCAGCTTAGTGATGGTTTATCTCTTGTGATCAATAGATGAGGCATACTGGCCCTCATTACAATTAATTAGGAATTTCTAAGCAACGTTTGGCCTTAATTGCTCTGCTCTTTGTCACATCATGCGGCGCACCGGGTGGGTTAAACTCAAGTTTAAAAAAATAAGAGCACTGTAGATCACAAAATTCTGTTACTAATAAAGATCCCCTCAAAACTTTATCGACAGCAAATCGCAAAGACACTTTCGTCTACGCAATTTTAAGACAATCTGTTGCACAAGTTGTATTGCCTGAAATCCTAAAAGCAGGCTTTTTGATTGGTGCTAATTATGGCGAGGGCTTTCTCATTAGAGACGGTAAAGTAGTAGCGTTTTTCGACTTGGCTGGTGGAAATTTAGGACTCCAAACAGGAGGACATACGTATTCGCAGGTCACATACATTTTAAGCGAAAAACTATATCAAGACTTGGTTAGAAATAATCGAATTAATTTGAATGGTGCTATTTCTGTAACCGTTAATGGACTTATTAAGAGTTCAATGCTTACATCTGACACTCTAAAAGGTGACCTGTATACAGTTCATTTTAACGAGACTGGTACCGTTCTTGGGGCAAGCATAGAAGATTTATACAATTCTGTAAGTGGTCTCTACTCACAATCATAATACCTAGATATTGGTAAGATTTCCTCGGTTGCTATGTGCAAATTAAGCGCGGGACAAATGATACAAAATTACACGTTATAAATACAAAATTCATAACAAGATTTTTATTGAAAACAAATTAAATCAAATAGATATATGTCTTTTAGCTAAACAGCGTTCTCACTAGCTGGATATTCCACAGATATTCAATCGCCTTTACTGAATGTGTAAGGTATTTCTTCACGAAGTAACTGCAAAGCCGTATTTGCGACATTAGAAGTATTAAGTTCATGATCAAGATCTGGGATCAACGGAAAAAATAATTGTTCGATTACACCCTCATGAGCTTTTGCATACAGCGCGCCCGTGGAAGACTGCAACTTCTCATGATCGATTTTCATAGTTGCTATCTTTTCGAAGTCTAAACCAGGGCGATATTTTACCACACCTTCCAAACTACTATACCACGCAGCACCAAATACCATCGCGGGTATGCCTTGTCGAATTGCTTCCCAACCCACGGTACCCGTGACTGAAGCAACAAACTGAGCGTTCTTACTTAAGGCATAAGTATCTGCATTCGAAGGCATGATCTCTAAATTTCGAATACGATTTAATCGGTGAAAAAACATCGGACCACGTGCATATGCTCCCTGCCTAGGATTTTCTTTTACAAAAATTTTCCATCCATCCGGTAAATCGCGCGCTAAGTCTTCAATCAAAAGTGCTTGATCTCGGTATTTACCACCCAATGCAGATGTCGACATTTCAGGTTGGTTGTGAAGTGGGATGTATATATATTTTTGGTTAAGATTTATTTTCCTATTTTCAAATCGTGCAAGATACTCGAAATAAGCGTACTCATTCGTATGAAAAAATTTAGCATACGGATCACGCCAATCTGGCAGCGAACTATATATACTAGAAATTCGATTAATGTGTTTACGAAGTGCAAAAGGATTGAACAGATTTAGTGGATCGTGATAAATTAAGTGCTTCAACAGATTAATCACAGATTTTGTAGAAATGTTCCCTGTCGAACTTTCTTTTTGCCACGCATCTTCCATGTAAAATAATTCTGGCACCGATCCCTCCTCAATGATGTAGGGCTCTGGTTCGTAAGAGAGTGGACCAATTTCTCCTAAATTATTGATATCATTCATAGAGAAAAAACGGCCTTCAAATTGGCTCCAGCTAAGTACAGTAGTCTTTACACCTAGTGCTTTAGCGACTTGGTAGAATATCGTGTCGTAAAACAGGTGTGGTACACAATAGAATAGAGCATGAGAAATCTGACGTTCTTCAATGATTTGCGCTGCGGAGTCCACAACTATGTGAAAATAATCCAGATAGTCTTGTATATGCCGAATGTTATGAGACTTGTACGCGTAGTGAGGTGATGTCCTGAAGAGCTGTTCCACTGTAGTCTCAAGAATCTGCTCGTATTCTTCGCCCATCAGCGCAGAAATTGCGTTGCTTGCAAGTTTTTGTTTCTGAATTATTGGGCCAGAAGAACCTACTTTTGTATTCAGCCTCTGTAATGCAGGTCCATGAAAATCAGCGGTTTCGTATCCTATGTGACAGCCGAGCTCAATTTCACCTGAGCTTAGCTCGATCATTTTATTCATGAAGTTTTCACGGAATACACCGCGCGCATCACATAATAGTTTTATTTCCGTCATAAAAGTCTCTCAGCTCAGAATTTACTCAATGACAATCACCGACATCATATTATTCAAGAGTTTAAACTTTTGCAGGCGACCAATATCGAAGTTACATTGCTAGTAGCCGTATAATATCTCATGGTTGGCAACTTCCAATAAACGCTTATCTATCAATGGACTCTTTTCAACTGATGCGAGAGCGGAATAGGGTATTTTCACTTTTTGTTTACCTTGACCCGGTCCGCACGGGGCCTTGCCACGCAATGCATTTCCCTTAAATCTATCGATGAACTCTGCAATGATACAATGTCTCACACCTTGACTGTTTGTATAATCGCCGCGATGGGACAAATTGGTGTCAAAAGCCAGGCAATCACCAGCCGCATACTTCACTCTTATGGAAGAATGTCTAGTATCAGATTTTATTTGTTTTTTGGCACGGACTACTTCATCGTCAAAGTTGATTTTATATAAATTTGGTCGTTGGCTAGGTATCAATACCGTATCAGACGGTATGCCTTCAGTATCAAACACCATAAATACTTTTAAACGATAACCTACGTTGTCGTCATGCCAACTTTCTGAAGCGCTCGACAACCCATCTCTTACCGTTTTGAGATATAGATCATCCAGTCTGACATCCGGCCCTAAATAATTTGAGGCTATCTTAAATAGGTTTTGGCTATTCAATATTGCTTCCCAGAGAAAATCTGGAAGGCACCACGATAAGTGAATGTTTTGATCTTTTGTGAGCTTTTCACGAAGCTCAGAATTTATGAGTCGTTGGGTTATTCCCTCTGCTTCTAGTAAATTGTCAATTTTGAAAGTGTTATAACCTTCTGGCAAGGCGCATGACGTTGAGTCATATTGGGTGTCAGCCTTCATGTCATGAAAGCGGATTACTTTCGCTGCCACTCTTCTTTTCAAGAAAACTTTAAATCTGTCAAACATTGCAACTTACCATATCTAAAAAGCCATCTCAAACCTGCGTTGATGTGAAATTGACGAAACACACTCCAGCTCGTATTGTCACTTGTCAATCTTAATTTTAACGATATGACCTTGTAAGATGCAACGCCTGATTATACGAGTGTTATTTTGAAGACAATCTTAATCACTTATCCCTTTTTTAAAATTGACGATAATAGTATCGATGAAGTAAGCGGTACCGACAAAAGAAATCTGTGGTGCTTTCTGTTCAAAGAAAAAATCGAGAGCATTGGTTATCAAGTAATATGTAGTAGTGACCCCCAATTTATTAAAACGCTCGACGTTAGATGTGAAATAAGCTTAAACTCAGCGGCTCGATACACACTCGCACCGCGTGTAGCATTGTTCATGGAAACGCCAGCAATTGAGCCCAGGAATAATGTTAAAAATGCGTCAAAATTCGATCGTGTGATATCATTTGATCCTAACATTCTTGAACTAGGAAATGCCGTACAATCCAATCTTCCATGTTGGAGCCCAACTATATTTAATGCTCACGCATCCAACCAAAGTGGATATGCTATGATAGCGGCAAATAAATTTCTCAACTCTAACAAACATTCAAAGGATCTGTATTCTGAACGGAGGAGAGTGATTTCCTGGTTTGAAAAAAACAATAGAGGTGATTTCAGCTTATATGGTAAAAACTGGAATAAACCTGCTGCCCTGTTTGGCAGCAAAAAGCTTACAAATGCATTGAGCAAACTTGGGTTTACAGGTCAACTAATGAACTATCAAGGTGAAGCGGAGTCCAAGTATCAAATATTAAGAGAATGTACTTTTAATTTTTGCTACGAAAATTGTGACTATCCAGGCTACATATCAGAAAAAATATTTGATGCTTTTGTAACTAGATGTATTCCAATATATTGGCCATCCAAGCAAGCCAAAGTTGTACTTGACAAAGCAAGTTACATTGATGCCTCTACGTTTACTTCAATTCGCGAATTAATATCCTTTTGCGATAGTTTAGGTACAAGCGCAAAGAGAGACATTATGGAAGCTGGCCAACAATTTTTAAATTCGTCAGGGCATAAATTCACTCACGAAAACTACGCAGAGATAATGTTTACCAATGTGTTAGGACTACTTAATGCTCAAAACCAAGTATAGAAATTTGATCTCAAAAATCAAAGAAGGCATTGAAGAGGCACGACACAGGAAGACAGTGTCAGAATTCAAGTTTGCTGACCAAGACTTTAAACTCACTACAGATTGGCCGCTGGATAAAAACTCAGTTGTATTCGATGTGGGAGGTTACGACGGTAACTTTACTGCCTTGATTCATGATAAATTCCAATGCAAAGTTTTCGTTTTCGAACCACACCCCGAGTTGTTTTCAAAATTAAAAATTAGATTCAAAGAGAAAAAAAATATAATCCCGTTAAATAAAGCACTTAGTGACTATACGGGATACGCGGAAATCTCTGATCACTCCAATGCCTCCAGGATTTCCAAGACCAAACAAAAAGAAGGCATTAAATGTGAGGTAACAACTGTAAATTCAGTTATGCGAGAATACGAAATCGAGACTATAGACCTCATGAAAATCAACATTGAAGGTTCGGAATTTGAATTGTTTTCCGATATATTTAAAAATAGTCGTCAGGATAGCATACTAGCCTTTCTTGTGCAGTTTCACAATTTTGTACCTAATGCTGCGCTGAAGCGAGCGAATATTTTAGAACAGTTGAGCGAGACTCACAGCCTAAAGTGGTGCTTCGATTTTGTTTGGGAAAGCTGGATAAAAAAAGACTAGTGCCAACACAGCCATCAGTGCATAAGCCAATGTACTTGTAAAGTTTTTGGTTATTTTGATGCACAAAAATCGGAAATGGCAAATCATTGATGAAAGTAATGCCTTTATGCCGCGTAAGCATTATGGTATGTATCCTTTATAATACTTCTATAAACATCTATAATTCCGCTATGCACTTTCCATTGAACACAAAATAAAGGTTTACGTTTAATCGGGTTTAATTGAAAAATATTCTAATAAAGTTTCACCACAACTTTCGGCACTCCTAATATGGAAAAGATTAAATCAATTATAAGTATTGTTGCGCATGTAGTACTTCTCTTGGTGGTGCTTATTGTTTTAGTTCGGGTAGTTGAACTCCTTCCAAAAAATTCATCTGCTGATGAGGAATTAACAGGTTTCGATAAATGTTCTATACCCGAGATCGGACATGTTCCCGACAACTCTATAGTCGTTGTTGGGCATGCATACGGAGCGCATTCCACAGCTTCTCACGATGGCTGGATCGCAGATCACCTCACCGATTTTTTGAATAAAAATTCACACGCCATTGATAGTTTAATACTGACCGGAGATGTGTTCTACACGCCCTCAATTGAAAAATGGAATAAATTATACAAAGAATATTCCAATTTTTTTGATATCCACATTGCACCAGGGAACCATGATATTGAGCGCCCCGATTCGCGTGATACCCTTTTGGTTAGTGCGTTAGGAATCCAGACTTACCCGTATGTGCACACTGATTTGCCTCTGATCATTGAAAACTCAATGGATACCCAATGGTTTTTGGACCCTAAAAGTATAGATTTGGTAGGTCTAACTGCATCTTCCATTGTATGGATTGCACGACACAATCCCCCTCTCAGGGAATTGAGACACGTTGCCAACGCTACGATTGGCATGAGTTCTGAACTTGACACATTCGCTGCACTGGATATGAAGCTGTCCGAAGATACGAAAGAAATCGTTTGGTTAATCGGGGATGCTGGAGCTGAAGCTGCAACAGAACGTTTAAGTTGTTATGAAAAAAATAATCATAAATTTGTTTTCAGCGGGATAGGCGAAGTGCCCGGAGACCAAATTTTATTGATCCATAACTCGAAGCTTTATTCATATGTACTATAGCGATTTTTTTCAATCTTATCGACGCAGTTTGGAGAACTTTAAATGGACATCACAAGCTTAGACTACTTTTTGATCATCCGTGACATATTGCAAATGGTAATTGCCGCAATATTAGTTAGAATATTACTACAAAAACTGGGGCAGTCTTGGATTGTTACTACTGCGCACACAGCGACATTAGTTTTTCTACCGTCTCTTACATATTTGATCACAAAAGTTATATCTGGTAACATAGCTCTATCGCTAGGGATGGTGGGCGCTCTTTCCATAGTAAGGTTCCGCAATCCGGTTCGATCACCTTTAGAGTTAACCGTTTACTTTGGTGCAATTACGATGGGTATCGCAGTCTCTGTAAACCCTAATTGGCTAGCCATATTACTAATTGCTATCACTATAAGTACAGCCATTTTGGTATTTACCAATTTTCTCTACCTTAAGATATTTAAAACAAGCTTCTTCAAAACTTCTTTTGCCGAAGGGAATTCCCTGAGTACTTTAAATGTGTTAAGCAGCGAAAGAATTTTGCTACTTAACGAACATAACTACCTGAGCAGCATAAATTATCAAGATGGGCAGTACGGTTACTTACTAATATCTAATGACGCTTCCAACCTTCAAATGGTATTAGATCAGATTCAGCACGATACTAGCATTATTTCATTCCAGCTGAAAAAATAACCATGTTTAGTAGGCTGTTTCTGATAATCTTACTTTATCCATTTGCAGTTAACGCAAACTGTGACTTTACTTCATCTTCGTACATCAAAGAATTACAAAATCCATCATTTATTAATAAAATTAACATCGAGGTTCCTGATAGTAAAAAATTTGCAAAAAATTTTATCAAAGCGCTGCTATCTGAAACGGATAATATTCAGAACAAATATAAAAAGAAATTCAAGGCAAAGGTATCTGTAGAGTACAAATTTGGTTCATGCGAATACAAAGCAAAAATTCGTCAGACTGGTGATTGGAAAGATCATTTGGGTTGGAGTAAAACAGGAAAACCCATCCAGTCTCTTAGTGTTTCGTTGCACGATGGCAACATTTTAAATGCAGTTAATTTCAAATTACTGATCCCAGAAACACGCTTGGGTGCAAATGAAGTTATGGGTACAGTAATTTTACGAGAACTCGGGTTTATTTCTCCTGAGACATTCGAGGTAAATGCCTCAGTCAATGGTAGCAACGGCATCTTTCTGTTCCAAGAAAAGGCAGCAAAAGAATTGCTTGAGCGCAATCACCGAAGAGAGGGACCAATTTTCGAGGGTGATGAAACAGTAATCTGGGGAAATGGTAGATTGTCTAATGATGACGTGGCCCTTGCCAGATTGGTAAACGGTAAATGGATGCTGCGAGGCCCAAGTTCTAAAGCCATTACAATCCACGCCATGGGAAAACTACAAAGTGCTTTAGCCAATAGCTTACTCGATCATAAAAAGTACGGTTATTATATCGAATTAAATAACTATAATAAAAATATTTTTAAAGACTTCCACTTCGCATCACTTGCATTGCGTGCAGGGCATGGACTTATTTTTCACAATAGGCGCTATTACTTTAACTCACTTTTAGATGATTTCGAGCCAATTTATTACGATGGTTTGGTTCAATTTATCGACTATCGTTCAACGGAGCGTGAACTAAATGACGAGTGGGGTAAAGCGGTTTTTGATTACTCTTTTTCCAATACTTTTAAACCAAGTTTTATCCCCAACATTTATTCAAAAAAATTTGAAAAAAATATACTTAATGAGTATTCAAAACGAGTTGTGAGGACGGAGAGTAGGGATCAGGCCTCTAAAATGCTCACTATTTTCCAAGAAAACTCTCGCTTCTTAGAGGCTAAGATTCAAAATTATGACAAATTTAAGGAATTTGATATCACTCCCCAGATAGCCAGAGATGAATACATTGACCGTGTGAACAAGCTGGACTTTGAGCAAGATATCATTTCTGACTTAACAATTACGGAGTTAGGAGACATAATCAGTCAAGAAAATGATAAAAAACAAATCATCTTGGCAGAAGATTTGCACAAGTTATTTTCGAATATAAATCTAAATGGCCACAGAACTGTTTACTTACCAAATAAGATTCTTGATCTGAGTACTAATGTGCAAAACATTGATTTACCCTTCAGTGGCGAAGCTTTAGCATCTACAGGCATGCAAGTTCAGATAAACGAAATATCCAAGGAAATCACATTTAGACAAACTCAACCCAACGATTGGGTGCTAATAAAAAATACTCAAGTAGATAACTGGCGGATCGAACTACAAGGCATTATAGTAAGTGCAGATCAAAATTGGGACCAACAACGTTTCAACGCGAATGGGTTAACGGGTTGTTTAAACTTCTACAAAACAAAATTTAGCAGTTTGAGCATTTATGCCAAAAATGGCGGTTGTGAAGACAGTATCAATATTGTTGCATCTGAAGGTGATTTATCAGAAGTTTTTATTCACAATGCTTGGTCTGACGCGCTGGATGTAGACTTTTCTAATATCGCATTAACGAAACTAGTTGTAAAACGAGCTGGAAACGATTGCTTTGATGTTAGCGGCGGCGATTACAGTATTACTGACACCTATGCTGACCTGTGTGGTGATAAAGGCGTCTCGGTCGGAGAAATGTCATTGCTGAGTATAGAAACACTAAATGTAAACAACTCAGAAATAGGAATTTCCGTCAAAGATCTATCTCACGCAAAAATAAATGATGCGACAATTGTGAACACTAATACCTGTTATGAGGCCTTTAAAAAGAAGCAAGAATTTGGTGGTGGGTATTTACAACTCGATGCCTTAAAATGTGAAGGTTCAGTCAATGTAGATAATCAATCAAAAGTGGAAAAAATCACATATGAGTTTTAGAAAAGAAAAAAAATTTCGTTTAACTTATAGTGATCAACACATGTTGAAATCAAAACTTCTGCAACAGGGGATGCGCACGATATTTCCTATACGGCAAGTGAACAGTGTTTATTTTGATACAAATAATTTCGATTTATTCCATGATTCAGAGGAAGGAGTCTTACCTCGAAAAAAGGTAAGGGTACGCTGGTATGGTTCTGATACGAGTTCAATTACAAAAGAGGTTAAAGTTTCTTCGATTGAGGGTCGCTTTAAATATGCCGAAGAATTTTCATCGAGTAACCTCATTGAAGATTTTGAATTAATAGACTCACAGTATGGCCTACTTTATCCATCATTGCAGGTTAGTTATGAAAGAGAATATTATCTACTTAGCAACATGAGAATAACGTTTGATACAAAAATTCAATATCATGATAAAAGGAGTTATACTCAAGTATGCAGCCACGAACCTGAAACCGTTATGGAAATTAAAACTCCAAATAATTGTCCTGATGACTTCATCGAGTCTTCTGTACAAGTCGTGACATCTCGCTTTTCTAAATATTGTCGCGGAATACTAGCATGTAATGGATGAATAATTTTTCAAACACAAAGCGATTAAAGAATATTTTTAACGCAGTTTTTACCATCTTCAATCATAAACATTTTTGTTTCCAGATAATGTAGATTATTTGGCATCAGATCTGCAAAGATGAGAAAAAAACAGATCTGCTTGAACAACTCGATCTCCTACGGTGGCAATATCAGTGATCATCACAAGGTGGTAATCAAACTTTTTCATCAACTTTATATATTCGTCAAAACTTTTCTGGTTTTTATAGGTAGGTACAAAAAGAAATTCTAATTGAATGAGGTCAATAATTTTATTGTCTAAAGAACTCCTTGCCCCTTTAAGAACTTTATACTCTGCTCCCTGGACGTCAATTTTCATAAAATCTACTTTGGTGATGCCTTCACTATCAAGAAACCAATCAACTGTATGAAATTCACATTCTAAAGATTTGTGACTTGTTAAGGCCTGTATATTACCCCAATTTTGAGAAGCATTTTTCTCTAATTCAAGTAATGAATTAGTGGGATTACCCAGATTTAAAAAGAATATTTCTTTGTCATTTTTATCACTTAGACCGAAATTATATGTATAAAGTTTAGGATAATTAATCTCACATAATTTCTCGTACATCTCTGTAAATGGCTCAAATGAGTGTATAGTGCAACCAGGAAATAATTTAATATATTTCCATGCACTTTGACCGCGATTAGCACCAACATCCAGTATTAATGGCTGCGGTCGATCTTTTAGTTTGGAACATAAAAATTCTCGTGAATCCACCCCCACAAATTCATCATCGTTACCATTGCGCCTGAAAAGTTTATCTAATAATGTTCGCAATTGAAAAAACCTATTTCTCATTTATTGTTTGTTGACGTAAATATACCAATCATCAAATTTACTCAATGCAGGTAAAATTTGCCTGTAACCATTTTTGGTAAGTAAGTCGTTCAATTTCAATCTGTTATTCGTGTAATTGTGTTCTACGGAGATGAAATTGAATCTATACTTAGAGAAATTAAATCCTTTTAAAATATCAAATTCGCTTCCCTCTGTATCTATAGACAAATAATCGATTTGCTCAGGTGCGGAATATTCCTCTAGCAAATCAGTTAACGATACCGTCTGTACAGAGACTTTTTCACTGTTTTCGCGTGAATTGGCATGATTATCCAATCCTTCAAAACCGAATATCGTGGAAAGCTCCGGATCTTTAGCAACTATGAAATCGATTAATTGTCCAGAAGTCGACGTGACACATCTTAAATCAATTATACACTCTCTGTTTTTCAACAATTCCTCATGCCAAAATTGAACAGGTTCCACCAATATTCCGTCCCAGCCATAGAATTTTTCCAGCAGATACGTGTTACTTAGATCGAAGCCATTAGTAGCGCCAAATTCAACGAAATAACCATTTTTTTTCATGGAATTTACTAAAAGTGCTATCAAGTCTTGGCCCAATTGGGACTTTGAATATTCGTGTCCCTCTATTCCTTTACATATAACTTGAAAGAGTTCTTCCAATGTCTGGTCTGCTTGCAATAATTTTTGATATTTTTTCTTCTTTAAAAATTTCATTTCATTTTCACATCAAGTAGCGTCCATATCGCGCTGGTGCACAAAGGTTTAAACGCTAAACTGCGTAATCTGTATACGCTTTCTCTATATCTGAATAAGATGCCGACTGTCTAGCTACCCTTCGAATAGGCACTACAAAAACATATTTTTTTTGTAACTTTTTCCATACAACGTCTATTGCCGCTCGTTTATTTTCTTGACCACTCTCTAGTCTATCAATGCTTTCATTAGCCATGTTAACCATTTCGGGTATCATATGTGGTTTGAGAATGTAGCAGGCCGTGGTCTGAGTGTCGGATGTAAACTCTAACCTTTTGCTGATATTAATACCGTTACGCTTGTTATATGCGAGGCATAATACATCAAGGTTTTTATTAGTATAAAATTCATCGACTAACTCGTCTATATAAGATCGATCTTTAATGAATTGGCAGTCATCTTCACAAATCATTAGTAATCTATCTACGCTTGCATCATATTTGCGCAAGAGTGAGTGATGAGATCGTGAACAACCAAGTGCTCCGTTATCATCTCTATGTGCTTCAAACCGAAGGCTGTCTAGCACTCCAATTTTCGCCAATTCCTTTTCGATCTCTCGTCTTCGATCAGTTCGATGTGCAAGATTGATATAAAAAACATCGCACAAGTCTAACCCATTTACTTTGGCCGAAAGAGTATTTTTTCTGTGAGAAAACTTAGCCCGTCGATAACACAGAATTGCCTCAGCGAATAATTTTTTGATTTTCTTTCTAATTTTCATATCGTTTATTCACAATTTAATCCATGCATCTTC
>Ga0181599_1001327_pt1 | contig 24362 bp, 15 predicted proteins | sample 041ome_3_FD_148658 | JGI IMG/M metagenome (GOLD analysis project Ga0181599, IMG submission 148658) | Coastal salt marsh microbial communities from the Groves Creek Marsh, Skidaway Island, Georgia - 041405US metaG (spades assembly) | ecosystem: Environmental > Aquatic > Marine > Intertidal zone >...
TCGTCGTCGTCGTCGTCGTGAACCTCGCCGCCATTATTCTCGCAACCTGCTTGGCTTTCAGAGCACAGAAAAGAACGCTCTTCGTGTTCTTCTCGTTCTTCTTCTTCTTCTTCCTCTCAGTCGCTGCAGTCGACGTGATTCTCTATCTTCTCGTTGGCGATGATGGTATCAACGCGGCGGAAAAAGATAAAGAAAACGAACGACGCGAAAGTAAAAGCAACCGCTCTCTCTCTCACTCACTCTCTCTCTCGCGACAGAGAGACGATGCTCTGTTGAAGTTTATCGCGCGTCGTCGTCCGTCGCGCGGTAAGCAAAACAAACAAACCTCTCTGCCGACCCAAGAAGAAGAAACGATGTCTCGATTTTCCACGTTCGAAGTGCGCACCCTAGCATACACACAAACACACACACACACGCGCACACACACAAAAAAAAACTATCGCCGCGCAAAAAGCCTCTCTCCCTCTCGCGACTCTCTGTCTCGATCCTTATTCTCTCCGATAAATCTTTCGCGCGCGCGCGAGATATATGTATATAAACGACGCGTGTTTTTTTTTATCGCGTTTGGGTGTTTAAAAAGTCCGCAAAAAGGTCCGCACACCAAAAAAGAGAAGTTTAGGGTTAATAGTGTTACAAAACGGTGAATAAGTGTGTTAAAGGTCCACATACGACGTCTCGACCTTCCTTTCAAAAGCACAAAACAAAAAAAAAAGGTACTCGCGAGCCTCGCCCACGCGAGACACCGCACTGGACTCGCGGACCGAGAGAGAGAGATACACACGCGGAACACACGCATATTTAAAACACACACTTAAAACGACCACACAAAACACACGTAAAAACACACATGGAGGACCAACAACGGCTGCGGCAGCAGCAGCAGCATCAGCAGCAAAGACCGCCGTCGCCGTCGATCGTGATGAAAAACGTCTTCTCCGTCGGGGATAAGATGAAACTGATGAGAGAGAAAGCGAAGCACTCGGCGTCGAGCGGGTTCACGTCTCTCAAACGCGCCGCGAAGACGACTTCGCAGAAGATGAAGATTCCGTCGAATGGGAACGACGATGTCACGAATAATAACAACAACAACAACAACGCTTCTTCTTCTTCTTCTTCTTCGGCGATTCCGATGAGCGCGACGTCGTCCTCTTACGGGAGACAAAGCCCGAGTTGTTTAGGAGGACAAGGAGGAGGATTGAGCTCGAGCTTCGAAGGGACGAGTCCTCTGGCGCTCGCCGCGATGATGGAAGAAGAGCGAAGAGCGAGAGGCACGACAGGAACAACGGTCGTCGGCGGAGGCGGCGGAGGCGCGTATACGACGAAGGAAGACGAAGAACTGATACGGAGATTGCGAGAGCAATTGGTGGAAGCGCAGATGCAACACGACGAGACGTCGAAGGTTCTTTTGCGAGTGCAAGAAGATTTAGAGCTCGCGAGGACGGAGAAGGAAGATTTGAGGGCGAAGAGCGCGAAGATTTGGCAGGAGCAACAGGACTCGCTCGACGCGAAGGAGAAGGAACGGAAGACGAACGAGGAGGAATACGAGAGGAGAGAGAAGGCGAAAGAGATGGAAGTGGAGAGTTTAAACGCGAAGGTGAAGCAGTTGGAAGAGAAAGTCGCGAGTGAAAGAGAGAGAGCGGCTGCTGCCGCAGCTGCGATGAAAGAATCCAAGGCGGCGGCGGAAACAGCCGCCGAAGAAGCCGCACCGAAAGTAGACGCGGCGGTGGGTAAATACGAGGAACAGATTGCGGAGTTGAAGAAGGAACTCGAAAAGGAGAGAGAAAACGTGGTCGCGGCGGAGAAGAACGTCGCAAAGGAGAAGGCGAGAGCTGAAAAAGCACTCGCTGACTCTGCTGCTGCTGCTGCAGCGGCTGCCGCCAACGCCGCCGCGACCGTAACGTCGTCTTCGACCGCCTCGGAAGAAGAAAAGAGAAGAGAAGAAGAAAAAGAAAAAGAAGCGCTCAAGAGAGAGATCGAAAGCGCAAAGACTGAAAATGAAAACTTAAGAGCTGAAATTGAAACGATTCGAGCTTCGGAAAGCAAATTGCGCGATGAAATGCAATCGACCGCCTCCACGTCTGCGCGGGAAAAATCTGCGAGCGAAGCTGAACACAAGCAACGGATGGACGCGCTCGCTTCCGAGCTCGCCGCCGTTCAATCACAACTATCCAGCGAAATAGAATCCAACAAGAAAACCCTAGAAGACGCTCAGAAGCAGATCGCAGACGAGCGCGAAAGTGCAAAGAAAATCGCCGACGACGCGTCGACGAAAAGCGAGAACCGCATGGCTGAACTCGAGAAAGAGATTTCAAATTTGAAAGCGCTGCTGAATGTGTCAAACGTGGAGAAAACGGAGACGACGGAAAAGTTTGAGCTTTTATTAGCCACGCGAGACGAGGAAGTGAAAACGCTCGAAAAGAATAGGAAAGACGCGCTGGATGAGATTGAGTCCATTCGCGAGGAGTTGAACGTCGCGAAAGAAGCGGTCGAAGTTGCAAACGAAACTTCAAAAGCCGCTTTAACTGGCGCTGAGGACGCCGAAAAGGCGCACGAGGCAACGAAAGAAGAATTGAAAGCTCTTCAGCTCAAGTTAGACCACGCGGAGGAAGCTTTGAAAAACACGCAATCGTCCGCTCCGAATTTAGAGCGTCAAATAGCCGAAAAGAATGCGTTGAAATCAACTCTCGCGGACGTTCGATACGAACGCGACGTCTTGGCGAACATGTTGAAAGAGATGAAAAAGAAAGTCGGAGCGTACTCGATGGAAACGCCGCCACTCTTGCGCGCGGTAAACGACGCCAAGAAAAACTTGAACGGATTCATGTCCCGCTTTCAAGGAGCGGCCTCGAACTCTGCGGCGAAGAACAGCAACGCCGCGACGACCCAAGCGCCCGCTTCCGCGTCGAACGCGACTTCCGCCGCTGCTCGCTCGCCGCTGGCCAACGCCGCGACGCCTCAAAAATTAAACTTTAGCCAGCCCGCTGCGGCGTTGACGCCCCCGTGAAAGGCGGCGGCGCGCGCGCACACACACGAATAGATTATGCTCGTTATTATTATCATTGTTATTATTAGTCTACTTGTAGTCGCGTTGTATATTTTTGCGTTTGTTTTGAAATACCGTTGAAAAATCGACACAAACAAAACCTCTCTCGCACATCCTTCCTCCAAAGACACATGTCTTCCTCTCACCCGCCGCCTCCGGACATCAAGTTTGAAACTACCCACGGCGGTTTACCGGTGATCAAACTCGATTTCGACGAGAGAACCCCCGCGGAGATTGACAGCGAGAGGTGCGTGTTGCGATTGAAAGCGTCGAATGGAACAGACGTCGTGCTCATCGGCACCGCGCACGTGTCGCTCGACTCCGCAGAAACGACCGAACGCGTCATTCGCGAGGAAAAACCAGAGATTGTATTCATAGAATTGGATAAGAAAAGGTTGGAGAAGTTGCTGCAGAACAGATCGCTCGGGGAGCGACGAGTGCTGAAAAACGCGATTTTTAAGATTCGAGATATTCCTTCGGCGTTGACGTTTGCGGCGTCGAATTTGAGAGAAGTTCCTGGATTCATCTACCAAATCGGCGGATTAATCGTGGGAAGTCCCGCCGGGAACGAATTTACGAAAGCGGTGGAATCTGCTTCATCCATTGGGGCTTTGGTCATCCTGGGAGACAGAAGCGCGGAGGTGACGGCTTCACGGGTCATGAACCGCGTGCGGTTCGGGACGCGAGAGAAGAGCGGAAGAAAGAAAGAAACGAGAACGAGAGTAAAAAAGCTCGATCCGGAGGAACGAGTTCGAGACGTCGCGACAAGATACGGCTGCGAGGACCCGGGAAAAGTTTTGAAATGTTTGAAAAGAATTTTGAGCGCGGGGATGAACGTACCGTTGCCGCCCGGCGAAGCGGACGACGAAGAACGAGAGATGGAGGTTGATTTGAACGAGAGAGATGGAGAGAATTCTTCTTCTTTTGCGTCGACTTCTGGGACGAAAAAGATCAACGCGAATGATTTAAAGGTCGTGCGCGAGTGCGCGAGGAAAATCATAGAGGCGACTCGAAAGGAAGGGTTCGATGGGGAAGGGGCATTTAGTAGCGTATTGTTGGACGCGTCGAATAGCGAAACAGAAAAAGATGTTCGACGTACGATTTTAGACGAAAGAGACGTCATTCTCGCGCACTCTTTACACAAGGCGGCGAAGCAAGCGGGGCCAAATGTTCGTAAAATTGTTGGCGTAGTTGGGAGTGGACATGTTCCTGGTATTAAGAAGATATTCACTCGTTTAAACGATACGAGTAAACGTTCCGAGGGCGATGTTCTCCTTTCCTCGCTCGAGAAAGAAGAAGAACGACACGCGCACGACGAATATTTAAACGCGTTCCCACGTGACGTGGACGTGCCAGACCCGGCTCTAGATATGGCGCGATTCGCGGTAATGTTAGGAGGGTTCACGTATCTCAATTACAAAAAACCCGCGGTTGCGCGTCGAGTATCGGCAGTGTTTTTGGGTGGGATGAGCGTGGTAGCGATAGGCGCCGCGAATATTCTCGTAAAAGTTGGGCAATTCGCTGAAAAGCTCGACGATGCGTCACACGAGTTGCGAATGCGCGAAAAAGTGCCATCTCGCGATGCGGACGATAACGCACGCGTCATGCGAACCGCTCGCATCCGAAATGGCGTTCGAAAGTATGACGATACCGCGCGCGAAGACGAGTTGTAGTTCGTGATGAACAATGTTTGAGTACCCGATAGCGATTAGAGTTTTAAAGCAAGCATACAGCATTAGTTTTTAGCCATTAAAAAAATGTAATCATTTGAAGTATTTCGCAGAACGTTGCGCTCTCGATTGTGCTCTCGTCAATCTTGGCGAAAACTTTGGTTGCTTCTTTTCTTCGTCTTCATCTTCTTCATCTTTCGCGTATTTTGGTTGTTCCGCAACCGGAGAGAACATGGGAGTCTCGAGCGCACGAAGAGCGCCAGAGTTGCTTCGACTCGGAAACGCCTTTGGCGATTCGTTGTTCACGAAATCATCGTCGTTATCGATGGAGTCATCAATCTTTAACTTCTTTTCGTCGAAGCCCCACGGGTCCGCAACTTCTTCTTCTTCTTCTCCTTCTCCTGGTTCTTCCTCTTGTTCTTTCGGGCTATTCATACTATTCATTTTTCCAAGAGGCGAGTTTCCGTCGCTCGCAATGGATCCTCCTGGAGAGCGAATCGCATCCACGTACGCATCCCCGGTCACTTCATTCTTCATCCTACCTTTTTGCATCGACTCGATGTACGCATCGCTGCTCATAGTTCGGTTCAACTCTTCTTCCTCTTCCTCCTCTTCTTCGTCTTCGTCCTGCTCCTCCTCGGCGTATTTTTTCTCCGTGTCGCCTTGCGCCGACTCGACGCTTTCTCTATTCAAGAAATTCATCGCGGCTCGCGCCGCGGCTAAATCCGATTCCGCCTTCATCTTGACATCCGTGACTGATTTTTGCATTTCCTCAGATGCACGCTGCCACTGCAGAGAACGTCGTAGCATTTCGTCTTCGCCCGTTCGATCAATCATGCATGCAAATGCCGACGGTTCGTTAGTTTCGTAACTCTCCATATCCTCCTCTTCCTCTTCACCAGCCGAGTCTTCAACTTTGTAAGTCGTGTTGTTGATGTCTACGATAACTTCCGGCGAACGTGCGATAGCCATTTCTTCATCGCCGGCGCGGGTGTCGTATTTGCTAATAGGAGAGGTCGTGGTCGCTTCTGTGGCTGCGGCAGCGTTGAACTTTTCGCCAATGTTCTCGCCATAAGCAACGTTATTATCATTGTTTACGAGTTCATCCGCCTCAACTACTGGTGATGCCGTCGGCGAGACCCACGCTCTCGAGCGTCGTGCTAAAGGTCTTATTCCGGAACGTCTACCTCCCATCGAAGATTTTTTATCCTTGAAAGAAGAAATCGAGGATGCTCGGTAGTTCTCCGGCGCCGCGACGTTCGCGCTTGGATATGCTAGCGGTGGGCCTTTGGGTGTGAACGGGTTCCACAGCGCCGCCGACGATATCCAAATGACCGCAGAAGAGAGCCAAATGAAGTTCATAAACGTCGCCATGCCCAAGTATCTGTACCAGTGATCGACCGCGACGTGCGTAACGACGACGAGCATGGTACCATTTTCGAGCGCAAATAGCATCAAGATTAAGACGAACGGAATCAACGTGTCTTCACGGGTTAAACCCCAGAATGTCTTTCTCGGACAAGTCGTCGAACGCCACCAGAATCGGCCTTTCTTATCGGTTGAGTTCGAAACGAAACAACTCGGCGGCCAAATCAGGCATGCCACGAGTAACTTCACGTCGTCTAAAACGGGAATTCGAATCGTCTTCTTTTTGCCACCATTTTTGGCGATTTGTTTTGCCGACTGGAACGGAAGTTCCACATCTTTCAACTCTACAAACTTGCTCCAGATTTTCTTCCTGTCCGGGACGCCTGAGAGTTTGATGCGCATCAAACCGATGATGCACAAAATGTGCACAAAGAAAACCAAGAACACCCAAGCGCCACACACTGATGCGAACAAACCAATTGTCACCACGCGTGCCGTGAGCTCGAAGAGTCGAAAATTAAACTTGGCGAGCATCTCCGATAAGTGCGCTTTGTGGATGCCCCAGTATTCGCGCCAAGAATACGCCGGCGGCTTTTCGTGCAAATCCAAGGAAACGAAACATAGCGTCCCGCTGAGCAAACCACCAGCTACAGCGGAGAACAAAACGTAATCGAAACCGCTCCTGTCTGGGCATGTGGCATATGGCGAAGAACACATCATGCCAATGTAACACTGCAACGTAGCAACTGGTAAAGAGAGAAAAATGCAATCAACGAGTTGCATGCCGCGCAAATCCATCTCTGCTTTTCGTTGACGCACGTCGTGGCTTCGTAAGGCTCTCCACGCAGCGAATGCGGTACCGAGCTGACAGGCTGCGCAGACCGCACCAAAACGTCGAACGAATACTTTAAAGTCGTATTTTGTGTAACCAAACACCACCGCATTCGCTTCTTTATCATCTTTTGCTGGCTTCTCTGGCATCGGGTAATGCAAGAGCCAGTACGACGTCGTCAAACATCCCGAGATGAGAAAGAAAATCAACACGAGGGAGAACCACAACCACGAGGCAGTCACAGAAAAACGCCTCAACTCTCTGATCAACGAAAATTTCCCCCAAAAGTCGAGTAATATGCCAGTCAAAAGCATAATCTTTTGCACTCGCGCTAATTCTGGGCCGAGGCACTCGATGCGGTCTAAAACGCGCTTGGATATCGGTAGCGGACTCGCGACGGATTGCGCGAGGTTCGCTGGTAACGACATGCGCATCTTCGCACGATTGCGATTGCTTATTTTCTCGTCTACACCGAAGTCTGTAGCTTTACCAGCTGATCCTCCAAAAGAATCCGTGGCGTCTTCAAACTCGACTTGTTTATTGTTCTTTCTGTTATCGGTATCGTTCATGACATTATTTGTATCGTCTTCCACACCGATACTCGCATGGTCGATATTATTTTTGTTATTGAAATTGTTCGCGTTCATAACTCGGCTTTGATTCTTATGAGGAAACGCGGGCGAGCCAATCGACGCCCACATGGCGCCGTGGCGATACGAGTCCCGGTCGTACTCTTTCGGCGTGTCATTTTTGTTGTTACCTTTCCTCCGTTTGTTTTGGAACAAAAACGCCAGCGGAGATTTCATTTGCACGTTCTCATCTTCCATCTCGCCGCCGTTCGCTATGCCATGCGCGCCAGCTTCGAGGTCTTCTTCATCTTCGCTTTTAGCATCCGGCGACGCTTTCGCCGAGTCGTCCTCGCGGTTCTTCGTGTGCGCTAAAAAGTCTTGTCCATTCGACGCGTCGCTCTGATTCTCCGCCCCACCGCGACGTCCAAAAACCATCGGCGAAGTCGATTCCCGGTCCATGCTTCCGTTTCTCGCGTCTTCCATCTCGTATCTTTGATCTCGTTGCTGAAACGCGTTCATCGGCGTGTTCGCCTGCGAAGGCACCGGTTGAAAGTTTGGTGAAAACGCTTCATCGTCGTTATTCGCACTCGAGTTCTTTCTCATCCTCGCATCCGATAAATCCTTTTCATTTCTCCTCTCCGGAGTGGTTTCGTCCACCACGCACTCGTCTTCTCCGTCGTCGTCGTCGTCCATCATCGTCGTCGTCGTCGCGCTCTCTTTCTCGTTCGTTTCATGGTCGTCGTACACCGTGCTGATGTTGCTCACGAGCGACCCTCGAAGTGAATATTTCTTCTTTTCGTCGGGAGGAGGATCAGGAGGGGACGATATCCCCGTCGTTGTCGTCATCGCTGCCGTACGGAAGCTGTCGCCACCGCCTTCGCCGTTTCTGTCGCTCATTTCGTTCGACGACGGATGCGCGAGCGAGCGCGGGTTTGCGTCGGTCTTTCGCGTCCTCTCTCTCTTCTGCCGTCGTGTTGGTTCTGTCTTCGCCGTTTTTGAATTTTTTTCCCCAACGAGCAAAAAAAAAAAATTGAAAACCCTAAACTTTTCTGAACAGCGCAGCCCGAGAAGGAGAAGGGTCTGTCACGTCCTCGTGTCTTCATTCCGTTTTTGCGCACAAAAACCACAAAACACACACAAAAATGGGTCGCGTTATCAGAGGTTGCCGGTAAGTGATGCGAATACTTCTCTCTGTAATCACGCTCGATGGTTTCGTCATCGCGCGTTACGCGAGACGTTGCGGGAGATGAACGTTCGCGAGCGCGTTCGCGGAGGAGATTTTCAGATGCGCGCGCGCGAGCGAGTTTCTTTTTTGGTTTTTAGCCCTGTTTTGGAGGTGGCGTGGGATTTTTACGCGTCGAAATTACACCCGAACGGAGGTGTTTGCGAGGATGGGAAGGGTTTGAGAGAGTTTCGATGCGCGTCGACGAGTGTTTTGAACGCGTTGGTGCGCTCTTTCGGGCCATTCTGCGTTCGCGTCCGCGCGTATTTCGTTGGGTTTTGAAATCCTCCATCGCTCGATTTTTCTTTTTCGCTCTCGCCTTCCTCTTCTCTGAGCGCGTTCTTTGTGTCTCACCGTCGTTCTCTCTTTCTCTCTCTCATTCAAAACACAGTAAGGGTAAAGGGTCGGTTTTCCGTTCCCACACGCACACGCGTAAAGGCGCGGCGAAGCACCGTACCGCGGATTTTGCCGAGAGGCACGGTTACATTAAGGGCGTCGTGACGGACATCATTCACGACCCGGGACGTGGGGCTCCGTTGGCGAAGGTTACTTTTCGCAACACGAGACGCTTTGCGCACCAAAAGGAATTGTTTGTCGCGGCGGAAGGCACGTACACCGGTCAATTCATCTATGCCGGTAAAAAAGCGCAGTTGGTTGTCGGTAACATCATGCCGGTGTCCGCCATGCCGGAAGGTTCGATCATTTGCAACGTCGAATCCAAACTCGGCGACAGAGGAACGTTAGCTAAGGCTTCTGGCGAATACTGCATCTTGATCTCCCACAACTTGGAGACTGGATTTTCTAGAATTAAATTGCCGTCTGGCGCGAAGAAGACGATTCCGAGTGGGTGCAGAGCGACCGTTGGTCAAGTCTCTGGTGGTGGTAGATGCGATAAGCCGTTGTTGAAGGCTGGTACCGCGTACCACAAGTACAGAGTGAAGCGCAACTCGTGGCCGAAGGTGAGAGGTGTTGCGATGAACCCAGTAGAGCATCCCCACGGTGGTGGTAACCACCAGCACATTGGTCACTCCTCGACTGTTCGTGGTGACGCGCCGGCGGGTAAGAAGGTTGGTCTTATCGCCGCGAGAAGAACGGGTAGATTACGCGGTGTCGCCGGTATTCTCGCCGCCAAGGCCAAGGAAGGCGGCAAGGATTAATATAAGTTCTCGTCTTTTTGCTTGGTCGTGTTCTTCGCGCGATGATGATTCTGTGATGATAATGGTTGCATGTTGCTATCGTTATTATTATCATTTGAGAGGAAAATCAGAAGAAGATGGATCATAAAGAGAGAGAGAGAGAGAGAGAAATAGATTTTGAATATTTTCAATATAGCCCTTTTACATTACTTTGTTCTTCTTCTCGTCGTCGCGGAACGACGACGTCCGTCTTCCTCTTGTTGTTCTCCAGCTTCAACTTTCTCTCTCTTTGCAAACGTTAATTACCGTGCGTCGAGTGTTTCCCGTGCGTCGTTCGGCAGTCCGTTTTGCTACATTAAAAAGAAGATTCCGGTTTAACGCTTACTTTTCCCTTTGTTCGTTTTGTTTGTTGTGGGATATATTCGTGTATCTCCAACAACAACAACAACACACACGCTTGTGAGCCCAAAGTGTCTTCGAAATTTTTTTTTTGTCAACAGTTGTCTCTTCTTTTTGTTTCCGTCTGTCTGTTTTTTGCCTCTTCTCTCCCACTATTTTTGGCCTATTTTTTGCTTTTTCCGATTGATTTTTTTGAGATTTTTAAAGTGTGTGTTGCACTTTGAAGTGCGGCGGAAAATAAATAAAAGTAACGTCACACTTTCATTCATTCACGCACGCACCCGCGCGTTTATCTGGACACGTTCACGAACAGATCGCGCGCTCGAATCGAACGAATTGAACGGAAGAAATATCTCTTCCTGGATTAAAGCTAAATACGATCGTGAGCGAGCGTCGCGAGAGATCACGCGTTTGGACGTCGTTACGCGCGCGAAAGAGAAGAAAATAACTGTGTGTCTTCTCCCCCACGAAATTGGGAAAAAAAAACCAGGTCATATAAATTTGCTCGAAATTTGAACGCGCGCGCCGTTTATTATACGCGCGAGAGCGAACGAAAAGAGGCGATTTTTTTTCGACGTTCGAACAAAGCGCAGTTTTCCCCGCGCGATTCGTCGGTGAGATCGCACTTTTCCACCCGTCGAGTCCTCCGTTTACGCGCGACAACGATTCAAATTTAGAAAAAAAAAAGAGCGACGTCTCCAAGAAAAATATTTCTTTTCGAGCACACACAAAAAGCAGAAGAAAAAAAAGGAAAACAACAATCCGAAAGTAAAAAAACATGAAGCGCGCGGCGCCGGCGAGTCGTCAAGAGGCGCAGGAAAAAGCAAAGCTGATGCGAAGTCAAAACCGCAAGTATTCCCATCACGCGAAAATCCTCGAAGACGGAGAACATCGCGTTCGCGACGACCGAGAACGAGAGGAAGAGAAAAAGGAGGAGGCGAAAAACGACGCGAATTTGAAACGAGAAAACAAAGACGTCGACGAGAGGCCTCGAGACGAAAAAGTCGTCGTCGAGGGGGAGACAAAGGAAAAAAAGGATCTCACCAACAGTCGTCGGGCAGAAGATGAAAAAAATGTAAAAGAAGACAAAGAAAAAGAGGAGGAGGCAAAAAAAGAAGAAGAGGAGGAGGAGAACAAGAACGCTGCGGCGGCGACGACGAGCGAAGAAGACGGCACGAAAGAAGAAAACGAACGCGTGAAAGAGGAAGGCGAAGGAGAAGAGGAAGGCGTTGAAACGGCGACGAAAGAAGACGAAGAGGAAGAAGAGAAGAGGACGGAAAAAAAAGGAGCCGAAGAGGAGAAAGGAGAAAAGCCGGCGAAATTGGCCGAGGGAGCAGAAGAAGGCGAGGATAATAACAATAATAACAACAATAACAATAGAAAAGAGGAGGATGAGAAAATGCCGGCGACGATTTCAAACACGACGAACAACGGTAGTGAGGACATCACGAGAGCCGCGGCGAAGGCTGCGCAGCAAGCGGCGGCGCAAGCGGCGAGTCAAGCCGCGGCTGAGAAACACGCGGCGCAAATTGGGAATCCTTTCTTGATGATGCACAACCAGCAACAACAGTTTTTAGATCCTTCGTTCATGCAGCAACATAAAGTTGGAAATGTAAACGGCGTATTACCTCCGATGCCGATGGAGTATCAGAACGCTCTTTTAGCACAGCAATTGATGCAGCAGCAGCAGCAGCAACAGCAGCAAAACGTCGAGCCACCCGGCCCGGCGAATAGCAACAGTACCAACAATGATCCAGCGGCGGCAGCAATGGCGCAAATGATGAACGGTAGCAATGTACAAATGGCGCCTCATCAACAATTAGCAATGGCGCAAATGATGCAAGCGATGATGGCACAGCAACAGATGGCGGCGATGTTTCAGATGCAACAGCAACAAGGCGGCGGTGACCAACAACAGTTCAACCCGATGGCTGCGGCACTTAGCATCGGTATGCTCCCTCCAATGCCACCGGCTATGTTTGATAACAACGCCAATGGCATGTCTCCAGAGATGGCGTATCATTTGATGATGCAGCAGCAACTTCAGCAACAACATGGCATGATGGGGATGTACGGGGGCATGAGCGGCATGCCTTTTCCACAGCATCACTTGGGCGGTCAAGAATTTATGAACCAACAACACCAAGCCATGTTAGCCAATCAAATGAACATCAATAATAATAGCAATAGCAACACGCCGAACGGGATCGGGACGGTGAAACCGGTTTCGAGGGGACCAAAAGTTCAATACGATGACGTCGATATCATGTATCGTAAACGTGGACGTCCTCTCGGATCCAAAAACACAACCACGAAAGATTCGTTCAAAAATGTTCCAAAAGGTAAACGCACGAAACGTGTCGCGAAAGGTAACACCACCACCAACGGTAACGGTGTCGTCGCAAGAGGTGGTGGGATCCAGAAAGTTGCTAAAGGTGGTAAGAAAGCTACCGAAAAGAAAAAGAACGGGAAGAATGCGAGCAACAGTAAAGATTCTATTCCGAATGGGGATGATTTACAAGAGTACTACGATGTATTAACGTCGCTGAAGAACTCCATCACCTGTTAAATGTGTGTTTCATGTGTTGTACAACTAGTTTATATTATACTATTACACTTTTTTTCTGTAAATTTCTCTCTCTCTCTCTCTCTCATCTTCTCTTTCTCTCCAGTCACACGCTACCGCTGCTTTCTGCTACTAATGAATACTAAAACTATTATAACTATGCACTCAACGCGGTGCTATTCAACGCCAACGCAACCAAAACTACTACAAATGCCGTTACAATCAGTAACATAGAATTTTGTTGGTACCCGGCGTCGCCTCCTCTTCTTTCCGAAGAAGACGAAGGCGACGCCCCAATGCCTCACTCGTTCGCATCGTCGTTCTCCTCTTTTCTCTTCCGTTCTTCTTCTTCCAACGTATCGACTAATTCCGGAAATACTTTACGAAACTGCGCGTTATTTACCAGCCAAGCGATGCTTTCTTTGGCAAACTTTCTCTTCTCCCGTTCGCTCGTTAAGATGCTCCCAGCGGTTATCTCGTTGTCCGCCATGAAGCTCTGGATCCCTTTCAATATGCTCGAGACCGACCACATCGGGTTCCACGTCTCCGGGTGATAATCCGACATCGACATGCATATCTTCTTACCCGGCTCGAATCTTCCCGACGGCGTCGACATGATAATCCCGGGTGGTTTGAACGGGTATTCTTTCGGAAAGAGAATTTTCCCGAGGTACTTCCCGTCCGCGTACGGCGTCTCCTTGGGCCCGTCGATGAGGAAATACCAATCGAGAATGTTCGTGGACGAGGACGGTTTGGCGAGTATTCCTTGCTCCGGAGATTTCAAGAGAAGCTTGAGCTCTTTTTGCAAACGTAGCGTGGCGGCCATGTGTTCGTTTTTTTAAGCGCACGCTCTGAGGAAGAAGCGTCTTGTCTTTTGAGGGAGCTGTTCTCCAATGAAGTGACATGTGTGACTTTTTCAAGTCGTGTGTTCGATTTTTTACAAATATGCGCCGCTACCGCTCCTATGACTCCCCCCGTAACTACTATCGCTGTTGTTTCATTCAGACAAGCTGAGCTTTCTCGTTAACCATCTCGCGCCGCGTTCGCTCGCTTCTTGCGTTTCTGCTTCTCGTATGGACCACTGACCGTAGCCGGTTTCATCTCTCTGCAACGCATCGACGTCGTCGTATTTTTCGATGAGTTTGCGAATGCGAGTACACTCGAAGCCGAAGTGTTTGTGGACGTAACAGGCGAACGCCGGGAAAAACCTTTCAACAATCGCGCGTCGAAATGGTTTCGACGTCCAATTCCACGAAGCGTTGTCAACGCCAGGGAAGCAAAGTTCTCGGAGCATCGTGCGCAATCTATCGTCCGCTTCGCACCACTGGCGATCCGCTTGCACGCGAAATAACAAAGCTCTCGAGAGCTTTTTGTACCACGAGTAGTACCCGTCTGGTTGTATCTGAAGCTCTTCGAGTTTCGAAATGATTGGAATATACTCCTGCGGGCACGTGGAAGGATCGTACTCGTTTGTTCTTTCCGCCTCGTTCATGTCAAACTGAACTTTCTCTTCGACTTCCGGAGAATATGGCGGCGAAGGCTCGCTTTTCTCTTCTTCTTCTTCTTCTTCTTCACTATCATCATTGTATCGCGAGGGCGAGGATATATCATTATCAATAATATTGACGTCCTCATGAGCACACACGACATCCTCACTGTCTCCATTTTCATCATCTTTATTCAATTCGGAATTCCGTTTGATATCCGCTTCGACACCGAAATCACTCAACGTAGCAGTAACCGACGGAGGCCATTTACTCACGACGTCATCGATACATCGCGAAGCTGGATGGTAGCCACTCGGCGTTTTCCTTGCCTTTGTCAAAATATCACGCAACGCGTGACAATCCCTGCCAATCTCGTTTGAATCCGCGACGATAAACTCGTGTCTCTGTGAACGCGTCAGAGCAACATTCAAACGCTCCCTCGTCGTGAACGAGTTCGAGCCTTTAAATGCCCCACAAAGCGTTAATATAATAACTTTCTTCTCTTGGCCTTGAAACGCGTCCACGGTAGAAACTTGAATTTCGCCACTCTCTTCATCGTCGAGATCTGATGTTGCGAGGATATCAGCAGTGCCAGTTGCACCGACGCGCATTCTTTCTAAATACGAGTTCACGCAATCCACCTGTGCGCGATAGAAAGCAATAATACCAATGTCTTTCGGTTTCAAACCCCGATTTAAAAGCTCGCGCGCGATAACAGCACATCCATGCGCCTCGGACGCGTTAAACTTCGATTGTCCTCCGCGTTCTTCTCGCGCATTCTCACCTTGCGTGTCGAAAAAAACCAGCGGAGGTACTCCCTCAAGTAACGCTCCTCGGTCGTTCGCGGAAACACCGTCTAACAACTTGCTCTCGTAGAAATGTGCGTTCGGCACTTCGCTCAAAAGAGGATGCATTCGATATTGGGTTCGCAGCAGCGTCACGGGTAGTCCAAGTTCCGCGAGTCGCACGAACAGAGTCGGTTGTTTCTCGGAAATCGTGGGAGATTCCAAGTTGCTCTCTAAAACCGGCGGTAACTGATTCGGATCTCCAACTGCAATCAAATGTTTCACGCCGAACCGAGCTAATGGCAAGAGACTGCAAATCTCAGTCATCTGCGAGCACTCGTCCAAGATTAAAATATCAAACTTTTGATCTTCCAAGTGCTTATTGACGCAAGAACTGCACGTGACGGCAACCACTGGCGCAGATTTCACCAACTTCGCGCGCTTTTGTAACGCGCCTTTTATCTTCAAACTCTTGATTTCTTCTTCGATGCGTTTCTTTCTCGATGCAATCTTTTCGTTTTCTTTCAGAGCTTTCTCAAGTTCCTCTATGTGCGTGTTTCCTTTCTTCGAATCTCGTTTTGCGTGTATAGAAAACGGAAGAATATCGGCATCAATCTTAGTCAACGAACCAACTCGACAAAAATCGGCAAAGCCATTCTCGAGAAGAGTTTTTAACACGCGATCCACGGCGACGTTGGTATTCGCGCAAACCAGAATTCTTCCATTTCGTTGTCTCGTATCCAAGCGGAGGGCATCGATCTGCTTGTGCTGCATATCTTTCTCGCGCGCGACGTGCTCGCGAATAAAGCTCGCGACTAATTTCGTTTTACCACTTCCGAACGGACCGTGCACTAAGCTCACACCGCGTTCTTTGTTTACCATGTCCTTCATCGCAATCGCTTGATCATGGTTCAAACCATATTGATGCTGGAACGTAAATGCCACGTCCTGGAAATCTTCCTCCTCATCATGCACATCATTTTCTGCGTCTCTGCTGTTTGTTTCTGAGATTGGCGGATTCATTATCATTCGCATGAGTGGCATCGTATCTTCTTTAACCATTTCGAGTGCATTTTTCATTTCCTCCAACTCGCCGAAAGCGCTCAGCGCTCGAGCGGCGTATACCGTGATGGACTTTCTCTTCACCCATCCACCGTTCGAGCTATTCTTGAGAGACTCTCTCAGCGTTCTCGGTAACTCGCCGAGCATTTCTACATGCATTTTCCCGTCCTTATCTGGCGCATGCCACGTGGACGCGACAACACCTGTCCAGTTTTGGTATGCATCCATACCTTGTCGCGTATTTTTCGCCACCGACGAAGAGAGAAAAAAACCTGGATCCGTGGAGATCACGTAGACGTCACCTTTCGCAAAATCTTTCGGTTTATGGTGTTCGCATTTACCCAGCGTGAGCTCAACGATAGTTTTCGATGGCTTTATGGTGCCCGTCTCTTCGTCTTTTTTCGTTTGCGTCTTGTAAGCCGTGATTTTACACGCGCTCCAGTAGTGAATACGATACTGTCGTCCAAGTCTGATGCCTAAATTTTTTGGATCGACAGCCGTGCTCACGTGCGCTGAAGTTGCTTCGAATGGAGCGCTTTTCTTCTGCGGAAGTGTTTGCACAACTGTTCGAATCGCGTCCGAAACGCTCCTGAGCTTGAGCGAGAGTTGTTCGCAAGAAGTCGAGAGAAGATAGTTTTGGTACTCTCGAACGCCGCCTTCGAACCGCAAAGTGACGCATGAAGAAACCTTCTCGAACGGAAATTGAATAGTAATCGACGGTTCGGCGTACCGATATTGATTGTTATTGATGTTCTGTTGATTCCGATGTTGCTGTTGCAGATGTGTGTATGAAATATTGGTATTCCCGTAGTTCACCACGCGCTGCGGAACCATCGCTGGTTCCTCCTTTGCATGTTCTTTGTCTCCTTCTTCTCCTGCTGCTACTATTACTTCATCCTCCACCGAGTCGGCAGCTATCTGCATTTCCATCGCTTTCTTTTTTTGTTCCTTCTGCTTTGTCAGCTTCGCGAGCTTTTCCTTCAAAGTTGCAGCGATGTCCACCCTTTTCTGTTGTTTTGCAGAAGAGGTGCAAGGCTGTTCGTTTTCTTTCGAAGCCGTGCCAACATCGCAACCAACCCCGATGTCGTTCATTTCCTCCTCGTCATCTGAACGTGCTCGCTTGCCAACGCACTCTTTCGCACTCGCAACGAGTGATTGCATCGGCGTGAAAGTATTCATCGTCGCCGTCGTCGTTCTGGTAAACATTGGATTCCGAAACGACGTCGGCGGATTCTGGCGCGTACTCGTCGCCCGCGGCTGCTGCGCCGCCGCGCTCCTCGTCGCCTGAAACAGCGACATCACTTGCTTCGGCGGCGGTCTAACCGCTTTCCCGTCCGCACCAAACTCCTCGTCCACTTGAACTTTAAACCCTTCGAATTCCTCGATCGTGTCCTCGTCCGTCGTCAACTTTTCTAAAACCAATCTCGCGGTTGCCTCTTTCGAAACTTTCGCGAGAACGACTGCTTTCTTCCCTCTCGTCGCGAATTCTTCTCTCGTCACTTCCTCCCGACTCACGCTTTCGCCTCCGCACAAAACAGCCGCGCAAACGGCTCCGCTCGAAGAAAACCTCACTCTCACGTACCCGTCTCTCCATTTCGGTCGCTTCTTGCGCGTCTCGTTCGTGTGCGTCACCGCGAACAATCTCTCCTTTTCGCTCATCGTCATCGAGAAACTTTTTATATATTTTTGAAAAAAAAAGAAGGAATCTCGCCGCGACACGCTTCTTTTCACGCTGCTCTTCGCTGCTTTTCCATCGAACGAAACGACGAGAAAAACGACGACGACGACACCGAGGACGTTCCGCTCCTCTCTCTCTCTATCTCTGTGCGTGTGCTTTGTTGCAATGCGTTTTTCTTTCAAAATAGGAATCGGGTTTACGGTTTAGGGTTTCTCATAAAAACAAAAAAAAACGAGGGTGCGCAGATTTGACACAAAAATACACGAGAGTGCGTAAGAAGTGGACACACATCTCACATCTACACGTGTTACTACATTTTTTCAATCGCGCCGCGTATCGCGTCTGCTTTGTCACAAAAAATGGATCGAACAACGAGAAGAGGATACAAAGACACGTACGAGTTTGACGTCGTCGTCGTGTTCATAATTCTCGTGGTGATACCAACGTCCATATTTTTGATGCAATCGAAACGGAGCAAAGGGAAACGGTATCTCTCGTTTTTTTTGCTCGGCGCGAGTTTTCTGTGGTTGATTTTTGTGGAAGGGATCGTGCGTTTGAGAGAGACGGAGCGGGCGAGCGAGGTTGGTTTGAAAGGATTACTCGTTCCGGAGAGATTGATGGGTGGTGGCGCTGCCGTTGCTTCGCGATCGCGATCGAGGAGGAAGCGAAAAGGTCCGGTCGTGATGAAGAGGTCCTCTTCTTTCTCGGAGAAGACCGACGTGTTCACATCCGAGAAAAAAAAGGACCGGACGACGTTGCGCTATTTTTCGCTGCTCGACGCGCCGAGCGAGCGCGAAGAAACGTTTCGAAACGAGCGCATTCGCGCCTCGAGAGAAACGATGAGCGCTAAGCCAATTATCGTGCACGTGGAGCAAAAATTCTCCGGTGGTGACGCGTTTTTTCGAGAGGCGTTTTCTCAATACGAGAGAGAGGACAACGTGAAAACGGCGAGAGTTTCGAGCGATGAAAAGAGCGCAGTCGATGACGACGTAGGAACCGTGTCTTTCGCTAGCGATGGTAGTGCTGTCGTGACTCCTCAAACTCTGAAATCAATCTTTCCCGACCCGTTATCCATCCGAACCGTGTTCGTTGTGCGCGATCCCAGAGACGTCATCACCGCCTCGTACCTTTCGATAATATCAACGCTAGAGGAATGGGCGCGAGCAAAGAGAGACGATTTGGACGGTTCCAGCTTCCAATCTGTCATGCGAAACAAATTAAACGCAGAGACTGCGTTAGATTTGGAAATAGCGCGTTTTATGAGCGCGAGCGCAGACGTGCCATTCTTTTCAGAACTCGAGAACGCCATGACTGCTGAGATTGAAAAATCAAACGGCAACTACGCGAACGCGATACTCTCTTTCGCCGAAGCTATGCTCGTCGACTCGGGAGATGAAACGATACAAAACACGACAATTTTCGTCAAATACGCCGATTTTTTTTCTGCAAATGCGACCGGATTCCGCAAACTTTCCGAGTTTCTTCGAGGCGACGCTACTCTAGAGCGCGTTTTCCTCGCCGCCGCCGCCTCGTTGAAAAAGAGAGCCGAAACCGAACCGTCTCTCATCGCCTCTCTCGTCTCCAAAAACGACGACACGTTCTACCGTCACAAAAAAAACAAAGCCATCTCAAACAACGATGAAATCATCACCCCACCGAACGTTTACAAGGTTCATTTCACGCAGAAAAACGAGGAACACTTCGCTTTACTCGGTCAACCTCTTCTGCGCCTTCTCTTCGGCGAAGACGAACCGTCGTTCCGCGACGACGACGACGATAACGATACCTTCTTCGCCGATTTCGACGCCGTCGACGGTGCCATCCTTAACCCTTGGAAGAAGTAATAGTAATAGTAGCAGAAGAAGAAGAAGAAGAAGAAGAAATCGCAAAAAGTGCACTCGCTCGCGCGCGTTTCGTTTCGAATAATAAAAGTATTCCCTCTATACTGTGTAGTAAAAGACACACATTTGGGCACTTTTAATTTTTCTGCTGCTTTTTGAAAAAAAGGCAAAAATTTTTTTGCCCTCGATCGCAATACACTTTACACAATTGAGCACTACGAGCGAGGGTCTTCATTCAAAAACGGCGCGCGCTATCTCTCTCTCAGAACAGATACAGATGAGCGAAGAACGCGAAGAAGAAGAAGAATTACGAGAGCCTCCTCCTCCTCCGACGCAGCACAGAAGCGCTCGCGTGCCCGTCCCGAACTCCAAGTTCGTCGAAGACAGAGACGACGAAGAAGAGGTGGTGAAAATCGAGCGCAAACCGCGAACGAAGGTTGGGAAACGGGCGAAAATCAAAAGCTCGCAACTCCGCGCGAAGAAGTCTTTCGAGAACTTGGTGAACAACGACGACGACGATGAAGAAGAAGAAGAAGAGCCGGCGACGACGACGACGAGGTTGGTGCAACCGAGCAAGATTTTGATCCCGCAGGACGGGCAACAGCCGAAGAAGTGGCGGTTGGCCGATCAGAGAAGGTACGAGTGCAAACAATTTTGTGTTCACGTTTTTAAATGTGATCACGTCGGGAATTCTTCTCGCATCTCTCTCTCTGTCTGTGTTTTCTCTCTTTTCAAAACGACGACGACGACGACGACGACGCGCAAAAACTCTCTCTCTCTCTGTCGTCCGCGGCGCGATGCTTTCTTTCTTTCTTTCTTTCTTTCTTTCTCTCTCTAACGGAGCGAGAGAGAGAGATCTGTCTTTCGTGCGTGTGGTTTCTTCTCTCAACAAAACACACAACTCTGAACGACTGACTGACCCGAAAACATACCGCGCTGCCACACACAAACATTCAAAAAAAAAACAGGACGATACTTTCTCGAACGAAAACGCTCTTTCGTTTCCTCGGTTTGGGGCACATGAGAGGCGTCGGGATGGACCTTCCGTACAGACAGCGGTTCCAATTTTTACTGGAGCTGATATACGGGGACACGTTCAAACCGAAAGCGTTTTGGGCGCGACACCCAGACCCGGACGAGTTTTTTTACGCTTTATTTCGAGTGGCGAAACCGGATTTACCTCGAAACGCGTTTGTCGGCGACGTGTTCGAGTTGAGCGCGGAGACGCTGCATAACGAAGTGAACGCGCAAGCGCTGGAGAGGTTAGGGGTCACCGCGGAGCAGTTGTTGAAGCTGTTTCGAAACAACGCGGCGGTCGAGCATCCGCAGGAGCAAGGGAAGGAGAAAGGTAAAGTTGCGCGGGTCGTGGATACGACGTTGCCTTCGGAGGTGAAGGTTGGGACGGAAGGGAAGACGACGCTCTTCGTGCCGACGCCGACGGAAGAGACGGAGTACAGGCCGAACATTCCAGCCGGGTGGAGACCAGGGCCAACGAGAGGGAAAAGAGACCGCGGGTCTAAAGGACATTCCGGGGTGTTTTTGACGCAGCAAGCGTTGAAGGCGGTCGGAGAGAATGCGCCGGTGATCACGCCCGGCGCGAACAACAAATACTTGGAGCAACAAAGAGCGTTCATCGCGAGCGGGAAGGTGGACGCCGTTGTCGGGGCGGTTACCGCAGCTGCCGGGAACATCAATACTAACGTTGGAAAAGCAAAAGCGACTACTATGACTACTACGACTGCCGCAAAAGGAACGAAACGACCTCGAACGACGAAAGCTACCACTCAAGCCTTGAAAAGAGGCGGCGGAGGCGGCGGCATGTTGGACGGTCTCGTCGCGGCGGCATTGCTATCGGAAATGGATAACCAGAAAGAAGAAGAAGAACGAAAAGAGAAAAAGGCGCGAGAAGAGAAAGAGCGAGCAGCGGCGAACGCTTTAAAGAAAGAGGCGGGTGAGAAACAGCCGAAATCAAAGTTGGAGAAGCTCATGCTCGAACATTTGAACAGGGACACCGATGAAGGGTCAAACATCAAGAACGCAAAAGACGAGAAAGCGAAATCGAACGACGAGAATCACAATGGAAACGTGAAAAACACAGATCAACACGCGGCGTCGACGAAGAAGAAGGAAGAATCTGATTCGCCTATTGGAGGTGGTCGTGGTGGTGCTGGAGAACAAGGAAGAGGAGCGCCTCTCGAGGAGGAGGACTTTGACGACGCCATCCCAACGCTTCCCCTCGACGATGACGATTTGGACACTTGGGAACGTTTTGATGCCTGGCGAGCGCCATTAGAGGAAGACGATGCGGATTGCCGCGCTAAGCACCGCACCGATACGGATAGAATTGAAGACGTGTACTCGATGTTTGATCAGGTTGTGAATGATGTCCGAAGTCCGCCGAGTTCTCAGCCGCACCATCAGTTGACCAACAATCAAACGGTGTTGAGAGACGCCACAGCGAGAGCGCAAAAGTTGCTAGGCATCGAATACGTGCTGAAAGGCATGAGCGGTGACTTAGAACAGTGCTTGGACGACGACGAGACGTTGCGTTCGGCGAAGCATCATTTGTCAAAGATCAGCGAGATAATTAGTCGCAAGATGAATCAACAACTCGGCTAAATGACAATGACGAACAAGAAAGAAATAATACCACAAAGAAGACAATAATACCGAGTCATATCGCATGTAATATACTACAACAAAGAATCTACCTACAAAATGCATCATTTTTATTACTAATTGTAGAGGCGGATGCACAACTAACTACCTCAAACGTTGTCTACATATCATCTAAAACTAAAATCTGCGACGATGCTCAAGTGATCGCTCGGATACCTCATATTTGGTAGCCTCTTTTCGTTATTCCACTTGAGCACATTGGGAGTCTTGAGTACTCTCTTAACCTTTACCGCGCTCTCGTCAAAGAAAATATAATCAGTCGTGCCGACAAACTTCCTGTGACACGACGTCCACTCGGGCTCTTGCTTCAGCGCTTCTTTATAGGCTGAGCGCATGCGACCGCTTTCACGGTTGAGCTTGGTTATTGACGATCCGTTAAATAGTTCTTCATACGTAAGCGCATCATCTGCATCCAATTCATTTCTGCTCCAACTTTGCACGTTGTTTTCGTTGAGCGACTGTCCGACAGCCTCTTTCTCTTCCTCGTCGTCGTGACAGTCCCCTTCGTTCAAATACCCGCCCATATTTCTACGGTTACACGACATTTTATCAAAATATCCATCCTCTACAAATTTATACAACGCCGACGAAGGCAAAAAGTTGCCATCCAACGAAAGCACTTTCATCACTCGATGATGAGAACCTGCTTTCGTTTGATGCTTTTTCGTCAGCTCCTTTTCCGCCCTTCTCTTTTCGCGTTCCATCGCGTCCAAGATTGTTTTCATCTGCGCTAACTTTACTAAACCATTCTTCGGGGCGAAGAGCACGTGAGCGTTCCCGGTGACCAAAGCTGTCTTCTTTTTCCTATTCTCCAACACTAAAACCAAACCAAACGCGTCGCCATCTCCGTCGGCGTTACCATCGCCATCGTCTCCTTTTTCTTTCCCGCCCGTCGCTACCCGCATCGGATCGTTCGACCACGTCGCCAACGCGAACTTACTCTTCCTAAAAAACGTCGCCACGCCGTCCGTTTTCCCTTTTCCTTTCTTCACGAAGTGTCCCTCGTATTTGCTCAGCAACGCTTTCATCTTCTCAAACCTCTTCGCTTCCACCTCTTGCAAGTTGATGACGTCTGGTTTCAGCCGCTTCAACTCCTCCTCGGCTATTTTCTCCATTCGCCTCTCCGGGTGTACCTCTCTCCTCGTTTGTTTCGGGTACAACTCGAACCGATATTTCATCACCGCGGATTCGCAGAGCACGTTGTACGAAACCACGCGCGTTTTCGTTTCGCGCTCGACTTCTTCGGAGGACCATTGGCGTCCAAAGAACGGGTCTAAATCCTCGTCGTCTTTTTGAACGAGAGCAGCGACCCGCTTCTTCTTCCTCTTGTTGTTCTTTCTCCCTCGTTCTTCTTCTTCTAACGGTATTCGTTGGCGCATTTGTTGTTTCATTATCCCGATGATGATGGCGATGATGATGAAACGGACGCGTCCATCGCAAAAAAATTTTCCAGTCTCGACTTGAAATCGCTCTTCTCTTTTTCTCCGTCTGGGCGAGCTCCGTCTCGTTCTCTCTCTCTCTCTTGCGCGCGCGCGTTTTGTGCTGCCGCCAGGTCCGGGGTCTCTTTGGAGGTTTTGAGTGCTTTTGGATTGGACAAATACCGCGATTGCGAACAAAAAAAGCAAAACTGACCGCGATTGCGAACAATTCCTAATTTTTTTGGATTGACACCCTAAATTAACCTAAACCCTAAACCTATACCAAAGGGGAGGAAGAGGCTAAAAATTCAAAATTTCCCCTAAAGATAAAGATTTTAAATCAATGACGACGACGACGTCTCTCCTGAAAGACCGCACGAACGTGAACCCTTCTTCTTCCTCGGTTTCTTTACCTTCCGGTGTTTTAAATACTCGTTCATCTTCGTTCGAACGAAAAGAGGAGGAGAAGCACAACAACAATAACAACAACAACAACAACCGCGATGGGGAAAACGAGCAAATGCGAAGAAGAGCTCTGAGTAGAGAAGAAGAAGACGATGAAGAAGACGAAACAGAAGAAGAAGAAGAAGAATGCGAGAGCGATTGG
>Ga0181599_1001332_pt1 | contig 24293 bp, 8 predicted proteins | sample 041ome_3_FD_148658 | JGI IMG/M metagenome (GOLD analysis project Ga0181599, IMG submission 148658) | Coastal salt marsh microbial communities from the Groves Creek Marsh, Skidaway Island, Georgia - 041405US metaG (spades assembly) | ecosystem: Environmental > Aquatic > Marine > Intertidal zone >...
AAATACGCCACCGCTCGAGGCGGCGCGTTGTAACGAAACATCGCCCAATCCCAGAACGCCGACGCATCTCGCCCGTAATTCGGAAACATCAACCGCTCGATCGCCGTCATACCGCTCGCGCATCGCCACGCCCTCGCCTTCACCTCTGCCCGCGTTCGACGATAGAACACAATCGTCGCGAGCGGTAAGTTCAAGTCCCACGCGTGATGTTTCGCCACGTCGTCGCGAGTCAAGAACTCGTATCCACCGATGACGACGTCGAATCGCGACGGCGACGTCACCGACGACGGATCGATCGCAACCACCGTGGACGCACACGAGATCGGCGACGCGAGCACCGCCACGGGTGGAGGTTTCGCGAGCACCGAGACGACGACGCGCGCGCTCCCATCATCGCTCGCGTAACTCAGCGCGCATAGGACGACGACGACGCACGCCGCGGCGAGCGTGTGCCACGCGCGCGACGTGGACGACGACAATGACGGCGGGTGCGGCGGCATCGCGAGCTCTGTGCACACGCGCGGCGCGTTCACGACGCACGCATGGAGCACCGGATGGCGATGCGAATGGGCGGTGCGCCTCGATGTGCGGCACTGTGCGACGCCGCCGCCGACACACGACGACGAACGATGGGGGTGTGCGTGCGCGCGGCTACGGTGGATGACTTGTGGGCCATGCAGCGATGCAACTTGCTGTGTTTACCGGAAAACTATCAGATGAAGTACTACTTGTACCACGCGTTGAGCTGGCCATCGTTGTTACAAGTCGCGGACGTGGACGGCGCGGTGGTGGGGTACGTGTTGGCCAAGCTCGATGAGGAGTGCACGGATGAGGTGCGGGGGCATATTACCTCGCTCGCGGTCGTGCGCACGCATCGTAAGCTTGGGTTGGCGGCGACGTTGATGCGCGCGGCGCATAAAGCCCTGGACGAATGCTACGGCGCGACGTGCGTGAGTTTACACGTGCGCGTGAGCAACGAAGCGGCGATACATTTGTATAGGGATGTTTTAGAGTACGAGTGCGTGGATACTGAGGCTAAGTATTACGCGGATGGTGAAGATGCGTATAACATGCGGTTGACGTTTGGGAAGGGCGCGAACGTCGGGGACGAGGCGGCTGACGTCATCGAACGCGTCGTCCTCGATCCTTAACGAATCCAACGTCAAGGTTGATGACGATATTTGACGTAGATTTTATACTCACACACACGCATAGCACAAGAAGCGAGACGTTCGCGTCGGCGCTCGTAGGTTGTAGTTGAAACTGATGAACTGAAACACGCTCAACGCCGTCGACTATCTTCAGTGCGCGACTGTCGCCTGACTGACTGACTGCCGCGCGGTCGACATGGCGGCGTTTGAAGAACTCGGGTTATGCCCTGAACTCATCGCCGCCGCCGACCGCGCGTCGTTCACGCTTCCGACGCCGATACAAAGCGAAGCCGTGCCGCTGGTGCTCACTGGCGGCGACGTATTGGCGAGCGCGGAGACTGGTTCGGGGAAAACGTTCGCGTTCGGCGCGCCCGTGCTGCAGCTCGTGCACGAGAGCATTGTGGAGAGTCGCCGCGGGCGCGTGGTTGCCGCGCGCGAGGTGGCGAACGACGATGAGGCGCTCGGGAAGAGGTGCGCGTGGAGCTCGACGGCGCGGTCGGCGTCGGCGGCGTGCGACGTTTCGACCGGGGTCATGCAATCGCGCGCCGCGCACGCGTGGGCAGGCGTGCGTGGGACGTACGGTGTGCGCGTGCGAGACTCGTCGGGCGAGAACGCGCGCGTTAAGGTGTGTTATGAGATTGAAGTGCGGGACGAGGGGTTGTGTCGCGTCGGGTTCGGCAGTCGGTTCGCGGCGCTCGACGGTTTAGGCGCGGATGCGCATTCGTACGGCTACGGTGGCACCGGGAAGAAGAGTCATAATAAAAGTTTTGAAAATTACGGCGAAACATTCACGAAAGGTGACGTCGTGGGGTGCTTGCTCGATTGTGAGAACGCGCGAGTGCGCTTTACGAAGAATGGACGCGATTTGGGCGAGGCGTTTACGCTGAGCGAGCAAACCATAAAAACGGTGTTGTTTCCAGCGGTATGCGTGAAAAACGCAGAGTGCGCGGTGCATTTTCAAGGTAAAGATTTCAAGTTCCCCGTGCCGAGCGGGTACGTGCCGTTTGGGGATCTGAAAGGATCGGAGACGGTGTCTGGCGACGCCGACGTGGAGGACGCGGCGTCGAGTGGCACGCGCAAGCCTTTAGCACTTATTCTCGAACCAGCACGAGATTTAGCCGAGCAAACGCACGAGTTTTTCTCCACTTTTGCGCGCGAGTTCCAAGATCCCACGTTGAGCGCTGGGTTGTTCATTGGTGGTGTGAAAGAAGGGCCACAGCACGCGGCGCTGCGCGAAGGCGTGGACATCATCACAGGCACGCCCATTCGTGTTTTAGAGCTCGTACAGAATGGCAAGCTCGACGTGTCTCAAGTTCGTTTTTTCGTGCTGGACGAAGCCGATCGTCTTCTGGACACTGGCAACCAGCCGACGATTATGAAGCTCTTTGATCGCATGCCTAAACACGGGAAAGCGACGCATCGTTTGCAAGTCATGTTGTTTTCGGCAACGTTGCATTCACCTGAAATCAAAGCCCTGGCGAATACCCTCACGGTTAACGCCACGTGGGTGGATTTAAAGGGCAAAGAAGCCGTGCCAGATACCGTTCATCACGCCATGGTGCTCGTGGACCCGGCGAACGAGCCAAATTTGGACGCGCTCGAGCCCAAGGCGGAGACGGATCGCGCGCATTCGCTCGCGAATACGCTCGATGGCGATGACGCCGCGAGCGAGGCGATAAAACGTTTGAAACCGCACATCGTTCGGCGAATCATCGATACACACGAAATGGATCAATGCTTGATTTTCTGCCGCACCAACTTTGATTGCGACAATTTGGAAAAGTTTCTCAACGAATGCGGTGGCGGGAAAAAGTTTCGAGGATCCTTTGTCGCGGGTGTCGAAGGCAAGTATTCGTGCTGTGTATTAGGCGGTGCAAGGCATATGGATGAACGCAGGCGTAACTTGCAGGCGTTTAAGAATGGCGATGTGCGCTTTTTGATTTGTACCGACGTCGCTGCTCGGGGTTTAGATATTAAAAATCTCCCATACGTCATCAACATGACGCTCCCGGACCGAAGCGAAGACTACATCCACCGCATCGGCCGCGTCGGTCGCGCGGATACAATGGGGTTAGCCATTTCTATCGTCGCCGCCAAGAAAGAGCGCGTTTGGTTTTGCACGAAGAAAGGATACAAACCTTGGTTTGATCCGAAACCTGACGACGTAAAGCTCACAAAGGATGGCGGTCACACGGTGTGGTACGACGAGCCAAAGTTGTTGAAAGATATCGAAGCGCGCATAGGATCGTCAGTGAGCCATCTAGGGGCGAAATTCGAACTCCCCGAAGCGTTTGGTGCCGCGGGCAAGGGTGCATACGGCAAGGCGCGTGGTGATGAAAAGGCGAGCGAGGAATTAAACTTGCACTTGGAGGCGTACCGACCAAACGTGCGAGCGCTGGCGGCGTTGGAATCCAAGGTGCAGCTTTCTTTTTGGGATTTGAAGCGCAAGTTTGCGTCGGTGTCTTAGAACGCGTGCACCGCGTGATATTAGCAATGTATGTAATAGACGTGCACGACCATAGCGATACCATTAAGAAGTGCGTAAACATTACAAAAAAAGAAGCATCAAGGTTTCGTTTGTCATTCGATTTCTGTGATTGCTGCGGCTCCGGCTCCTGATCCAATGCACATGGACGTGATGCCGATCTTTCCTGAACCACCCCGACGACGTAATTCGTGAATTAATGTCGCCATACATCGCGCACCGGTGGCGCCGAGTGGGTGCCCGAGTGCAATTGCTCCCCCGTTTACATTGACGCGCTCTGGGTCCAATTGCAACTTCTCAACGCAATACGTCGCTTGCGACGCGAACGCTTCATTGAGCTCGTATAAATCAACATCATTCACGCTCAAGTTGACCGCTTTCAACACTGCTGGAATGGCTAACGCAGGACCAATACCCATGATAGCTGGGTCGCAGCCGACAGCGACAAAGCCGCGCCACGTAGCGAGAATTGGCAACCCATGCGCCTCCGCGTACGAACGTCTTGCCAGCACGACGGCAGCCGCACCGTCAGAAACTTGGCTCGCGTTACCAGGTGTCGTGCTCCCACCTTTCTTAAACACCGCTGGGAGCTTTGCGAGGCTCTCAACAGTCGTGCCCTCGCGAATACCATCGTCCTCACTCACAACGACGTCGCGCGTCTCACCCGTTTTGGGATCTGTTTGCTTGGTAAACACCGGAATAATTTCATTCTTGAATCGCCCAGTGGCCCGAGCGTTCGCCGCTCGCGCATGTGACCGAGCCGCCATGGTATCTTGCGCTTCACGCGTAATTCCCCATCGTTCGGCGACGTTTTCGCTCGTGACACCCATAGGAATCAAGCAGTTTTGCGCATCCAAGCTGGACGCAACGCGAGGGTTAAAGCCACCCTCCCACTTCATCGGATTCGCTGTCATCGTCTCCACTCCAGCGCCTATGCCACACTCATAGTACCCAGCTTTAATGCTCGCCGCGACGTCCGCGCACGCCTGCAACCCAGACGAACACTGACGATTCACCGTACGCACCGGCACCTCTTTCGGGAAACCGGCGAGAAACCCACCGATACGAACTTCATTCGCGCGTTGGCTCGAATTCCCGAGGACTGAACCTACGACAATATCACCAATATCGTGCACGTTCACCTTGCTTCGCACCACGGCGGCTTGTAACACCGCGGCGATTAAATCATCCGCGCACGTTTGAGCTAACCCGCCGCGCTTGGCTCGCGTAATCGGCGTTCGACACGCGTCTACGATGACCACGTCATCCGGAGACTTTGTAAACTTCTGTACGAATAGGCGGAAAACATCGCGACACACAGGTCACGAGCACGCGTCGTCAGTCACGGGTGATGCGTCACGCGTCGATGCGAGTCCCGACGTGAGTCCCGGTCGAGAGCGCCCAGTCGCGTCGCCAATCCAATCCAATCCGCGCGCTCGAGCGTCGACGTACCCCAGCGCTGTTTGCGACGCCAAACGTATTCGTAGACTGTGTGACCACGTGCGAGGCGATCGTCGCGACGCGTCGGCGCGAAGCATCGGGAGCGGACATCGCGATATAACCTGCGACCTGCGCGGCGAGGACTGAGGTAGTTAGGGTACACCGACGCAGATTTCGCGACGACAGACAACGCGCGTCCGCGCAGGTTAGAAATCGGTGTTGAGACACAACGCCACGCCTTGTAAAGTCCATAACGCGGGATGATCCACCGATGTTAGGTCAGCTTCGAATACCAGTCCCCGGCCCATGGCGTCGCGGCGGTTTTGGGTAAAATATACGGGACATTTAAACGACTTTGACGACGACGCGGAGGTTGATGACTGGGACCGCGCCGTCGTCTGCGTCGGCACGAGGCGTAATATTGGAAGTTCACTCACGAGTACCTTGTCGTGTTGCGATGCGAGGCATTGATTGTGATGATCCCAACTCGCGCCTTCGAGGAATAATCCAGTAATGTAACATCCGAGCTCGGGTTTGGCGAGAATTTCGTCTTCGCGCGTGAATTCTGTGACTTCAGTGTACATCGCGCTCGCGTCGAGTGGCCAACCTTTGAGACGACATGCGCTTTGAATCAACGCCGCAATGTAGGTTTCGGGGCAATGTAATCCACTCAACCACATCACTTTTGGCTCACCGCGAGTGGACCAGGATTTAAATTGCTTCTCGCGTCGCTTGTACCACGCAATCCATGATTGGACGTCTTTGTCCGTCGGCGGCGCAGCGCTCTTCCATTTGTCAGGTACACGACCGCGCGATAATGCGTCAGATATGGCGTCTAATTCTGGTGACATTCCAATTTCTCCGCTCAGAGCCTTAACGAGTTCGCGCAATGAGTGCTTGAGAACATCTTTGAGCGCGTTATGACGTTCAAGTTCTTGAAACAAGACAACCGTCGTCGGCGATGGCGTTTCAGAGGACTCATCAATAATTTGTCTCTGTATTTTAGCCACATCAAACGCATAGGCGTCATTCGTGACGACTAATAAGATTTCATTTACGATATTCGTCAGTACACTGTTCTCGTTGGTGTTCGTCTCGACATCTGTGCCGGTGTTATTCTTCTGCGTGGACGTCGCGGACGCTGGCGCGACGGCGACGAGTTTACTTTGCAGCGACAAGACGTTGGACCATAGCGATTTCGCGGCGCGTGTTGAATGCGCGACGTCTGCGTTTGAATGCAACCCGAGCACTTCTGGCGTCTGCATATCTGGTACACTATCGATGCTTTCTATTTGAGCATCGTAAGACGCATCTTTTGATGGCAACGCGTAATGCACGTTTGTCGCGCCGTTTGAATAAAACATAAACTGTTGAAAGCCGTCGAATAAAAAGTCTCCAAAGTATTCATCCAAGTATGCGTTGAGCACTCGACGATCGTAATTGTCACTTACGCGTCCTCCATACATGGCTTCACCGATTAGATACTTCAATGCCGTCCATGGAATCATCTTTGTTGAAGAGCCATTGTTCGCGGCGGAGGATACTTTAGCGCAATACGTCTTGATCAAGCTAAACGAGATTCTAAAGTCAGTCTCGTTGAAATCGTACGCCACATTCCAACCAAGCTTGCCATACTTTCTACGTTCTTGCACTGCGGCATGGAAAAACGCGAGGACGTACGTCAACGCACGGAAAAACTCGTTTCGGCAACCGCTCAAGACGTCTTCCGAAAGACGCGCGTACGAAGCCTTCATATTCATTTTCAATCCGTCCGGCGGTTCGGTCACAACTTTCAAGCTTCGCTGTAAAATTCCAATGGGGAATGTCTTGATAGGGTCAGTGGTGAGCCATAACCGGAAGTCTTTGTGCGGCTCAACCAAGCCATCAATTACTTTTTCGAGCGTCGAGAGCCATTTAGGAAGAAGATGGCAATTTTGTAACATGAGCCACAGACCGCGCGACGCGCACGACTCTATGAGTTCTTCCGCTTTCGCTCCCATGCCTTGACCGAGCGCCATAAATTTCAACTTTCCGCCAGGTTTGAACCCCATGTTTTCGCCGAGGGCGAAAATATCAAACGCAGGATCAGCGCCGGGAGAGAGAACAAACACCACCGGCGTGAACGCCGATGAGAGCTTGTAAATGCTCTCATAATCAGAAATTGGCGGTGTGACGAAGCGCACACCCATGGTTTCGCAAATGTAATTGGAAACTGCGCTCGTCACGCGATCTAATCGCGCGCATCGGAGCAAACACAAACGTTCAAAGGATGATAAAGAATCGGAATACCCATCAGGAAGTGCAGACGCTTCGGGTTTCTCGCAAGAATACCACGCTCGCCATTCGTCAGCGTTGACTAAGATGCGTTGTAAAACCCCACTCAGCGCACTCGTTGACGAAGATGAATCTTCTTTAACGCACTCTTTCGCAATGTGAGTGTCAAGATGCACCAGATCTTGCCAACCGCGCTCAGACCACCACGGTAAACGTTCGACGTCAGCCGACGCGTTGTCCAGCGATACGTTGCCCTTAAGAAAGAATACTAAAAGCTTAGCGTTCATTCTACCTTCGCCATCTTCGATGCGTGTCGTCATTTGAAACGAAAGGGCCAGCTTGTCACGTTCAAATAAACCCAAACACGCAAACTTGTACACATCATACGTCAAGCGATCGATAAGACTACTCAAACGAATGTCCAAATCATCATTCGGCTGAGTGGCTCGCAACGTGTTTATAAAGACATCCAAGAAACTTGAGAGCGAGTACTCGTACATGGGATTCAGATTCGACAGCGCACTGACGACGAAAAACAGAATAGCACCGCGCTTTGCGACTGGAGAATAACACGATTGAGCTTTGAAAAGTTCCTTGGCTGCTTGAGCCGCCAGGATGAGCTTTTCTGAAATCTCAGTTGACTTTGTCTTTGCACTTTCAAGCGTCTCGATGAGCTCGACGTTATCAACAATTTCGCCTTGTGCGATCGAGAGCTCATGGAGCAGTGTATCTTCAAGCGTTTTCAGTAGCGCTCGATTCGTGACAGTTTCCTTGACCAAGTTTTCACGTTCAGTCTCAAGATCTGGGCGCTCTTGCTTGACCGTGACATTCAATAACTGTTCTTGCAAACCAGCTTCGGTGACTGAATAGTTGATTATAATCATTTTACCACTTACATCCGGGTCGTAATGAGGATTTGGCAACTTTGTCGTCATGTAAAGCCTAAAATTATCATCCCATTCAACTTCAGAATCGCCGAGCTTAATCATCTTTGCTCCGTTTGGCGCGTAATGGAAGCTCTTATTCAGCACTGGATTCAGCACAGGGTCGATGTATTCGCCAACGTTCTCGATAAGGAATGGCAAGCCATACTGAATAGCGAGTTCAAGCTGCTTCAAAAAGTCTGCATCCGTCTGTCGCTTGACTTTGCCTTCGAGTGCGGAGCCTTCACGCGATTTAATCCATTTCACCGCTTGCATTTGAGGATCTATGCACAGCGGGAATCTTTTTGCTCGCATGGTGAGCATGCCGTTTTGTACGCTCAATTCGTCCCCAGGCAGTCCATCGGCGGCCCATGAATTCAGTTCGTTGTCATCCGTAAGCAGCGCTTGCAAATTGAAAGGTTCGCTCAATGGCACGCCGAGAGTGCGCAGATTGCTCTCCAAAAAGTCATGAATGAATTGCTTGCGAAACTCAAACGTGAACGTTCCAGCGTAACACAAAAACGCTGACGTTAGCAAACAATCACCAATTAGCTTTTCTTTACGTGCACGAAGCTCTTGCATCTCAGTTGTCCATCGAATTTTTTCGCTCGACAAACCAGTAATCAAGCGTTCCGCTGCGTTCAAGCGGTTCGCCATAAGCTCTGCACTTTGCTTCAAATCTTGCTGTTTCGCGCTCTTCTCTTCAAACTGCGAACTAAGTTGCTTTAGTTCCGCTTGTAAGCTTTTCAACTCTGCTTTGGTCTCCGCCAACTCGCGTTCTTTAATTCTCAAAGTCTTTTCAGCTGTCTCGACCGCGGCACGCTTTGGATTGACAGTTCGAGCAACCTTGTTGTAATTAATCATCGCGAATACCCACTTCAGCAATCCAGCGCCGGCAGTTGAAATCTTCATCACCTCATCAGGGTTGAATTTTGAGTCTTTCGTGTACTCTCTGAGCGCCTTCATTTGCTTTTCTTTGATGCCATCTTTGTCGAATTCCACGAGCGAGCGCAAAAAGTTTGTATCCGCCATCATCCCCTTGGCTCCCGTCCATGAGACGTTTGGCAAACCTTTGAGGATCATCACGCATTCACATACGCGCTGCACAGCAATGTTTGGTTTCGCAAATGACCGAATTTCAGTGATTTCATCCTTCTTCAAATTATTCAAAGCTGCCGCAGCTTCTTCCAATGCTGGAATTGCGGCTTCTAAATCAGCCTCGGCTTCAGTCTTTTCCTTGGCAATGCGAGCCGAATCTTTAACGAGCTCTTCTTCTTTACTCGATGCGTTAGATGCTTTCGTTTCTACTTCGCTCGTGCGTTTAGTGATCTTATCCAATAACTCATCGCATTCCGTCGCTTGTTGCGTCACGACGACTTGCGCGTCGTTTAGTTTGGTGCGCATCGCGTCAACTTCGGTGCTTGCCTGAATGAGCTTGTCCAATCCGCCACTCAAGCGTTTGATCGATGCATCGATGGTAGATCGTTGTGTGTTAAGTGACGTTTCATACGCGGTAATGAACTCCAAGTAATGTTTCGGTGTCACGTAATTGTGTCTCTTTAACTCCTTCTTAAACTTTTCATTTAGCGCAATCGCCGTGCAGTGTGTGTACATGACGTGCTCGTTGATTCGTGATGTAAACTCCTCGGGCACTCCAGCATTTAATAACAACGAAGCACTTACTTCAAGCAGCGCATCTTTAGGCCATTCTGTGAACCAGTCGATCACGGTGTTGTTTACCAATCCAGGAAAGTTGCGACAACGATGACGTAACTGATCTCCAATCGGCGACATGGCCAAAACGATGTGTAAATTCGTCCGACATCTATCGATGAGATATCTCCAGCCATCCTCACGATTGACGGGAATTTTATTTGATAGTAAATCTTCGCGAATAGCATTCACCATGGCGTCCTTTTCTTCGTCGGCAAAGAGTGCGGGAACCGTCCCAGTGGTGAGCATGTTGTTTATCAATTCTAAAAATCCCTCCTCGACGACGTGATTATCGGTGAACAAAAACATCGTCGGAAGATTTTGCACACCCAGAATATTGTACAACTTTTTCAAATCTTCTCTGAATGTCGTGTCATTGTATCCACGCGCAAGCGTGATCTCGAAAACCTTGCAGTCCGCCATTTCAGCCGCGAGGCGCGCGAGCGATTGCTTGCCGCTCCCGCCGACGCCGACCAAGAGTGCGTGACCATTTTCTGTTCGTAAAACTCGGTGTATTCGCGTCAAGTGTTCCAGTGCGTGATCAAATAATACGAGTTGCATAGGTGTTGATCCATCTTTCAGCTGGGCGTTGCGATTTGCAATGACTTGTTCAAACCAAGGTTTTATTGCCGCGTACGTTCCCACATCCTCATACACTCGCTTGCGAACAATCAGCGAATCAGTAACCTCTGCACCGCTAGCATCGACGACGTGCGACGCGTTGGACCGCATGCTATCTTCATGGTCATCACCGGGAGCGAAATCAGCAAACAACGTCGGGTTCGAAGACATGACGGTGATTTCATCTTTATACTCTTCATCGCATCGCTCACGGATAAGCGACGCGACTCTGTCGAGAACAAATGTTCGATCCTCGTTAGAAATTAACCTGTCGTGAAAGACACGAATAGCCTCATTGCGCCACAGACGAATGAATTCTGGCGTTGTCGAAATCACAGCTGGCGTCGCGCGAGACATTCCTTCAAATATTCTACTTAAATCGCGGAGGTTGAAAATGTAGTGAAATCGGCTCGGCGTTGGTAGAAGCTTGGCGACAACACTCTTGTATAAATCCAACGTCATGTCGACGATAACTTCATCTGAGCCAGCAGCTAAATTCAAACTTTTGGAAGTGTTTCGAATAATGGACCCATAAATTACGCGCAAATTGCTCTCATCAGGCGTTTGCATCTCAAACACTTGAAACATGGATACAAACCGAGGATCAACGACGCTTCGAGCCCCACCGGGATGACCCATCGCGGCTATGTATTGAATATCCTTCATCTGGAGCCAGTTTAGTTCTTTTCCACGATTATATGTGCCACTGCGACCAATCATAAGTTTGAGCAATGCAATGGGCTGCTGCGTTCCGTACGTATCAACTCCTGGCATGTTCAAATCGTCAACAAAACATAGTAAACGCTTCCCGACAGGCGGACCCACGATATCTTTTGTCCGCTTGTCCACAACATCCATTATTGAACTATGCACATCAGCAGCAGTCGTGCGTGAACTGAAGTTCATTGTCACCGTGTTCGTCTTGCCGTCTTTCAAGCGCTCTTGTAGATAATTTTTCACCACAACGGTTTTGCTCGTCCCTGAATCCCCCGTGAGCAACGTGTGTGAATCGTTGGCGCACATCACGTCAATCAACCAGTTCGTCCGGATGGTGTGTGCCGTGGATACTAAAATCGAAGAAAATGGCGTCTCGGGTGATGCAGTGAGAGGCGTCGTCAAACTCGCCCACTCGTACCACGAGTTTCGCGTAATATCGAATCCGTAATCGTACAACGTATGCTCCGACGGCATACAATAATCACGATTGGCGAGTGTTTTTAAAAACTTGTCAAAGCGTTGTCGGTCCGATTGACCCACTGTTTCGACAATCGTCGCACCGAACGACCACGTGATGCTGAACACGAGCGCGGATTCAATAGCGACAGCGCGTACATTTTTGTCCATCGCGTCTGAAATCGACGACGCGTCCAAGGTATTCAGAAAGTTCTTCAGCAAAACACAACACTGCTTCACGACTGATATCATCGGGCGCTCGAGTGACATACGTGGCGATGCTATTATGGAACCATCTAGGTCCACGCCTCGGAAACAAAATGCATCCACGGCATCTAGATATTTTTCAAACAATTTCTCGAGAAGAGTGCGATGGGCTTGATTCACGCCATCGCACCACGTTTTCAAAAACGGTTTATGACCAAGATTCTTCGGATCCACGTAGACCATACCACATCGACTAACTGTCGCCGGTGACGCATATTTCAAATCAGCCACTTCAAACAACAATTTGCAATGATCTTGCAGGCGAATGCGTTCCCCATTCGGCAACGTTAGTAGGCGATTGTCATCCATAACACTATTCATATTTTCAACCCACACTGCATCCACATCTCCATCGAAAACAATGTACTTGAAATCATTTTCACGCCCATTCGGTAAAGGCTTGTTCGCTTCTCGGAAAATATTCGACAGCAGGCCATCCGTCCAATCGCGCGTATCTGGATCAAGTTCGCCGTACAGTTCAGATACCGACTGTGCCTTTGGATTAAGAATATACAACTTTGTATTTCTACCCATCGCTGTTTGCGCGCGGGCGATAGTTTCGAGAATCACAGACTTTCCGCCACCAGTTTCGCCGACGAGCATAGTCGTGTGTCGAGTCAGCATTGTTTCATACAATTGAATAATCTTGTCCACCTGCTCTCCGGGCTGCGACATAATTTGATACCCATGCTCAGCAAGATCTTTTTCGATGACGGCGTTGAGCGCGGGATAACTTATGCGAGGACATGCCAACCCAGGAAACAAATCATTGATTAATCCCAAGAAAAGTTGCACGTCATCAAACACAAACTTTGGAAGATTCATATCGCGTAACGCGCGCATGAGAACAACATCTTCGGCCAGTTCTGGGGAATCTCGCTTCAATGATCCCGCCATAACGAGCACGGACTTAAGTGCACGTAAACCAAAGTCGTAGTGCGATTGCTTACTAAGTTGCTCTTTAGCCAGACGATATAACATTGTCATCTTCTTTGCAAGGGGCTTCGCCGAGTTGAATCCTTCGCTGAACAGCATGATTTCACAAATTTGCTCTAAATCCGGGACAATCATCGTCACTGGACGAAAAAGCGCCTTGAGGTTATCTGGCAATTCAGTTCTCCCAGCGTACCCGGGATTCATAGTTATGAAAACACCAGTTCGAGAATCACACTTGATCTCTTTGCCTTCAAACTGAAATCTCTTTAAATTGTGTTTGAGCGCTTCTTGTATTTGTTTTATTTGAGACGAAACCACTGAAAGCACCTCGGCTTCGATGCGATTAAATTCATCGAAACATCCCCACGCACCGCACTGCACCAATCCGCTGAATATGGCGCCCATAGCCTTGTAATCGAGCCCCTCGCCACAATTGAAAACAACGCAGAGCAGCGCCATGGATTTTGCGAGATCCTTCGTTGTCTCTGTCTTGCCAGTACCTGCGGGACCACTCGGCGCGCCACCGAGTCGATAAGTCAACGCTGTCGTAAGCGTGATATAACATCGGTCAGTGAGTCCTGTGATGACTAGTCGGCCGTTTAATCCCATGTATTCATATCCGTATCTGAACTCGCCACTGCATTGGTTTATGATGATATCGTCTTTCAATTTGTCCCACTTGAAACGCAGCTGAGACTCCCATGCAAAATCAGACTCGTCTAATACAGAATTGCGCACGAGTGAGTCTATGATATCTCGAGCGTGAACGTCGATGATGATCAAGGTGTTGACTTTTTTGCGTTCACACGAGCTTAATTCACCGCGAACCATTTGCGTTAAAAGCTCAAGTTGTTTTGTAAGCTTCTCGCTATAGTTACGCATCGCAAGCTTATTTCCTTTTCTTATTGCTTCAAATACACTTTGAACTTCCCAAGTCCACCAGATTTGCGATCCAACTAGAGTTATCATTCCAAGTTGCTCTTTGATCCAGGCGTCTCGATTACACGCAAGATAACGGGCGACGCCATACTTGCACAATGCGCGCAGCGTCATTCGAATTTCTTCCTCCACAGCTGACATCCAGACTTCAACAGGTCCTTGAATTTTTACGGGAGACTTGAACTTGAATGATTCTCCCTCAGCAGAAGCGACTCCGACAACAGATTTTTGATCTGACGCAAAGATGAGCTTTGCGCAATTGTCAAAAAGCTTCAACATGTGCTCTTGAATTAGCGTTGGATCGGATGTGCCAAGAATTGACAAGAGCTCCTCATCAGATATGAAAAAGAAACGCGGGAACGCATCTCTTTTCGTGTCCAAATACTGACTCAAGCTCTTTTGACAAATTTCTAAATCACCGCGCAAAGACTGCAACATCTCGAGTCGCCCCTCAGATTTACACATATCCAACACAAACTTTGTTTTGACTGTTTCTGTCATAAGTTTACGTATAGCCGTGTCGATTTTGTCAAACCTATCAGCTTCTTCTGGAAGTTGCATTCTGATGTCATCTGAGCCACCAAAAATACTCAACAGATACATCCAGCGCTGTTGCGTATCTGTCCACACTTGAAGCACATTTGACACGAGAGAAAGTGTGGCTTCCCACTCTCGCACCGTTTCAATCATTGGATTTGCATATCTACTTGCCGCCATACTTTGAAGCGTCAAACCGGTGTCCTCCAAAGCGAGTGTGATTTCCTCGACGGCGCACAAAACGTGCGTTGGCTGAGAGTGTTTTTTACTCGTTCCTTTCGAATATGGACGCAAATCAAACCGCATCTCGCTCCACGATCGATCAATTGCGCTTAAATCATTTTCTATCTTCAACTCTTTTTCTGCCGCAGTTGTAATGTCCATGATTTTTTGTGCTTGCACATGAGGCTGCATTTCAATCAAATGTCGCATCGTGAGTTGCGCAATGCTCAGTTCAGAGGAATCAGATACTCCGACAAGTTTGAACATTGCTTGCCAATGTCGAGGTCGAATCGCTTCAAGTTTCAACCCATCAATCAAATTTAAATCTGTTTCGATGTCACTAATGTCTTCTTGAATCGCGGCAAATAGTCTGTGACTATGCAAGCGCTCGGGGAGCGCCTCCAGCTGAGACCGACCAAAGACAACGACGGATGCTTGAACGTTACTTATGACCACGTCAGATATGAGAGTGTCGTGCATCAAATGTAATTGATCACGATACGCCCGTTGGCACTCGTAAATGCTCCCCATCGACTCAATGTCAACTTTTGCGCGTATGAGGGAATCAAACGATGCGTGCTCGACGCCAAAGACGCGCTCGCTATCTCGAATATCATCCAACGTTTCAATCATCACTTGTACTTCTTCTTGAAGCGTCTCGAACTTCTCATACCCAGCGTCGAGATTTTGCAAAAGATCTGCGCATGTTGGACCCTCGGACGCGAGCTTTGCGACGAATTCGTTGCATTCTTCTTGAAATGCTCGAGTCTGGTCGCGCAACTCGGACTTGCATTCAATGAGTTTCAATTTCACGTCGTCGCAAACCAACTCGGCGCGTAGTCGAAGTGCGTCAAATGCTGGTATCATCGATGACGCGCGCATGATATTATCATCGCTATGCTTGATGCCATACTTGCGCCGCACCGCAAATCGATTGTTGATGTCGATACACTTTAATTCAGTCTCGCTATCCTTGCGAACATCTCGCACAGTTTTCATCAAGACTTTCATCACACCAAAGTCTGCTGATTCAGTAGCGAATATCTTCTCGCATCGTTCGTAATATTCGTAAATGCCTGCCATTCTGCTTATATCGACCTCGTATGTCGCAGCTCCGATGTTCTCAATCCATTCCATGCTAAGTGATTTGATTGTCGATGTGAGCTTGTTTGCACTGACAAAAACGGCGCCGATACGTACGCCAGAGTCACCATCCATAGATTTTCGAACATCTTCGTATCGTAATAGTTCGCGCTGAATAAATATTGGATTTGGATTTTGTACAAACTTGCCACAAATTAGATCTTTGTCATCTTTCCAGATGTATTGATATCGTCGCCAATGCTCCATTCGTCGTCGAATTTCACTGATGAATAAATGCGTCGTGTTGTTCAACGTGCTTAGCGAGTCAAACACACCGTCGTCTTCGAGGAGTTCAATACCAAAATTAAAGTCATGCGTAGGCGTTGCCGCGTAATCGCCAAGCTCGATGGCCAAAAGTGTGGACAAGCTTACATCACCGTTCGACGTAGGAGTGCGTGTTGGTACCTCTAGACACGTGCCATCCATCCACCGACCAAGCACGCTGAGACTACTCGCGACTGACTTTGCGGCGTAAGTAATAGACTGCATCAATTCTTTAACCGGTGGCTCGCATACGATTTCACCCGCGTGCAATGCAATATTAATCTTGAATAGACTAAATTCATACGCGCTTGCTCGATCAAAGTATTGCCTAAAGTTTTCAACCGTATTCTTCACCGCGACGATGAGCGCTTCATAAATCTCGCCTTCCCAATGCCTGTAGTACTCAGCCAACATTGCGTGCTCTCCAGTGCTCGTGCCGAACACAATCGTTTCGACATTTATCAAAAGACGCATGATTGTTAAATATTCCTCTCGCAACTTAGACGCCGCATGTCTGCACTGCTTCGCAAAACGCGCAAAAAATTCGCCACTTTCGCACACGTTTGGAAGTTTGACGAGGCGTTCAAAATCCACGAGCGTTGTCGTGGCAACTTTCCCTACGACGAGTTCGACGTCCCGAGCACACGCTCGCACGTCCGTCAGCAACTCCGTGAAGCCATCGAGTTCTATGTCATAAGAACGAACAAAGTCTGGTATTCCGAGCGAATTCCAATTGTACGTGGTCAATCCGGGGCGCAGCGCGGTGCCGTTCAAGGCTGAAATACGCTGCGTGAGCAATTGTTCTTCCAGCGGCGTCAGCGAATCAAGCAATGTTTTTCGGCGCGAGATTATGTTACCAAGCGATGACTGATAGCTCCTATATTTTTCATTCTGCAGCGCCACTCCGCGCGCCGACGGAGGGACCTCAAATCCCAGTCGCTCTAAATCTTGTGTCTCCTTGATCAAACTCGCCAGTTCTGGTCGAAAGTTGACATACAAATCAAGTTGATCATTCTTTGCGAGCACGGGCACTGTCAAACACGTAGTTAACGTGTTTTCGATGTCGTCCTTCCACGTCGATAAGCGCTGTTTCTCGTAATTCATCACGAGCTTGGCCAGGGCGACAAATTTAGCATTCACCTGCTGCGCCGCAGGCGTGTTGCGAATCGTATCTTGATCATGTACGCACGCCGTAAACAGGCGCATGGTGACGCGCAATTTGTAAAATAACGAGCGTGCCCAGTGAATAGACCCAGCGACTGGTGGTTGATCTCGATTCAAAGGCGGACATCGACGTTTGGTGTTGAACATGTGCCTTGCCGCGTCAATCTCTCGTGAAAACTGCTCAAGCACATCCTGCATCTTTCCTAAGATTTGGTTGTTCAGCGTCGCTCGCGTTGATCCCGCGAGAAGGGAGCAGTCGTCGTCGGTCTGCTCATGCATAGCGTGTTTCAATTCTTGCACAAGTTCAAACGCCCCCGCACTGTTTCTCAGTCGCTTGAAGCACGCGTCAATGAAATGGCACAATCCACGTTCGATACGAGTCTTCTCCTTGATAAACGACGCATACGCCGCCTTCCATCGCGGCGCTTCGCTGGAGTCAAACACGTCATCAATAGTCGTGGTTTCAATCGCCAGACACATCGCGTCGACGCGCGCTGAAATTTCATCCACACCATCGGCATCGAGCGTCACCGCCTTGAGTCGAGGACTGAGAAACGTTCGGAAATCATTCGCCACAACCACCATCTCCGTCAACTCCTCGCACACGCTCGCGGCGTAATCCGAATTCGCGAATAAACGCTCACGATCAAATTCCCAACGCGAATCGCGATTTGATTGCTCAATTTCTTCCCTAGCGAGTAAATACTCGCGTTTCCAAGCGTGCATAATGGCTTTCGATGATTGCACGTCCCGCAACGCCGAGCGAATGCCATCTTTAGATGCGCGAGCGAATACGTCACGATGTGACACAACATTTCGTACTCGATCGACGAGCACGTCGGCGATGCGGCTCATGAGCGCCCCCATGCGCGAATCGTCATTGTAATGATGCGAAATGATCCACACCATTCGCAGCGCACACATCGTTGGCGCGATGACTTGAGCGACGTCGTGCAGCGGTGCGTCACTCAATGCGTTGAAATGGCTTTCGAGCGTAGACAAGATTTTAACATTGTCAGCGCCGACGTCGCGGAGGCGTTTTACGTCGTTTACGAGCGACGCGTACGCGCGCGCAACGTGCGACACGACTGCCGCAATGTCGTCGTCTGCATTCACGCGCATTTTGCTCTTGGTCGCGCCGCCGCCAGCGCGACTCGCAGTCGCCTTATGCTTGTGTATGAATTTTTCAAGCACACTCAACGCCGTGGTCATGCCTGGCTCGTTGACTTGCGCCAGTAAACTCGACAAATCAGCGCACTGCGCGCGCCAATGATGAATCTCCGCAAGCGGGCCTTTGCGCACGTCGGACGACGACGACGGCGTAGTCGTCACGTCGTCTTCGCATCGAGCTTTTGCCGCAGACAGCACCGCACACCACTCTCTAAGTGCGCCTTCGAGCTGTCGAATAAATTCCACATCCTCGCACGCGACGTCGGGATCGATGTCCCCAAGCGCGGGGAGACTTTTAAATTCCACGCCGCCGTCTTCACGCGCGCCACGCGTCGTGATTGGATTTTCCCGCGATTCAACGCTGTTTATGTGTTCGAGAAATGCGTGTACATCGCGTGCAAATGACCGGTGCGCGCTGTCCTCGTGCGACGCGAGTGCTGGCGCGAACGAATGTCTGAGCGTCGCGTGCAGGGCGTCCAACGTCGCGCCTCGAGGAAAGTATCCACACATGGAATTTTTGACATCGTCGAGCGTCATGCGTGCGTCGCCATCGCAGGATCGCGTGAAAAATACCATTGGTACATCGTGCGCATCGTTGTCGTCGTCGTTATCGACGACGATGAGTCGGAATTGTCGTCGGCGTCTCGAGGAGACGCGCTCGGGCGGGACAACGTCGACGTACTCGCCTCCACTCTCATCGTCCTCAACCTCCTCGTCAGCGGCGGTCACACCCTCGGTGGTGTGCGCTGGGACGTTCACCCAACCATCAACAGTCGCATCGTCGTCGTCATCATCGTCGTCATCGTGCTCAACGCTCTCCGTGCATGCACTCACGCGTACCACGAGCGCCTCGCCGCTCTGCGCAGCCTGGCCATCGAGGAACGCCTTGACCCGTCGTCGACTCTCGACATCGAACCCATGCACGTCGATGGCGTCATCATCACCATCATTCGTCGTCGTGTGTACGTATCGTTCAATCCATCTCACGCGTTCGTCATCGTCGTCGTTGTCGTCGCCGTCGTTCGACGTCGTCATGCAAGCACACCGTCCGTCGAAAAGTGTCGATTAATATCGCTAAATTTAGCGAAGTCGTTGACTGCACAACGCGACGCACGAGCGACAGAGGATTAGAGATGATTGAAGAGCTCGAACAATACGCCAAGGAAAGCAAAGTGGATGAACTGTTTCGGGACATCATGACCGGATGCTTCAAGACGCGACCGGCGGCGCCAGTCAAGTATATTTTGGAGTACCTCGCGAGCGCGTACCCAGAGGAGAGCTACGCGCACGCGCGCGCGTTCATTGACCTCAAGGAAGGGATTTTAGTCGCGGATGACGAGCAAGAGTGTGACGATGTCGTTTGTGAGCCTGAGTGCGCGGGTGAAGCCGAGGTGGTGTGCGATATCGTCGAAGCGCCGTTGATGGTAGAAGACACCGCCGCCGCGCCAAAGGCAAACGACGCGGCGCCGCACGACGCAGCGCCCGCGGAAGAATGCGACGATGTCGACGAGGGCGTGGTAGATGAGAATGAATCTCAAATTAATATTGAAGATGTTCACGACAAGCACGAGGGCGAGGACAAGGACGAGGAAATCGTCGCTGAAGACAGTCAAGATCCCGACGTCGGCGAAGCGGAAGACCACGAAGAGCGCGTCGACATCTCTGATGAAGACAACGATAAAGACAACCAAGAAGAAGTCACGCTCTCGGAATCGTCAGATGACACTGCTCACGATAATTAAAATCAACGTCATCATAAAAAACACGCACACATTACAACATCTTGTTTCTAATTCTATCTAACAGTTTGTTTTGTTCACTCGCGCTCTGTAAACGCACCAATCGCGCCTTGTACCGCTTAATCTCGTTCAACGCCTCCTTTGACAACACCGACATATCCTCGCCACCGCCTTGATGCACGTCGCTGGCGAACGCATCCATCACCACGTGCGACAATTCTTCTCGATCTTTACTAGCATCAAGCCATAAATACCGTCCCTCGGGTTCGCCGCGAAACCACGTGTATTGACGCTTGGCGTACGCTCGCGTCACTTGCTGGGTTTCATCTACAAACGCGAGTAACGAATCGACATCAACGTCGATATCGCCTCGACGCGCGCGCGACAGGTACTCCATGGATTGTCTATACCCTATCGCCCGCGCCGCCGTGCACGAGTCCACCTCTACGCCGTTATCGAGCAGCATCGCCGCCTCATCGAGCATGCCGTCGCACACCATGTCCTCCACGCGAGCGTCGATACGTCGATACAACTCCACCCGAGGCACGCACATGAAAAAACACCGAAAATCATACGACGACGCGTTTCCCTCGCTCGCGTGCGCCGACGCAAACGTGTTCACGTCTCGTCCACCGCTGGCGACGACGATTTCATACGCGCGCGTCAATCGATACCAATCATTCTCACTCAATCTTTCGGGCGTGACCGCGTCACCAGCATCGCGTAACGCATCACACGCCGCACTCCACCCTCCGCGTTTGCGTGCCGTCTCTATCGCCTCCATCGCCGCGCGTTTACCCTCCACCGTGCTCGCCGGCGCGCTCGGTTTCCCATTGGTTAAAAATCGTAAATACATCCCAGACCCGCCGACGACAATCGGAACCTTCCCCCTCGCGCGAATATCATCCAAGCACGCCATGGCATCGTCGTAATACTCCCCCGCCGCGTACTCCCGCAACGTCCCATCCCGAGCATTCGGCGTCGCCGCGATATCAAGCATATGGTGCCGCGCCTCGAGGCGTTCGCGTTTCGTCACTTTACCCGACCCCACGTCGAGCGCCTCGTAGACTTGCACCGAATCGCACGACACGATCTCACCATTCATCGCGCGCGCCAGTGCGATGGCTAACGATGATTTCCCCGCCGCGGTCGGGCCGGCGAGCACGAGAACCTTTGTCTGCGTCGGCGAATGCGTCGGCGAATGATGATGCGTCGCTGCATTCATGGTTGACACGACGCCTCGACACCCAACGCGACGCACCCGTCGCGTGCGCGGGAGGTGCGCGAGGACCGTCGCGCGGACTCGTCCCGGTGCTGCCGTCAATCCTAACGCGCGTCCTAACGCACGCGACGCGCGCATGGACCACCGATGCGCGCGCGCGAATGACGACGACGACGACGACGAAAGAAAGAAAGAAAGAAAGACTGTACACCATGTCGCGCGACGAAAGCGACGACGACGACGCGAGCGAAAGCGACGACGGCGAAAGCGACGGCGTGACGCTGTGCTACGCCGGTCGACTGTCACGCATCGCGGCGAACGACGACGACGACGACGACGACGACGACGACGACGATGCGTTGACGTTTGCCCGACGAGGCGCGCTCGAGGTGCACAAGGTTGGCGGCGCCCCGTTGGTGTGGTTTCACGCCGCACGCGACGACGAGGTGCGCGAGGTGGACGCGCGAATGGGGGACGACGACGTCGTTCCCGTGTGTGCGTCGTGTTCGATGACGATGACGCTGGTGATGCAGACGTATGCGCCGAGGAGGATGGGGGAGGCGCGGTGCGTGTACGCGTACGCGTGCGCGAGAGGCGCGTGCGACGGGGCGCTCGGAGGGCGGTGGGCATGCGTGCGAGCGCAACAGAGACGGAGTCGTGGTGTTGGTGATGATGATGCTTGTGGTGGTGGTGGTGGTGGTGGTGACGACGATGGTGACGGTGATGGATGCGATGAGGACGAGGTTCGAGGAGGCGCGGCGCGCGAGACGGGTGTGGTGGAACGAGCTCCGGCGATGGAAGATACGTGGGATGATCCTGGGGCGAGTGAATGGTGTGATGACGGTGGTATCGATGCGTTGAGTGTGGAATTAGATGCCATGCTTGCCACGACGGCGACGGCAACGACGACGACGGCGGCGACAAGGGTAACGACAAAGAAGAAATTGAAAACGCGTCGCGAGCCGAAATCGCAGGCAGATGTCAAAGCCGTGGCGCGATTGAATGCTGCACGCGCGGCGTACAACGAGCGGTGTTCGCACCAATTCGTAGAATACTTTCTCGTCGCCGAGGATGAGCCTGCGGGGACGATGTCGCTGTCGGTACGCGACGCCGCGCGCGCGGACGCGCTGTTGGCCAAATACGCCGCGAACGAAGGCGTGGCGGTGCGCGACATCGTCGCGCCGCGCTCGGGCGCGGCTGACGCAAGCGAAGAAGACTGGACGGGCGAAGGATACGAGGTTGGTGAAGCTGTGCACGCGGATGACGCGTATTTAAAGTTTCACAAACGTTTACAGCGTGCGCCCGAACAGTGCATGCGATACTCTGCCCGCGGCGCGCCAGTCATTTGGCCGCTGAAGAATCCGCCAAAGCCAAAACCGTGCGAGCGCTGCAACAAGATGCGCGTGTGCGAGCTTCAGCTCACTCCTGCGCTCATACGTGACGTTGAAGACGCGTTGGGCATGTATAAAGGTGACCGGACGCATCTCGCCAGCGAAGACGAACTGCTCGCTTGGGATTGGCAAACGGTGTGCGTGTTTACGTGCCCGGATTCGTGTTGGAGCGGCGCGGACGCTGGGGACGACGGCATCGAATACGTTCGCGAACAAATTGAAGTCGCAGAGAGCGAAGCGAGTAGAGACGCTTTGCTCAAAGCATTAGCCATGGAATAGGTATCGTGTAAACACATAGAAGACTCGTGTGAGTAAAAAAAATCACTCAAACTCGTGCGCGCGTCCAAGCCTCATTCCCCGACGCGCGCGATAGCGCCCGTCGGCGAATCAACGCCCACCATGAAATGGACGGCGGCGAACATCGCGCGTTCGATTGGCTTGTTCGTTCTCGCGGGTGTCGGTGAAATTGGTGGCTCGTACTTGGTCTGGAAGACGTTCAAGTTGAAACAGCACTGGGCGTACGCCGCGTTAGGCATCGCCGTGCTCTTCGCATACGCGATGACATTCATTGGACAGCCCATGGATGACTTTGGTCGCCTACTCGCGGTCTATGGCGGGTTTTTTATAGCCATGAGCTACGTGTTTGGGTACGTCGTTGACGGGTTCAAGCCAGACGTTGGCGACGTCGTCGGCGCGAGCGTCGCGCTCGCGGGCGTCCTCATCATCATGCTGTATCCTCGAGCGACGTGAGGAGCGTAGTAAAACAACGGTGTACACTAAAAACTGTACTGTAATCCTAGTAGCATTCTAAAATATTTTACAACAGAACATCGCACTCGCAAACCTCACATGAACGGCTTGAACGCGCGCGGACGAATTTCAATTTTACTCTTACACCAAGGACAACGACGTTTGGCTTTGGGGACTTGCCATACTCGCTGTGCGCAGTCTCCACACTGTCTGACGTGCTGACACGGATAGAACATGTATCGATGTACGCCTTCGTCGTCGTCAAAAGCCGTCAGACAAATGCCACACTCTTCGTGATTGCCAGACATCACGCGCAAGTCAAACGCAATCCTCGACGGCGCGCCACCCTCAACATCCTCTACGGCTTTATCTACATCTACATCGTCCGTACCACCCGCATCAACGCCGTCACCTCCTTCACATGCGTTCAATCCATCATTCACGGGCGCCACAAAGTCTGTTTGCGTCTCCGCGTGCACCATCGTCGTCGACCGTCGCTCCGCCGCCGACGCTTCGCCGACGCGTTCACCAATATTCTTCACGAATGCCTTCATGGTTCCGCCTACGTTTGACGTATCGTGTAAAACCCCACGATGGCGTTTCCTTTCACGATCGCGAAACAACGCGCCTCTGTGCGCGGCGGTCGTCGTCGTCGTCGTCGTCTCGCCTCCGCGCGCCGCGGCTCTACTGGTGTCCTCCACGTCACCGCTCAACCGCCGTGCGTTCGGTCGAGCGGGTGCGCCGCTGTCATTCCCATGCCCTCGCGTTG
>Ga0181599_1001338_pt1 | contig 24248 bp, 13 predicted proteins | sample 041ome_3_FD_148658 | JGI IMG/M metagenome (GOLD analysis project Ga0181599, IMG submission 148658) | Coastal salt marsh microbial communities from the Groves Creek Marsh, Skidaway Island, Georgia - 041405US metaG (spades assembly) | ecosystem: Environmental > Aquatic > Marine > Intertidal zone >...
CAGAGATACACACACACACACACACACGCGTGACGATCGAGTCTTCTCGAAAACTCCAAGAACAGCGAGATACAGATTCGTGTGTTGGGTTTTAAGACGTCCAAGGAGATACTTCCAAGGAGATATAATCAGGGCACACATCAAGTGGTGATCGAACCGGTACACTTAAAATTTAGAGACGAAATGGTGATCGAACCGGTACACATAATATTTAGAGACGAGCAGTTGGCTTTTATCGAAGAGCGGGCGACCCGGCTTGAGGCACGAGACCACGTGATGAAGGTATTAAATAAACATGCGGAGATTTCTGTTGGGGAAGAACAAGAAGAGGAAGAAGAAGAAGAAGAAGAAGAAGAAGAAGAAGAAGAAGAAGAAGAAGAAGAAGAAGAAGAAGAAGAAGGAGTTGATGAAGAACGGGAGTGGAAGGAAGAGGATTTCTTTTGGGATAACGAACTCGCTCTCGCCTCCTTCGCGAGTCATACGAATGATTGCTCAAACGGCGGTCGTGATCAAATTCAGTGGCGGTCACAATCGAGCGATTTCGCGAACGAAGGAATGACCAATAATATGAAGAGAATGGTGAGGTCGAGCCAAGATCGAGAAGAGGATAAGAAGAGCCATTTGTTGCGAGGACAAGAGCGAGCTTCTGTCGAGACTATTCGTAAAGTCGATGATTGTAAAACAGACGAATGTTTGGCTTTGAATTCTATTCGTTCGAAGATTTGTCAGTTTCATTCGAAAGCGCAATCAACGAGACACGAAAATTCAAGAATTCGGAAAACAGGAACTAAAATTGAACCGATTTCATTTAGGAAGGAATTCGTTAGTAACACTTTTGATGTGACAAAAAACGCAATCTTTGAAGATTTGACAGAAGAGAGTGAACAAAAAAGTCGCAGAAAAGATACTGTTAATTCGATATACAGTACCGAGAAAATGTCTGCTTTGCTGCTCGCGCGGCACTCGCGCAGGCAGAATCTCATATCAATGCCAAGGAGGGAAGTTATGATTCCCACAATTGCGGAAATTAAGATTCAGAATCGACAACCACATGAACTGGGCGCTTCCGTTGGAGAGGGCATTCGAAAGTTTTTTTCCGATAAAAATGGCCAACCGCCGGCTTCAATAATGATCACCGCCGAACCGGGTTGCACGAAATTGAACGTAGAAACGTTCATTGCGCCAAATACGCACTTAAGAGAAAGGCGATCTTATGGAAATGAGCAGGCTACTTCTTCACGAAAATTAGGGAAATATGCTTTTGAATCTGGAGATGCGGCGTTGGGTGACGTTGATGTCGATATTAAATTTGATCAAATGAGAACAAAGAGAGTCAATGGAATCTGGATGGAAGAACCGGATATTCAAAGCGAAACGGGAGGTGAATTTTTTGAATTGAATTTGAGCAAGCACGCGATATGCACTGATCCGCAGTATTCGCAAAGTGGTAAAGGTGAATTCACCATGTCAAATGTGCCAAAAAAGGCCGAAGTTATCGTACGTGTGAATGGTCAGGTATTGCGCGAAGCTAAAATTACATGTTTTGGTGAGCACAGAAGCTCAAATTCAAGTTTTCTGCATATAAGCATTCCGCTCGATTATGCTGAAGGTTCTTTAAGTATAAGCGTCTCATGGGATGCTTCGCATCGTACAAGGATGGGGTTAGTATCTGATCCAGTCCTCGTCATGTTATCTCCAAACGCTGATCTCGTTCATGAGCTTCAATCAGCTTTGACCGAGGTGAACAGTTTGTCCAAGAATGTCTGTAACACTTTGAAGCGATATTTGAAAACGTGTTTCATTAAAGATCGTGACTTCCATTCTTACAGAAATCGAAATTTTTGTACACTTCAGAAAGATATGACACTATGGGCATTGAAGAACGGCTTTAAGAACGTTTCGAAGAGATTGCTAGAACCGCAAGTGTTCGCTTTGAAAGATGAATCATCGTTGTTGACCATAGACGAGGATTACAAAACGTACGTGTATGCAGCTACATTATCGGAGTCTATCGAAACAGTACGCGAAGTCATTTCTTTGGGAGGAGATGAGAGTTTATTCGGCACCGTTACTAGTGTTGGGAATTTAACAACGAAAGATACCGCTTTACACGTCGCAGCAATGCAAGGGAACGCAGAGTTGATATTGGACCTTCTATCAGTCGTTGATTCTATCGATTTATGGTATACTTTGAGAAATGATAACGACTTTACGCCAAAAGAATTGGCACATTTGGCTGCGCAGAGTTCTACATGTACCTCCCAAGTGCTATTACGAGTTCTTGACGCTCCGCTTCGAATCGCAGCAAATGCCGTTCACTTTTCTTATCTGGAGTTTAGATCTGAAATATCGCATGATAGGAACAGTGAGGATGATGAAACGGAAATGCAAAATGAAACGGAAATGCGAAATGAATTTGCATCAATAGATCATATCGAACAGGTCGAAATTCTCCGCGAAGAAGTTTACCCGCGCACTTTTGAACTTATCCTTGAAAGTTTCGATGCAACCGAGCAAGAAAATGACGAACAACTAAAAAAGAAGCAGCTTCAATATCTGGAAATTGCAAGTAAGATACTCGCAGACGAAGAGAACTTCTTGAGGCTTTTCTCGATAGTGCAAGCCAAAGAAAGGAGCGAAAAACTCGACGGTTCTTGCAGCACGAAAAAGGAAAAGAAATCTACTCAGTCCACAACCTCCGCATCAGAATTTAGTGCGAACGCGTTTTTTGAACAGGTTCAGTGTGGCGCAAAGTTAGGTCGTTTTAAGGCTGGATGTAAGTTGCGAAGATTTATAAACGACTATGTTGAAGGCAAGGCGATTTATGCCTTTAGCGATCCAGTGGTTGAAAAATCATTTCTTCTCGAATCTTCGTTCAACGAGCAAAAATTCGACGTTTGGAGAATCATGTTAATCTTTTCCATTTTCGTCGGAAGACATTTAATCGTGCTCGCTGAAAGCTCCGAATTTAAAGCCCTGTCCTGGTTCGTTTTAGGCGCTGCTTTTACATTACAAGCGATTATAATTTATGCTTTGGTGGTTTATTCGAAATTTTACGTGAGATACAGAGAATATATTATAATTCTGTTACAGTTCCTGTTTTCGCTGCTAGTGAATATTTCCGAAACTAAAACCGACAGAGCTTTGAGCTCAGTTTTACTCCATTTCACGGTTTTAACTATATGTTCGAGTAGGATAGAACGGCATTTGGTAACTCTGTTCTTGGCCAGCCGCCTTCTTTTTCGCGGAGTTCAGTTTAGCGCACTCGCACATACACATACGTCGAGCGTTCTCGACGTATGCTTGAACGGCTTCATCGATTTTCGAAACAGAATAGGACACGATAATTTTATCACGAGTCTATTGGTGCTTTTAAATTTCACAATTTATCTCCCATTGGAATTGAGATCGCGTCGCCAATTTGCTGCAAAATACGGCATCTTTTGGATGAAGAGAGAGTGGCAAGACGATTCCGTTGAAAGCGGAGATCAAATATACCTGAAGCAAATTCAGGAAGAAATCGATTCCCGAGGAAATGGAAACTGTTTTTCACGCTTGTTTAAATATGTTTCTAATCAAATGAAAAAGTTTCAAGCGAAAGCATGCTTTGCTTTTCCGGATCCAAAACATGAACGCGAATTCATCCTCGATTCGGCAATTATGCATCGACCATATGACTGCGGATTATATGTCATTCTCTCATATTACGTTGTTGCCATGTTTTTGAAGCTATTCAACGAAGAGCAAGGTGGTTTCAAGGGGATTCAAGTTGCTCTTTTTACATCGTGTATTTACAACAAGGAAACGATGGATGATATAAACATCGCGGATGATCCTTATTTGAGTTCAACTACGGTCACGCCGATGTTTCTCTTAAAAACTTTCAGTTTGTTCGTACCAGCGATTTGCCTTAGCATTGGCATCTTCTTTCCTCGATTTTATTGTTTACATAGAGGACTTTTAGTCATGGCTATGCGAAACATATGTCCTTGGTCTGCGTACGTTAAATCGGATTATCCACAAATACTCAACTTGGTCATATATCGATCAAGCGCGTGCATATTGAACGTCAGATTGGAACGACATATTCTAAGTTTGTTCTTGAATCACGTCGTGCAACCGTATTTCATATCCAGATATATGGTCGAAACCGTAATCTCGAGTGGTCAATCTTGCAAAGGAAACAACATCATCTTACAGTCGTCCATTTTCAGTACGGAGTATCCTCTCGCTGCAAGTCTTCCTTTGGGATTATTATTCGGTTTCGCGCAAGTTTTGATCCCTTATCATCTCGAGCAAAGCCGACGGAGATTGTTCGCGTTGAAGAAACGAGAGCAAAAGGAGGCAGCGAAAAAAGTCATTTAGAAGTCATTTAGAGAGAGAAAGAGAGAAAAAGAGAGAGAGAGTTCTCGCGTTCGGCAGCGAATTCTTTCGTCTTAAACAGTTTCAACTTGTATATATATCAACTTGTATATTGTATTTGTACAACTTCATTAACATGCCTATACAGGTAAGGTTTCTATTTTTACTACTCTATTCTACTTTCTGCTGACCAACGGCGGAATTGGCGATTTGAGCACGGGCGGTGAAGAAAAGAGAGGGATTTCGTCTTTATCGGAATCTTCCTCTTCCGCATCGTCGAACTTGTTGTCCACTAAATGTTGATTCTTCTTATTCTTTTCCGTGGTGTTGAGCGTTCGCGTTTGTAAGGCGGCGGTAAACGTGGTTCTCATCATCGACGTCGATGACGTTTTTTCCATCATTTTGAGCAAAGATTCTTTGGACTTTAACTCGGATTGTAATCGCACGCACGTGGCTTCACTTATCTCCGCTCTTTCCTCTGCATCTCTGCGTTTGTTTCGCTCGATTTCTAAGCTGTTTTGAAACGAACGCGCGGCGTCGGCGTTTTGCGTGAGCAACTGTTGGATTTCCCATCGCAGCGCTTCTACTTCTTCTACTGATTGTTTTTCACTCTTTGTTTCCTCTTCTTTGTTTTCTTCTTTGTTTTCTTCTTCTTCTTCTACTTCGTCGTCGTCGTTATTCACGGCGACCAGACTCGACGAACTCTCTTCTTTATTGATCTTTTTCTTCTTTTTAGTATTACTGTTACTGTTCTTCTTGAGTAATCCTTCCTCGTCGTCCATCTGTTGTTGCCTCTCGATGCGTAATATCTTCTCTTGCAGAGACAAGTTCGACGGCGTCATTTTTCGTTCAACTTTTGACGACGACGACGACGGCGACGGACCTTGATCCGCGGAATCGTTTTCTCTCAAAGCCTCGGAAGTCTTCGCGTTCGCTCTTTGCATGAACACCTTCGCGCTCCTCTCCGCCTCTTTCAACTTTTTGTTTGCCGTTTCCAACGCGTTCGTTCGTTCCAACGCTAATTTCTCCGCCTTGGCGCATCTCGCCTCTAACTCTTCCCGTTTTTCCTCGATCGAATCCACTCGCGTCCGCGCGTTCACGATGTCCAGTTTCGCTTGCGATTGCACCGCTTCCAGCATGTCGTCTTTCGCTTTCAGTTCTTGCTTTAATAAACGCACTTTCTGTTTCATTTTTACCACGAGAACATCTTCTTCTTCTTCTTCTTGGACGACTTCTTCTTCGACAAAATTGGGACGTTGTTGAAGAGGAGGAGATCCGCTCATGGAGAGAGAATCCGCGCGTTCAGTCACCGGGTGTTTGTTGTCTATGGTTACGTTCGACGATGAAAAGGAGTAGGAGGATCCTCCTTTTTGTTGTTTGTGACCTCCAAACATAATAAACTAATGAATATTTGTGTGTGTGTGTGTGTGTTTTCTGCTTTTGTGTCGAGAGTTTGAAATGTGGCGAATTCCAGTGGAAAAAAAAACGGGCTAAAATTCTACTACAATGTATTCTATATTACAACAAAACTATGACGGGAGAAGCTACTAATGCGTGATGTAATATGTAACAGTTTTGCACGCATCATCACTTTTGGGCGCGACTGAAGAACCCCCACTTGTTGTTGTTGTTGTTCACGGCATCTTTTCCTCTTTTTTTCTTATTACGTTCAATCAACCTTTTCATCTCCTCGTCCGAGGGTGGATCCGGCGCACTCGCCGGGTACACGACGTACATTCGGTTCCGAATGATTTCCTCTAAATTGCTCGGGTTCATGGCGAAAAAAACCGTCATCGCGATTGGAATGGAGAGGTAGACGGAGAATTTGAACGCTTCCAGGGAGAAGGATTTCGCCATGCTTGTGAGTTCGTTGTGTTGAATGGGCGAGTTGTTGATGAAAATCAAAGAAAAAAATAAAATTTAGGGTACGTTTACAATTCTTTGTTGTATTCTAAAATTTGTGTTAGTAAGCACATTCGACTCTGAATAGAGTTCAAATTAAGCGAATGGCCATGGGTTCGACCCCCATACGCGGTACACGCATTGTATTGCCTCGTTAGCTCAGTAGGTAGAGCGTTCGCCTTTTAAGCGTTTTTTTTGCATTAATGTGCATTCTATTACATTCTATTACGTTCTATTACGTTCTACTAATCATCACGACAGACATCCATACTCAAAACCATCTCGCAAAACGTTCTGTGCTTTCCTCGAAATTGCCGCAACGGCATTTGATCGAGCCCGTAGCACCGGTCGTCTTCGCCGCAGTTCGCGCACGTCGAATTCCATCCCCCGTCGCCAATCCACCACGGCGACCCACACGCTAAGCAAGGCATCTTTGGAAAATAATGTCCCGTAAGATTTCTGTTATTCGAGAAAACTTTCGTTTCGCCTTGTTGTTTGGTCGGTCGCAAAAACGCTTCGGGAACGCGAACGCCAATTTTGCCGCCGAGTGGCAATAATTTTTTCCCCTCTTTTTGTTCTTCTTTTTCTTCTACATCTTCTTTTGCTGATAGTTTATCCTGCGATAACAACGAAGAAGACGTTTTGTCTTTCAAAAACACTCGTTCTTTTTGTTGCATCAGTGCGACGCAACCGGCGCCGCCTCGACCTTCGGCGATGACGCCACATCGCTCCATGGTGTCTGGAACCGACTCCCAAACTTGTTGGCACGCGATGAAAAAGTTAGCTTCTTCTTTCTTCTCGCAAAAATCGTCTCCATCAAAAGCGGTATCGTACTCGCACAAGCACGCGTCTAACATTTCGCGAAGCTTTTCGGCATCTTTGACGCCTTCAAAGACCAAATGATTCCTTCGATCGCCGCACAAACTAAAGCTTCGTCGAAACAACAACTGTTTTCGTTTTTGTTCATCATCGTCTTCGTCTGCGTCGTCTTTAAACCACGGCTTTTCGTTCACGGCATACACGCGAACGGGTTCCGAGTGTTTATGAAGCCACTGCAGAGGTGTTGTTAAGCGCGAGTTTACCCAAACGACGCCTTGTGAACGCAAGCTGGATGACAGCAACGTAGCGGTAGCGTTGATTTTATCTTTGTTGTTATTATCGTCATCATCCAAATCTAAATCTTCCGTGAACGAGACCTTCCCGTACTCTTTTCGGAGCATTAAGAACAACTTCCTGGAATCAAACGGTCGTCGCGCCAGGTACACGACCGGTGGCGGTTCCTCTTCGTCCTCTTCTTCTTCTTCTACCTCTGCTATTTTTATTTCTCGCTCCTTGTTCCCGAGCGCCTCGGAGTACGTCTCCGTGCACTCCACGCAAACCTGCTCAATCTGTTTATCGTACTTGTTGTGTTCGAAAGTGATTTTAGAAACGAACAACTCGGCGTAGTTTTCCGACGCCTTTTCGGTTTCTAATATCCACTCGTCCACTCTGTTGCTCAACCCGTGAATCGTACTTCCAGAAGCGTCTCTCTCTCGCACCGCATCCGCGACTGCTTCGCCCAACTTTGCGCCTTCACCTTTAACGAGCACAGAGACGTCTTCGTTTCTAGAAGCACTCTCGACAAATATACGCTCAATTCTCTCCCTCTCTCGGACGTACTCTTCCCCTCTGGAAGAGAGCACGACGAATATTTTTACCGTTCCAATCGCTCCTTCCCGAATCTCCTCGCACGCCTTCGCAAACTCTCTAGAACTACTACTAGACGACGACGCGTCATCGTTGGTAGGAATCGGATTCATCAAAACAACGCTCATCACCGATTCCATTTTATCGTGTTGCATGAGCGCGTTCAAAACGATTAAACTCTCTTTACTCCCGAACGCAATCGAAATCGCTCGATCCTTCGCGTTGATTCTTTTCAACACGTTGTGCAACTGTTTGCTCGTTTTCTTCCTCCCGTCTACATCGTCTTCAATTTTGTTGTTGTTGTTAATGTTACTGCTGAAATCAATCGCGTGGACGCAGCTCGCGCACTTTGAACTCGCAAAAATGTGCCTCATCAGCGGATGAAACGTTTCCATCATTTTCTTCGTTCTCGTTTCGATGATGGTATCGTCATCATCATCATTATCGTCGCCGCCAACTTCTTTCGTCGTTGAAGAAAAAAGTGCATTTCGGTGAAACAAAAAAAGTAACGCCGACGGCGAGAACTGTGGCTTGTACCTCGTTCCTCTCGATATCGCGTGGACGATGATGGTATCACCAAAATCAATCTCGAGGCGACCACCACCAAAACGACCTTCTTTATGTCTTTCTTTATGTTTCCGACTCATTTGTGTTACATCATCACGACGATGCGTTTTCTACTCTCTAATAAGGGTGTCAAACTTTTTTGAGGAAAAACAAAAATTCTGAAAAAAATCAGAACAAAAGCAAAAGGAAAAAAGTGAAGGAAAATTTTCACTCTTGCCCCAGATTGATTGTAACACTATTCCTTCCTCTCAAAGTGTGAGTGCGAGAGTTTTTTATATCTTTCTCTGTCTCTTCTTCTCTCTTTTATATTGAAGCGTTTAAATAAAGCGCGAATATATATACACACAACTGACAGAGCTGCGATCTTTCTTCTCAGTCGTCGCGATCGAAAAGAGAGAGAGAGCGCGTTTTTGCGAGAACTTGGCGCCCGCGAAAAGAGCGACCACATCGTCATCATCCAAATCATTATAGAGAAAAGGTCAGCCTCCTCTTTTCGTACTTCCAAATGATACCACCGACTGATACCGACGAAGAGAACAACGCAGACGTGGAAAGTCGACCACCGATGATGAACGACGACGACGATTCGGCGTCGGTGGCCTCGTCCACGACGTCGTCGAATTCTCCTTTATTAAACGCGGAACAAGAAATCTCTCGAATCTTGGCCAACCGACGAAACTATTACGGAGTGTTAAATCTCACGCCGCAGACGACTTCAAACGCGAGCGTGAAGAAATCGTACCATAAGATTGCACGAGTCATACACCCGGATAAGTGCAAACACCCAGACGCGTCGGCGGCGATGAGCGTGGTGACGGCGGCGAATTCCACGTTGACTACGCCAAAGTTGAAACAGAGTTACGACTTGTATTACAACACGCAAGACGTTTCGGAAAACGCGAAATCGGGATCAAACTTTGACGAGTGGCACTCGAAATCTGGAGCGGCAGTTGCTGGGTTACCTCCGTGGTTAGTCAAAGCGTTATCGACGCCAGTTTTAGGCGCGTTCGTGATGCTTCTCATGATCTTATTTGGCTTAATCTTTGGCGCGGTGTTAATCGTCCTCTTCCTGGCGTACATGTGCGTCCACATGGTCTTCTGGGTCCTCTGTTGCTGCGGCTGCGGCGGCCACTGCTGGCCGCGATACGGCGAAGGCGCTCGCATACATGAAATTCGCCAGCGCAGATTCTTCGCCATGCTTCGCGATTACGAACAAGCGCAAATGTTCGCCGCGCAAAGAGGCGAAACGGACCCGGACCCTTCGGCGTTTTTCCAGCGGTGGAACGCGTTGCACCCGGAAGACTTGTCTTTTCCAGACGGGTATGATCGAGAGTTTAGCGGCAAAGGTAGTAGTAAAGGTGGATACGGAGCCACGGACGATTACGGCTCGTACGTTTAAAATTTAATACTGTTTAGTAGTGTAGTTTGTTGTGTGCTTGTAGAGTATTGATGTGTAATATTATTAGTATTGGGATGATGCATTTGAAATCTTTGTTTTTTCTCTATCCTTCCACAGAAAAAACCACAGACTTACCGCACGAAAGATGCTACGCTTTTCTCAACGACGACGAGGGAGGACGTCGTTTGGCGGGAGCGGCGGTTACGGTGGTGGTCCTTTGTTTTCTCTTTTATTTATCCTCCTAATATTTCTTCTCTTCTCGTTGAAGACTTTGATGCGTGTTGTCGACGCGCAACAACAACGCGAACCGGCGTCGCGAGAATCCATCGAGAAATTTTTCGAAGCATTCGACGAGGGAGAAGAAGAAGTAACGACGACGACTGATGACGGCGACGCGGGCGGTGAAGGGGACGGAGGAAAAGGAGGAGGAGGAGGGTTTCAGTCGTTTCAATCGCTGGAGAACTTGGTCAAGCTGGCGCAAAAAGTCGCGGACGAGTCGTCGGAATATTATTACGACGAGAAAGAAATGACCAGTCGAGCGAGCGATGGGAAAAGCGGTTCATTCGTGGACGTTTCCGACGACGATTTGGACGAGTTTGACTTCTCGGACGATTTCGAAAGCGAACGAGGACGAGGACGAGGAGGAGAGGAACGATTCGGGGAAGAGGAGGAGAAAAAATTGTTGTGGGAATCCATCAGTCAATCCGGGGTGATTACGAACGAGTGCGGGTACGGGGAATCGAAGGAGAACAGTTTGTGCTTTAAAATCGACGAGGCGAGCGGACGAAGCGATGGGGTGTCGAGGCAGGTAACGACGGTACCGGTGAACGTCATCGGCGGCGCGCTGGTTCGATTCGAAATTGCTATTGACACGTTGTCCTCAAACGATGGCGATGAATATGGAGGTAGCGGTACTAGAGAGTCAAGAAGTAGAGGTAATAGTAGGATTGTGTTAGAGGCGAAACCGTTGGGGAAGCCATGGAGAGTTTTAGAGAGTTACGACTCGGAAACGTACGCGATATCCGGAGCGTCTTCGGCGGATGATGAAACGATCAGCGAAAAGAACGTAAACGTGAACTCGTTGGCGAGTTTTGACGCTCGAGCGAACGAGTTTGGGTTCATCGGGTACAGAGTAGAAGTACCGAAGAGCGCGGAGTCGTCGGCAACCAAGTTTCGATGGAGACAGGTGAACGATAACTTGGAGGAGGAAGAGAATAGCACCAACGAAAACAACAACAACAACATTAGAAATTGGGCCATCGACGATGTTATCATCGAGCGAATCGCCATCGCGCCGCACGCGCTGATTGCCGCCGTGAAAACGAAGCGAAAATCAAAGTCAAAGTTTTCGAGAGACGAACATTTGGATAACGTATATTTATCGATCAGTTTCTCGAAATCGGTGTATGGATTCGACGCGAACGGTTTAAAAGTTGGCAACGGAACCGTTTTAGCGCTTTCGCAAGCGAGGACGTTCACCGGTACCGATAGGTCGATATCGTCTTCGCACTTTGTGGCGACGGTGCAACCTATCGTACCCAACGACGGCGACTGGGTTGGTCCGTTTGCAGTTTCCATACAAATACCCGGTGGCGTGTGTACGAATGCGGACGGGAGAGCGAACGTGGCTTCGAATACGCTGAAATTAAGGCGCGTTTCCGCGGTGACGAACAAGTTAAAAGAGAAAATGCTAGAAGTAGTAGAAGAAGATGATGATGCTGAAGAGGGAGAAGAAGAAGACGTGACGTTATCCATCGGGGCGTTGAAAAAGAAACGTCGAACGAAAGAGTCACAGTTTGGCGATGAGAACGAGATCAAGAAAAAGCGAGTCTCGTTCGAGGAAATCACGCTCGGTCCTCGTCCGGGACCGAAAGATTCGAGATGGGCTGCCGTCGTCGCGGAAGAAACTGAACTGAACACATCAGCAACGTTCGATAAAACGTTTGTGGTCGTTTTAGACGATGATACGATGCATTTACATAACCCAGACTTGGCTAAAGATTCGAGTGCTTGGAAAGACGATCCGAGTAAAGTTGGCGAACGAGTCGAAATCGCGCAAGAAATTCACGGACGAATGAAACGCTCAAAACGGAAACCCAGTCGAGAAGCGTTCGATAAGATGGAAGATGAAATCGTGACTTTGAAGAAAGTGCAAGAGCGGGCATTAAGAAGATGGAAAGATGCCGATTCAGGTGGGTTCAATCGAGACGTTGGGAGTTATACGGATGCGAAAGAAAAGACGCAGCAATCTCTCTCGCCGTTTGCGAAAGAAATCAAAGAGGAAGAAATGATTGAGGATATGTTAGGGTTATCAAAAGACGCTAAAGGTGACGAAGAGTTAAAGAAAAAAGTGCGCACCGATAGCATCAACGAAGTGAACCTAAAAGATGAAGAAGATGATTACGACGACGATACGTTTGCGAGCGGGGAGATTTCTCCGGAGGAAGAGGAAGAGGAAGACACGACTCTGGCGGATTTGAAGAGAGATTTGGAAGAGAGCGAGCGGTTGCACAAAGAGTTGGCGAGCGAAGTAGAAAAGAGTCACAAAATGCGTGAAGAACTCGATTCGGAATTAGAAGAACTTCGAAGTCTCGAAAAGGAGAAGAAGAGGAAGAAATACGATAGCGATAGCGGCGGCGGCGGCAGTGATAGTGGTATTGAGGATGAAGATGGATTTTTGCAAGGCGAAGGACACTCAACGATTGATGGTCAAAGCGTAGAGTTTCGAGAAGAGAAGGAAGAACAAGATAATGATTTAGCGACTATCGAACGGCTTGCACACGAAATGAGCGACATGTTCGAGGAGGAAAAGGAAGTCGAGGAACTCGTGAAAAAGTCACGAGGCGACGAAGCGCCTGAGAAGGAAGAAGGCATGTCGCGCGATATAAACGCGGACGCTGAAGCAATCAAAGAAGAGGCACGAATCATTCGCGAAGAGCTCAAGGCGGAAAAGGAACTTCTGAATAAGGAAAGGGAGATGAAAGCAAAGTTTGACGAAGAGTTGCTCAAATTGAAAACGGCGCAAGAGGTTGAAGTGCTCGCGAGCGACGAGGATGACGATGATCTTGAGTAATTTTCGCGTTTATCGCGTATGAAGGGTGTCAATAAGCGAAAATCTGCTAAAGGCAGTTTTTCGGTGAGTACTCTTACAAGGCTAATCTACTGGTACCAGGTACCACTATCATATTCATTACTACTATTATTTAGTCAATTAAAAGTCCGCAAACCCACTGAAAGAGCTGCGAGAACTTCCATTCTGTTCGCTATCGTTTTCACCGTCGTTGTCTTGCACGAGCCAAAATTTCTCCCCTTTTTTGCCCAAGGAAAACTCGCTTTCACCGTCATTTTGACTGAAAACGTTATTGCTGTTCAAATATCCTTCTGGAAACATTTGCAAAGGTCTCAACGTGCCGTTTAGAACCGCATCCCAATCTAGATTATCAAACCAAGGATGTTCCATGATTTCGCCAATATCCGTTCCTCCCAAACGCTCGTCCTCGTCTCGGACAAAAATCTCACGCAATAACATTTCAGTTTTCGCGTCGAAATTCGCCGGTTTCGCAACCGCATCAAAGTTTGCGTTGACGATTAGATCATACATCTTTTCACGACTATCCTCTCGAAACGGAGGATACCCAGCAAGCATTTCAAATAGCAACACGCCAAATGCCCAGATATCCGAGGCATACGATCCACCTTGATGAAGCAATACTTCCGGTGAAAGATAATCAGGCGTGCCACAAATCGTAAACGCGCGTTCGCCACCGCTGAGTTTTTTCGCAAAGCCAAAATCGCAAATAGCGATGCTTCCATTCTCACGAATCAACAAATTTTCAGGTTTAATATCGCGATAGATGTATCCTTTTTCGTGGATAGATTCAAGACCTAACAAAACCTGCGAAGCGTATACTTTCGTTTGGCCAGTCGAAGGTAAACCAACTGCGTTGAATAATTCAAACATATCACCTTGGCATAACTCGATCGACAAGTACAAAGCTTTCGCATCTTGAAAAGCGGAATAAAACTGCGCGATGAAAGGTGCGCCCCGGAGAGAAAACAGGCAGTTCTTTTCTTCCACGACGTGACTCTCTTCGTTCACCGCGACGACATTTTTCTTGGGCATGACTTTGATCGCGCACCTACGGCCAGACACTTTGTGCGTCGCAGAAAAAACAAAACCAATCATTCCCTTGCCCACCATTGCACCGAGTTCAAAGTCGTTTATACTCTTAGATCGGGATAAAACGAGAGATGCAGCGACAGCGACTCTCTTATCGCGATACTTTTTGAAAAATAAGCTCTTCGTCGGAGCAAACTCGCTTTTCTTTGTTGGCGTCGGAGCTGCTCGTAAAATTTCCGACCCCCTCTTTTTATTACTAGCGCGAAACCGTTCCTTGAACTGAAAAGCTATTCGAGAGAACGTGGAAGAACGTTTATTCAATTTCCGCTCAACGGAACGTTCCACTTGCGCGTATACGATTTCGCTTTTACTTTGTATTGCGATGTCTCGCGCCAATTCTTCTCCTTCTTTTCCAATAATCACAGGTTGTTGCGTCCCTAAAGTCAACAACGAATCTTTCGTTCTTCCTCCTGGCACAGAAATCGCATCTCTATCAAACGTATTCGATATATCCGGGAACGAATCACTCGTCTGCGAATGTATTTCACTCATATCATCCGTTAATGATTCTGAGTCGGATGACGCTACCGTTGATGGCGTTACCGTTCCGCTTTCGTCATACGATAGCGATTGAGAACGACTATGTTTTTGCTGCTTGTCTTCGCGCGAGCCGTGCATCCGCGACACATCGATGGAAAACCGCTTCGGCGTTGAAGAAAGGGATATTTCCATGTCTGAAGAAGAATATGAAGGGGAATAGATACCCGATTCTTTCCGTTGACGCTGGCGTTCCTTTCTCCGTCTTTTCTTTGATGTACTGTTGTCGTGTTTCATTCGATACATGTCGATCCATCTGATGTAGGCGTCGTTGCACGCTTGAAGGCGATCCGCGTTGAAGCTGATGATGACCGAAAGAGCGCTCGTGGAGGAGCAAATTTCGTTCTTCTTGCCATGCTCGTCGTAGGTTGTTTCAAACCAAGAACCAGCTTCGATAGTTTTCGTTGCCGAGGGATCTTTAGTATTCACTAAAATCACCGTCCCGTCAATTACAAAGTGTAGAAGGGATTCTGTTTTTGAACCCGCGACAATCTCATCCAAATTACCACAAATCTCTAAATCTTTTGAAAACGTTCGCTTAAACTTCTTGAGTGCATATTTAGAGGCAAACTTCATGCGCTCAGTGTCGTTATCAAATGCTTCGCTTGTTCTCTGACACGACAAAAATATGCGCAACGCCACAGTCGCCGCAAGTTTTGTTACCGTTTTAATGGCACGTTCAAAATGCGACTTGTGAATCTTGATCACCTCGGCGCCTTCTTCGCTGTTGGCAACGAGCAAACGTGCGTTGACTTGAGGTTCAACCATGGCACCCTCGGCCCAAGTTGATCCTTCCTTTAGAACTGTTGTATTTTTCTCCTTTGTCGAGGGGGAAAATTTGCCTCCTTGATCGTCTGCGATGCGCATGTTGTCGTCATCCTCGTAACTCATCGCCGTTCCTTTGACTAGAACGACAAAGGATTCCTCGATATCCTTCGGTTTTGCTATTATTTGGTGTTTCTCGTACGTCCTACGTTCAATACCACTAATCAAAGCCTCCATCGCTAACGAGAAAAATCCGACGTGCGCAATCGACGCGTTCTTCTCGAAAGCCTTCTCCAAATGTTTTCGTTCAATATCAGTCAAAAGGGGCAACTTTATATTTTGCGTTTTGTCGTGATGTTGTTCCGTACTTCTCGATGATACTTCTTCTCCATTCTCCTTTTCTTGGACTTCAGAAACGCTCTTCTGCCGATTATATTCTTTCTGCTTTGTTTGAACACTCCCACTGTTTGCGCTGCCACTCGTACTCTGCCGAAGACTCAACTCGCTCCGATTGTTACGATTGATCGAAACGTGTCGTTCGCGCTGTAACACGCGGCGCGTGCTCATGGAGCGAGTGCTATATTGAGAAGACAATGATACAGAACTGTTATTCGAGGTCCCAGTGGACTGCGAGCTCGAAGACAAGCGCCGACGTTCTTTGGCGACGAGTTCCTCTTCGTCTTTTTCTACCACTGGTGTATCTTCTTCTTCTTCTTCTTTTTTCCCTCTTTCTTTTACCATCCCTGTCGTCTCTTCCTCCTTTGAAGACGTTTCCAATCTCAATTTCTTCCCATCGTCACTTTTCACAGCGCAACTTTCGTAAACAATGTACGCGAGCAAAGGTACCGTAAACGCAAACGCTCTCGCGCGAGTCCAAACAGTCTCCGGCGAGTTCTTCCAAAAATCTCGTATCCCCATCACGAACACGACGACGAAATACAAAAAGAACGCTCTGATGTGCTTCTTCGTTGAAAGCACGAACTTACCATCGGAAAGAAAAGTGAACGCGGCAGAGTTCGGCGCCAATCGATGGACGATGTCGGTCGCGCGCGATGAAACGCGACGATAAACACCTACTTCGTCCCTCTTTTGTCTCAATTCGTTTTCATCATCATTTTCATCCTCATCGTCGTCACCAGCCGTTCTCTCTCCCTCATCGCTTCGAATACTCTCAGAATACGCAGCGGCGGTCAAAACATCGTCTATACTCTTTCTCTCCTTTTCATCGTCTAAAGATTTCATCGTCGTCGTCATCGTCTCAAAGCTTTGTTGGTGTTCAAAAACAAAAACAAATTCCGCAATTCAGTTCGCTCTCACGAGACTCCTAATTCCCCGACATATTCCTTCACTTCAAAGCTGTGTATATATCTTCTTTATGCGACCACTTCGTCGTAAAAAGTACTAAAGCACAGATGATAGATTTTACGCGCGACAAATGCCCGCGTTTTTAAACATCAAGAGCCGGCAGGCGCGTTTTCGACGTTTAAATAAAAGTTGTGTGGTGTCCTCGTGCCTTTCGATACGAAAAGCTCCTGCTGCGTGGATAAAAAAACAACAATTAAAATTTGAACGCCCAAACGACACTTTTTAACGAACGAGAACGGAAGGATTTTGGACCAAAAATTTTTCTGCGTGGGAAACTTTTTTGTCGAGACAGACAGTTACGAGTAGTACATTTTTGCCTCAGACAAAAGCCCGTTCTCGTCGTATGCGCATTATATAATACTACGTATATTTAACACAAACAAAAGCACGTGATAACTACACACATGAAGTAGAACAACATCATCAACGAAACACTTTTTGCGCATTTCCTACTTCCTCGAATAAAGAAAGGCTTTTCAAAGTCGTGACAGAAACGATGGTGTGGTTCGTGTGCGACGACTGCGGCGATTCGATTAAAAAACCAGCGCTGAAGAAACACTTCAACAACTGCTCCGCCTCTCGATTGAGCTGCGTGGATTGCGGAGCAGAATTCGATCGATATGCGGTGCAATTACACACGAAGTGCGTGACCGAACACGAGAAGTACGCGCTCGGGGCGACCAAGCCGGGCGGGAAGGCGAACGTTGTTTCAGGCGCTTCAACCAAGGCGGCGGCGACGCGAGAACCAGCTGTAGCACAAGCAGCAACAGCAGCCGCGCGAGAAGAGAAGGAGAAAATAGTCGGTCGAGAATATCTGGCCACCGAAGCGCCGTGGATGTGTTCGTGCTGCAACGTCGAGTGCACCGGGGCGGAAACGCTGAAGTCACACGCGCTCGGTAAAAAACACAAAAGGAAAGCAAAGACGCTTCGAACGCAGAAAGAGGAGGAGAATAAAGCGAACGACGAGGGGAAACCGAAATCGATGAGTCCATCAGCGGAAGAGGAGAAGAAGAAGAAGAAGAAAGAAGAGAAGAGAGCGAAGAAAAAGTTGGTGCGATTGAAGTCCAAGGAGAATAAGAAGAAGATTTTAGAGGAGAAACTGAAAGTGGCGAAAGAGAAGAAGGCGAGGAAGGACGAGAAGAAGCGGAAGCGAGAAGAGGAAAAAACGGACGAGGAGAAGGCGAAAGACGCCGAGAAGGCAAAAGAGAGAGAGGTGAAGAAAGCGAAGCGAATAGAGTTGAAGGCGGTGAAACGAGAGAAGAAGTTGGCGAGGAAGAAGGCGAAGCAAGAGGCGAAGAAGAACGGAAGAGGGAAGACGAACGTCGCCGCGCTGGGGACCAAAGAGAAAGGGGTGAAAAAAAAGAAGGTCAAGGCTAAGTATTCAGGAGGCAAAAAGTAGTTTTTTACATCACTGTGTAACTTTCGATATTTAACTAAAAAGACTATTTTACTACGCATTAATAATCTACAGCCCGTCCGCGACGACGTTCGGGACTAAATCACCATCCGGGCACCGTTTACTTTGCATAATCGCAGAACCACCTTCGATTCTTCCCGTTAACTCGTGCGTCGGCCCCCAATCCATGAACAACTGTTTACCGTCTGAGTCCGGAATAACACCCCAGGTTCCTTTCCCCCACGGCGTGACTAAATCACCGTTGTCTTTCCACTCAATACCAGCGACGCCGCCCCATTTACCCGTGTGCGCATCCGCGACGTGCTTAGCGAGCTCACTGGATTGAATCCCTTGCGTGCGCTCGATTTCACCAACCGGTCGCGGTTTACACTGCACCGAGCTCGATAAACCTTCGCCTCCGTTCCATCGCTCGATGGCGCCTTTCTCGCCTTTCCAATACTGCTTAATAATATCGAGCATCCTTTGCGGTTTTTCTGGGTGGTAGTTCACATGTATCGACGCCGGATGAAACTTTTCCTCCGGGTATAACTTCTCGTCGTGGCGCATGTATTTGAAAACATACTTTGAGTTACAGAAACATGCAAAATTCATTATTCGCGATGAAGCGGAGTTCCTCGAAGGTGTTTTCTTATCACTCAAAAACGTGTGTTCTTCGTTATACGCGGTCTGATCCCACGTCGAGCGTTCTGTGTTCATGCGATTGGCTAACACGGTCATCATTTGCAAACTTTCGTGCGTGGCTTGCGTGAAGAACAAACCGGAGTTTTTCACAAACATGCGGTACGTGAGTTCGTCCGCCGAGGATAACTTATTTCCTCGACCTCTCGTAGGGTTCCACCTAAAACCATACGTCGTCCTATCGTCCCATCCGTCCGACATCCCTTCAACGTCCACGTCTCGGTATAACAAATCGTTCTTGAACGGGTCTCGCATCCAGACGATATCGACGTCGGAGAGCAAGACGTTTACGCCAATTTTAATAAACTCTTTGAGGATTTCAAACTTTAAGCCAGAGGTGGCATGGTTATCGGTCGAGCCAGTAATGGATGTTAACGAGCGCAAGTAATAAGGCGCGTCATGTTGCTCGCACCAACGCGCGGTTTGCTCGTCGAGTGCAACAATCATGTAATTCGTGATTTCGGTTTTTTGCAATCCGTCAATCCATAACTGCAACATGTGGAAGATGTTTTTGTTCGAGACGCCGACTAATACTTCTCGGTTGATGGCTACTTTCTTCACAACTTTGCACAAGTTTTCCGAGCCACCTTCGCAGTTTGCCGGCCACGAGGTCATATCGTCATCATTTTTTGGCCACGGGACAACGTAGCGCAACTTTCTCGGATGAGGTCCAGAACCTTCTGACCACGCGCTTCGTTCGCACTGTTTGTGCTTGTTAACGATATCATCCGAACTTTCGTCGCCAAGAGCAAATGAGCGACCTTTATCAAACGATTGAGACGGGATAATCGCGTTTGGATCACCGGATAACTCGTCGCCTCGACTCACGTCTTCGCTCGGCGCGTATCTCGATCCTCGGCTTGGGCTGTTTTTCAAGTTGTACCTACACGCGTGTCGAAATGGTTTTAAGCGCGCACCGGCTTTAAACGCATTATCGTAAGCCGGCATGATAACTTGTTCCGTAACTCTGTCGTCGACGCCAATGCGTTCTATGTCCAAGTGCTCGCCGAAATATCGACACAACTCGATCGCCGCTAAAGTTGGATTGAAGCGCATAAAACTAGATCTCGCCATGGGTAAGCAAACGCTTTGTGCGTACTGCGACCAACCCATAGACTTATCGCCAATACCAATCACTTGTCCATTCGATCTGCACGTGATATCGGTGGCGAGTTCGATATCGAATCCGACGTGCGCGGGCATCATATCGTCGAGGGCATTCACGTCGGCGCCGATAGTCGTAAACGAAAACGCTTCGGATTCGAGTGGATTCGCCGTAAACTCTGCGCTTTTATCCGAGAGAACTAGCACCGCGTAGCCTCTTGTAAGTAAAACACTCGCCAAACGGTGAGCCGGAGATCCAGTCTCACTCTCACCTTTGACTAATACCGCGGAAACGTGTTGTTGTTCTTTAAACTTTTCGCGATTCCCGTAGGCGACGAAAACCACGCTCGTTTGCGTGGCGTCAGCTAACCTCGACGCTTCATCTGCGCTCATGTGTGTCCCGTCAATGACGACAACGGCTTTTTGATACTTGATACTTTCTCCGTGATGACTCGTATCTCGCTCATCAAACATCTTCTTTAAAGCCTCGCGCAGAGCATCCGAGGAGGAGGGTGAATTTTTCTCGCCAGCAACAGTCTCAATCTTCATCCCATCCGTAACCATCTTCTGCCCATTCCCTCCGTCGTCTAAATACCCATCCTCCTCCGATTGCGCCTTGGTGCATTTGTTTATCCCGCCTCGCCTACTCGCTCTCGTCGCGTGGTGAAACACGTCTACTATTTCCGCGCTCGTCAAACTAAACTTCTCGCAACTGTACCCGTCCCGGATGGACGCCACGCACCGCTCGCCATCCATCATCGCCTTACCACTTATGCTTCCTCCCATGCTATTGTCCTCGTTGTTGTTATTTACACCGTCAAACGAGGAACCACCACCACTCGTGCTCGTACCGCTGCTGCTGCTGCTACTCCTACTCCCGCTACTCCTCTTCTCCGCTCCTCCTCCGCCTTCATCACCAGCATCATCATCACTCGTTTTTGTCGCGTCGTGAATCTCCGCAATCTCCTCCGGTTTCCCATCTCTCACTAGCACTTCGTCATTATACTCGTTTTGATGACGATATGAATGCCGACGATGATTATCGATTTTATGACTCCCGACTCTGGTCTCTTCTCTTTTCGCCACGCTTCGTAATTTCGTCTCCTCGGTCTCGTAAAACAAAACGTCCGAGACGAACAGAACGAGAATGAGCGGTGAGACGATTCGAGAGAGTAAGCGGGAAATGAATGAATTTTGCTTCTTTTTTCGATTTGAAGCGGAGGAAAAGGAGGACAGAGATGCGTCTCTGGTGGTTACGACGGATGACATTTTTCCTTTTCGAGCGCAGAGAAGCGCGTGAACGCGCCGCTCTGTTTTTGTGCCGATCTGCGGCCAAATGTCGTCACACCACGAGCGGGGAATAAAAAGAGATGTTCTCCATCACCACAGCATCGTCGTCGAGATGCGTGGTCAGATCTGCGTCCACCGTTAAAACCAGTTCTAAGTCGTGCGATGCTGTTCGCAGGAGTAGTGGTAGGAGTCACGCGCGTTGTCATCAACGACAACAACAACAACAACGAAGAGTCGTCGCGACGATGAGCGTATCTTTGGATAATAAGATTAGTAACAACAACAACAACAACATTAGAAGAAGAAGAAGGAGATATTCATCGAGTATCGTCAAATCGTCTCAGGACGACGAAAACACCCAAACGCCTTCTTCCACTGGTTTCGATGGATTCGATGATACCGGAACCACCGTGACGGATGAGGACCAAGAACGTTTGCAACTCATGAGCCAAGAAATCAAAGACTGGTTGAAACTTTTATACGTGAAACGAGAAATGTCATTTAACGAGGTCAAGTTGATCATTGGTATCGAAGATCCTCGATTAGCGGACAGAAGAGAACGGTTCGGGATCGAAGACGAATCCGGGTGTTCCGCGGAGGAAAAGATTCAGGTTTTGGAAGACGTGGACGAGGGAAGAGTGCCGACGGATATCGTGGCGTGCGAGTTCGTTTTGAACGAGTTGAGAGAGTGGCCTGGGTTGGATTCGGATATCGAGTTACCAGAGAGACGAGAAACTGGACCGTCGAGATACGAGGAGATTGCCATGGACGCGGCTGGAATTAAAGGGCGAACGAGAAACCCGAAGAGAATGCTGGACGATTATTTGGAGGAAGACGATAAACCCGAGGAAAAGAATTTACTTGGATTTTTGCCTCTTTACGCCGTATCCTCGGCTCCGATTTTCATCACGATTTTCGCGTTAGGAATCATGTTTGTCAACTCTTTGCAATAACATACTACTATACATCATGAATACATTACAAATAATACTTCTATGGACGAAGATGTCCTACTTTCCTACGCTTTCCCCCTCCTCCTCTTTTGCGCGAAGGCCAAAATCCGTAAAACAACGCGAACAAGGTCAAAGCCCATAAAATGCCGGCGTATTTCCACAACTCGTTCGTCGCCACATCTTGTTGTTGCGCGAGCGTAGTTTCACCACCTCCAATGGAGACTCTTGCGTGTTTATACCCTTTATCGCCCTCCGTGTTTACGCTACCGCTGCTGCTATGACTAAGACTATGACTGACTTTTTTCTTCTCCGCCTCCCCCTCGTTGTTACTACTACTACTACTACTACTACTACTACTACTACTACTACTACTACTACTCTTTGGCATGCACTTCCTCTTCCGTGCTAACAATATCCCACGATTAATCTTTGACACGCACTCGTGCATCAACTCTACTCTGTTTCTCTCGTACTTATCGATGGACTCGTCATCTTCGGGATACAAATCGCACACCGGGAACAACTCTCTTCTGTTTGCCTTTCCGCACTTCAATTTATCCTTTTCCGTTTCCGATTTTGCGTATTCAAAGTGTTTATCCCACTCGTAACTCGTACCTTGTCTCATCATCAATCCGTAATGTATGACGAAAGAATTCGCGCTCTTCTCGTTCCACGGTTTCGATCCGGCGTACATTTGCACGTCGTTGTTCACGTTGTGCGACAACCCGGCGCTCGCGACGCCAAAGACGTACCCGTACATTTCCGATATCCACGGTCTCGGTGCTTTTTGAGTGATGAACGAATCGCCGGTACCGTTATACGGCCACCACACTCTCTTGTCTCTTCTCACTTTCCTCGTGTATTCGAACCATAACGGCGCCGCTTTCGCGATATCGCTCCTGGCGAATATCTCCCACCCGCCCACTTGCGCCAACCGCTCGCGAACGGCAGGTCCGACAAACATACTCGCCATGTCGTTTTTCACGCCCGATAAGTATCCGTAGTACCCGCCGGCGACGACGCCGACTCGCGCGGGAATCTCTCTCACCGTAAACGGTCTTCGTAAAATCATATCCGCGTCCAACTTCACCACCCACTTCAAGCGAGTAAAATTGCTCGATTTCGTCCAATGATTGATGCTCCCCGGTAAGTTATACGCGGAATACGAATCCGACGGGTCGTCTCGGCTGAAATCCGGCGTTTTATGCGTCGGCACGATGTGTAAATTCTCGTACGAATCGTACTCCGCATCCGTGCAGGACAACAGCCGAGTCATCTTCCCCGGCGCACCCACATCCATCCACGACTGATACAAAGCCGCAGATTGCCAATCCATGTACGGTTTACAGTCCGCCGAGAAGACGTAGTGGTAGTCGTCTATTTCCCTTCTTTTACTACTTCCCACCATCTCTTAAAGTCGACTACTCTCTCTCTCCGTCTCTCTTTGTGATTGATGACTCTTTTTCTCTCTCGTCGTCTGAAAAAAGTTTTTTTGCCTCGAGATAGGAGAGAGAGAAAAAAAACTGTCGAGAGGAACTTAATATGCTGCCACTCTGCTTCGAAAAAAAAAAAGAGGACAAAAAGAGACGAAATCGAGGCCGCGTCTCGTTTCGAATGAATGCTCGTTTTTTCTTCATTCTATCGAACGCACATAGAACTTCTTCCCGCGCGCTCTCGCTCTCTTTGCTGCGTTACTCTCACGGAAGAGTAGTGGTCGTAAAGAAGTTGTTGTTGTTGAGTAACTTAATAATACCTTTATTCGATTTTATACGCGCTCGTTGTGAGTACAGAGAGTAAATCACGATGATGAAAGAAGCGAACCATTCAGAAGAAGAGCGGCAAAGTTTACTTTCAAACGGGGTCAAAATCGAAGACGATGCGACGACTTTGACGTTTACGACGAGATCTACACTGATGATCAAAATTGCCACGATCACCGCGTTGGCGACGACGTTTGCCACGTTTGGGTACGTTTCCGAGAGCAAGAAGTTGTCTTCTTTGTTGTCTTCTTCTTCGTCCGCCGAGTTAGGGCGTAAACCGTCG
>Ga0181599_1001352_pt1 | contig 24011 bp, 13 predicted proteins | sample 041ome_3_FD_148658 | JGI IMG/M metagenome (GOLD analysis project Ga0181599, IMG submission 148658) | Coastal salt marsh microbial communities from the Groves Creek Marsh, Skidaway Island, Georgia - 041405US metaG (spades assembly) | ecosystem: Environmental > Aquatic > Marine > Intertidal zone >...
ACGCGCGGAACATCTCTGATTTCTTCTTCTTCCTCTCAACGAACCAAAGCGAGGAGGTTTTGGGCGGTTCACGCGCGCGCACTTTTTTGTGCAGTAGAAGAAAAAGAGGGCAAAAAAGAAAAGATATGGCACGAAGAGAGAAAACTCGTGGCTCTGAATGAAACGAGGCGAATACGGGCCCCGAAAGCGCGCGAAACGCACATAAAACGAGCAATGACGACGAAATAATAACATTAAAAAGATTTATTCATCTGATGAAGCGGTGGATGGAGCAGGCGCAGCGGGTGCCGGGGCAGATTTCAACGCCGGCTTGTCGCTCGCCGGCATGCGTCTGGACTGACGCTTGGTCGCCGCGGGCGGCTCCTCCGTCAGCTTTTGTACTGTTAAATACACCCCGCCTAACACGGCCGCGCCGAACAATAACGTCACCAACAAACCAATACCCGGTCCACCTTCCGCAATTTCAAAATCTTCGCCTCGGACGGTCGCCTCGTCCACGTTTCCGACCCGGACCGTCGTCGGTCGTTTATATCTGCCTTCTTTCAACGTCTTCGATTCCGGTCGGCTCCCGTAGGACTCCGGAGCGTCTTCTTTGCGTAAAGTTGGGAGGTTGGAGACCAAGTTCCCGAGCAATCCCGACGGTTTATCTTCGTCGTCGTCGTCATCTCTCTGTCGAAATCGCGATGAATCTTGAGCTGGGACGAAGTCGTCGTCTTCGCTCCCCGCGGCGTTCGCTTTGAACGAAGTCGAAGCTCTTTTCGAGGAGGAGGAGCGTCTGGTGGTGGATTTCAATTGACGAGTCTGTTTTTTATGCGTGGAAAGAGCAAAGAAAAGCGTGAGTGATGCGGATAAAAACAACATCAACGAGTCCGCGCGCGCGATCGCTCGGAACACACGCAACCCCACGCGAAATGGAAAGAGGCCGAAAGAGAGAGAGAGAGAGAGAGAGAGAGAGAGACAGACGCGCGCTTGGCAGACGGAGTATCTCGGGAATAAAAATGGAACAAAGATTTCTTCGCGTCATCGGAGAAAAAGATGTGCGCGCGCATGGAAATGAAAACTTTGACGACGATGGAAAGTAAAAGGAGCACGAAATACAAGCGCGAAGCAAAAAGACGCACCGAAGCTAACGTCGCGGTTTGCGCGGCAACGGAGTGGGAAAGTGCAAACATATTTTTTTCCTTTTTTATGAGGAAGGTAATCCACGTCACCGCCACCTGGAAGATAGAAGAACTGAAGAAGACTACGCTAGCTTTGGCGTCGACGTTTTACGCGAGCGCTCATATTTATGGTGCGTATATATGTGCGTTGTAGCATGTGTTTATCATTATTATCATTACGGTTTACTAATGGTGGCTTCGCTCAACACGTCCTCGTCGGTGACTTTCCTTGGACCGCTCATCGGGTTGAAGTTTCTTTTTAAAGCGTCTTTGTTTCCGAGAAGGAACCTTCCCAGAGAGAGCAACTCTTCTTTGACTAACCAGGAGCGAACGGCGCCTCGTTCGGCGACGACGGAGCCGATATTTTTCTCCGGAACCGTGAAAGGAGAATTCAAGGCTTTCATGGTGGCTAAGACTCTCGTTTTGACCGGGGATCGGCCGTAGACGGTGGAATGTTTACCCCAGCCGGTGACGACGGAAATTTCTTCCGGGAGGTCTCGGATGGAGACGGGGAGCGTTTCTTTGCTCGAACCGGTGAGCAAAGTGCGCGTGCCTTTACCAGCGGATTGAATATCCATTGGAGCTAACGCGCGTTGACGCATGCGTCTCAGCCACCAACGTAAGACGCATTGGGCGGTGCCCGCAGAGCGGACTCGGTGTAAATCAAGCACGCCTAATTCGTCTTCGCAGCCGAGGTATCCGAATTTGTTTTGTGCGTCTTCGAGGTACTGCGTCGCGCGATCCCATTGGCCCATCTCTTCGCAAACATCGATTAAGGCATCAAAAGTTAACGCATCCGGGAGAATTTCGGGCGTTTCTTTCTTCATCAAGTTCATCGCGTTTTCAGCCTCTCGCCATTTGCAGGAAGCTTCAAAGGAGATCAACAAAGAGTTGTACGTGTGAACGGTTCGCGGAATTTTCTCCGAAATCATTCGCGAGAAGGCGTCCGCGACTTCATCATAGCGGCCATCGGCGTAACACACGCGCAGGTACGCGTCATACGCGGCGGTTTGAACGCCTTTGTTGTTCTTTAACTTGGTGTTCAATGCTTCATCGCGAATGATGTCCAAGAGTAAGTCTGGAAGTTCGCCCATTGGGTTGGATGTTGATAACAACAAGTCGTCTTCGTCGTCTTCGTCGTCGGAAATTAAGCTCGCGTTGTCTCTTTCCGCGATATCTTTAGCGTCCATTGTGGACGAGTCATCCACCAAAGCCTCTTTCAACTCTTCTTCGAGCGCCAAAGCTTCCATACGTTCTCTCGCCAAAACGAGCTTCTCTATGCCGCATAAACAATCAAACGTTATCGAATCCGGTAATAAACCGTCCAAGAGAAGCTCCTTATACGCTCTCGCGGCTTCTCTCCAGTCTCTTCTCGCTGTCGCTTCCATTAATCTAGTATTGTAAGTAATCAAAGTCGGTACGATGCCTTCTTCTCGCATCATTTTCAAAACCAAATTGAAAGATTCGTGGTCGGATTGTTTCGCGCAAGCACCGAGTGCGGAGTTGAATACGACCGCAGAGCAACGCAACTTTGGATTTCTAGCGCATCGAGTGAGCAAATCCAACGCGCGTTTACAATCTTTGTCGCCGGTAGAGTTATTGTTTCCATGCGCGGCAATCATAACAGCGTGCGTGGTTTCGTTTGGCCACACACCGTTCCTTGCCATTTGCGCAAAGATGGATTCCATGTCACCAATTTTGCGCTGCTTTCCGTAACTCGTAATTAAGGAATTATATGTGGTGACATTTCGTCTCACGCGCGGGTTTTTCGCCATGGAAGTAAACAATTGCGCTGCTTCCGGGTACCTCGCCGCGCTCACCGCAGCGGACAACAAAGCGTTGTGCGAGCCGGTATCGCAAAAGCACCCAGGCGTGTTCTCTAATTCTTTAAAAGCCGCCAACGCTTTTTCCCACTGACCACCTTTCCCGTACGCGCTGATGAGGGAAGTGTACACTCTCACGATATCGTCGGACGGATCGGTACGATCTCTCGCCACGAGCCGTCTTCCGTATCCACCGTATCTCCCGCTACTCCGTCGATTATACGAGCTACTCGAGTACCTACTATTGCTGTAACTATCCTCGTCCTCGTCATCATCCTCGTTCTCACCATTTTCATTTCTGTACTCCGTGGCAATCTTTTCTAACGTCTCTTGCCATCCGACGTTCGGATCTCTCTTCATTTCCTCAAACGTCCTTTCGGCTAGCCGCCATTCGTGCGCTCGAGCGTACGCGGCGATTACTTCGTGGTATGTTCTTTGGTTCGGCTTGACGTCCGACTTCTCCTGCTCTCTCATACGCTGCAATAAAGTCGTCGCAGATCGGTACGCCGGTGGCCGAGCTCGTTTACACGCTCTCAACGCCGAGTTATACGCCCTCAACGGCTGCGCGCAACCCATCTCCAAAAGCGCCTCCAACGCCTCCAAAGCTTTCGGTGCGTTCCCGGTATCCGCGGCTAACTCTAACTTGGCCCAACTCTGGCCAACACCAGGCGCAGAGATCGCAAACGTGCCGTTTTCATCGCCGCCATCGTCGCCGAACTTGTCCACGTTGGCCGCTTTCAACGCGTCGTTCTCGTCCGCGTCTTGGTCCTCGTCCTCCCTAAAAGACGACGAAGAAGAAGACACCGAATCAAACGCTCTCAGCACTTGATTGTAGCTCTCCATGTTTGTGCTTCGAAAACTATTTCTGCCGCCGCTGCTGCTGCTGCTAGATGACGAACTCCGTCCGCCTCGATTGTACGAAGAACTTCGAGACGACCCGCCTTCGTCCGCGTCGTAGCTCCCCGAGGCGCCGTAGTACTCCCCACCATCTCGACTGCCCATCATCAGCTCCTCATCGATGCTGTTCGCGCGCTCGTATCTGCGCGACCCACCACCGTTCCCACCGGCGCCTTGGTATCTCGACGCAAACGTCGCGGTTCGTTCGCGCGTGCCCGCTGGTTTCTTTTGATCTTTTCCCGTCGAAGAAGAAGAAGAGGAAGAGGAAGAAGAAGAAGAAGAATGCTTCTCCCCGTGAACTTTATCCTTTCCCGACGAGGTTTGACTCCCGCTCGACGACGATTTCTTCGCTTGCTTCGGCTTACGCGCGGGTTGCGAGACCTTATTCGTCGTCTTGCGGCTCGCTGAAACGATTTCATCTTCGTCCGTGGTGGACGACGACGACGACGCGTTGTCTCGTATCGCTTCGAGTCCTCCTCCTTTTCCTCTCCCGCCGCCGTATCCGTCGTCGCGACAAAGACGAGAAGGCGCAACGAAGGAGAGATGAGACCGACGACGACGACGAACACACGACGAAGAAGAAGCGCCGTCCTTTCCGAATTTCACCGAGACTCCTTTAGCGAGAGCAAAGGTACTATTCTTCTTCCGCGCTGATGCCGACGACGAAGAAGAAGACAGAGAAGACGCGGACGTCGGCATCAGCGCTGACTGCGTTGCGCCGACGACTGCCCTCATGATGTCGGCGGTTTATCTCTCTCTCTCTCTCTCTCTCTCTGCGAGATGATTTTGGAGCTTTTGTGCGTGCGCGTGTGACGCCGTGAAAAAAAAGCAGAAGAAAATAGTTTAGGGTTTCCAACTTTTTTTTTTTCAAAGTCGTTTCTCTCTCGATTTTGTGCTTCTCGTTTTGTTTTTCGGGAAAACAACGAACAACGAACAACAAAAAAAGATATGCTTCTTCCTAGTCGTTGCGACGACGCTTCTCTCTTCTCGAAAACGACGCCTTTTTTGAGGCGGCGGCGGCAGCGCTCCTTCGCGAAACAGCAGAGGCAGCAGCAGCAGCAGCAGCAGCGGCGGCAACATCTTTTGTTACGCGCGCGTTTTTGTCGAGTCGATGATGATGACGAGGAAGCGAAAAGCGATGGTGCTGACGACGCGACACCACCAATCGTCTTTGAGACGACAAAGACGCTTTCTTTTTCGAGACGGCAGGCGGTGTTGGTGCTGCTGACGAGCGCGGTGGTGAGCGTTGGACGTCCGCGCGAGGTGGAGTCGGCGCGTGCGAGAGAGACGACCGCGGTGGAAGGTTCCACGACGGCGACGTCGGGCACGATAAAAGGGTCGGTGATTTTACCGAGCGGGTATCACAAAACGAAAGGAGCTCGAAGTCGAATTCAGACGACGAGTTCGAGCGACGCGGTGAAGATTACGAACGGGGAGAAAGATTTAGCCGGGGATAGTTTAGAATTTGAGGTGCAATACGCGAACGCGAGCGCGAACGATGAGGTGACGGTGAACGCGTTGGTGTATTTTTGCCAAGACGACGACGTGTGTCTATCGCGGAACGTATCGTTTCGGGCGAAAGTATTGGACGGGGACGCGTCGTCCTCTTCTTCGGTGGTTGACTTGACGTACTCTATTCCAACGCCTGAACCAGAAATGTCGTTCGTGGTGCCACAATTCGAATGAACTTAGTGTTGAAAGTCGATAGAGAGATTAGAAAGAGCGCGCGCGCGTGCGCTGTGCGTGACTCGCATGTATTTAGTATTACAATTTTTGCACAACGAAAAAGTAGTTATTATAAAACGCCTTCAATTCTGTCTTCGGCATCGGCGTACATTTTCTTCAAGTTTTCAATCGTATCCGCGTCCGCGTTCCACATACCGCGTCCGTGCGCTTCCAACATGCGTTTCACGACGTTTCGAAACGCCTCCGGGTTATTCTTTTGTAAAAGCTTCCGCATGTCTTCGTCTTCGACGTACGTTTCGTTGGCGCCGTCGTAGACCCAGTCTTCCGTGAAGCCGGTGGTCGCACCCCAACCTACCAGAGCAGTCATTCTTTGCGAAATTTCAAAAGCGCCGCCGCTTCCGGATTCAGCCATAGCCTTTGCCCATCTCGGGTTCAAAAGTTTCGTGCGGTACTCCAATCGGAGCGTCTCGTCGAGATCTTTGACAGACCCTTTGGCGTCTTTTCCAAACGTCTCCACGACCGAACACTGGACTTTCTTGATCTTCGGTTTGGGTTTCGTGCCATCACTTTCTTTTTCCGCGGCGTCTTCTTTCGCCGCGTTTGCGGCGGCGACAATCGCGCCGGTGTTGGCGTAGTACTCTTGAATATCAGTCAACCCGTATTCAACAGAGTCGATTTCCTGGACGACTCTTTCCGTGGTTCGCAAAAGTTCGTTCAAGACTTCAGGCCTCGCGACGCCTTTCTCGCTGGACGATTTCCCGTACGAATACGCGTTTCTGGAGGCCCACGTATCACCCAACTCTCGAGTATCGTTCCAAGACGAGTTTCCAACGCGTTCATTAACCATTGACCCGTAATCTCCGGGCGGGTTAGAGAACAATCTCGACGATGTCGCGTCTAAACCTTTCGCTTGCATCTCTAACGCGTGTTTGCGAACAAAGTTCATCTCAATCGGTTCTTCAGCTTCCGCGCACCTGGCAAAGCAGTCGTCCAGTAACCCGACGACGTTGGCGAACGCGTCTCGAAAAATACCAGACATGTTGCATAATACGTCGATGCGTGGACGACCGAGCTCTTCGAGAGGGATCAGCTCGTATCGCGCGACGCGCCCAGTTTTTTCTTTGACGGATCGCGCGCCGAGTAAAGCTAAAACGATGGCGACGGATTCACCTTTTGTTTTAATGGCATCCAGGCCCCAAAGGTTGACGGAAACCGTTTCTGGGTATTCTCCGCCGTTTTCTTGTCGATGTCGGGCAATAATTTCGTTCGCGACATCGTTACCTCGGATAAACGCGGCGTTTGATGGCATGCGATATGGGTCTAACGCGTGGATGTTCCTTCCTGTCGGTAAAACGCCCGGTCCGTCTCGGAGCAAATCGCCACCGGCAGCCGGTTGCACCCAATCGCCGTTCAACGCGCTCACTAAACCGACATCCAACTCTTCGTTGTTGCGTTGTAACAGACTTTTAATCGTGATTGCTTCAGAGAGCTTTTCTGAATACGCGGTCGGGATATCAAATTGTTTATCGAGTTGTTTCTTAACGGCCGAGAGCTCAGGAGTGTCGACTTGCTCTCCTTCGTCGTCTTCGGCTTGTCCTGCGCAGGATATCTCCTCCGCGCGTTCAAACGTCGTCGAGGAGACAACTCGCTTCTCTAAATCAGTCAATTCGTCGCCAAAGTACGCGTCTAAATACCGCTCAGATTGTTCCGCGTCTGGTTGTCTTCCTAAAACGTGCAAACCTTCGCTAAACAATCGATTTTCCAGAACGAACAAATATTCATTCAATTGGTTTGCCCAGTTTTCAAACGTTTCGTCCGACCAGACGCTCTCGGCGTCGTTTGCGTTTACGCTGAGAAGTTCGTTCGTTTCCACGGAGTAACACGGAACGTCGTTATCCAATTGCGCCATCGCAGCTTGGTTCGCGACGATGCCGCGAAGCTTTCGATCGCCGAATTTCTGCGACTGCTGAGATTCGCGGTACTCGTTCAGGAGCTCGCGCAACTCCGCCGTTTGCTTATACAAACCAGCTCGACCGTACGGAGGGACGTTGTGGGATACCATGACACCGTATCCTCGTCGTTTTGCAACGATCGATTCCGATGGGTTGTTTGCTGCGTACACGTACACATTCGGCATCGCGCCTAACAATTGCTCCGACCACGACAAACCCGTATTACCCAACGGCGATCCCGGAAGCCATTCCACGGTGCCGTGCATACCAAAGTGCAACACAGCGTCGGCTTGGAACTTGTACTGTAAGTACTTGTAGTACGCGGCGTATTGCGGGTGCGGGGTTAAGTCGCGTTCGAATAGTAATCGCATCGGATCGCCTTCGACACCCAAAGCTGGTTGGACGCCAATGAAGACGTTACCAAGCTGGAATCCCGCGACGTTGAATCCAGATGCGTTCGTATTCAATCCGCGATACTGCTCGAGATTTCCCCAAGCTTTTTCCATTCTTCGAATTAAGATATCGTTCGGCGGTAATTGCGGACACGGTCCCCACTCGTTCGGTCCCCACTCGGCTGGAAATGAAAGCCATTTGCGGAGCGTCGACGGCGAAACGTCCATACCAGCTGGTTGGAGCGTATTATCCGGAAGACTTAATGCGTTGCCTTTGGATGGCGATTCTTCACTTGCGCCTTCTTTTTCTTCCTCTCTTCTTAGCTTTTCGATGTCTCTTTTCGTTTTCAACAGCGCCTGTTCGCCACCCTTTTGCGCGCCTAACATGATTGCGGCAACTTCTTCGAGGTTGCGTAAAGCCGATACGATCGCCTCGCCCGTCGGTAACGGCTCGCCCTCTTTCACGCCTAAATCGTACCCTTCTTTTCGCAACGTTGCTAACGTTTCATCGATCGATTTTGGGACGTTCAACAACGCTGCCGTACCGGTTGCACCAACGCCAGGCGGGAAACCGTATAGAGTCATCGCGATTTTCTTATCTTTATTTTCTTTCTGTTTCAACGCGTGCCACTTCTTGATTCGATTAGACAACGCGTAGACGCGTTCTTTCACCAAGAAAATGTCGTCGCCACATAAACCGCCCAAAGACACGGCATCAATTGCTCCATCTAATTCCGGTAACGCGTACAGAATCGTCGATTGTAACCCACCAACTCCGGATTCCCACCAACTGGCGATATCTTGAATCAACAGCGGCGCCGCGACAAAGTATGGCACATTCTTCGCTTTCAAAATCTTATTCGCTATTTCGCTTTGTCTCCCAGCTTCCATCGATCCGGCTGGGCCACCAACGAGCGGGAAACCAACCGTAGAAACGACCGCGTCTACTTTACACGCGTCGGGTTTTAGCGAGTCCACATCGATGATGCCTAAATTATTCCTGTTGAACTGCTCGTGAGACGACGTAAGCTTGTCGCGAACAATTGTGTGCGCCTCGACGCCATTGATAAAGCACGGAATCGGGACGACCCCGGATTGTTCTAAACCTCGAATGAGTTCGGCTAAGTATGGTTGTTTCGTGATGACGTGTTTGCGGTAGAGCAACACCGCGACGACTGGTTTCGTTGGATCCGTATCGGCGGTAGGTAGATTATTTAATGCCGCCCATCGTTTGTATTCGTCGATAGTTTCCGGGTAGGGGAGATTTTGCTCCTCGAGCAGCGGGTGGTAACACCCGAACGCGGGAGTTTCCACGAGCGGTTTTAATCCATCTTTCAAAAGTGGAACAGACTCGCGCAAAGGTTTCAGAAGTAAATCTTTCACGAAGTCACCCGGTGAGGCGGTGGTTACATTTTCTTCTTTTTTCTCCTGAGTAACTTCTTTCGCGCCTAGGTATTCGCGAGCGATGTATGAAAACGCCTCTTCCACGTTTTTCTCTCCGCCTTGGTTCCAGTACGCGTACACGATAAGCCAATTCTTCAAGTCTTTCGCTTTTTCACCCGGAATGAAGCGCAACAGCTGCGGACCGATTTTTAAAAACGACAGATATCCAACCAATTTATCTTCCTCTTTGCCGCTGCCAAACTTCTTGAGAATTTTCTGCACCGCAGGCGGTGGACCGGCCTTGGCGCCATCTTTCCCAGGTTTCATTTCAAACGTCCCGACGTTCGTTTCTGACATCAACTCTAACGCGGACTCAAAGACGAATTTCGTTTTGATCTTTTCTAACTTTTCCCGCAACCATTCGACTTGATCGTAATCAAAGAGTAAAGAGCCGAAGAACGCGTCGGCGTCGTCTAAAGCGCGTTCGAGTTCATTTCGGCGTTTACCAACGATATCGCGGTCGGAAAAGACACAAAGAGTGACGGAAGGATATCGTTTCTTCAAACTCTTGGAGACTTTTTTATACAGGCGCACGTTGAATGACTCGAAGCCGGAAATCAACACAATCTTTTTCGTTTTCTTCGAGGAGAGGTACAGCGCTTCATCGTCGTTTGACATTCCTTCTTCATCTCCGCCGTCTTCTCGCCCTTCATCGTATTCTTCAGGTCTGGACAGAAACCCTTTGCCACCTCTCACAGCCGTCGACAGTGCCAATTCGTTCGTTTCCAACTCGTTCGACACTCTCGCCAACGTGCCTTTACTCGCATGAATGGCTTTCTGAAACTGCAAATACTTCTTCCCATCTTCACTGGCTATTTTCAAAAGCGTCTCGCCGACTTTCGGGTCAACCTCACACACGTTCTTAAACTTCCTCTCCGTCGTGATTGGGAAATCTTCCACGAACGCGTCCGACACGCTCGCGGCGAGTTCGTTCTCCTCCTTCTCCATCGCCGCCTCAGCGTCCACCATCGATACGCCTTCAAACAATAACTCGTACGCGCTATCAATCGCTCGTTGCATATCCGTAACTTTCTTTTCCAACTCCTTCTTCTTCTTCGTCAAACTCGCGACTTTCTCTTCGTCTATGTTCATTTTCGTCGACGACGATACGCCGCCGGACTCTTCTTCTACTTCCAAAACGCTTTCACTAAATTTCTCCGCCTCGCTCTTCGTCTGCGACAGCGCCGAAGCGACCACTCGTTCTCGGCGAGAATGCGCCTCCTCGCTGCCATCGACAGATGATGATGATGATGATGATGATGATGATGACGACGACGACGAGGAAGTCGACGCTCTAACGGTGACGCCTCTTCTTCGCGAAGCTCTTTTTCCTCCCGGCTTTGTCGACAAGTCCGATGACGTAGAAGGAGCGCACAGCGTTTGTTGTTCGCGCGACGACGACGACTTTGACGATGACACGCCGCGCCGAATCTTCGTTCCGAAGGGAAAACGAGACGTCAAAGACGCAAAACTCGTCGTCATCTCCTTCGTTCGTTCTCTTCTTTTGTTCTCTTTGGCTGAGGTGAAGTTTCTATTTCGCGCGTTTCGAATGTGACGATTTCGTTGTTTAGATACGCGAGTGCGAGAAGAAAAGGAAAAAAATTGCCGTGCGATGGAACGCGCAAAAGAACGGGCGAACACGTTTGTACCGTAATGTGCAATATTATACGTCATACATATTTGCAAAAAGCGCACGCTCACATTTTCTCGCTACTTGCATCATCCGTCGTCTCTCATTCGTAGTCGTCCTCGTCTCCGTCCTCGATGCTTTGATAAAAGTTCTCGTGTCCTTCGCAATCTTCTTCGTACGGGTCGCAATCTTCGCCAAAGTCGTCTTCGTAGTCATCGTCTTCGGAAGAACAGTCGTCGGCGTACACGTCAAATCCAGCGGCAGAACCGAAGAGGACGGGTTCGCCCCATTCTTTTCGGGTGATGCCGTCGAGGTCGTCGTCGGTGTTCGTTGGTATCATGACTTTCGGGTGGAAGACGAGTTTCAAAACGAGCGAATATCGCGGGACGCCGGCTGCTTTGGACGGCGCGGAGACTCGATGGACGACGTCTTGGTCCATGAGAACGACTCTACCAGGTTGGGGACGGACAAAAACGCCAGTACCAGTGCCGGGATCTAAAAACATGGTTTCAGCATCGTACGAGGCTGGCCAGACGTTTGGATTTAAATACACCAACGCGGAGACGAAGAGAGGTTTGTTTCGCTCTCGATTGACGTACAATCCAAACCGTTCGGCCCACGGAGACGTTGGATCGACGCTACTTGGGTCCATGTCTAAGTGCCAAGAAAAATCTTCGCCATTCACGGCTGCGTTTCCTACGGCAGTCTTTATCCGCAATCCACCCCACGAACCAGGGATACCTTCTGGTTCAAGAGAATCGGCAGACATCGGAAGCACCTCGTACTCTGGGTATAAACGTTGAATTCTCGCGCGAAGCGTCTTCACGGCAGACGAGCGCGCAACTTTTGCCAACTGTTCTTCCGTTAATCCCCAAGATGACGTGTTCCTGGCCTCCGCGCTCTCTAGGGACGAAGACCCCGACGTCGACGGCGTATCGGTATCCAATGTATCGTACGTATCTCTCGACCACAATCCTTCGGGAGGTTCGCTGTCGATCCACGCGTCGAAACCGTTCGTCTCTCTATCGCCACACATCTCCTTCAGCAAGTCTCTTCTCAACGGATCACACACCACGTTGTCTAAAACGACAATCTTTGAAGCGTCGCTTCGGATCCCTCCAACGCTTGTGGACGACCCGACATCGGCCCGATCCAACGCCAACGACATCGCGATGCTGACAGATCCCGGATTAAATATCGATATTCCGTCCTCTCCGTCGGGCCAAGATGTGCTTATCATCATGTTATCATCATCCGTCGTCGAATCGCCATCGTCGCTTCCATCGTCGATCAAATCGTCCTCGGTTCCTCTCAACTTCCAATACCTCTCGTGCGCGGAGATGACCTGCCTCGCGCAGTTCGCGATTGATTTATCCTTATTCTTCTCCGTAAACGTCCCGAATATGGACGGCTGAAACCCCATATCGATCATCGCTTCTTTCAATTCAGGCATCAACCGTTTCGCGTTCTCGCCGTTCAGTAAAACGCATCGGCAATTCTCCGGGTACGGTGTCTTTTCCTTCGTTTCTTTCCCCTCCGCGGTCAAGAAACAGTTGCTCTCGTCCACTAAAAGCACGGACACCTCTCGACTCAAACCGTAATCCTCTTTCATCTCTTTCAACAAATCTTCCAGGTGTATTATCTCTTCCCGGTCGAAATTAACGAGGAACACGTCGTTTTGGATGGTGTTCGTACCACCGGCGTCGTCATCTGTCGTCGCGGACGACGACGTCGTCGTCTTCTTCTTCTTCTGTCGTAACGAACTTCTTCGGCGGCGGCAGCCGTTCGAATTGTTTTCGTTCTCGGAACGCAAAAAGCGACGAGCAACGCAACGACCGGAAGGCGAGAAAAAAAAGAGCGACGACGACGCGGAGGACAAAGATTGCTGCGCGTGAGTCATTTTTTGTAGGGGGGTCGTCGGTATGTCTTCTCTGCGCGCGCGCGTGTGTGTGAACGCGTGGAATGAATAAAATTGAGGAAAAGAGTTGCGCAGTTTTGAGGGTACGAGAGAGAGAAAAACACACAAATGATAAAGTGAGATTTTTGAGAAAATACGTACGCGCTAAAATTGCTCTTTGCCGTCTTCCTCCAGCAAGACAGAAAATCGCCCTCGAGAAACCTTCCCGTCTCCGTTGGAGTCGGCTTTCATGAATTGAGCTTCGACTCTTTGGACTCTTTCGATTTCGTCGTCTTTCGCGCCCGGTCGAGTGGTGTAATAGAGCTGTTCCCATTCGTCGAAATCGATGAACGCGTCGCGGTTGGCGTCGAATTGGGCGAACGCTCGGTCGAGCGCGAGTTCTTCTTGACGCGATTTAGGAGGCGCGGGTTGTTCGGCGCTTTCTGGGCCGCAACGTTTGCAGCTTTTGGCGCAGTAGTTACCGTTGATGATCCATGCATCGTTGCATTGGTTCCAGTTGGCGCGGTCGATGCAGTTGTATTGATCTCGCGGTTCGATATCGTAACAGTCCATCATGACCCGCAAAAAGTGGCGATTAAGGAAGGGACGAGTCGTGTCGGTTTCGGAGTCGGCGCTCGATGAGACGTCCTTACCTTTGCTCGGGCGTTTACCAGCAATCAATGTGAATCTATCGACTGGATTACGATTTCGAACGGCGGCTTGAAATTCTGCGTCGGAGGCGCCTTGACGAGGCGTCGTGGCTAACCAACACGTCGCCCGAGCGTTTGGACCAAACTCTGGGAAGTCGCAAATGAGCGTGCCAAACTTATTCGCCGAGCGAGCGCTTTGGCAGCGAGAGCACTCGTCGCATCTGGTGGAGTAAATCTTGCTCCAGTAGTTCCCACCACTTAAACACGCTTCGTTTTTGTACCCGCCAATGCCGACGATCGCGACGCCGGTAGTCCCGTTTTCACCGCTGGAGAGATAAATTTTATCGTCGTCCGGCGCGTCCCACCACTTCAAATCTTCGCGAGTGAATCCGTAAACTTTCGATCCGAAGCGAGACATTTCGCGCGTTCGCGAATACACGTGCGCGTGACCGCCCACGATGAACGCGCCGTATTTTCTGCAAATTTCGTACGCGCCCCATCCAGTCGAGTCGCCTTTGTAAGACACTTGTAGTTTTTCCATGGTCATGTGCCACACGCAAATCTTCCATCGAGCGTTGGAATTTTTCAAGTTGTTCTCTAAGTGCCAGTAGTGATCTTGGTTGATTTGATTGCTCTCTCCGGCTCTTTCCACGCCAACCGAAGAAAGAACAAACAAAATGCCTTTGTATTCGCAACTCATGTCAACTCCGTATTGACCTTTACACTTAGCGCCTCTCGGCACGCCGTAGTCTTCGAGCAGTTTTTGGTACCCTTCGCTCCCGCTCCAAAGGTACCTCACGCCGTCCCATCCGTCCGCATCGTGATTGCCTTTCGCGGCTATGTACTCAATTTTACCTCGCATGGTTTCTTTTAAAAACTCTACCCACATCTTCGGCGCGGATTCGTAATCCAAATCCCCGGCGTGAACAATCTGCGTCGTCGTCCGTTTAAAAATGAACAACAAGAGCAAGAGAGAGAGAGAGAGAGAGAGACACGTCACTTTGTCGTAAAATCCAAGGAGAAAAAAAAGAGAAAAAAATAACTCACCAGATCCGCGCCTGACTCTCTCGCCAATCGCACGACATCGCGCGCGCGCGAGTATAATTTGCACGGCTGACCAGCGTGGTCGTAGCATCGTTGCCCGTTTATTTTATAGGGCGATCCTTGGATATTCCTGCGCGAAGCGTTTTTGTTCACATAAAATATTTTTCGAGATCTTGAAAAAAAAACGTTACCCGCGATAATCAATCCAACTCGAGCTCGGGTTATCGTTGCCCACGCCGGTATCTGTCGTAACGAGTGATGATGCGTACATTTTCAAAAAAAGAAGCGAATAAAGGTGCGTACCTGCGATGAACGCGACGCGAACCGCTGATGCGAGCGTGGCGAAGCAGACGAGAAGGATAAACAGACGTGGAAGGATCATATTTTTTGGAGAAAAAATTTGATCTACTCGTACTTTATTTCTCTCTCTTGTTTTGCCCTCGTGTTTTCGCAATCCAAACGTGTATTTGTGTATTATTACAATATTAAAAATGTCATGAAATCTCAATCGTATTACGGCTAGTTTACACAGTGTGCTCTCGAATGTAGCTCGCTCGTCGTTCGTACGCCACGGCGGATAAATCCGTCGGCTGAGACTCCGTAAAGCTCGCAACTTTTTTTGCGCTGTGGTAGATTACGCTTCCCGTTACGCGCAACGGCGAAACTAATGGTTTCATATTCTTCTTCTTCTTCTCGTCCACTTCGTCTTCTTTTTCCCACCCTCTGAACGCGTTGTCCGAGTGTAAATCCTTTACCGCCCACGGGCCACACTCGCTCAACTCTCGCTCGCACGTGCCGCCAAGAAAAGTTGGGGTTCGTTCGATGCCACCAAACACGTCCACTATTTCCTCAAACGCGGCTTTCGATCTTTTCTCGCCGACGATGCGTCCGAACATGATGACTTTTTTGCTCAATTGACTGTCTAAGAAACCACTGACGGCGTGCCAAAAGAGTCTGATGTTCAAGCTCGCGTTGACAACGTATATCTTATAAATCAAATCCGGGTACTGTTGTCTAAAGATGAGCATCAAATTTTTGCACATTTCCACGCGTTGTTTCGCTTTCATCTGTTTCCCATCTCGGAGTTTCATCCCGCTTTCTTTCGCGGCATCAATGACAAGCACGCACTTGTCGTGGACTATAACCGCGTCTCGGGTTTTCAGGCTTGGAAACACGATGTTTGTCAAATACGTGAAGAACATCCCAAAGTTCTTCCACAAGACTGTTCGACTGTCGATGGACGAGTGTTCCCTACCGCTTTTACTCCTGCTGTTATTGTTCCCGCTCTCGTTGTTATACTCAGCGGCGGACATCGTCATCATGTTCTTCGTCGCATCACCCACGCGCATGCAGCACACCGGGATCCCTAACGGTGTGTGTGTCGTGTATACACTCATGCGCGGATGCGCCATGTGTACTTTCCTCTCTAACTCACTCATTCCTCCGTCCTTCTCCTTCATCGTCCACCTCCTCAAACACTCTCGCGGCTTCATTTTCTCTCTCCACTCCATGGAGTTCACGATCATCCTCTTCGCAGCGTCGACGTCCGAGCTGTTTTTCGTGATCGACAAATATCTCCTCAAGCAATTCTCTCTGTCGCCACCAATCATCATGTCTTCCGGAAACTGCACGTCTTCCACCGCCTTTTCCAATCTCTTCGCGTTCTCCTCGTACCCGTTGACCACCTCTCTCGACCGGCGCCAAATAACCAACGACCGGCGCGCATTTTTATGCTTTTGTTTCGACCACATCCCCATATTCTTCCCATCGTACGCCTTCGCTTCAAACGACCGCATCTCAGATTCTAACTCCGCCTCTATCGCCAGCTTTCTCTGCCGGTACAGCACCCACGGCATGCTTCCGTGCACTTTCCGAAACACGTACCAAAACTTCATCGCTTGCAACGCGATGAACACTTTGACCTTTGACACGCGCGTCTTCGTCTCCGTTCCCTCTTTCCTCCGCGCTGCTTCTTCTTCGTGAGCGTTCAACCTCTCGTTCATAACGACGGCGATCGGCAACAAGATTGAAAAAAACGTCACCGTCGCGTCCCGCGCGTAATCTTCCGGCAGCGCAGAGTCTTTCGAAATCGCGCTCAGCTTGAACGGTTTGCATTCGTTTCCGACGAACAGCGAGAGCGACAGGAACAACCAGACGCACGCGAGGAATTCTTTCATGATTATTTAAAACACACAACTTCGTCGTCAAAACAACAAAAAGACGACGACACGCAAAGAACACAACAACACACGCACGCGCGCGAGGCGCACGCGCGAAGAGAGAGAGAGTAAGAGAGAGTTTATGAAGTTTGTTTTGTGCGCGGAGGGGGGTTTTTCTTTTTTTAAACGAGATGTGCGCTTTTGGAAAAAAAATCTTTTCGATGCTACGTGTGCCTTTAGTAACGCTTTTTTTTTCGAGATCATAAATGAGAAACGAAGAGAAAAACGAATAAACGATCATCATGGTTCTCCTCGTCGCGGCGCCGAGAAGAGGAAGACAAAGAAGACAAAGACGACTGTTCGCGAACGCGATTTTCGTCTCCTTCTTCGTTTTCGTCTCCGTGTCGTTTTGGTTCACGAACGAAACGGAAAATTTGCGAAAGGTTTTCAGCGAGCGAGAGTTTTTGGACTTTGCGAGGGAAGCGCAAAATAAAAACGAGAAGACGAAGGAGCGGCGAGAAGAGAGAGCGAGCGGGAGCGGAGAAGGTTCGGTGAGGCCTTTGCGAAGACGAACGCTGAAAGATTACGCGGCGATATTGTTCACGCAAAACTTGTGCTTCGATTATTTCGTCGAGAACGGCGGGCCGTACTTTTGCCTCTACCCGGTGCTCTGTTTTGGCTCGGACTTTTACTCCTGCATGACGAACGCCGGGGTAGTGCAAGAAGCGTACGGCATTGACGCCCAGAGCGCGTATAGCGTCGGAAACAGCATTTTGAACAGCTTTTGAATGATGTGTTATCAATATTTTGTTTTTTTTCCTTCAAATTACTTGTTGTTGTTGATCATCTCTTCGCTCAATCGATGAATGGCGTTGACGAAATAATCAACCTTCGCGCAATCCTCTTTCCCGCCTAGACCTGCACCTAAATTCGCGATGTACTTTTGCGGACCAAAATCTTCCAACATTTGCTTCGCTTCTTTTTCGATTTCCTCGAACGATCCGTCGACTAAGAGTTTCGGGTCAAAGTTCCCTTGAACGCTGGACATGTTCGCTTCTCCGTCAGCCGCGCCGGCCAACGTATTTCTCGCGTACTTTCTGTCCATGACCGTATCTAAAGTGATGCAATCGTACCCGACTCTTTGCAAATCGGAAATCGCGTACGGAGCATCTCTCGCGAAACCAAGCAAGGGAACGTTCGGGTGTCTCTTTTTCAACTCTTTGGCAATCTTCTCCATCTCCGGCAAAGCGAACTCGTAAAACTCCTTCTCTTCGATGTGTTCGCACATGGCCTCAAACACTTGCACCATGTGCGCGCCATTTTGAATTTGCAAATCTAAATAATCAATGACAACTGTCGTCAATCGTCCCAACAACTCTCTGGATGCCTCCGGGTGGTTCTTCAACCAGTTCATCCCGGAATCCGTGTTCTTTCTCGAACTCCCGCCAACCATGTAATACATGAGCGTCCACGGCGCCGCGCTGAACCCAATCAAAGGAATCTGTAAGTTTTCTTTCTCAATCTGTTCGTTGATGCGTCTGACTGATTTCAACACGTGCGCTAATCTTTCCTCCACGTCAATAGTTTTCGGTACTTTCGTCTCTAAGTCCTCCGGCGTTTGCAGCGGCCTCGGGACGACGATGCCTTTCCCTCCCGGCATCTCCACGTCCACGTTCATCGCTTCCGCGATGACTAAAATATCCGAAAACAAGATAGCCGCGTCCAATTTATACCGTCTCACCGGCTGCATGGTCACTTCGCACACGTCCTCCGGATCGTCCAACAACTGCAAAAAATTCTTCCCGGTATCTTTCTTGTACTGATTGTATTCCGGTAAATGCCTCCCAGCTTGACGAAACAACCAAATCGGCGTCTTCGAGACCTTCTCACCTCTCGCCGCTTTAATCATGGTATCGTTCGATGGGTTTCTGTTCTTCAACGTCGCCGGGTCCGTTTTCGACTTCAACGGACTGTTGTTGTTCGTGGCGGTCGCGCTACTCATCGCTTTCAAAGGAGCAACCCCGCGATTGCTTTGATATCTTCTTCTTCTCATCAACCCGTCCGTGGAGGTGGACGATGTAATAAACGCGGGTGCGCTCGTCGGTGCTTTTAAACTCATCGTCGTCGTCGTCGTCGTTTGAATAATATGCGTTCGCGTGGGGTCTGCCGCGCGTGTTTCTTTCTCTCTCTCTCTCTCTCCCGCGCGTAGCGTACTAAAAGTGAAGAAGGAAAAGCAGAACAGGAGAGAAGTTGCTTTTGGATATGCGTGCGTTCTCTGCGTTTTCTCGTTCTCTCTTCGCGAAAAAAAAAAAGATCTCGACTTTTGCTCGACGGACGACGAGAACGAACGATGTGCTTTTCGCACGCCAACCAAACGAACGTGTGAGAATGTTGCGTGTCGATCGATTCGATCGATCGATCGTTGTGTTTCGCGATTCTCGACTTGCAAAAACAACAAAAAAAAAAAGGAAAAAGTTTTCCTTCTTCGGCGGCGCCAGAAGAGCACCAAACACGCAGCGCACCATTTGAAGGAGGCATATAAACGCGTAAAAGGAGAGCGAGAGCGAGCGCGAGAGATACATAAAAAGACGCACAAATGCCGGGCCCGTCGAACCACGGGCAGCGCAACAAAGCGCACAACCACGGTAAGCACCAATCGAAACACACGTCGAAATTGCACAAGGTGAACAAGACGGGAAGTGGCGGCAAGCACTTCGTGGCGAAGACGAATTTAGGCGTGGGGAATAAACGAGAGCGATTGGTGCGAGCGAAACAGGCGCGAGATGCGAATAAACGCATGGTTTCTACGGAGAAGAGGTTGGAGAAGTTAGCGCCGAAGGTGGTGGCGGTGATGACGCTGGATGGTGGGGATTACGACGCGTCGGATTTGAGAGATTTCTTGGGGAAGTTTGCGAACAGTTGCGAGAGGAGGAAAGAGACAGCGGACGAAGGATTTGTGGTGGCGGAGAAGTTGTTTAACGATCCACATTTGCCGCAGACAGTTCGGGTGGAGCTGCACGATCACAGGTTTCAAATCATGCTCGTAGATCACGGGCATAAATTGGCGGCGTTGGAGGCGATCAAGTCGGCGGACGTTTTAGTGTGCCTGGCGTCGGCGCACTCGAAGAAAGAGGAGAAGTACGATCCGCCAAACGAGCAGTTGGTAGAATCGACGATGCCGACTTTGCGGGCGCAAGGGTTACCGCCAACGGTGGTGGTGTTGAGAAATTCAATCAAAGTTTCACCGTCGGAACGAAACGCGGCGAGAAAACTCGGAATGCGGATAGCGACGGAGGAGATTTTAAGCGTGCCGAAAGATCGGGTGAAGTCGCAAGCGGTTGATACCGAGCAAGAGATGAAGATGTTGGTGAGAATGGTGTGCGAGCAAAGAGCGCAAGCGCCGGCGTGGAGAACGCAGAGACCGTATATCATTTCTGAAGTATCGGTGATTGAACCCGTGAGTCAACACTTATCTAACTTAGTCGTCGAAGGGTACGTCCGAGGATGCGGCGCGAGCGCGAACCAACTCTTTCACGTGCCCGGAGTAGGAGATTTCCCTCTGGAAAAAATAGAGTTGATCGAAGAGCGAGTGACGAAGAAACACAACAAGAGTAAGAATAGCAATACTAGCGCGATGAAGAATAGCAGCGATTTAGAAATGGAGAAAACAAGACAAGAAACTCTAGAAACTTTCGTTCCGGATGCAGAAAAGAGAGAACCGGTCATTCGAGAGAACAAACCGCCGAACGACGTGGAATACGACGAAGACGCACACGACAAACGATTGGAGCATTTGAAATGGGAAGACGCGGAAAAAAAGAAAATGATGATGCGCTTGAAGCCAAAAGGGTGGTCAGATTACCAGGCGTCTTGGCTTCCGCGAGATGAAAGCGACGACGAAGGATCGCTCTTCGAAGAAGATGGCGAAGAAGATGCCGACCAAGGCGATTTTATTCGAGAAGAGGACGCTGAAATGGATGATGGCGGAGCAAAAACGACGAAAGAAAATGATGGAAACAATGACGACGGCGACGACGAAATGATGATGACGGACGATCACGAAGAAGGAGACATCGAGTACGCGTCCGACGAAGAAGAACAAGAGCATTGGGACGGCGATTTACAAGGCGACATCTCTTCCGACGACGACGAAGAGACTTTGAAAAATTTACTCGAAGCATCAAAGGATAGCGCCAAACGCGCGAGGTTGCGCGCGTTGGAGGATGAAAATTTTGAATACCCCGACGAGGTAGAATTTCCTGAAGACGTCGAAGCGCGCCGACGTTTCGCAAAGTACAAAGGTTTGAAATCGTTTCGAACGTCCCCTTGGGATCCGAAAGAAAATTTACCGCGAGATTACGCGCGGGCGTTCGCTTTGGCGAGTTATAAGCGACTGGGTAAACGTTCGAAAGAGTATTTGGAAACCAATACAGATTTAGACGTTGGTTCGTACGTTCGAGTGACGATTAAGGGCGTCCCGACGGTGTGCTTGGAGAACTTGTTAGACCCGCAATCGTCCACGTTTTACTCCTCGAAAATTCCTTCGTCGGAGCAGTTACAAATCGGAGACGCCGGCGGACTTGGCGAAGGTGTTGGTCAACCGTGGCGAGGGTGGACCGGCGGTGCCGGCGCTTTGGTTGTTTCCGGTCTGCTTCGCCACGAATCGCGCATGACAGTCATGCACTTTGGCGTGCAGAAACGCAAAGAGTACACGGATCCAATCCCATCAAAACACTCCATGTGGTGGCACGTTGGTTTCAGACGCGAAAAAGCGAAAGCTATATTTAGTCACGACGGTTTAAACGCAGATAAGTTTAAATTCGAACGATTTTTACCGCCTCGCGTTCCGGCTATGGCATCATTGTTCATGCCGATTACGTTTGGTCCCGCGCCGGTTTTGGGATTTAGCGAAAAAATCGGCGCCGGTGGCGCCATTCAAACCGCTTTGGTGTGTTCCGGTAACGTCCGCGCGGCGAATCCGGACCGCATCGCTTTGAAACGCGTCGTGCTCACTGGATTCCCGTTCCGCACGCACAAGCACAAGGGCGTCATTCGGTACATGTTCTTCAACGCCGAGGACGTCAAGTTCTTCTCGCCGCTCGAGTTATGGACAAAGTACGGTCGTCGAGGTAAAATAACCGATGCGTTGGGTACGCACGGTCACATGAAGTGTCTCTTCAACGGTGTCATCTTACAACACGACACCGTTTGCGTGACCATGTACAAACGGATGTTCCCAAAACTGGAAAGGCATCAACACAACGCGACGAATCAAAACAACGAAATCGAATTAGAAAATAGAATGCACGACGCGAGAGAGTTCGAACGGACTGGGGATAAAATGCAAATGTATTAAAAATAGCACACGTAGTTTAGCCGGTGGTTGAACGCCCGAAAGCGCACGCACCTCCGTCGTTGTTGTTGATAGTATATTAACATGAGCGATCAATCGTCGTCCTTGAACTCTCTTCTGTCCAAGTATCGATTCGGTCTCAACTCCCTAATCTCCTCTTCGCTCATCTGTTCTCCGGTCGCTTTCAACGTCGCTCTGTTCAACTCTCGAATCTCCTCGATTCTCTCCTTATCTCTTTTCTCTTGCGTGACGAAGAAAATGGGTATCCCCAACCCGGCACCGATGCCCAAAACCGCCGCAACGACCGTCGTGATGGTCTCTTCGTCCCAATCCGCGAGTTGCGCGATCTCTTGCGCGCCCGGCATCATCATCGCATTCGTCGACACCATCATCGTTTTTTCCCCACGACGATTAGAAGTGGAAGAAAAAGAACCCGTTGTTACTTTTTGTTGAACCATCATTCCGTGCTTCTTCTCACTGAACAACGGCGCACTCGTCGTCGTCGTCGCCTTTCTCTGTTTTCTGAAGGACGTCGTCGCCATCGTCGGCGTGCACGCTCGAGACGTCGTCGTCGTCGTCATCGCAAACATATTTTTTTTGTTGTTTTTTGGATGTGACGTTCTCTCGCCGTTATCCAAAACTCTATACTCGTTACTCTATGGTATATAAAGAACGACTCGCGAGAGAGTTTTGCAGAGCTTTCGCGAAGCAGCAGCAGCCGACTTTTACTCACACACACGTACGTAGCGCGAAGGAAGAGAAAACGAAGCAGAAATTTTTTTCCCTCAGTGTCAGTCAGTCAGTTCTCTTCACAAAGAATAAAACGTAACAACCGTAAAACAACGGAAGAACAGTCTCGCGAGGAGAAGAGTCGCGAAACCTGTCGACAGCGCGCGAGACGGAAGAGAGAGAGAGAGATAAAGAGAGAGATATAAATACTTTGAAACGCAACGAACGAAGAAGAAGAAGAAAAGGATGAGCGAAGAGTTTGAAAATCTGAAGTTGTTTTTGAAGAAGAAGAAGGAAACGTGTAACCGCCATCTTCGGGAGTTGAAACGAAGAGACCGGACGAACTTGTATAAAGACAAGGATAACATGTTGGACGTATCGGCGTATCTTAAGATTCTCGCTGGATTTATATTCGGTATTATGTTCGCGAAGATGAAAACGACTGGTTTTACGCACGTGGTCATGGGCGTCGTGATTCTCGGAGCCGTCCCTTTGTTTTTGATGCAAAACTGGTTGCGGTATCCGCCGGAGAAGTCGATCGAGTGGGGAGGGCCTTTTTCGTTAGCCAGCGATGGGATGGGAGCTGGTTTGGCGAGTTTAATTTTGACGTGGTCGGTCTGTCATTCCATGTGGAACGTTTGAAAAAGCGTTATGTTTGTTTGTCTGTCTGCGTGCGCGCGCGCGTATTCCGCGTATTCCGCGTACCGAATGATGAGTAGAGTTTGATATTTTTCCTCCGCGCGCAAGCGCGCCCGCGCGAAGAACAAAAAGAAATCACCGTGAACAACGCGTGCGATACAACTTAGCGAAGAATAATACTACGGTGCTAATACTAATACGTAACGATACAACAACAACGCGACAAAACTCAAAACACCTCTCTTTCCTTCTCGACAAAGGTCAGGTAAAAGCTCTCTTCGTGTCACAACTTCGACGGATTTCAAAATCAAAAAATAAATAAATCAAAAGTTGTTATTAATAACGCTCGGCGGCGGAAAACACCACGAAGATGATGCGGTCGTCGTCTGCCTTGTCGCGCGCGAACGCGGCTCCTCGAACAACAACAACAACGCTCGTTGTTCAGTCGAAGAAGAAGAAGAAGGTTGGTGTGCGTTTCTTTTTTTTTTTAACTTTTGCGTTTTCGATCGGTTTTTGGATTACACCTCTGCGTTGGTGCGTTGTTCAATCTTCCGGAA
>Ga0181599_1001362_pt1 | contig 23765 bp, 22 predicted proteins | sample 041ome_3_FD_148658 | JGI IMG/M metagenome (GOLD analysis project Ga0181599, IMG submission 148658) | Coastal salt marsh microbial communities from the Groves Creek Marsh, Skidaway Island, Georgia - 041405US metaG (spades assembly) | ecosystem: Environmental > Aquatic > Marine > Intertidal zone >...
GGTGATGGCCTTGGGGAATTTGGTGAGGGGCATTATATGGCGGTGGATGATGCCGGGGATGTGTATATTGCGGATGCGGTTAGTAGCCGGGTGCATTTGTTCAGGAAAGATTAGACTCCAAAGTACTTCCCCTTTTATTCGGCAACACTCCCTGTATTTGGCGGGGCATAATTAAAGGGGACTTAAAGGGGACGACTTAAGGTTAAAGAGTTAAAGGGGACAGATTTATTTATTCAATAGTATAAATGGGGCCAGACCACTCTGCCCCTAAGTATGCTAAATATGACCCTAAATATGTGCCCTACCTGCCCGCCTTGCTGGTAATTATGCTGAAAATGGATTTTATATAGCCAGCAAGTTCTATAAACTGGGCTCAATCATATTTGTTACCTGGGGGACCAACATTGAAACTTAGCTCGTTATTGTCTGCCGTATCTTTTATATTCCTGTCCTGCCTGTCACCGCTTGGTCAGGCCCATCATTCCTTTGCCATGTACGACCAGAGTGAACTGCGTACCCTGACCGGGCGCCTGACTCGTTATATTACCGGCGCCAATCATGCCCAACTGATTTTTCAATTAGTGGATGAGTCAGGTGAAGCCCTGAACGATGAAGATGGCAACCACCTGCTTTGGGGAGTTGAAACCGGCCCGGCGACGCGAATTGCCAGACAGGGCGTGACACCGAAAAACTTTCCCGTCGGCAGCATTATTACTGTGCAGCTCAATCCACTGCGTAATGGCAAAACCTTCGGCGCCATGCCTAATGGAACTCCCCTGGTCAATTGCGGGATGACTATGCCGGAAGGCGGCTGCACTTCTGAAACAGGTACCGTCTACCTGTCAGCCAATAACTGATAGAGGGAAGACCATGCGCCTGACTGTTAACCTTTCCCTTTTTGCCACCTGTTGCGCCTTTTCCATGTTGAGTCTGGCACAAGCGCCCGCGGATAACAGATATGACAATGCAGAACCACCACCCGGCATAGAACCCTTGCCGGTGGACATGTTTACTACAGAGAATTTTTATTTCGACAGAGAATTCTGGGAAGATCCCCGTTACACCCGCTGTAATACTCCCGCTCAACTTACCAATATGTGGGTGGCTGGCCGGGTCGGTCATTGGGGCGACTGCAGTTACGGTATCAGTGCGCAGGATATCTTCAGTTCCCATTCCTACAGCACTGCGGAAGAGCATTACCGCGATCTGATGGCCAGGGCAAAGGAGAAAGGCACCTACAATACCCACACCCGCGCCACGCTGCCGGACTGGGACGGCTGGTATTTCCGGGGTTCTTTTTTCGGTGGCCCTGAACAATGGACCAACGGCGATATCCTGCAGACCTCCACCATGGTGTCCCTGCTCACCCCTGAATACCAGCAACGCATGACCCAGATGAACTACCACGAGGCCGTCAACAATGCCCCCCAGTGGATGGCCTCGTTCTGCTATCCGGAAGGCCTGATGCGCTGGTGGTATGTCTGGGGCATCCGGGATATGGAAGTGCTGGTGACCCCGAACCAGGTACAACTACTGGCCGGGGTGGCCGATAACTTCATTCGCAAGGTGCTTATTGGCCAGGAACATTCCACCCTGATTCCCCAGTGGTATGGAGAGACCGTGGGGTTCTGGGATGGCGATACCCTGATTGCCTGGACCGCCAATGTACAGGGCTGGACCACCAGTCATTCCATGTTTGAATTCAGTAATTCCCTGGAGGTCATTGAAATCATCAAACGTTCAGACGATGGTGAAGGCCTGGATATCGAGGCGATATTTTATGATCCCGAGGCCTTCAAGGCACCACTGCGCATCAACACCCCCTGGAATCGCACTGCCGGCATTGATGACCCGCAGCAGCGCTACCTGTTTGTGGAATGCCGGGTTGAAAACGGCATTGTGCTGGGACCTGACGGCAGACCTTCACAAGTGACACCCTTTGACGAAGGCTATATCGATTTTCTTGGTCGCCCCTGGGCACAAAACTGGGAGAAGTTTTTCGAACAGGGCTGGGAACGTCCGCCTGCTGAATAAATCATAATAAAAATCACGCCAGCGATTTCTGTTACTGGCAGGAGAACCCATGACCGTATTTCGACTATTCCCCGCTTTTATTCTTTTAGGCCTTTCATTTAGTGCAGGCGCGCAGGACAGCGCACGCCAGGCAGTAATCAATGCCGCGAATGCCATGGGCGGCGTGGCGCAAGTTGAAGCGGTGAGCAGTGTACGCCTGGTCGGCTACGGCCATGAGGCCTACCAGGATGGGGGCAGTGAAATAACCACGGAAGCCAATGCCCCCGAGAAAATGACCAACCTGACTGCCTACGAGCGAGTGATTGATCTGGACAACAACCGCACCCGCGTCAAAGCCCGCCTGTTTCGCGCCTTTATCTTTGCGGCACGTTCCATGATGCAGGGTCTACCCATTAACCAGGTGCTGGATGGCGACATTGCCTATGATGTTAGTGCCGATGGCAACACGCGCCGTGGTTCCGAAGAAGCGGCCTTAACCCGGCGTATGGATATGCTCGCCATTCCACTGGTAGCGGTCAGGGCCGCCCTGGATAACAACAGCACGGTAAGCAATCGACGCGACCAGGATGGGCTCACCCTGGTGGATGTGATAACAGCTGACGGCGCTGAATTTACCCTGGCGGTCAATAATGACTCCGGTCTGCCCCATTGGGTACGCTGGCTGGAACCCCACGAAAACCTTGGCGAGATTACCCAACGCGCACAATACAGTGCGTGGCTGAAGGTCGATGGCATTATGCTGCCCATGAGTTACAACACGGTATCGGACTGGAAAGACACCGTCATGCTTCGTTTGCATGTGGATCGCTATGTGATCAACGGCGCGATCGATGACCTGTCGGCCCCGGCCAGTGTCAGGAACGCCCCTGCCCCCGTAAGCAATTATTCGGTCACTGCCGAGCCGGTCGCCGAGCATGTCTGGCATCTTATTGGCAATAATGGCGCCAATTCTGTGCTACTGGAATTTGACGATCATCTGGCCTTGTTTGAAGTGCCTACCAACCGCGCCTGGACCCAGGCAGTAATTGATGAAGCCAGAAGAACGGTGCCGGGCAAACCCCTGACCCAGGCCATCATTACCCATCACCACTTTGATCATACCGGTGGCCTGCGCGTGGCCATTGCCGAAGGCCTGACCATCGTCACCCAGGGGGGTAACGTGGACTGGTTTCGGGAACTCAGCGAGAGGCCTGTCACCAAATACCAGGATGCCCTGAGCCGCAATCCCCAGCCGCTTAAAAGCCTCGCCGTGGATGACCACCTGCGCCTGTCCGATGACAGCCTGACTATTGATATATACCACATGGTGTCCAACGCCCATATGGCGCAGGGTCTGATGGGGTATATTCCTGAACATAAACTGCTTATTCAGGGTGACCTGTTTGATTTGAACTGGGAAGTATATTTCTGGGGTAATACCTACGATGATAATGTGGCCTATCGAAACCTGGAGGTGGAACGGGACGTACCCATTCACGGCCGGGTTACGCCTACAGCAGAGGTGCACCGAATACTGGAACAGCAAAAAGGCAATGCCCGGGCCTTATGCAGCCAGGTAGCCAATGCCGGGCTTTCCATGCCTGGCTGTCCACTGGCCTGGGATTAACTGGAGAGAAGCCAATGAAAGCAACATATTACACACTGATGAGCAGAATTTCCGGCCTCTTGCTGGCTTTGTTTTGTGTGCTGACTGCAGGAACATTGCAGGCGGCTGACATACAACCCGGCGACACCTTTCAGGAATGCCGGAACTGCCCGGAAATGGTCGTCCTGCCTGCCGGCAGTTTTATGATGGGCTCGCCGGAAAGCGAAGTAGATCGACGTGACAATGAACCGCTCCATGAAGTGACTTTTGCCGAGTCGTTTGCCATTGCCACCACACCGGTGACCTGGGATATGTGGGAAGCTTGTGTACGGGATTCCCGTTGTGATGGTGTTGGTGTGGAATCCGCCCTGGTGGTACAACTTGATGGCACTGAGAAACCGGATTGGGACTGGGGTAGAGGAACACGACCTGTAGTTGGTGTGAGCTGGTACGATGCCCAGCAGTTTGTCGGCTGGCTGAACTGGAAAACCGGTGAGGACGATGCCTATCGCCTGCCCGCTGAAGCGCAATGGGAATATGCCGCACGTGGTGGCACGACTACGACATTCCCCTGGGGCAACACACTGGATTATGATTTTGGGAATTTTGGCCTGCGTGAAACGGGCCTGGGTGGTATGGCCGAAGGTAATGATATTTGGATAGCCGAAACCTCGCCGGTTAAATCCTTTCCCGCCAATGCCTTTGGTGTCTATGATATGCACGGCAACATCTTCGAATGGGTCGAGGATTGTTATGAGGCCGATTTTGCCAATGCCCCACGAGATGGTTCTGCCAATAAAAATGGCAATTGTGCCAACCGGGTATTTCGTAGTGGTACCTATCTAAGCAACCCTTACATGCAACGCTCCGCCCGCCGCGGCGCCCCTTATCCGGCGACTCAACGCGGTCGTAATTACCTGGGTTTTCGTGTTACGAAGATCCTCGAGTAAAAGGAGTAAAAGGGGACAGATTTATTTTTCTACCTCCCCTTCTTTCCTCTTTTCCAACACCCGCTCCAGCCGCTCTTCAGCCAGGTCCCAACCTGGCTCAATCATCAGCGCCAGCTTAAGTTGCTCTTCTGCCAGATCCAGGTTGCCCAGATTGTCATAGGTCATACCCATGTTATAGCGCACAAAATGTAACTGGTTTATCCCCAGCGCCAGCGACGCTTCGTAATCCTCCAAGGCCATGGCATAGTCCCTGTTAAGAAAATAGGCATTGCCGCGATTGACATAGATTTCCGGGGTTTCCGGGCGAATGGACATGGCCTTTTCGTAGTCCAGCATGGCCTGGGTAATTTCCTTGCTGGCTGCCCTGATGATGCCGCGATTCGAATAGGTGGCGGCGCGGTCTGCAAGGCTGAGGGTGCCGTAGTCCAGGGCGGAATCACAGGGTTCCAGTAAAGCCCTGCTGACAATAGGGGGGTGTGAAGCCGCATAATTGGCATTATCAAAACATTCCCTGGCCCAGGCATCACCGCCCAGCACAGAGAGCGCCTGCCCCAGTGCCGACAGTGGCAAGGTCAATAACACCAGCAATAAAAATCTCTTTACCATGACTTACAGGACCTTATAAATCTGCACAAATACCATACCCGGTCGTTCCGGCTTCACTACCAGGTTGCTGAGAAAGACATGCTTGTTGAGCCAGTCGTATTTCCCAACCGGAGCATTAAATCGCGGCGTGGTTCTTATATAGGGCGGCGCACCATTGTCGCCGGGGACGATAATACCGTCGTTTCTAACATTGATAAGCACACCGTCGTCAGTACGGATCATATAGATGGCTTCCACTTCGGTTACGCCATCAGGGCGTCGCGTCTGATAGTCTGCCCCACCGGGAACCACCACGCCGTTAATGCCCGGCCCTGTGAAATCACCACCGGTAATGGGAATGGCCTGACGCACGCCATCGCTGGACTGGCCCAATACTTCAGGAGGACTTAACTCTGCCCGCACTTCAAAAACAAATTCTGCCTGCAAGTTATCCATATTTTCCTGGGCCTGAACCAATGACGGGCATATAAGGGTATAGAGCAGTAAAAACTGAAAAAATTTCATCATGGGATCATCCTATTCCGGATTCTGACAACTGTAGTTTTCTGCGGCGGTGATATCACCGCTGCCATCGTAATGGGGGTAAGTCGGCCAGGGGCACAATGGACGTGAGACTCCGGGCATGCTGGCACCGGTAGCGATGATTTGCTCAGGTGGGGTATCGTTCTCCACCCAATCCACTATGGCCGTTAACATATCAAAGGCATCCAGGGTGTCTTCCCCGCCCCGGCAATGGCCCATACCGGGCACATGAAAATAACGACTCCAGTCTTTTACGGTTTCAAGGCCACCGTTAAACGCCGCCATTTCCTCGTAATAACGAATGGTTTCATTCACCGAGAACCAGGGGTCTGCTGCGCCGTGGTAAAAAATCTGCTTGCCACCTTCATCGACAAAGCTGCTCATCATCACGGAAGTCGTTTCACCCATGATCAAATGGGGTTGTGTTGAGGCCAGCACTGCTGCATCAATATCAAATTCCAGTACACCGGTTGAACCGGGCCCTTCCGGGGGATTGTTGGTGCTGTTAAGAATGCCACCAATAAAACCGGGATCATCCATGCCAGGGTCATACTGAAAACCTGGGTAGATCTGGAATCCCCTGGAGTCACTGGGGCCCTGCATGGCCATGTGAATGGCATCGGCCTTGGCGGGTGCCAGACAGTTGTCGGTGGAAGTACCAATACCACAGGCAATCTGACGCGGATCGAAATCACAGGCTTTGGGGTTAAACAATAAACCGTCTTCGGCTCCGTCCAGGGCATCACAACGGGCCAGCAGGGAATCAATCACCAGGCGGCGTTCATCGTCATCCAGCAAGGGGCCAGGTACCGGCAAGCCCTGGGCATCTCTGGGAGCAGCCTGATTTAGCTGCATCCCTACCCAGCGAATACCGATATTGGAGACACTGGTACGCATGGCAGGTGCACCGGAAACAACACCATCAAAATAGGTGGGGTAGCGCTGGGTCATTAACATGCCTTCCCTGCCCCCGGTAGAGCAGCCAACAAAGTAACTGTAGGCAATGTCCTGTTCGTAATAATCCTTAACAAGAAGCTTTGCTACTTCGGTGACTTTGGGATTCGCCTTGTAATAAAAATTCAGTGTGGCTTCCTGGTCGTCAAAAAAGCTGGCATCAAAGGGTCCCTGGGCCTGATGACCGGTATCATTACTGACCACAGCAAAGCCCTGCTGAATAGCGGCGCGCCCACCGGCGACTTGCGCCCCCACAGGTTCGCCAATAGTGCCATTGAGCCCACCGCCGCCCTGGAATAAAAACCGGCCATTCCAGTTGGCAGGAAGATTAAGCGCGAAACCAATACCGTACTCCACGTCATTCACACCGATACGTCTGTCGATCATGCCTTCCACATGACAGTGTGGCGGCAGTTCCATCCCCGACCCGTTAAAACCACCGGGCAAAGAACGATCATCAAACCACTGGGCACTGGTCACTTCCACCTGATAGCCCGGTAAGGAAAAGCCCGTCAGTGCTGCACAGTCAGCCGCATTCTGGGCAACACTTGTCATGGAAACGCACACCAGCAAAGCGGTGAATAACGAAGATAAACGCATAGATGATTTCCCTTATAAATTTTTACTTTATTTTACAGCCAAAAAAAGCCGGAGGAATTACCCGCCGACTTTTTCTGATTGCTTGTCTCTTGCCTCTTGTCTCTTGCCTCTGGTTTTTATACCTGCGGCATCTGCGATTCAGGCACCCACCAGCCATGAATCTGGCCAGTCGCCCTGATTGGCAGATGGACAATGGCTACCGGACCTTCATCAAGATGTTCAGCATCCAGAATCACCAGGTCACCGCGTCCATCCTCATTCTGACGGGTAGCTACCCCCATTAGATAGCCTTCACCTTCCCGGGCATTATCATGCTTCGGCGCAAAACAGCATTCCGCTAATGAGGTCCCGGGACCGGCATTCCAGAATACAGTATTACGGGTGGCATTATCCATGCGCACATAGCCGGCATTAGCCTGACGTGGATCTGCCGCATCCTTGTCGCGTGTCCCCAGGAAACCATAACGATAGGACGCCGTGTTGTAACGGTCATCCTGACGCGGCAAGGCACCACGGTAATCGTAGAGGCGTTCAATGTCATAGCCAGAGATATTGCGGTTATTCATGTCCGCTGACAAACGCGTAATATAGCTGGTGCCACGAATCGGGTCCCATTGCTTGCCTTCCTGCATGGGCATGAAGGGGAACGGATTGGATTCGGACATTTCCACATCCACATAAACGCGGCCGCCATCTTCAAAGGCGCCCATGACATGAGTGGCACTTCTGGTGGGCCCTGTAAACCAGCGCATATCAGAACCGTCACCGTCGCGACGTACCACACCAAAATGAGTACGTTCAGAATCATTCCAGGCCCAGTGAATGCCGCCTTCCTGAATCTGCTGGCGGTCCATGACCATGGGGATCACATAAATAACAATATAATTTTCTGTTACTGCAAAATCATGCAGCATGCCCACGTAGGGCACTTTTACCATGGCATTCCAGACCAGCTCACCCTGCGGGGTGTATTCAAACAGGCTGACATCATCACTACCGAAGCCCGTGGCTTCATAACCAAAGGCCACCATATTGCCGGTGCGCGAATCCACCTTGGGATGGGCGGTAAAGGTTTGACTTGGCAAGGTATCGTCAAAGGTGAAATTCGGAATCACCGTTTCCAAAGTTAACAAGTCCATGGCGGCCGGGGGGCTGTCTTCCTTCAGCGCCAAGAGATAGCCCTTGTGGTTAATAATATGGGTATTGGCAGTACTGCGACTTAAACCCGCAACACTGGGGTCGTCCATGTAGGGATTGCGATACATGGGAAAAAGAATTTTGCCGGCCTCATTCTGGGCTTGCCAGCGATCATTTTTAACATAACGGGTCTTGTAATCCGCTCTGCCATCCTTGATACGGAACATGCCTACATGGCCTTCTCCATCAAAGGGAATATTGCGGGGATTCATCGGATACTGGGCGTCCGGTCCTACCCGGTAAAAGGCCCCATTTAAATCATCGGGAATCTTTCCGGTCACCTGGCAATCATGAACATCGGATTCAAGACGAAACAGTTGCGGTGTCTGGAATTCAGCCGGCATTGGGCCACCACCTGGCCCTGTTGGTGGCTGCGCCTGGGCTGTTGCGCTTCCCAGGGCGGCACCGGCTGCTGCGCCGGCGATTCCAATGGCGCCGCCTAAAAAGTCGCGACGGTCAAATGTATGCTTGTCTGTTTTATCGTTGTTAGCCATATACTTCCCTTAATATTTGCGATATTTCAATTTTTCTTACAATTCGTTTATCTGCTGATTCTACCACTATGTTCGATAACACCAAGCCCTTGTCTCTTGTCTTCAGTCTATAACCGACCGGGCAAAGCTGGGGACAACCAGGGCGAGCCCATGCCATAAGGGACCGTCACAAACACCGCTTCAATCTGGTGGATTTTGCCATCATCAATTTTAAACAGCTCCAGCAGATAGAATGAGTGGGGGTAGCGAATGGGTGAATTAACCAGCGTGCCGTCACTCAGGGTATATTCATCAAGCTGACCGGAATGATCTATAAAACCGGACGCCAGAACCAGCCCTCTTTCTTCGTCTACCAGGGGAAAACGCCGTGCCCGCAGGCGGTCATCATAGCGGTAGTTACCCTGACGAAATTGTTCTTCACAGCCCAGGGCACCAACGGCAGTGAATTCAACCGCGGCATTGTTGGTGGTCTTGGTGCCGTTCTCCACGCGATTACAGTCTTCATGAAACTCTGTAAACAAGGTCCCGTCATTAAGCTGTAAGGTGTCAAAATAGCCATCGGCGATGGAAATCAACCGATCTCTTGGACGCCTTCGCTGCTCTGGCAAAATGTCATAAAACAGCGGTTTATGCTCCAACACAGGTTCAGGCCAGATAATACTCTTGGGTTCAGTCTCTGTGCGTAGTACCACGCTTTCCACTTCCGCTATGCGTCCATTCTCTACCTTGAGACGCAGGGCATACAAAGATGAAAAGTGTGGCTCCTCCACCACCCCGAAAAAGCCCACCTGCCCCGCCGCCACATCGGCAACCCGCAGGTCATAATCACCCATGCCGGTGATGGTGCCCCACAGGCCATCGCCAATTCTCAGGGGGACATTATTTTCAGTAAATTTAACGTTTTCAGCCCAGGCTATTTGGGCCGGGTCTTTGGCAAGCATACCCTGAAGGTAAAGGTCCAGGGCCTGGTACAGGCACTGCCGTGAGCAATCATAATTGGCAACGGCGTTAGGTGTATTGGATTGGCTGAAAGCCATGGCTGAGAAAAACGAAAAGGTCAGCGGCAATAGCAGTTTTACCATGCAGAAGCTCCGAATATTTCTTTTGGATCAGGCTAATTTCAGGTTCCAGCGAATATTGCTGGCCGGCTAGTAAAACAACTCTACGGACATAAAGCAAGATGGCTGGAATTGCGCTTGAAGCAGCTAAGGTGCAGAACAACAGACTTCAAGCGCTACTCATCTTAGCAACGGAAACCTGATAAAAATTCACAAAAAATTCAGTCATGAACCCGCTTTAATAGAGGTCATGGTCTATGTTGATAAAACGTTTCCAGAACCCCAGTTCAATGACATTAACAGTTCCTGTGATTCACCATCTTGCCTTATGAAATTCAACTTACATACCTGCTTACTACCTTTTCTCCTCTTATTCCCGCCCCTTGCCTGGTTAAACATGGAATTTGCGGGTGATGCAAGTATCGACACTAATGACAATGTCTCCAGCGCTGTCAGTGGATGCGATTTTTTAAACGACCAGTTTCTCAGCGCCAATTACAATCTGGGCAAACTCTGGGTTCCCACCCCTGTTAGATCTTTCCTGCCTAGAGACCATCTGGGGCAGCAGAACTTCAGCGACAGTGACGGCCTGAATATACCGTTATTGGCGACCCGGTTAACCTGGCTTCACGTCTTGAATCCCTGAGCAAAACCTATGGTGGCGAAATCACTGTCAGCGAAGAAACCAAAAACGAAGGCGCGGATTTTATTTTCCGGGAACTGGATCTGGTGCGTGTTAAAGGCAAAGCCCAACCGGTACGAATCTTCGAACTGATAGGCACACGCAACACTATGACATCACGTCAGCTTGAACAGACCACAGGCTTCAATAACATGCTTAGCCATTATCGAAAACAGGCATGGCAAGCGGCACTAGATGCTCTCACAGCCATTGAATCAGGAGAGAACGATACGCTCTGTCACTTGTTCCGGGAGCGCATTGAAATCTATCAACACAATTACCCCCGGGGATGACTGGGACGAAGTATTTACTTTTCAAAACAAATAAAAAAACGGAGACAAGCTCCGGTTTTTTATTTCGGTATAAAGACTATTTAATACTGGTTTTCAAGCACCATCACACCCGCTCCGGTATTGGAAATCGGTGCATGATAATGCTTGTGGATGAGCTTGGCATCCTTCTGCAATGCACCTCGCATGACCAACCACATAATGGTTTCAATACCTTCTGTGCCTGTTCTGCGCATAATTTCACTGTTGGAGAACTGGGTAAACCATTCCGGGTTATCTACCATCTGGTTCATGGTTTCGATATCGAAATCCACATCAATCAAGCCGGCTCTTTCGCCCTGTAACTGGTGCGACATTCCACCAGTACCAAAAATAACAACGCGCGTATCTTCCGGATAGGACTCAATCGCCTTGCCCAGCGCATGGCCCAGTTTTAGACAACGAGCAGCGGTAGGCACAGGATGCTGAACCACATTGACTGCCAGAGGGATAGTTTTAACCGGCCATTCCTGCAAAGTGCCATATAAGGCTCGCAGCGGATTAACGAAACCATGGTCTACGAGCATTTCCTGACAGGTACAGATATCAAATTCCTGTTCAATCAGGGACTCGGCAATATGCCAGGACAACTCTGCATCACCGGGAAAAGGTGCCTGCGGTTTAAGGCCCCAGCCTTCATCTGCATTTTCATAGACATCAGCACAGCCCAGAGCAAAGGTAGGCATTTTATCCAGAAAAAAGTTAAGGCCATGATCGTTATATACAACAATCACAACGTCTGGGTTGGCTTTTTTCAACCATTCCTTGGCGGGTTCATAGCCGTCAAAGAAACGTTTCCAGTATGGTTCCTGCTGCAAGCCATGCTCAATAGCATTACCCACTGCTGGTATGTGTGAGGACGTCAGTCCACCAATAATTTTAGCCATTCCAGTAACCTCCTGACTTTTCAAGTTTCTCAATCAGGCCGTCTGCTCTTTGCTGCAGTTTGTCCTGGAATTCTTTGGTAGTTATACCCTGAAACGCCGCTCCAGCATCCTGCACAGAGGTGCCGCGAGGAATTGCCATTTTGGCCATGAAGTAAATGTTGCAACCCAGCCTCAGCATTCTCAGGAAGTCTTTCTGTACCACGCACTCTTTAAAATCACCGGTTACGCCAAACTTGTCGCAATAGGCAACAGGGTCACTTTCAAATTCGTCGCGGCACTCTTCCTTGTTAAAGGTGAAGAGCATTTTGTTGATGTTGTAGGAGGTATGGGCAGTTTTACCATCAAATACATAGGTGCCCGGAATATCTTCGTAATCGTGCTTTTTCCAAACCATAAGGGGATACCCTGTTTTTCTCAAAAAATAATTTTTTACATGAATATCAATATGTTACGCGATAAAAAACCGCATCAGCGGTTATTAGGAGGGGCTATTATAGTAAATCAAGCGGGTCTCGTCCTGATTTATGACAAGTTTCTTTTAGGAAGCAGAATCAACCCCCTACTTTTATCTCTTACCCTTTACTTTCCAACTTCAAGACTGGCATCTCCGGATGTTCGGGAAAACATCGCCGCTGCTTCGATTTCACAGTCATAGTCATACAAAGGGGTGTCATCAGCAACGCGGAACAATTCATGTCTGCCAGCATAGGCCGAGCTCATGTAAATGGGATCTTTCAGGGTATATTCGTAAATCATTACCTGACCATCCTCGCTCACGCTGAAACGCTCCACCAATGTTTTTCTGGCACTTGAAGGCATGTCGTTGCCAGCGCCCAGCTTCTGTGTGGCCGATCCCAGTCCCCAGCGTGACGGGATATAACCTCCGCTTTCAAGTACCAGGGTTTCGCCATCAACCCTAGCCCTGACAATGCCAAACAAGCCATCCAGTCGAGGCCTCACTGGCAGACCATTGAGCGGGACACGCCGTGTTATTTCCCAGGCTTCGTTATATAAAACTGCCGCTTCATCTTCAAAGCTCAGATCAAATAGATAAGGTGCATTAAACATATCTGGAAAATTCATCGGTTCACAGGTATTAGCGGGAGAACGTTTCGGGTCATAGTCTTGCCAGGCCTGCCTTCCCCTTTCATTCAGGGGAAGTAACATTTCAGAACCAAATCCACCGCGAGAACTCCAGCGCCCGGCCAGCTTTTCCAACCCGGTAACAGACGCCAATACATCGCTGTCCACGGTTTCATAGTCAACCCTTTCTGAAAAACTGTAACGGGTGCCATCCCCGGTAATAAAAAATGAGGAGTTTATGAAACGAAAACCAGGTTCCCGATTGGGGTTGCCGATAATAGTAATCTGCTGTCCGGGCAGGAAAGACTGATTAGTGACCCCCATGCGGCGCATACCTGAGGTCGCCATGGATTCTACTTCCCAACGCTGAATTTCTTCATCCTGCGCCACACCATCAATATAGCTGATGCCATCGACTATCAGCGACGAGTGGGGGCTGCGCAATTTAAAATCAACAACAGTACCGCGAAGCTCAATTTGGCTCTGCATGTCAAAATGGGCAACGAAGGAATGATGTGCCTGAACTATGCTACCAATAAGCAGAAGTATTACTGCATTGAATACCGATTTCATTATCTTGTTCCAGTTGTTGTTTTCAGGCTGGCAGCCCATTACCCGTTAGTTTACCAGCCACCGGCACCAGGTCCATAATCCGCGTCCCAGTTACTACCCACCTCATCTGGTAAATTGTACAGGACTGCATGGATTTCTTGCAGCATGCCATTCTTGATCTGAAAGAATTCCCCGACAAGACGATCATTGGAGGTAGCAACACTCTGGCTTTCCATACCGCTCTTCAAGCCAAATCGCACAATGGATAAAACAATTCCACGCTCCTCATCTACCACTGGATAACGTCTGTCCCAGAGATTTCGACCGATAAAGCGCCCTGTATCAAAACCATCGGGAGCTGAACGAAAACCACCGTCAGGAAACTGCCCGGTAGTCTGCAAGCCATTTTCAAAACGATCCGCATCATAAAGCAGGTCAGCAGGATGATATTCATCGGTGCCATTGGTCTGAAATGCGCGCCAATAGCTTTCTGCCGCGGCAATCAGTCCGTAGTAGGAATCCCTGTCTGCGATCCTGATACTATTATCGAGATTTGTAGAGAGCGGATAATCAACAAGACGTTCAGGCCCCCACAAACGATCTGCATCACCCTGGTTGGCACGAATTATTTCTACCTCGGTAATAGCGTTACTTGCTACCTTGAGGCGAACCATGACCATGGTGTAGCTACCATCAGAATTTCTGACCACCGCTTCTGTTGCCACATCACCCAGACGGGGGTTGGCAATATCCCAGCGATAAGCGGTTTCCTGCGCTTCATTCCAGAACGCCTGATTTAGATTAACAATACGATTGTTATCTGTAATCTTTACATCATTGGCCACAGGAACGACGGCCGGATTATTTGCGTAAAGCGCATTCAGATAGCTATCCATAAATCCTGACAGGCAAGCCCGATCACAACCAATCTGCGCATTTGCACTAACTGCAAAACCAGATAGCACAAGCATCACCAAAAATAGACTCTTTTTCATTTTATTATTCCTTCTTGCAACCGTTCTATAAAAGCGCGTAATAACGCAGAATATTTCCGGCTTCCTTTCTCCGCCCGATCCCTATAATGACATGACGCATCAGCCAATCATGTTTACCCTTCTCCACTTCAAAAGTAGGAAAAGCTCGCAGATAGTAATCCTCTTCAGGAACTATTGGTCCATTATCAAAAATCCATGCCTGAATTTTTGCAATAGTATCCGGATGCCTGCCCCACAAATAACCATTATTACGTAACAGGATAAGTGTGCCATCATCTTCTTGAAGCATATAGCGCGCATCAAAAGCCAGCACGCCGTCAGGCCTGAATAATGCCCAGTCACCGCCACTGTCAGGGAGAGCCTGACCATTCAGATAAGGGCCGCTCACCTTGCCACTGTCCAGATAGACAGCACCGCGACCGGCACCGGTAGGCATATTCGCGATGTTATGTACGCGGGTGAAATCCAGGTCAATTTCGAAAATGTATTCCATCTTCGGCGCATCGAAAGTAGACACACCATCAAAGGGGCTGGACCAGGCCTCAACAGCAGCAGGGCCTGATGCTGAAGCTGTGGAATTACTTTCCTGCGCACTGGCAACTGCCGGTGCAGCGGCCACGGCTGCCAATCCGAGTTTACTCATGTCGTTGATAAATTCCCGTCTATCCATTGTTTCTATTCCCCCTCTTTGCTTGGCTCAGGCAATAAACCAGCTGAATAATGACTGGGTGCCTGGTCTCAATTTTTTATCAAGTAATTTACTAAAATGTGTCTGCATTAAATCTTTATCTGTAATCTTGGGCAATTGAAGATATTCAAGTGCCAATTCACAGGACCAGCTTTCCTTTTCCGCTTGCGGCTGATAAACAGCATGCTGCAATTCCAGCATGACATGTTTTCGTTGCTCGGCAGCCAGTCCACTGATCATCAGGTAATCAGCCCAATTGCTTAATCCCATTACAGGCATCCCCTTTTCTGCCGCCATCTGACTGAGACTTTTTCGCCATTGACGCACCGGATCATCTGTAAGAGCGACAGCATGAATCCCGGTAGCTGAAAGGGTCTCGGCAAATGAGCGTGAATGAATATCATTATCTCGATACAAGACCATTCCGCGTCGTTGCTGCAGTTCCGCAAGGGGTTGAACTAACCTCTCTGGTTTGGCAGTCAGATAAGCAGGCAAGGAACCCAGTGCTACCAGGGAGCCACCGCCCTTGATAAAGCGCCTGCGACCAGTTCCTTTCAGAAAGCTGTATTCATCATTCATCGTGATTCCTTCTCTGCCAGGTAGCTGACTATTGTCTGCAGCTGTTTATCACTCACTTCGCCTCGACTGATCGGAAACATAATTCCAATGCCATTACGCACAACAGTTTCAATATATGGGCCCTGCAGGTCGTCACGATTTTCAAGCAGTGCCAGCTCCGCTGACATGCGACGTCCAAGTATGCCCGTCCCCATTCCGCCTGTGCGATGGCACATGCCGCATTTTTCCTGGAACAGTCCTGCCCCGCTTTGCTTTTCCAGATTTGACCAGTCATCTTGAGCCAGCGCAGTACCCGTAAGGAAGAATAAAGAGACTAGACGAAAAATATATTTCATGAATTTAACCCCTCTCGTTCTGGTAATTCGCAGGCCAGATACCGCTCTTGCCGGGTGCGAGAACACCGTTGGGATCCAGTGTGTCTTTAATGCGCTCATTGAGGCGACGCAAGGCATGGTTATTGAAGTCATAGGTATCGGCTATCAGATCCATATATTCGATATGGGCGCGGTACTCCCCATAGCCTTGCTCACTGGCATCACTGACCAGGGAACGAAAGAAGCGATCAACCCTGTCAACCATATCCGGATCATCCTTGTTAAACAAAACCTGATTTACATTAGTGATATGCCTTTCCGCCAGAGCAAATGAGCCGTGATAGTCCATCCCGAATTCGTTATAGCGATCAAAGGTTCGGCGAAACTGCGCCAGAGCAGCATCACCGGACTGCGGCAAGGCCGGTGAGAAACCAACGTGGGCACCACGCCCCCCATGCCAGGAGGCATTCTGTAATGGGAAGGTAATCGGAACACCGGCAAAAGGCTGCAGCTCTCTTGGGTCACCATCGCGCCAGATACCCTGTTTCATTTCATAGGAGGTTCTACTCGCAAAAATACTTTTTACTTTTTCTGCCATGGCGGTAGTTACTTCTTCATAGCCGTAAAAACGCAAATTTACACTCCACCAGCCAAGTCCAAACTGCGCCCTGATTGCATCAATAACGCTGTCAGGTATGGCACCAGGGCCATCGTACCAATCAGTTCGGTTAGTAAGCACAGCTGCAGCTCTAAGCCAGTTACCGATTGAGGGTGATTGCTGGAGCAGTCCGGAACGACGCATTGGTGCCAGCGTATCAATTGCCCAACCCAGGTCATCAGCCCGATCAAGTTCCATATCAAGACTGACGATGGATTCAGGTTTTGGCATAAGCCACATCCCCGCCTTGGTAACGATGCCAAAATTGGACTGAATAAACATCTGGTCCCAGCCCGGGCCAAAACCATAGGGGTGCATATTCCAGCTGGGGGAATCAGTCATCGCTCCCATGCCAGTGCGGACAAGATCGCCATCGGGCAATACAACTTCCATTCCGCACAGGCGTGCCGCATGATCACCATAGGGTGTATAACCAACACCGCGATCAAGCGCATTTCCTACTACTGAGCCCCAGGCATTACCCGGCGGCGAGATCCAGTAGGGAATATCATTTTCCTCTACATAATCAAAAAGATCATAAAAGCCCACACCCGGTTCAAGAAGTACCGTGCCATTTTCAACATCCATTTTTATTTTTTTCATGCGGGACATATCAAGCACTATTGAGCCTGACATGACCGGCGCAGCACTGCCATAGCCAAAGTTTTTCCCGCGACTAATTGGCCAAAGCGGAATTTTGTGTTCATTGGCAATACGGACAATGGCCTGCACTTCTTCCGTGGTCTGGGGCGCAACAGCCGCACTGCCCACATGAGCAGCCTGATCAAAACCAAAATGATCGAGATAGCTATCGCGATCCTGGTCAGTGGCAAATACCCAGTCTTCACCAACAATGGATCGAAATTGTTGTAGTGCACGATCAAAGGCAGCGGCACTTAAACCGGAAGGAAGAACAAGTTGCATAAAGCGGGCTCCTTGATGGAAACGTGTTTATTGTTATGAAGGCTGGGTTAATTGTTTGCGTTATTAGTAAACGAGAAAAGTATAAACATCTGATTATTTATCCATTGACCCCAGTACCATTTTGGCAAAGTCGGTATAAAAGTCAGGATTATCCTTTCCTGCCTCGAGTCGCTCTTTTCTGTCATCATGCATACTATTTCTGGGAGTGATGCCGCAACCTTCAACAATTCGATTCATAAAGTTAAACAAGGCGCAGATACTGTAGCATGGTAAAGCGCTCTCTCTTCTCAGCCGGCAGCATAAACAGCCTCAGCATCTGCAGCGGTAATCTTGCCGGGAGTCAGCGTCAGTTTTTTAACGTAGACCAGCAATGGCAGTAGTTTTTCCTCTACACTTGATAGTTCCGGATTTTCTATAAGTCTTTCCATAATTACGCATCAATGCCATGACTCTGTGCAATAGCCTCATGCGCATCAAATCAAAAGCGGCAGGCATTAAGGCCGGATACATAGGCAGCAATCAATTCTCTTTACCCTACCGAAAGTGGCGAGCCCCCCCTGAGTATTACATCGTAGTACTCACAAAGCGGCGGAAGTCCATCATTAAACTGCCTGAACACCTGCAGCATGTCGGGATTTTTTGGCAGAGTTTTGAAAACAGACATGTTTTTCCTAATTTATTTATTATTTTTCAGTGGCTTAAAGGCGCCCACCACAACTGTGAAATCCTTGTGATTTCCCTGATTAAGCCTACCATTTTTCAATCGTAATAGTACACTTACCCGTATTTAGAATAATTATATTAGGGAGTGCTTAATGGGCTTTTCTGCTTCGGCATTTAGAAAAATAGGGTTTTTATTGGTCGGGCTGCTTAGCACCCATTTGGTTCTCGCCGGCGGAGAAGCGGGAGTCATTAGTCTTCGAGACCAGGGCCATTTTTATGTAGGCGGCAAAAACACTGAACCAGCAGAGAATGGTTCGGTTCAGGTCTATAACCAGATGTATGTGGGTTTCCAGCTACCTGCTGAAAAAAGTCATAAATACCCTCTCATACTTGTTCATGGCGGTGGCGGCCAGGCTTCTGACTGGTTCAGTACTCCTGATGGGCGTGACGGCTGGCGGGATTATTTTCTTGCCGCCGGTTTTGATGTCTACTGGGTAGATCGCCCGGGCTATGGCCGCTCCCCAACCAATGTCCGTTATGGAGAATTATCGGAAAGTGCTAATTCAAGCATTATTAATTTTCTGGCCCGTTCTGAACACTGGCCCGGTGACTCCCAGGATCCAGATGATCCTGCCATCATCGAGTGGCTATCAAGCTCACCTCCTGGCCCCTACGCGGGTGATTCTATTGCGGCAACCGATATCAGTGAATTACTCGAACGTATTGGACCTGCCATTCTTGTTACCCATTCTGCCGGTGCAGCCAGCGGCTGGTTGGCGACGGATCTGAATTCTGACAAGGTAGCTGGTGTCATTGCCTTCGAACCCGGTGCCAGTAATATGACCAGCAGTATTCGTGAAGGACTAACTTTCGAGCCTGCTCTGGCTGCCAATTTTGTGCCTTACAAAGATGCAGAAGGCTGCGAAATGCAGTCTCCAAACAGCGCTTCCAGACTACCTAATTTTTCTGCGGTTCCAGTCCATCTGGTAGGCTCAGAACTGGGATTGATCGCAGGGCTACCCTGCGCAGTCAAGGTTTTTCAGCAGGCCGGTGTCAGTGTTAATTACACCTATTTACCAGACCTTGGTTTTCTGGGTAATGGCCATTTCATGATGGCTGAAAAGAACAATGGTGAACTTGCACAGATATTTATTGATCTGGCAGCGAGCATTCCCTGATTTTTTAGTCTGATATTTACAAAATAAATTATTATTGATTACCAGCTATTACGTTGCCGGCATTAACGGGACAAAATAAAATTACAAGACACCGGAGTGGCCAACGAAATGCGCAATTATTTCAAAAAATGTAGCGCTTTACTCAATATAAAATTAACAGCTATAGCTCTGGCGGCTCTGGCTTTAAGTGCAACTTATTCCCTAGTACAGGCTGACCATGCCGGCGCAGGTAACACAGACAATACAATGTCGAAGGTGACTGGCGAAATGGTGACAGTAGCCAATGCGCTACTGGCTACGGTGGTTGATGGGCCGGGTGGAATAGAAAATGCTGTGGGTTATAACAGGCAGGAACTGCTGCATCTGGACATGGATGACGACGCCCGCAAGAATTATGTCTACTGGCCTTACTTGCGCAAAGGGCTTCCTCTGGACTTTATGTCTGCACAGCAAAAAATGCTTGCTCATGAACTTCTGCATACCGCTTTGAGTGCCAAGGGTTATCTGACAACCATTCAGGTCATGCAGCTGGAGAAAATACTCTCTGACAATGAAGTGATCGGTTTTCCACGTGGACCAGAAAATTATACCCTTGCCATCTTCGGCACCCCGTCTTTGGAAAATCACTGGGGCTGGCGCTTTGAGGGTCATCATTTATCTATTAACTTTGCTGTAGCCAATGGTGAAATCAGTGTTACACCGTCTTTTTTTGGAGCCTCCCCGGCCGAAATCAGAACGGGAACCTTTGCCGGTTTTCGTAGCCAGGATTATATACATAATGCAGGCCTTAACCTGATGCATGCACTGAGCGAGGCACAGCAAAATACTGCCATAGAAGATGGTAATCCTCCTGGTGATATTTTATCAGGCACTCTCAATCGTCCCCGTGAAAGCTGGGAGCAGTGGAAATCTCTGCCCGCCAGCGGCATTGCCATAAGCAGCCTGGATCCTCAGCAAAAACAAATGGCACAACGAATCATAGATGAAGTAATAACGGTATACCGACCCGAAATCGCACAATCCTACCTTGCACAGATCGACATCAATACCCTGAATTTGACCTGGATAGGCAGCACCGAGAAAGGCGCGCCCCACTACTGGCGCCTGGATGGTCCGGACTTTTTTTTTGAATATGACCTGGTACAGGGCGATGGTAATCACGTTCATGCTGTCTGGCGTAGCAAGGACGGCGACTTTGGTGCTGACCTGCTGATGCAACATCGCCAGCAAAACCATTAAGCCAGATAAGAATTTGATGCCTCAATATAATGGGCTAAACCTTATCGCCATGAAAATCGTATAAATAAAATAGACCAGATAAAATCTGCCATGTAACTTAATAAGTACCATCAAAGTACGAGAAATTCCGAGTTTACAGAACATGCCTGAATCCAGCCTCATTTCAGACAAGCCTCGGGGAAGCATTCATCCCGCTGCCCATTATTTCTTTACACTGGTTCTGGCCATCCCTTCGCTTCTGTTTCCGCAATTGGGGTTTTGTCAGAGCAAATCTCAGCTTAATCAGTTGATATTTGACGCGGAAATTCTGAATCCTGAAACTCAACAGACCATACCGGTATCCTCACCAGTTTACTATTCAGAGCGTAAAATAAAGTTCAATGGCTTCTCATTACTGAATCAGGAAAACACCGAAGAGACTGTCGAATCTCAGGCGATCTCCATTACAGATATTAGCTTTAATATTGAAAAATACGAGGAGCAGCTGTCGGCCATCGAAGGTGATGCGGGACCCTTTGCTACAGATTTATATGAGACCCTGCTGGATCTGGCCAATCAATATCAACAATTGAATGATCATGAATCCGCGATTGAGGTTTTTGAGCGAGCAGAGTATGTAAGCCGAATCAACCATGGTTTGTTTCATCCTGAACAGGTGGCAAGTATTGAGGGGTTAATCGAAAGCTATATGGCTATAGGGGATATCAGAAATGCCAATGCAAAACAAAGATATCTGATTTATCTCAGTGATCAGTATTTCGGCGAGAATAATCTAAACGCCATACCCTCTATTATCAGCCTAGCCGAACAGAATATGACGAATTATGAACGTGTGTTGAATATGCCCGTCCAACCCAGCATAAGTTTTAGCAGCTCAGGAAGTGCACGCCAACCTACACCAAGGCAGATAGCCTTCGGCAGTCTATATCAGGCCCAGCAAAACTATGTTCGTGCAATTTCCACGCTAATGAAAAACCGTGACTTTTTTAACCCCACCCTGCTTGAGCTTGAACATCGGTATCTCGAAACATTGTTTCTGCAAGCATACCGGGCAGCCATTATCAAAGAGCCGGATTATTACATGAGTGAAAAGGCCTACCGAACAGGCTCACGCATAAGAAGTAATAACAGGCGAAATTCCGTTAATTATCTGCGTGGTGTATACGCCTTTGAACGTATGCTGATTTATGTACGCAACAATCCCATGGCAGACCCTCTGGTTCTGACGGATCTACTCATGAGCTATGGTGACTGGAACCTGATTTTTGGGCATACTCGAACCGCAGCCGAAAAATATATCGAAGCCAACCAGGAAGCCATCAATCGAGGAATATCGGAACAGGAGATTGAAAATATATTTCGTCCGGCAATGCCCGTACATTTGCCACTGGTAGCGGCAAAACCTAACAGCCGTGACAAATTTGGCATACCTGCGAATAAAAATCTGGTGTATGACGGCTATATCGATATCAGCTTTACAGTTTCACGCTTCGGTCGTGCAGGCGGCATAAAGATACTGGGTAAATCAGAAAACGTAACAAGAAGAATTGAACAACGTCTGAAAAGATATCTGCGTAACTCCCCATTTCGTCCGCGTTTGCAAAAAGACGAATCAATTATTGAGGAGAGCCTGACGCTGCGCTATCACTTCGCCTATGCAGATAAACAGGATGACGACTCTCAGGACACTTCTTCATAAGGAAGGCCCACGTACTGCTCTGCTATCACCCGTTGTCCGACTTCAGTTCCGGTATAAAAATCCAGCTGTGAGTTCATTATTTTGCGATCAATTTCATCACCGAAATTATGCAGCATACTGGTCAACCACCAGGAAAAGCGTTCCGCATGCCATATTCTGCGAAGGCATAATTCAGAATACTGTTTTATTGCCTCAGGTTTATTTTCCTTAAACACCTTGAGTAATATGCGATAGAGATAATTCACATCACCACTGGCCAGATTGAGACCTTTCGCCCCCGTTGGCGGCACAATATGCGCTGCATCACCAACAAGAAACAGGCGACCGTACTGCATTGGCTCACAAACAAAACTGCGCAATGGAGCAATACTTTTTTCCAAAGCAGGACCGGTAACAAGATCCCCTCTGACTTCTTCTGGCAGCCTGCTGCTTAATTCATTCCAGAAACGATCATCGGACCAGTCTTCAACTTTTTCATCGAGACTTACATCAACATAGTGTCTGCTGCGAACTTCGGAGCGCATGCTGCAGAGAAAAAAACCGCGCTCACTGATGCCATAAATAAGTTCATCAGAAATAGGTGGCGTATCCGACAGCATGCCAAGCCAGCCAAAGGGATACACTTTTTCGTATTCCTTTCTGACGTTGTCGGGAATGGTCTTGCGGCTAACTCCATGAAAGCCGTCACAACCAGCGACATAGTCACAATCAATACGCTCCTGCTTGCCATCTTTTTCATAGAGCACGTAGGGCGCATCGCTGCTGACATCACAAATCTTTACATTCTCTACACTATAAACAGCTTGAGCACCACTGGCTTTTCGGGCACCCATAAGGTCAGCAGTGATTTCTGTCTGCCCATAGACTACTACCTGCCTGCCATTGGAATACTTGTGTAAATCGATGCGTCTAATCTCGCCATTAAATGCTATTTTGACCCCGTCGTGAGGAAGACCCTCACGATCCATTCGTTCAGCAACACCTGCTTCCCTGACCATGCTGACCAAACCATCCTCCAGCACGCCGGCGCGTATTCTGCCCAGCACATAATCCGGTGTAGCGCGTTCAAGAATAATGTTGTCTATGCCAGCATTATGTAAAAGCTGCCCCAATAACAGACCGGAAGGACCGGCGCCAATAATTACTATCTGGGTTTTCATGTTTGTCTGAATACCTGTGTTTGATTCATAGAACTGGAACACACCGAGAACTGTCTTTTATTTATCTATTATTCAGATTGCAAGGCAGCGAGTCGCTGTTCTTCCAGACGCAGATTCATGGCCTGCTCATTAATG
>Ga0181599_1001363_pt1 | contig 23749 bp, 15 predicted proteins | sample 041ome_3_FD_148658 | JGI IMG/M metagenome (GOLD analysis project Ga0181599, IMG submission 148658) | Coastal salt marsh microbial communities from the Groves Creek Marsh, Skidaway Island, Georgia - 041405US metaG (spades assembly) | ecosystem: Environmental > Aquatic > Marine > Intertidal zone >...
TCTCTCTCGCCACTATTAGTTCGCGCGACGAGACGTGTGTTTACCACGATAATACGCTTTACTCGCCACGCGACCATGTTTGCTTCCACGTCAAATCAAACGACGATGATTCGCGCTTCCTCTTCTTCTCTTCTCACCTTGAGAAACGCGAAGAAGATTAGTAGCACCCGATCATCATCATCGAAATCGAGTATTCAAAATAGAGTAACGTTTAGAAAAAGACAACAACTTAGCAGCAGCAAGAACAACGCGACGTCGGAGTTTAGCGGGAGATTCCCCTCCTCTAACGCCGATGGCATCATCGTTTCTTCTTCTTCTTCTTCTCATTTGAAAAAGCACGAACAAGAAGCCACTTTGGCGGCGAAGAACACTTCGAGCGTCACTAGCAACAAGAGACAACATGTAGTTGCCAAGGCGGGCGGTGGCCCGATCGCTGAAGATAGTTCGGGTATCCCGGAATCCGAACTTTTCGACATGAGCGAGGGTACGAACAAGAAAAGATGGGCTATGGTGTTCTCTTTGTTCATCGCGTTCGTGTTGTGCAACTTGGATAAGGTCAACATGTCCGTCGCTATCGTCCCGATGGCGAAATCTTTCGGCTGGACGGCGACCCAAAAAGGTCTCGTCGCCTCCGCGTTCTTTTGGGGCTACGCGTTCACTCAAATTCCGGGTGGCTGGCTCTCGTCCAAGTACGGCGGTAAAGCCGTCTTGTTCTATGGTGTCATTTTATGGTCTTTAGGTACGTTGATCGCCCCGTGGTGCGCCACGTTAGGGATGGCTCCGTTGCTCTTGTCCAGGTTTCTCGTCGGTTTGGGCGAAGGCGTCGCCCCGTCTGCCGCGACTGGCATCTTGGCGAAGACCATTCCGGCGTCGCAGCGCTCGAAGGCTGTGACTGCCACCTTCGGTGGTTTGGACGTTGGATCTTTACTCGGCTTGCTCATCGCGCCGCCGATTATTTTGTTCCTCGGCGGCTGGCAAGCGGTCTTTTACCTCTTCGGCGTTCTCGGCTTTGTCTGGGGCGCCTGGTGGTGGTTTGGCTACGCCAACGACAAGTCCGTCGATATGAAGGAAACCGAGGCGGAAACTGCGAAATCCTCCGGTGGTTTGAACATCCCGTGGGGTAAGTTTGCTAAATCCAAAGAGTTTTGGGCTTTAATGGTTGCGCACTTCACGTGGAACTACTTCTCCTACGGCTTGTTGGCCTGGTTGCCGAGTTTCCTTTCCTCCGCCTTGAACGTTTCCCTCGCGAAATCGTCCTTCCTTAGTATCTTGCCGTACCTTTCCACTGTTGCGGTCACAACTTTGGTTGCCCCGATTACGGACTCCTTGGAAAACAAGGGCATTCTTTCTAGAACGGACGTGCGCAAGATGTCGCAAACGCTTTGCTTTGGCGGCGGTGCGGCTGCGTTAGCCACTGTCGGTTTCATCGTTTCCAGAACTCCAGCCGCGGCTGTTACGAACACGACCATTGTTATGGTCATGTCCGCTCTCGCTTTCTGCTTTGGTATGGGCGCCTGGGTCAGAACCGGTTTGTTCTGCGGTCACCAAGATTTGAGCCCGAAGTACGCCTCGATTATGTTGGGGGTCACTAACACTGCGGCCGCTATCGGCTCCTTGTTGTCCACCTTCTTCATTGGTTACTTCATGGAAGTCACCAACGGTTCCTGGGCTTGGTCTCTCTTCTACCCGATCGCGATTTTACAAGTTGCGTCGGCCTTGATCTTCTCGGCGTTGTGGAAGTCTACTCCAATTGACTTTGATGCGTAAAGTTTTGTGAAGACAGAGAGAGAGAGAGAGAAGAGAAAAAAAAAGACGAAAAAAAAAGACATGAAAAGAAAAAAACATCACCGCCTGATGGGTGCTATATACCCGCGGACGGTTATACAATAACTTAAAGCGAGAAGAGAAAATCCTTTTACACAATTGCTTTGATTTTTAACCGAAAACAAAATCACCAATTATCATATATATGAATCTACGAGTTTTGAAAAACTTTTTGCGTGGCGTAAGAGCCCGCGCAAACGAGATCTTCTTCTTCTTCTACTTTAACGGTACTTTTGTATTTTATCGTTTATCGTATTCGGTTTTTATTTCAATATTATTAGTTTCTTTCAAAAAAAATGTTGTTCTCAAATTAAGCAGACCCTTCGGCGGCTTTGGCAGCCGCTTTGGCCTTGTTCTTTTGATCCTTTAAGTAGAAAGTGTAAACAGTGGACACGAGGACGGCGATGAAACCGGCGATGTACTTCCAGTTCAATTCTTTCGGGAAGAGCATGAAGGAGATGACGATGGACAAAACCTTGCGCAAGGACTTGACAATTTCAGCTTCCGTGGCGCCAAAGTACTTGATCAAAGACAAGATGAAGGAGACGGAGGAGTAACCCATGACGGAGAAGCCCATGATCATCGGGACGACTTGCGTGTATTGCATGGAGTGCGCAATCGCGGCGTTCAAACCACCAGACGCAATCAAGGGAATCAAACCGTAGACGGTACCGATCAAGGACGCGTAGCACAAGACTTCTTGCGTGGTGGACGGCGTTTCACATCTGAAAAAGTTCTTTTCTTCGAAGTTGGCACAGATGGCGTCAACACACAACGCACCGGCAATCAACGCAACGCCAATCGGCGCAAACGCCGGGGAGGACGCGACGTCGCCCAAGGTGAAGAGAACGATACCGGCAACCAAGATGGCGGCAGACAACCATTCCTTCCAGCTGTACTTCTTACCGACGATTAAGACGGAGAACGCCATGACTGGGATAATCTTGGCGGACTTAAAGACGATTCTCGTCGCGTAGTTCAAGTAGGACAAGGCGTAGTTGGTCAAGGCCATGCCGCCGTACGTGTAGACGGACAAGATGCCGTAGTTCTTCCAGGAACCTTTTCTAGAGTCATTCGTGAGCTTCATTTCCAAAGCACCGCACAAAAAGTACGTGAACGTGGTCAACACGGTCATCCACGCGGAAAACTTAAAGCCCGGGATGCGAAAGACGCCTTCTTGCAAGGCGGCGAAGCCCAACGCGGAGCCGAGAGAGCCAGAGGCGAGAATCAAAAAGGCCAATCCTTCGTTTTCGGGCAAGTTGAGGCCAAAGACTTGCTTCTTTTCCCCCGGAGCGGCTTTCGGGACACCAGCGGCTTGACTGTTGTTTGCATAACGTGAGAGGAGAAAAAAAAACGTTGCGTTCGTTTAAAGGTCAGCGAGTGAAAGAAGCCTCTTCTCTTCGTTTTTTTTTGGATAAAAAAAAGCCACCCGCCCGCCGCCAGAGAGGCCACACAAGGGGAGCAAGAAAGAAAAAAAGAGAAAGAAAAAAAAGGGGATTTTTATTCCCAACGCGCCGCTCTCACGTCGTCACGCGGTCACGCTTCTCTCTTTCTATCGTCGAGAACAAAAAAAAACGTCGACGACGACGACGAGTAAAACAAAGCGCGCGGTTGTTTCTTCTTCGACGTACACTTGCAATTTGCCTCTGTTCGGTTGCATCAACACTTGGTTTCTTTGCGTGGCCATTTTCAAGCCCTTCAAGCCGTGGGAGGAAGGCGCACCCAACGTGATCGACGAGCAGGAGGCTTTAATGCTACTAACGCGCGTTCTTCTGGAGGAGACTCTGGCGTTAGTTAAGGTGGAAGCGGTGTGAATCGGAGTGCTCAAAGACAACGCCGACATCCTCTGTGTGTGTATATATATATATATATATATATGTGGTGTGTGTGTGTGTGTGTTTGTCTTTAAAAGACTATATACCGTACCGTGTGTAATGACGACGAGGAATGTTGTGAATTTGAACTCGCCGTCTTTTCTGGCTGGACTCTGTCGGCTTTTGGACCTTTTTTTTTGCGAAAAAAGCGCACCTTGCTTCTTTCGTCTCTGCTTTATATAGATGTGGGCGAACTGGACTCGTCAAATTCAAAAAAAAACAAGTTCGTCTACACGAGGGTGGGAGGGACATTTCCCAAAAAGGCTGTGAAAGGCACTTCAAAAGAATAAAAACACACTCGTACACATACAACACCGAATGAGCAACCCGTCGTCGTGCGCGCAGTTGCGGCTGATGAGGGCATCAGCGTTAGCATCGACAACAACAGCGCGCAGAAGGAACGTGAGAGCGACGCCAACGACGAGAGGAAGACATCATCATCGACGAGCAACTTCGTCGTCGTTAAAAACGAACGCATCTTTCGAAAACGTTCTATCTTCTTCTTTTTCTTCGTCTTCTTCTTCTCAACAACGACAACTCGAGAGAAACGCCGCCTTGTCTTCTCGTCAAAAACGCTCGAGTCAACTCGGCGTTATTCAAAATATAGGAAGAGGAAAAGAAATTTCAAACGTCAGAAGGAATGCGGTCGTGACGCGCGCCGCGTCGGACGGAGAGCAGCAAAAGAAAATCTCGCAATCTGAGTTTACCGAACGAGCGTGGGAAGCCATCGTGGGTGCTCCCGAAAACGCGCAGAAAGCGTCGCAACAAATAGTCGAAACCGAACACTTATTTTTGGCGCTATTGGAACAACGCGAAGGATTTTCCGGGAAGATATTGAAACATTTAGGATTGGACATGAAAACTGTGATCGACAAGACAAACAAATACATCGAGAGGCAACCGAAAGTGCAAGGCGCTTCGCAACAAGTTTTGGGTAGACACTTGGAAATAGCCGTGGATAATGCGCGAGACCGAGCCAAGGAGTTACAAGACGCATTTGTCGCCGTGGAACATTTATTGTTGGCCATTGCCGACGACGCGAGGTTTGGCAAAGATTTGTTCCAAAAAGAGTTGAAAGTCTCGACGGAACAATTGGAAGCAGCCATCGTGTTTTTACGAAAAGGCCAGACAGTGACGGACCAAAGCGCAGAGTCGAAATACGATGCGCTGTCAAAATACGCTAGAGATTTAACGGACGAAGCGAGAAAAGGTAAACTAGATCCAGTGATTGGGAGAGACGATGAAATTCGTCGGGCGATTCAAATCTTATCGCGAAGATCGAAGAATAATCCCGTCTTGATTGGCGAACCCGGAGTCGGTAAAACCGCCATCGCGGAAGGGTTGGCGCAACGCATCGTCAACGGAGACGTGCCTACTTCGTTACAAGATGTTTCCATCATGTCTTTAGACATGGGTTTACTCATCGCCGGTGCCAAATTTCGAGGCGAATTCGAGGACCGGTTGAAAGCGGTGATGAAAGAAGTCGTCGACTCGATGGGGAAAATTATCTTGTTTATCGATGAAATCCACACCGTCGTTGGTGCCGGTGGTAATGGCGGCGGTGGCGGCATGGACGCTGGAAACTTGTTGAAACCGATGTTAGGAAGAGGCGAGCTTCGATGCGTTGGAGCGACAACTTTGGACGAGTTTCGACAGCACATTGAAAAGGATCCCGCGTTGGAGAGACGTTTTCAACAAGTTTTGGTAGAAGAACCGTCGGTGGAGGATACGGTTTCGATTTTGAGAGGTTTACGTGAAAGATACGAGTTGCATCACGGCGTTTCAATTTCTGACGCCGCTCTAGTTGAGGCGGCGAATTTATCCGACAGATACATTGCTGATAGATTTCTTCCTGATAAAGCCATCGACTTAGTCGACGAATCGGCAGCGAAATTAAAAATGGAAATTACTTCGAAGCCGACGGCTTTGGATGCCATCGACCGGGAAATTATCAAGTTACAAATGGAAATCTTGTCTTTGTCCAGAGACGGTTCGGCGATGACTTCGGCGGCTGATAAGAAATCTACCGAAACGAAACTGAAACGCATGAAGAAAGAAATTGACTCGTTGAAAATCGAACAGAAAGATTTGCAGGATCGTTGGCAGGAAGAGCAAGATAAATTGATCCAAGTGCAAACGCTGAAAGAGGAAATCGAACGCGTCGGCGTGGAAATTGCCAATGCGGAACGCTCGTACGATTTAAACAAAGCTGCGGAGTTGAAATACGGAACCTTGATGGAGTTGCAACGCTCGCTCGCCGAAGCTGAGGAAGTTTTGATTGCCGAAAAAGACAATAAAAACAAGCTTTTATCGGACGAAGTCACCGAGAACGACATCGCGGAAATCGTCGCGAAATGGACCGGAATTCCAGTTGCAAAGTTGCAACAAGGCGAAAGAGAGAAGCTTTTAGATTTAGATTCGGAATTACACAAACGAGTCGTCGGTCAAGACGAAGCGGTGAAAAAAGTCTCCGAAGCTATTCAACGTTCCCGAGCTGGGTTGAGCGACCCGAACAAACCCATCGCCTCGTTTGCATTTTTGGGTCCAACTGGCGTCGGTAAGACCGAGCTCGCTAAAACGCTCGCGAATTTCTTATTCAACACCGAAGACGCAATGATTCGAATCGATATGTCTGAGTACATGGAAAAGCACGCGGTATCTAGATTGATTGGAGCGCCTCCCGGATACGTCGGTTTTGAGGAAGGCGGACAACTCACGGAAGCGGTGCGAAGACGACCGTACTCTGTCATACTGTTCGATGAAATGGAAAAAGCGCACGCGGACGTGTTCAACGTTCTGTTGCAAATTTTGGACGACGGTCGCGTGACCGATTCTCAAGGGCGAATGGTGAGTTTCAAGAATACAATTTTGATCATGACCTCCAACATTGGCTCGCAATTCGTTTTGGACGGTTTACTCAACGCCGGCGAAGAATCGGAGCAACAGGCGAAGAAATCCGCGGGGGAGAGGAAAGCGAAAGTTATGGATGCCGTTCGCGGTCACTTCCGTCCAGAATTCATCAACAGAGTAGACGAATGGATTGTTTTTGACCCGTTGCTCCGCTCGCAAGTCGAGGCCATTGTTCTTCAGCAAGTTGAGCGCGTTCGATCTCGATTAAAAGACAGACGCATTGCAATTGAAATCGAGGACTCTGCGTTGCAAGCGTTGTGTGTAATTGGATATCAACCCGCGTTTGGTGCGCGTCCGATTAAGAGAGCGGTGCAGCAATACCTCGAAACCTCCGTCGCGAAGGCTATCCTCCGAGGCGACATCTCCGAGGAAGATGTCGCGGTGGTTTCAGCAAAGCGCGTCGAAGACGACGATTTCGTCGAAGGTGGTCAACAGTTTGAGTTTGAAGTCAAACGAAAAGCGGGGGCGAAGAAACCATCAAAGTCGACGAACTCTGTCGACGAGGAAGTACCGATCGAAGCGCGATAATGCGACCACATCACTGACTGTAGTACTACTAAAAGAAAAACAATAACATCAAAAGCGAAAAGCGACGCGGCAGGAGGAGTATAAACTTTGATATAATACTACCTCTCATGGGTTTATACTACTCTAAAATCTACAAAAATACTCTGAATCATAAAATTACCAGTATTTAGCGCGCGCGAAAGTGTTTTGTCTTCTATTCTCTAAAATACTAATCTCTCTCTCTCTCTCTCTCTCTCTCTCTCTCTCTACCCTCGTCTTTCAAATCGAGTTTCTTTTAAATCGCTCCACAACCATAATCTATCTTTCAGTTGCCTAATCTTACACTGTTCGATTTCATCAACTTTCCTTCCAAACTTGTAAATCCCGACCGTCGGCGTCCAACGCATGAACTTGGCCGTTTCCGGTAATAAATCCACGTCCGTGAATATAAACTCTGAATTCGGATACTTCTCCGCCTCGTCGAACATCGAGGGCGAGAGTTTGTGACAGTGTTTGCACCAACTCGCGCCAAAGTTTACGACGACGAGTTGTTTTCCTTTCGTCTCGTGGAGTTTCTTTTTGAAATTTTCTTCGCCTTTAATCACGGAGACGTTCCGGATGATTTCACTCGTAGTAGCAGTAGTACTAGTAGTACTAGTAGTAGTAATTTGTTGTCGTTCTTGTCGTCGAAGAGGGTTACGAGAAGAGGACGAAGACGCCATCCCGTCGTCGTCGTCGTCGTCGCCACCGCCGCCGCCGCCGCGCGAGAGGAGAGTGCCCCTCATGCGCCTCTCCTTCCCTCTTTTTTTTTCTTCTCTCCTCTCTTCTTTTTTGTGCGGAGAAGAAATCACTCAGCAGCCGCTTGCTGAGAAGAGAGAAATCTTCTCTCTCTCAGCAGCTGCTCAGTCACATAAAATTCTTCAATCTTTGTTTCTCTCTCTCTCTCTCTCTCTCTCTCTCTCTCTCTCTGACTCTGACTCTCATCGGTCGCGGAGAAGCGAGCTAAAATCCTCCGCTTTCGTTTCTGCCTCGCATTCTCATCCGTCGTGGACGTTGCGGCGAACATTTTATAAAACTTATCAAAGAAGAAGAAGAGAGAGAGAAGTTGAGAAAAGTTTTTCTCTGCTCTTGCTCTTTCTTTTGTGAAACAAAAATCAAATCAGACGTTTTGCGCGCTCGACGCGGGCAGTTTGACGGCGGCCAACCGGGGCGTCCCGTCCAAATGAGTAATAATAGCACTAACAGTAACAACAACGACGGTCAGCTCAACGCCATCAACAGCAGTCCGAAATCCTCCTCATCAAACATCATCTTTGGAGTGGGAGGAGGAGGAGGACAGAAGTTTTTTGCTTCGAAATGGCTGACTTTGCTTCTGTCTCAGTTGGTGATGGTCTCCTCGGGCGCCTTGTACTGTTTCCCTTTGTACTCGCAGACTATGAAGGAGAGATTAAATTTAACGCAAGAACAGTTGACGTTTATTGGGACGTGCGGGAATTTCGGGGCGTTCTTCTCCGTTTTAGGCGGGATGTATTTCGATCGATTCGGGAGTAAGGCGACGTTATTCTTGGGAGGGACGTGTAAAATAATTGGGTTCGGAATGACGACTATGATTTTGCGAGGAATCATTTTCCCGCAAACCGTCTTTTTCTCGAGTGTAGCTGCGTATATCATGGGAACTGGATGCTCGACGAGCTTAACTGCCGCGTTAGGAGCGAATTACGCGAACTTTACGGACAAGACGCAGCACGGGAGATTAGTCGGTTTAATCATGGCATTTTTTGGTTTATCGAGCGGTGTTTTTAGCATAGTATTTGACGTATTTTTCACAAACACCGGGAGTGACATCGGGAAGAACAGCGTAGCTTTTGTGCAATTCTTGGCGGTATTTTGCGGCGGCGTCGATATTTTGTGTTCAACTGTCGTCGGCATTCCGAGAGGTTTCGCTTTGCCGCCATCATCCACTCTTGACGAGATGAACAGTTCTAACGCCATGAACATAAATAACGAAAGTAGTAGGAATGCAGGATCTATGGTTGATGATTTTAAACGAGCATTTGTAACGGGAACCTTAACCGTTGACGATCGTTTGCGTTGGAGCTTGACGATCACGGCAATAGGCGCGGTACACGTCGCGGTTTCTGGATACTTGGCACACCAATTCGGGTCGCAAGCCACATCTCCGTTTGCGTTATTTATTTTTGCGTGCATCGCGTACTCGTTGTATCGAGTGACAACACTAGGCACAAACTCGTTGTTGCGTCACAAGAGCGAATTAGTCGCCGTGAGTTCGGTGGTTTCGACGGATCAAAAGTCGTTGGAGATGAAATCGATGGACGACGTTGAAAATCCGCAAAGTGCTTCGAGCAACGGTCTCAACAAAAAGACAAATTTGTCACCAACCGAGGTTTTGCAGGAGATGAACTTTTATTTGATCTTTGTCGCGCTCATGTTTTCGCTCGGATCTGGTGTCACGGTGATTAACAACTTGACGCAAATTGCGAAAGCATTCGGAGAGAATTTGCCGAGTTCGATGCCGTTGACGCTTCTGAAAATGTTTGCGTGCACGAACACGTTGGGTCGATTACACGCAGGGCATTGGAGCGATAAATTATCTAAGCGATCGGTGGATGGTAATGGTGTAAAAGAATCGCACTCCTCAAGAAAGCTGCGCGTGTTGGGAGGAACCACCTCTTCGAATATTGTTTCGAGCTTCATCTCAAACTTTGATACCTCTGGACGCGTCGGTCGCGTGAGGTTTACATCGTTTTTAATCGTCGGCGCATTTTTTGGTATGATTGCGTGTTGGACCGCGTCAGAAGATATGCCGAGTAGTATTTTAGCTTTAACTTTAACCATTGGATGTGCAGTCACGGGTTGGTTCTACGGCGCTTTGTTTTGGTCCATGCCAACGGTGACGATTGATATTTTTGGACCGAAACATTTTGGCGCGAACCGAGGCTTGGTTGGGTTAGCGCCCGCCGTCGGAGGATACCTCATGAGCACAAAGATAGCAGGTGCAGTGTATCAGTACTCCGCTGTGTTTGATGAAGGATGGAAGTGCACGTCCGGCCGCGTGTGTTATGCGCAGGCTTTTTTCATCAACACGATTCTCGTAGTCATCGCGTATTGTTCGATTTTAGTTTTGTGCCGAAGAAGAAACGAATAGTCATGTGTTTTACTGTTATTCTTGTTTTAAATTATTGATGATGTTGTACACGTATACAAATAGCAAATAAAGAAACGCATAATTAATCCCATCCGCATAATTTTGGTCGTATAACTTTCTCAAACACGCCATACGCCTCATCCGTAGATTCAGGTAAAACTGTCGGTAACAAACCGCCCTTCACTCGAAAGGTTATCAGAAAAGAGTTTGTCACGATTGCGTTGACAGTTTTCGGATTCACCACGATCGCTTCGACTTGCATCACGATATCTCTTTCGATATCATCCCCACTCTCGTCGTACACGTTCGTCTCTTTCAGTTCTAGAGTATCCTTATCGAACTCTCCCGGTTCGCCGACGTGGATGATGTGCGCCCGAAACCTCAACAAATCGCCAACCTCAACTGGAGCTCGAAAATCTACATCTGACATGTTCACAAAAAGTGGAAACGTGCCCGCGAATGTGTACGCATTCGCTAACGCCAATTCAAACCCGCGTCGCAATAAAAATCCACCGAATATCCGTCCAGATAAGTTCACTTGCTGCGGTTGCGCGACGAACAAATTCTCGTGCACCGTCTGCGAAGTCAAAACGGTTTTCGATAACTTCTCGTCCAACACCGCTCTCGAGGGCATCTCTTTTGCCACTCGAGACATTTCCCGCATCTTTTTAACCCACTGCTTCCGAAATACTCTCACTTCTTCGCGCATGGGCATTTTATCCATCTTTCTGTTCTTCTTCAACTCAATCTGTGCTTTAACTTCATCGAATGTTGCTCTCTGCTCCTCGGTCAGCGCCTTCACGTCCAACGGGTTCACCGGCGTCGCTTTACCAGTCGCGTTTGACCTCGCGGCGAATATAAAATCCGCTCGCATTAAAACATCGCCTCTTTCGTTTTTCAAATCGCATCTCACCACGATCGAGGACGTTCCAACGTACGCCACCGATCCGTGTAAAAACGTCTTTTGGTCTAACCGTAATTTTTTGAACTGTCGAATGTTATCCGCGCTCGCGGTGACCGCGTTCGGAGGCCTCGTCGCCGGGTCGTTGTCGTCAATGTGCGTAAACACGACGTTTCCAGCTAACGAGTCCATGTCTTCCAACACACGTCCGATTCTCGCCGTGTTCCACGGCGTCGCGTAATCTCTCGCCAACTGTTTATCGTTCTCGAAATCGTACAAAACCACGTGCTCTTTCACTTTCTTCATTTTCAAGACGGTTTGTTCCGGAGCGTGCGGGTGCTCTAAATTCATTTGCTCCAAGCGATCGTTCCACAAGCGCTTCGTGATGGCAGTTCTTTGGTGTGAAATGTAACCCATTTCAGAGGCAGCTGTCGTCGAAATCCATGTCTTTTGTTGACGATGATACTGATGATGATGATGTCTTTTCAGAAGTCGTCCCCCTCGGTGCGTCGTCGTCGTCGTCGTCCATTTATTCTCGTTGTTGTTGTTGTTGTTGTTGTTATCCACTTCTGCTCTTTTCGTCTTTGAAGAAATAACTGTCGTCGTCGCCTCGGGAACAAAACCAACACCGACGTCTCTTTGAAGAGACGACGACGACGACGTCGAGAGAAAGCGCGAATGCGGTCGTGGTGGTGCTGGTGATGATAAAAGCATCTCGCTGCTCGTTGGTATTGTTGTTGTTGCGCCGCCGATGGTGTTGTTGGTATTCTTCGCAGCGCATAGCGCTCTTACCATTCGAGCGGCGTGCCTTACCCGCATCGTGTTTGTTTTTTGTCGTTTTATCCTCTTCTTCTTCTTCTTCTTCTTCTTTCAAAACACCAAAAAAATCAAAATTTTAACTTTTGGAGAGAAAAGAGAAGGAAGAAAACAAAAAAGTTCCACAACGCACGTGTGCCAAACAAAAAAAAAATACGCGCGCGCGCGACGAATAATAATAATAAAATATAATATTAAGAAGAAGAGAGAAGAGAGAAGCGCCTCGCGGGGGATGGGGGGATTCGCGATGACGACATCGACCGCAACGAGAACAACAGCAGCAACAACAAATGGTGGTGGTGGTGGTGGTGGTGGTGGTGGTGGTTTGATTTCGAGACGAACGACGAGCAACGGCGGGGCGAACTCGTTGCCCGGGGACTCGTTTAAAGAAACGTTCGTCGAAAGAACGCTGAAAACAGTCGACGTGTTTAAAAGAAACGACGCTTTAGACGAGTTTTCGAAAGAAGGCTCGAATAAAGGCGGCGTGTTGACGCTCGCGTTCGCGTACGTCGTCTTCGCGCTGGTGTTTTCGCAAGTGCGACAGCTCTTCGCGACGTCGATGCGGACGGATTTGTTGGTAGATCACGACATGGATCCGACGATGGTGATGAACTTTGACGTTTCATTTCCAAACTTAAACTGCGAACATCTCGCCGTGGACTTGGTCGATGCGGTTGGTCACAGGGCGTTTAACTTAAGCGGCGAGAGCATTTACAAGCACTCGATGTCTAAAGAGATTCCATATTTGGCTATCGAACACGCAACGATGGGTGTTGGGTCCAGGCAACATTTTCACGCCATCGCGCCGAAGTCGCTGCATCCGTTTTGGGAGGGAGAGGACGAAGGTACGCCTTTAGGTAGGATCGTGCCGGGCGACGAGTTCGATTACATCGTCGGCGATGACGATGAATACGACGATAATAAGAAGAATAAAAACGAAAATATCGTCGAGCAACGACGCGACGAGTACGGGTACAGGCGTTTTGCTTTGCTTTTAAACTCCGAAAACTTCAAGAGAAACGTCAACGCGCACAGCGTTCTTTTAGTGAACTTTCACGCGCCTTGGTGTTCGCACTGTGCAGCCTTAGCGCCGCACTACGAACGGGGAGCACAACTCGTACAAAAAGCGCTCGCAAAGTCCATGAACTCGAGGCTGTCAGCTGCGTTTGCTGGCGTCGACTGCACCGCGGAAGAGAATAAAAAGCTATGCGACGACGAAAAAATATTGGCGTATCCAACGATACGGGTCTACAGAGGCAGTTCGAGCGACGCGATTCTGCTCGATAAGAGTAAAGGGGATATTCGTCATTTCGAAGTTTATCACGGACCTAGAACGTCTGAAGCTATGGCTGAATTCACGCTGAGTTTATTGCGAACGTTGCGGGAAAACGACACTCGAACGACGAACGATGCGCCTTCCACGTCTTCGGATAAACGTGGCGGCGAAGAAGAAGCGCCACCGATAAATGTTCGCGCGCATCGTTTGGGTTACGATTTTGACAGGGATGGTCGACACGAATCCACCGTTCGCTCTTCTGGATGCACGGTGGAAGGCAGAATTCGTTTAGCAAAGGTTCCAGGAGCGGTGTTTTTTTCCGCTCGAAGTTACGGCCAAACTATCGATCTTCACCGCATCAACAGCACTCACATCATCAACCACTTCTCGTTCGGCGATTACGTGCCAACAACATCGAAGAAACGCTCGTACGTTCCGAAAAAATTTCGCAAAGCGTGGTCTTTAGCGTCTAAAGATGGCGGTGGTAAATTTGCCACAGAGAAAGGTTTCGCGGAAGGCGAAAATATTTTCGCTTCGCAGCACAAAAATACCATCCATGAACACCACATGCAAGTCGTGACACGTTCGATCGTTCCGTTGAACGCGGCGACGTTAACATTGAACGAATACACGTTCTCTTCGAACAAGTTCAAAATCTCGCCTTCATCTTCGCAACAAGAGAGTGCGTCGTATTTTGACAAAGAAGATAACGACTTCTCTGAAGGCGCTACGCACGCGATATCGAAGAGAGGTGCGTACGTCAAGTTTGCCTTTGCGATCTCACCAATAGCAATCTCGCACGTAGAAACAGAAAAAAATGTATTCGAATGGTTGATGGACTCTGTGACTATCCTTGGTGGCGTGGTCGCGTTTACGTTCGCGTTTGAGTCTATTTTGCACTCTGGCGTTCGTAAAGCCGCGAGAATGTATCGCAAAAGAATGTTGGGAGCCCCAAAGTGCACGTGACAGACGCACGCGCGACGAGAGACATAAATTCTACACACCTACGAATAGAATAAATAAACATAAATAAAAGGGAATCTAAAATCTACAACGTCGTCGTCGCTAACGACGGTTTTGGCGGTTCCGCGGGTCCGTCTTCGACCGGTTTCAACGCCGCTACAAACTCCTCCATAATTTCTCGACTATTCGCACACAACACGCGTCTCGCGTTTAAATGCATTTCCTCGCCGCTCGGATCGACCACGACGCCGCCGGCTTCTCTGACAATCACCGTCGCCGCGCAATTATCCCACGGTCCTCCGAACCCAATTTCGAAGAAACCGTCTACTCTTCCGCTCGCCACGGCGCACATATTCATTGCGCACGATCCCGTGCACCTCACACTTCTCGAGTTTTGCACCACATTCCTTATCCGTCCCATGATGGCGTCTATAGTTTTCTCGTCTCTCCCTACGCCGATTTCCGTGGCTATCAACGCCTTCTTCAACGTCGCCGTGTTCGATACCCGAATCGGCCGCGCGTCCGCCTCTTCGTTCAAGTCTTCCCCGACGACATTAATCAGCTGCGATCCTCTCCCTTTCACTCCGACAAACATCTCTCTCGTTATCGGATTAAACACAACCCCGACGACGGGTTCTTTATTCAAAGTCAAGCCAATCGAAACGCACGAGTTTGGATAGGAGTGAATAAAGTTCGTCGTCCCGTCGACTGGATCGACGTACCACGTCGGCGCGTCGCGCATTTCGGGAATAACATCCCCACACGCCGCGGTTTCCTCCTCTCCAACGATTAAATGTTCTGGAAACGTTCTCGTCAGGTACTCTTTGATCATCTTTTCGCACTTTTCATCCGTCAGAGTGACTAAATCCACGTCGTTTTTTTTACTGTTTTTCACTAAAGACGAGTCCGTCCCCCAGGCGTTTCGAATCTCCCTCCCGGCGATGAACGCGCAGTGTTTCGCCGCGCTCAGCGTCTCCTCCAGAAAAGAAGAAGATGGTTCTTCCATGGTAGTAGTTGTAGTAGTTGTTGTTGTAGAAGGAAAAGAAGAGTAAAAAGCACTAACTAGTTGTTGTTGTTGTTGTTGTTGTTGTTGTTCGTTAAAGAAGAAGAGAGAATGAGGAATTTTTTGGACACAAAAAAGAGAGAAATTTTTATAAAATCGTGTGAGAGTTTTTTCGACGCTTCGAGGAGACAAGAGAGAAGAGAGAGAGGATCGATCTTCTTCTTCTTCTTCTCTTTCTCTTCATTTTCTTGTTTCGCGTGGAAAAAAGGAGGAAAAAGGATGGAAGGAGAAAACGACTTTGAGGACGCGGTGGCGGTGCGTTACGTGACCGTGGAAATCAAAAGCGACGCGTTTGATTCTCGCGCGGTGGAAACGTCGACGACGACGAATGGAAACGCGAATAAAATCAGAATCGATTCGAAGAAAACGGTGAGAGACTTGAAAGTGACCGCGAGCAAACGCTTGATTGATAACAACAACAACAACAAAAGCAGTAAACCGACGAACCCGAAATACATCTGTTTCCTGTATCAAGGCAAAGTTTTAAGAGAAGACGAGGAGCAGTTAGAAAAAGCTCTCGGATTGGACCGAAAGAAACTGAGATATGCGAGCAGCGGCGAGGAAGATGAGGGAGACGAAGAAGGAAACGAGAACGACGAAGACGAGGTGAAGATTGTGCACATGATCGTGAGGAAATCAGAACGCGAATTGGAACGAGAACGAGAAGAGAGAGAGAAGAAAAGAGAGGAGGAGAGAAGGAGGAACAGTAGTAGTAATAATAACAGCAGCAGTAACGACGATAGCAGCGGCGGCGACGCAAACGGGAACGTTTTGGCGAGCGAGCAACCACCAAACGCAACTTCGACGCCACAACCTCAAGCGCACCAACAATCTCCACCACCAGGCGTGGTGATGGTATCACCGATGGTGATGAATGCGTATAATGCAGCGTATAACGCGGCGTTTAGAAGTTTGCGACCGAACGCGACAGTAGTACCCAGATCGCCCGGATTGGCGTACGTGCAAACAAACGAACAATCAACTTTTTTTCAACAGCAAGACAACGCGACGAGACAAATAGGAAGCAGTGCCGTGAGTAACGCGAACACCGCAGTGGCAACAGTAGACGCGACTCCAAATGCGCCGCAAGGAGCAGGAGGAACAGGAGCGCCGGTAGCAGCTGGGGCGAATGCTAACAACAACGACGATCCAAACGTCATCATCGATCCGAATCAACCTTATCAACGCATCGTCAGAAGAGGGGAGAATGGCGAAGAGATTGTCGAAGTTATTCGAGTTATACAGTTTCGAATCGATGTAAAACTCATGTTAAAGCTCATATTGATCACCGCATTTGCTTGCCAAGACGCGTCGAAGAAGAAAATGGCCATGTACATCACGGCGGCGATCATCGGATACCTCTACCAAACTGGTGTTTTAGAATCTATTTGGGACGCTTTGTTCGGCGCCTACTTACCTCCCGAGAACGAAATGCAGCAAGGTGGAGGAGCCAATGCAGGAGCTAATAATAATAATAATAATAATAATAACGCGAGAGACCAAGGAAATGATAACAGAAATAACATCAGAAACGGACGTCGTCAGCGGTACCGCAGACCGGCGAATGTCGCCGGATACACGGATACAATGCCGCAAAGCTGGTTAGGCGAGTTGAAGATATTCGCCTATTCCTTTGTGGCCTCCTTATTTCCCGCGTGGAGAGTTCCGAATTTGCGTCAAAACGAGGTGAACAACAACAACAACAATAACCCGCAGAGACATCTTCATCAAGATTAATATAGTCATAGAAAAGATTTGTATCATCATCATCATCATCATCATCATCATCATCATCATCATCATCAACATCAACAACAATAAAAAAATAACGAACTCTCTTCGCTTCTTCAGAAAACAAAAAGTATCTCCTCCTCCTCGTCGTCGTCTCGCGTAAATACTGAAAATGCTACTACTGCGACGGCAACAGACGGCGCGTCTCATCAGAGCGATGCTGAACGCACCATCGAGTGGTGTTGCTGCTTCTTTCGCTCCTCATTCGTCGTTTCCTTCGCATCTTCGGACGCATACTGCGAAGACCAACTCGACGACGACGACGACGACGACGACGACGAACACAAACAAAATCGAGTTTCCAATCGACGTCGGGAAAACCTTACGTGTGATGGATTTGAACGGAAAGAAAATAGTCGTTAGAAATTTAGACCCCGGAGACGAACGCGTGGAGATTTTTAGCAGCACTAGCTTCGCGTCGTCGTCGACCTCGTCGTTATCGTCTCAATTACGCGCGGAAAAACTAGATAACGGCGACGTGTACGTATTCACCGTTTCATCGGACGAAGACGAAATGAGAAAAAATGGAGACGCCGCCGATGACATCATCGAATGCAAAATACCACCTCGCTTTGTATCTTTAGACGTGTTGATGGGGAACGCGGGTTCGTTGACGGTCGATGCGAATGTCGCCGAGGCGAGCGTAGACGTGACGGTAGTGAATGAAGATGAAGATGAAACCGACGCGCGTGATAGAACGGAGGACGATGTGCCGTCGTCATTTTTGCCGCCGCCAGCGCACGTGCGATTCTTAAAGAGCGTCAAAGGCGCCTACGTGAACGTAGAAACGTTGAATGGAGATGTCTCGTGCGAAACGATTCAAGCGAACGCGTCGATTAAAACGAACGGAGGTAACGTGATTGCGAAAAGAGTGGTAGCGAACGATTTGCGAGTAGACGCCGGCGTCGGCGGTAACATTCTCATCGATTCCGTTTTCGTGCACGATTGCGAGCTATACACGACCAAAGGCGAAATTCGCGCGAAGAAGAACTTTCGAGCGAGTGGAACGACAAAATGCATCACGAACGGCGGTAACGTGTCGTTAGAAAACGTGGAATGCGGAGACGAAGACGCGGAAGTGACGATTGATGCGCGGAGCGGAGGAGGCAGCACCGACGGTGGCGATATATCCATACAGTTCGCCCCACGAGTGACAAACATCCACGTGTACACGAACAACACGGGTTCGATCGACGCGCGAGTCCCGAGTGGGTTTCCGGCACTCGTCGTTCGACGAGAAGAAAACCAACCGGACGAAATCATCGTTCCCGCAAAGACGAAAAAAGAAGACGGATCGTCCTTTGGCGAAACCAGCGGCGAAGGAGACGAAAAGAGTAAAGACGTCTCCACACTCGGTGCTCGAATAGTGCACGACGTCGACGACTCGCTCGCGCGCAAAATACGCGCCGAATACGAGTCAAAATCCAACGTCATCTTCTCGCTCGGCGGGATAAACAACAACGACGTCGTCGCGGATGCAGCTTCTTCGAAGAAGGAGGAGAAGAAAAAAAGCGGCTCGTTATCGCTCGTCGAAACGTCGTGGCTGGACGAAGTTTTCTTCAAGAATGCGAAGAAGAATAGCTACTAGAGGTCACGAGGAAGAGAAAATAGAGATAGAATATATATACGTAGAGAGAGAGAGAGAGAGAGAGAGAGAGAGAAAGAGTAGTTGAAATTTAGATTGGTTGATAGTGTAGCCGCCGCGCGAGAGAACGTCCCCTTCGAGTTGTATTTTATTATTTATTTTTTGTTTCGAAACATTTCTCTCTCGTTCGTTCTCTTCTTATCTGAAAATCGTCGTCAGAACAAAACCACCCATCCTCTCATCGAAGAATGGTTGCGCACTCCATCTTAAGAAGAGGCTCCCGAGCGGCGCTGAATTCAATCGCCCGACAGTATTCGTCCGTGCCGAACGTCATGGTGCGAAACGTTTTTCGCTCTTTCTTTTCCGTTCGAACGTCGTTCGCGAGTCTTCGTTACGCGTGAATGATAAAAAAAAGGATCTCTTCTCTCATCTTTTTTCCTTCGCCGCCGAGAGACCTCTTTTTTTTTGTTTTGCGCGCGCTCGCGGTTTCTTCTTCTTCTCGTTCTCTCTCTCTCTCTCGTTCTCGTTCTTTTCGCCGCTGTCGTTGTTCTTCGCCCTTATCTTCCTTCTTTCTTTCCCTCTTTCGTTCGTTCGTCCGGAAGGAAGAAAGGAGAGTAGAGGAGAACGGTGACTTTTCTCCCTCTCTCTCTCTCTCTCTTCGTTCGCGTGTGTCGTCACACCAAACAAACAAACGAACACACAAACGAACCGAAACTCACCAAAATTTTTCTTCCCTTTGAAAACAAACAAAACAACAAACAACGAAACAGACGGCGGCGGTGATTCGCGAAACTGGACCGTCCTCGGTGATGAAGATTGAAAAAGATTACCCGACGCCGAAACTCAATCCGGGGTCGGTGTTGATCAAGAACAAGTTTTCTGGGATCAACTTCATCGACACGTATCACCGCTCGGGTTTGTATAAGAGAGACTTACCTTTCATCGGTGGCCAAGAAGGGGGCGGTTTCGTCGCGGCGACGTCGCCGGAGGCGGAAGCGCAAGGCGTGAAAGTCGGCGACAGAGTGGCGTATTCTTCGGTGTTTCAAACGTACGCGGAGTACACCGCGGTTCCGGCGCACAAAGTCGTCACCGTTCCTGAAGAAATTCCGTTAGACGTGGCCGTTTCGTGCGGGGTTCAAGGTATGACGGCGCATTACTTGACCCACTCCGCGCACGCGCAGTTGGTCAAACCGGGCGAGTGGATGCTCATCCACGGCACCGGTTCTGGGACCTGCCAATGGGCCGCGCAAATGGCAAAGTTGAGAGGGTACAAAGTCATCGGCACGTGCTCCAAGTCTAAGGTGGATATTGCTAAAGGCACTGGCGTGGACGAGTTGATCGTTTACGACGAAGCGCCAGGGACGTCGTACGAAGACTACTCCTCGGTGGATTTAGTCCCAAAAATTATGGAAATCACAAACGGGCAAGGCGTAAAGTGCGTCATCGACGGGATCGGTTTAGCGACGTGGGAAACCTCCATCGAAGTGTTGGCCACCAAAGGCATCTTTGTCTCATTCGGTAACGCTTCTGGCGCCGTCCCGGCCTTCCCGCCGTTGAAATTAATCAACAAATCCGCGTTTTTAACGCGACCGAAATTGAACGACTACACGCAAACGAGAGAGGAGTTGATGTGGAGAGCGAACGATATTTTTGGTTGGATTAAATCTGGAGAGTTAAAGGTTGCCGTGGACAGATGCTTTCCGTTAGAGCAAGCGAAGGAAGGTCACGACTACTTGGAAGCCGGTAAGAGTCGAGGGAAGGTTTTGTATGAAATCAATTAATTAATCAAAAGAATACGTCTCATAAACAAACACAACACGTGCTGTTATTTTCGTTTTGCTTTTGCCCGCCGGGGATTTTTTTTCTGATGGTTGCACCTGTCACGAGTCATGCAAGGCCTGCGGTTACCTTGCATCGCCAACGGGCGAGTCGGACTGCTTGTCGTGCGCGAATTCTGCACACGTTCTCACGGTTGCGTACGCCGACGGGACCGGGTCGTGTGCCGCCGCCTCGGCCGCCGCCTCGGCCGCTGCCCCTGTTCGGTTCATCGGGCTATCCGTGGTGCTCGTGGCCATCGCTTCGTTGGTCGCCGTTTATTAAATATATCGTTTGTATATATATATTGATAATGTACATGTATTTTATGAGAACGATAGAAGTGAATCATGTGTATACGTTTAACGTGATGCATATAACAACATTCTTCTATACAAAATCTCTTGTTTCTTTTTTTTACTGCAACATCCGCCTATTGCCTACTAATCCTAGCTCTCGCACCTGTTCTAAGTCCGCCTCGAACTGTTTCTCCAACTTATCCTCCAACTCTAATCCGTCCAAACTTTTATCCAACTTTTCCTCTCGATCCCACGCGTCTTTTTTCGCCCGCAAAACGGTCTCCTTGTTTTTTATCCTCGTTTCCGTGAACGTCTTCAACCGATCGAGTTCGTCCATGAGTTTATCTTTGTCCTCGAACTCTTCGAAAGCCAGAGAAGAGGAAGGAAGGAAGGCGCAGGCGAGGAAGAGGACGAGAAAGACGGAGAGGAGTTTCGCTCTCGAACGAAGAATGCGCATCGAGTCGTGTGCGTGTGCGTGTGTGTGTGCGCGCGTATGTGTGCGTGTGAACGTATCGACGAGAAAGCGCGCGTTTTTGCGTTTGTTTTTAACGACGAATAGGAGTCACTCACCACCACTCGAAGTTGTTTTTTTGTGTTTTGGGCTTGGCGAGAGAAATAATAACGCGCGTGTGTGCAAAACTTGTTCGTAATATTAATATATAGCCATTAAAACACACGGGTCATTCACATAGTATATATATAGTAGCAGTAAAAGCAACAGCGCGGTGCGACAATGTTGTGATAACATCTCTTTTTCTTTCTCTTCTTAATTCATTCATTGATTCCTTTTTTTTCTTTTATTATTTATTCATACACATTTTATACGCGCGCTCGCCGCCGCCGCCGCGCCTTTAGTTCGTGTCGCCCCATCTAACGTTCCAACGGCTCGCTAGGTAATGCGCGCCGATGGGACCTCTGGAACCGTACGGGTACAACTCTGGCGGTATGTTTTCAGATTCGATGGTTTCCAGAAGTGGCGTGAATAGCTTCCACGCGGCTTCCAACTCGTCGTTACGGATGAACAACCTCTTGTCGCCGTGGATGACATCCAAGATGAGACGTTCGTAAGCGTCCGGTAATTCACCGACGGAGTATTTCGATTTATACGTCAAATCTAAAATCGATCGGTCCATCTTGTGCCCCAAGCCTGGAACTTTGTTGTTAATTTTCAAGTAAATCGCCTCATCCGGTTGAATGCGAATGACTAACTCGTTGCACTGCGCGTTGGAAGAGTCTCCGACGGTACCCCCACCGCCTCTCGCGATTGGTTTCGCTTTCTTATCGGCGTAGATGTTCCCCGGCGCGTGTCGAAATTGGATTCGAATTTCACATCCTCTCTTGTGTAAAGCTTTCCCCGCTTTCATCAAAAACGGGACGCCGTCCCATCTGGCGTTATCGATGAACAGCGCAATCGCCGCAAACGTGGCGCAGTTCGAGCCTTTCGGTACGGTTTCGTCATCCAAGTACCCCGGGAGTACGGTCGAGCCGCTCGTTTTACCTTTGTATTGTCCCAGAACGACGTTGTCGATATCAATCTCTCGAATGGATCGAATCACTTTCACTTTCTCATCGCGAATATCTTCCGCGTCCAACGACGCCGGTTCCTCCATCGCGAACAACGCCATGATCTGTAACAAGTGGTTTTGCATGATATCGCGGATGATGCCGTAGTTGTCGAAATAGCCTCCTCTCCCTTCGGTACCGAAATTCTCCGAAAAGTTAATCTGCACGTTTCGAATGTAATTCCTATTCCACAGCGGTTGAAACATAATGTTTGAAAACCTCAGAACGGTCAAGTTTTCAATCAACTCCTTCCCTAAGTAGTGATCGATTCTGTACGTTTGCTTTTCGCTCAACTCGGCGGCTAACGCCTTGGTCAACTCTCTCGAACTTTCCAAATCTCTCCCGAACGGCTTTTCCACGATCACTCTCGTCTCTCCAGTTTTCGATTGCACGTGCCTGGAACTCATTTGTGCCACCGGTACGAAAATCGACGGCGGAATGGACAAATAAAACACTCTCATCGCTCTCTTCTCTCCTTCCGTCTTCAACATCTCCTCGTCCAACTTTTCGAAATCAGCGCCTTCGTCGTAGTTCCCGTGCACGTACTCGCATCGACTCAAAAACTCCTCCATGAATTCATCGCAGTTCTCTTTCGCGTCTATTCTGCATCCTAAGCTCATTCGTATTCTCTCGCGAAACTCCTCCGAGGTCATCTTCGATCGCGCGTACCCGAACACCGAAAACGACTTCGGTAATCTCCCTTCGTAAAACAACGCGAGTAACGAGGGGTAAATTTTCTTCTTGGCGAGATCCCCGGAGGCGCCAAAGACGCAAAACGTCATGTGATCGTGATCTTCCCCGGACGGCCAAACGTCCACGCCGGCATCTTTTGCAGAAGAGGGAGACGTCTTCTCGTTTGTCGATCCTGCTTTTGCCGCGGCGATGATACTCGCCGCTCCTCTTTTTTGAGAAGGTCGAACGGTGGTCGCCGACGATTTCAACACAAATCCCGCCGTCGTTTTCGTTGAAAAAAGCGCTCTCGAAGACGACAAAGACGATTCGTGATTCTTTTTCGTCGTCGAAAAAGACGACGAGGGCGATCTGTATCTTCTCGTCGCAGATGATCTGGTGGGTTTGATTCGTCCGTTGTTCGACGATGATGTCATCGCTGACGATGTCATCGTTGACATCGTCGTCGTCGTCATCGCGTTTCTTTCGTTCTCAACAACGACGTTTGATGATTATTGATTTTGATTTGTGATTGCACGCACAAACGAACGAATGCGCTTTGATGATTTTTATGAAGAAGGAGAGAGTTTTTTTTTCCCTCTTTTTTTTTTTACTTTTTTTTGGTGTGTCACCCCCCAGTTTTTGTCTTGACGTAAATAGAAGAAAACGCTTCTTCGAAACGCTTCTTTTTCGCGCTCCTCTCGTTTTTTGTGCTTTGTGCGAGATC
>Ga0181599_1001366_pt1 | contig 23704 bp, 11 predicted proteins | sample 041ome_3_FD_148658 | JGI IMG/M metagenome (GOLD analysis project Ga0181599, IMG submission 148658) | Coastal salt marsh microbial communities from the Groves Creek Marsh, Skidaway Island, Georgia - 041405US metaG (spades assembly) | ecosystem: Environmental > Aquatic > Marine > Intertidal zone >...
AGAAGAATACTTCTTACGCTTCTTCTTCTTCTTCTTCTTCTTCTTCTTCTTCTGGAGCAGCGACGAGAGGAAGACGAAAGAGTCGATTTCGAGTGACGACGACGGCGGTGACCAATACTAATAACAATAATAACAACGACAGAGAAGAAGGAGAAGAAGAAGAAGAAGAAGAAGGAGAAGAAGCAACGACAATAACAAAAACAACGACGACGACGACACCTTCACCTTTTATTATTAAAAAAATCGAACGGAAGCAAAGAGGCGCGTGTTACGGGTGCGGCGTGAAAATCCAAACGGTTTCACCGTCCGCCGTCGGTTTCGTCTCCGAACTCGACTACGAGACGAAGAAGAAAAATAAGCAGTTGGATTTACTTCTGTGCCTGAGATGCTCGAATTTATCGAACGGGCAAATGATTAACGCAGTCGTTGGCCAAGGTGGACAGAAAATCGAGACCGGGTTAATCACTCCGGAAGAGTTGAGAGAGACTTTGAAAGATATTCGCGGGAAGAAGGCGCTGGTGGTGAAGATTGTCGATTTGACTGATTTTCACGGGTCGTTTCTCCCGAAGATACGAGATTTAGTCGGGAGTAATCCGATTTTGTTAGTCGTGACGAAGTGCGACGTTATTGGGAAAGGGTTCGCAATGGAAAACAACGAGAGTTTAATCGAGTACGTGATCGAAGAATGCGCGAAGAAAAAGTTGACTCTGGCGGGAGATCCGATTTTCGTCGCCGCGAGGAAGCCGGGATCCTCGAGAAGTAATAGCAGTGTTGGTAACGATACTACTGCACCGGGAACGAGAGGAATACGGGGAGAGGATTTGAACGGGATGAGAGCGGCCGTGTTGACGACTATTCGCGAACGACGAGGGAGAGACGTGTACGTGGTTGGATCCGCGAATGTGGGAAAATCGACGTTCGTGAGAGAATTCACGAAGGTGTTGAGGACGGAAATGGGAAATTATTTCGCGCCGTCGAAGAGGTTACCGACGGCGAGTTCTATGCCGGGAACAACTTTAGGTGTTATTCCAATCAAAGCGTTTGAAGATAAGAAGAGTTTATACGACACGCCGGGTGTGTTTTTACACCACAGAGTGAATTCGTTATTAAACGGGGAGCAAATGAAGTCGCTGAAATTAGGCGGCGATTTGAAAGTGTATCGAGCGCCGGTGTCGCAACAAGACGGCAGCAGCAGTACTAGCAACGTTAATAGCAGCAACAACAATAGTGAAAAGTTGAAGAATGTTTCGTTTGATTGGAACGGGTTGGTTCGATTAGATATCCTCGACGCTCCGGAAACGGACGATTTGAACACGGTGAACGTTTCGTTTTACGGACCGAAGAAGATGCGCATATTTAAGTCTACGATTGACGACATGCAAAAACACGCCGATGGTGGAGAAAAAACGTGCTTATTTGATGAAAGTGCGCCCACTCGAGAGTTTTACCAATCGCTTCCAAGCTTGCGCGTTTCCAGAGAGGTGGAGATTAGTCTAGATGATTACAAAGGAAAAGATCTTTCGATTTCTGGTTTGGGCGGATGGATCCGCGTCGTTCGCGAAAGAAATCACACCAAATATACAAACTCGCCCGGTGCAAAAGGAAGCATCACCGTGCGTGTTTGGTCGTTACCTGGTGTGGAGGTGTTTGTTCGAGACGTCATGCCGATTTGATTAAAGCGAACTTTTTTATTCGCATACAAAGTTTGATGCTCCGATGCAGTATGAATTGACAGCGACTTGAGGAGGAGTTTTCTCGAAAAAATAATTAAAAAAAGCGTCAGTTACAACTACTAGTACAGACATGGAATCAACTCCAGTCGTCGACGACGACGACGACTACAACGAAGGCGAAGACGTGAAGCTCACGGCGAAAGAGTATCTCGACCTCATCAAGTTCCACAACGATCCCAAAGGTCCTCTCAAATATACGTTCGTCGATGAAGATCCCTTAACGGGCGAAGACGTAATTTCCGAAGGAGAAACTGAAAACTTAGACGTAAAAAAGTGTACGAATGGAAGTTTAGACTTTGACGACGTCCCCGAAGCCACTCCAGAACAGAAGAAGAATAACGGTTGGACGAAGAACTGGCCAACCGTGTGGCGTTCGCACGAGGAAGATCTAAAGAATTTCAAACCTGAAGAGAGAGAGCAATGGAGGATGAAAGAGATGGAAGGCGAAAACGACCGCGTGCAGTGGTTCGATCTCACCGGCGGAAAGCGAGTGATGGAGGCGAAACAGAGAGCGAGGATCGAGAGTTGCCGTCACGACACGAAGAATTTGAAGATTTGGAGAAAAGAGGCGCGAGAGGAGATTGCTCTCATGCAACGTCTTCGCAAAGAGCACGGGCTCGTCGATGACGACGGAGAAGAAGGGAACATGGGCCCGAGAGAAACGGTGGCGCCGGCGGCGGCGCCGACTGCATTTCTTCGATACGATATCGACGAAGAGAAGATCAACATTCCTTTACTAGGCTTGGGTACTTGGAAATCGAATCCTGGTGAAGTGCGTAAAGCCGTCGAAGTCGCTTTGAAGTGCGGTTATCGACACATCGATTGCGCTTCCATATACAAAAACGAGGATGAAGTCGGCGACGCGCTCGAACACGTTTTCAAGACAACAACGTTGGTCCGCGAAGACGTTTTCATTACCTCCAAAGTCTGGAACGACATGCATAAATACGAGCAAGTGTTACCAGCGGTTCAACAAACGCTTCGCGAGTTGAAATCTGATTATCTCGATCTCTATTTGATTCACTGGCCGGTTACCGATTCGAACACGCGATATATCGATCCTCCGATTGAAGTCACGTGGCGCGCGATGGAACGACTCGTGGATATCGGCGCAGTCCGTGCAATCGGTGTTTCAAACTTTTCCGTCAAGAAGTTGAAGCACATTTTGAGCTTTTGCAAGATCAAACCGGCAGTGTGTCAGGTAGAGATTCACCCGTATTGGCGCCAAGCGGAAATTATTGAGTTTTGCGAACAGAACAAAATTCACGTCACGGCGTATTCGCCGTTGGGGAGTCCGGACTCCGCATCGGTTTTGGGGAGAAGTGGACCAAACTTGATGGACGACGCGGCGGTGAAAGAAGTCGCATCGTCGGACGAGGCGAACAAAAATATCGGGCAAGTTCTCGTTCGTTGGGCGTTACAAACTCGACCGAAAAGCTCAGTATTGGTGAAATCAATCAATCCGGAGAGAATCAAGTCGAATTTAGACGTGTTCGATTGGCAGCTCTCAAATGAGTCCATCGCGACGCTTTCGAGTTTACCGACGCAGAAACGAATGGTGGACGGTTCTTTTTTCAAATTAGAATACGATTTGTGGGACGAAAGAGTCGACGAGAAATCGTCCTACGGCGGTGCCATGCCTTCGGAAACATTCGTCACGGCGGAAACGTTCGACAGAGACGGGAGTAAAAGCAGTAAGTTACACCCAGGATTCGTCAAAAGCGCAGCAGTAGCTGGGAGAAGGAAGTCTGCGGGGGTGCCGTCTACGATCAAAGAAAATTTGAACAACGATTCCTCTTCCTCCGACGACGATATCGAAGATCCACGAAAGGCTTTACGTCAATTGAAAAATCTCTCGACGCGAGGCCAAGCTGCGTTGCGCTAACTCTTCTTCTTCTAAAATACTACACTACTACTTTTACACTAACACTAACGCTATGTTCATATCTTCTTTCGCATCAGCAAATCTCGTCGCAAAAAGTTTGAACTGCGTTCCTCGTACCCTATATTTTCGTATAATCGAATGACGCCAACTTTTCTGGTCGATACGTGTAAGTAAACTTCTTCGCGACCCATCTCTTTACACAAACTCTCTCCGCATAACATCAACTTTTCGCCCAATCCTCTTCCTCTCCATCTCGTGTCGATGACTAAATCTGATATGTACCCGCCGTCGTCGGTGAATTGCAACGCTCTGTCAAAGTCGTCTCTTCTGGTTTCTGGCGTGTTGGAGACGCCCACCACTCCGACACATTTTTTACTCTTTTCTTCTTCTTCTTCGTCGTCTTTTACCAAGACGATGTACGCTCCTCGTGGGAACGCGTTTATGCTTTTCTCTATGTATTTCTTCAGCTTGCTTTCTTCCGTGGGAAACCCCGCTAATTTACTTCGCATCAATAAAGATGCGACTGCGGGGATGTCGTCCACGTCACACGCCCGACACGTGTACTTGACCCCGTCGTTCGTCGTGAACGTTTTCTTCCACTCTTTTCGAGAAGGTTCTATCGTCGGGTAGGGGAGTGCGTCTGCGAATGGATTTGATGATTGTGGTGAAGCCCTTGCGCGTGCTTCTGCTTTTGTTGTTCTTCTTCTGTTACATTTTTGGCGATAGTAATGAACACGTGATTTCGCTCCTTCGAAATGAGCCGTCTGCCTATCTCTGTGGTGGCACACCACCAACAGTCGTCGCGTTGGTAAAGTTTTTGCATTCATTTAGTATCTCAGAGAGTTTTTGAGGTTCTTTTGTTGAAGTTCTTTTGTTAAATTGAAATTGACAAAAATCACCTAATCGAGCCTCCTTCTCTGATGGACTCTACCGAACACGGACCAGCGGTCGTTTGGAACGGAACGTTTTTATACGTGGCAATTCCATCTTTATTCACCAGAAAATCCGGTTGCACAGCTTCGAACACCTTCTTCTTCGGGTTTAACTTCTCGTCTGGGTCGTTTTCGTAGCCGGCGAAAGTAACGCGTTCACCGATGGCAGCGCCTTTCGGCGGGGTGACAATTTCAACTTTGTTGCTATCGTTCGGATCGGTGGCGCATAAAACCATGGCTTCCGACTCTACACCGCGCATTTTCGTTGGTTTCATGTTCGCGACGAGAACGACACGCGCGTTGAGCATTTTATCAATCGGAATGTGTTTTACCAATCCCGAACAGACTTGCAAGGGTTTGTCGCCGTTGATGTTGATGTTTTCCACGTAAAGCGTATCCGCGTCAGGGTGATTCCAAACTTTCGTGATTTCACCAACGACTAAATCTAATCGCGTGACGTCAATTTTCGTATTCTCCTCGCCTTTCTTCTTCTTCGCCAATTTGGCGGCTTTTTCTTCCTTGCTCGATTGTGCCTTCTTGAAGAGTTCTGCGGTGTCAATCTCGTGTTTTTGAAAGAGCACTTCGCCGACGGCGACTTGGGTCCCAGGTTTCACATTCTCGCCGAATGGTTTGAGCTCCCAGAGTTTGTGGACCTTCGAGGCGTCCATCCCGAGTTTCTTAAATATGTCTTCACACGCGGTCGGTATGTACGGTTGTAAAAACAACGCTGTGATGTACACAGCCTCTAAAGTCGTGCGAATGATCACGTCTCTGCGATGTTTCGTTTCCTCGCCTTTTAATTTCCACGGTTCTGCATCGGTGATGTATTTATTTGCAGCTTTCGCCGAGTTGATGGCTAATTCGCAGGCTTGTTGTAACTGGAACGATTCCATCGCGCGTTCCGTTTTCAATCTCAACAGGCCGACGTCGATTACTTTTTCAAAGATTGGAACATCTGGGACACGACCTTCGCAATTCTTCGAGCACAAATGCGTCGCTCTGTGAACTAAATTTCCGAGCGTATCCGCTAAATCCGCGTTGTGAATCAAGGTCATAGATTCTTCGCTAAATGGAATATCGGACCCGTAAATGCCGTTTCGCATGAGTGCGTATCGAAACGTATCCGGAGAACACCTTTTCAAAACATCCAACGGATCAACGACGTTCCCGATAGATTTGGACATTTTCTGTCCATCCGCTGCGGTGACAAAGCCGTGCGCGAACACAGCTTTCGGCAAGGCGATGTTGCAACTCATCAACATGCACGGCCAAATGACGCAGTGGAACCAGATGATATCTTTCCCGATGATGTGTACATTCGCCGGCCAAAACTTCGAGTAGTTTTCTCCGTTCGGAAAATCACAACCGGTCAAATAGTTTGTCAAAGCATCGAACCAAACGTACAAGACGTGTTTGCTATTTCCAGGCACGGGAATCCCCCAATCGAACGTCGTTCGCGAGACGCTCAGATCTCTCAACTCGTCGTTTTTCAATCGGTATAAAATTTCTCCTTTGCGTCCTTCAGGCTGAATAAACTCTGGGTGGTTTTCAATGTGTTCAATCAATCGCGCTTGATATTTCGATTGGCGAAAAAAGAACGACTCCTCTTCCATTTGCTTCAAAGGTTTGCCCGAAACTGGGTCTTTGTAATCCATTTCTTTCGCTTCGGTTTCAGTCACGAACGTTTCTTCGCGAACGTTGTACCACCCCGAGTACGTGTCTAAATAAATATCGCCATTCTTTTCGCTTCTCTCAAAGAGTTCTCGACAGCACTGTTTGTGCTTCTCTGAGGTTGTTCTGTTGTAGACATCGTTTTCAATTCGTAACGTTTTGTTTAAATCTTGAAACATTTTCACGTGTTTATCGCACAATTCAATCGGTTTGCACTCAACGGCAGCCGCGGCGTCGGAAATCTTTTGCCCGTGCTCATCCGCACCAGTTTGGAACAACGTCGGTCGACCGTACGCGCGGTGGTATCTCGCGATGACATCCGCACTTAAACCTTCATATGCGTGTCCCATGTGCGGGGCGCCATTCGCGTAATTGATTGCCGTCGTGAGCGAAAACGCATCTTTTGATGGATCCGCGCGAGGATTATACGCGTTTTTCAAATCTGAGACGTTTTGCGCCTCTTGCGCGGCGAACAGAAACGCGGACGATGGAGTCGTCTTCGCTTTTTCCATCGCGTTTTGCACAGAAGAGCTTTTCAAAAAGGCGTTGAACCAAGTCTCGATGCTTTTAAACTGTTTCGTTAAGGACGCGTCCGAAGAAGTCTTTCCAAACATCTCCGCGCCGTTTGCGAAGACTGGATAAACGCTCGAGAAGAACGCTATTTCACTATTGGTCGGTTGAGTCGACGCGGACGAAGAGAAAATACCCGGGACGGTATCTTTCAATTTTTTCTCGTTCTTTGATATGTACTGCATCAGTGTATCTAAACTCTTTTCCGCGCAGCACGTACCCACAGTCAAACCGAGCTCGCGTTCGTCCAAGTCTCTAAAGTTGATGAAAGAAGCATCATCACCGTCTCGAACACACAGCAACGCGCTGTTCATGGACGTGCCTTTTACAACCTCTCCGGATGAAGAACAGAGAGCGATAAATAACGTCGCGGATGCGCTGGTGGTCTTTTGCAACACCGCTCCCGTATTCTTGTTCTTGTTGTTCTTATTCGAAGAAGAAGAGGAAGAGTGGTCCGAACAACTGGCGGCTTTCCACGGGTCGAACTCGATTGCTGTTTTGTTTCCATTGACTTCCGCGGCGATGTACACGCGCAGAGGTTTCGAGTCCCCGGCTCGGTAGATTAACTTTAACGAAGTGCTGTTGTTATTGTTGTTGCTCATTAAATATTTGTACGCACGCGTTTAAAGGTGTGTGATTAAGTATACGCTGTGAGGGTGAACGTCTGAACTTTTAACGCGTGTGTTGAGGTTTTTCTCGTACGAGTGATACGAAAATGTGAAAAAATTCTATTCTTTTTCTATTTCAATATCATCATCAACATCATCATCATCATCATCATCATCATCATCATCGATTGCCGGCGAGGCGGAGGAGGACGACTTCATGCTCTCGCAAAAGCTGAAACGAGATTTCACGTCTTCCTCACTCATGACACCAAAGTACTCGATAACTGTGTTGTTGTTGTTGTTGTTGTTGTTGTTGTTGTTATCGTCGAAACGCTTCTTCGCTCGTCGCGCTTTGGGTTTCGTCCCGTCTTTAACATTGATCTCCGGTTTGCCGTAATAATTGAACACGTCTTGCATTTTTCTTTTTAACGCGCCTTTCATGTGAAAGACGCTCGTCTTCGTCGTCGCTGGACATCCAACGTTTTTGCGGCCACTGTTCAATCGTTTGACCGGGAATGTTTGCGGCGGATTTGCATTGAATAAAAAGCAAGGGTAGAAACGCGCGGACACGTGCCGACAGCGGAATCCTTTCTCTTCTTCGTTTATACTGTCAACGACGTATCGAATAGGGGCAGACGCATCCACGAATTTACCTCTGTCGCCGGCTTTGCGGTTTTTGAAGCGTTTAAACCGTCGGGCGAGCCAGTTGGCCACGTCTTGTTCCCAGAAAAACTGAGTTGAGTCGGCCCGCATGTTTGGTCTTTCCGTGTAAAAAAACCACTCGTACGCGTGGACGAAATAGGCGGAGAGTAAAGCAGCTTCCGCGATGCGCTCGGCGTTGACAAAACGCACGCCAAAATTGATCGGCCATTTCTTATTCGCGCCAGACGACCCATCTCTATACGTCCACGCCGCGCCGAACGTGTGCGGCACTTTCGTCTCTTCGTCCCGAAAGACGTTTTTTATCGATTTTGCGAAAATTACATCGGTCGAGTCCATGAAGACGATGTTGTCGCGCAAATGCTGCGGTTTTTGTTCAATTTCGTCAAATATGAACTGCTTCTCTGCCGTGGCCCTCAAATACGTCGTCCACCCTTTCGTTATTTGAGCAAACTCGTGTCTTCGCACCTCTAAAACTTCCGGGAAATTGTTCGTTAAGGGCGTAAAATCTGTCATCGTGTCCGTCAAAACAACTAATCGACACCTGTCGTGTTTATTAATGGCGCTCGTCAAAACCATCGTTATCCCATCTACTTGCGCCTGCGACAGTTCGTGTTCTTCGTTATTGGCAACGTGAAAGATCACAAACGTTATCTTGGCGTTTTTCATTTTCGTTTTCGACGGTTGTGCTTGCTGCGTTTTTGGCATTTCCTCCGCATCATCGTTGTCGTTGCTATCGCTATCACCCTCTCCTTCTTCTATTTCCTCAATAGTATTACTAAGATCATTGCTATCATCGTCATCAACACCAACGCTACCACCCCCACTGCTATTACTCCCTAAATAATAATACATCGCTTCCTTCTTGCTGTGCACGCACTTACATGGTCGCGTAGGTCCACTCCCCGTTTCCTCTAAAGCCTCTGCGATACTTCTCGGTATGTACACCGGAGGTACTTTAAACGGCGGCTTTGGCGCCGTCTCCGCGTCGTACTTTCCCGGAACGTTTTCCCGCTCGTCTGGTCGTTTTCTATTTCTTTTTGGTGTCGTTTTTGTTATCATTGTTGTTGTTATCACAGGAGGAGACGACCGTTCATCTTCGTCGTTCTCTTCTTCGTCTTCTGTTCTCGTCGCTCCTCTTTTGCTGTCCTCTGTTTTCTCTTCTAGTTCTTTTTCTTCTTCTCGAAAGCTTTCCTCCGCCGATGGAGTCGCGGTCGCCTCAACATTCTCCTCTTTCGCCCCGATACGCATCGCATCATCTGCATTCTCGTAAGTGTTCTTCGTGACATCATCATCACCATCGTCCCTTCCTCCAACACCTACCACTCGTCCTCCCACGTCGTCGTCCTGGGAAGGTGAGAACGTGCTCGCGCGATGATACGTGAACACCACACATAAGAAAAGAATGCACAGAAGACAGATGAAGATGGAAACTTTCCTTCGTCTTCCTCCTCCTCTTTCTCCTCCTCTTTCTCCTCCCGTTATTCCTGGTATCGTCGTTGACGATGATGATGTCTTCATCGCGACATTATTGGATTCACATGTAGTCTCTCTCTTTGCACATTTTTTTTGAGAAAGGGTGTTTGTTTGTTTTTTGTTTGTGAGAAAAAGAACCAAAAAACCAAAAAACACACAAAACTGCAAAAAAAGTGTGACTCTTATATGCACAAACGATGATGATGATGATGATGATGTTTTACCGTCGCCAACCCAGCCGCCGCGCGTTCGTGGAGTCTATCATCGCTACTACTACTATTACTACTTCTATAACTACCAGAGCGAGAGATGGTGTTGCGGGATTAGTATTGAACAACAACAACAACTACAACGACAACACGAAAAGCAGCATTTTGAGCGGTATACTCCTCATCAACAGACGAGGCATAGCTGGACACAGCAACAACAACCGACAACAACAACAACAACAAAATCAACAACAAAATAATTCTCAGAATCAGATGGAAACGTACGTCGGAGGGAACCGAGCGAGAGTGATTCCATCGCACCAACTGACTTTGGCGCAAACCACGAACCCTCTGTTATACCGAAAGCTCATTCGAAAGCTCATGCCGGGGGTGCCGTTATCGAAACCAGGTGAAAGACAAACGGTGGCTTTGGAGGATTTCATGAAAGAGTTTCAAGTGTTGCACGTGAATAGAGGCGCGGCGGGAGGGATGTCTTCATCGTCGCCATCTTCCTCCGCGACGGCGAGAGGTGGAAGAGGAGGAGACGAACGAGATTTATTGGTGATGAGTAAAGGCGCGAAATTGGTAGGTGCGAGGAAAAGAACGGCGAGGTTTTTTTCACCAACGTTTGATGGTTCGTCGAATAGTACGAGCGTAGAAGGAGGTAATAGCGATGGTCGAGGAGGAGGAGGCGGTGGTGGTGGAGGAGGAGAAGGAGGCGATCGGCAGCATCATAGCAAATCTATGTGGCAAAAATACCGCTTCTACGCCTTTATGCTCGGGTGCGCGTTGAGCTTTTATGCCTACCGAGAGAGCGTCAAAGAGACAGAAAATCTAGAGAAGCAAAACTACACGACGGAAAAAGAGTACGAGATTGAAAATTGGTCCGGGACCAAAAAAGTAGTCGTAGACACGTTCACGCAACCGGAAACGACGGAAGCGTTAGAGGCGATTGTACGACATGCAAGTTTACGAGGGAAGAAAATACGACCGGTTGGCGCGGCGTTATCGCCAAACGGAGTGGCGTTTGAAAAAGAAGGCATGGTATCTTTAGCGTTGTTAGATAAGGTATTACACGTGGACGAAGAGAAGAAGCAAGTGACGGTACAACCCGGAGCGAGAGTATCTGATGTCACTGAAGCTTTGCGAAAATACAATTTGACGTTGCAAAACTACGCGAGCATTCGCGAACAGCAAATTGGCGGGTTCACGCAAGTCGGTGCGCACGGCACAGGGGCGAAAATTCCTCCCGTAGATGCAACCGTAGTTCGAATGAAATTGATAACACCGTCGAGAGGAGTGATCGAGCTTGGTGTGAAGGAAGGCGAAGAGGACAAAAAAGTCATCGATCCAACGTTTGAAGCCGCGAAAGTAGGTTTAGGTTCCTTAGGGGTCGCCTCGGAGATCACGTTACAGTGCGTCGACGCGTACCAATTAAAGGAAGATACGTTTACGACCACGCCCGAGCGAATAGAAAAGAATCACGAGACGTGGATACGATCGTATAAACACGTGCGGTACATGTGGATTCCGCATACAGATTGTGTTGTGGTGGTCGGATCGAATCCGATTGACTCGAAGAAAAAGAAAAGTTTGCCAGGCTTTGGCACAGTACTTTCCTATTTGACGACGCCAAACGAACGCAAACAGAACAAATATCGCACCAAACCAATGATTGATTTGTTGAAAAAGTTAGACAAGGAGTCCGCGAAGAAAGCCGAACGAGAGAACGTCGGGTTCGGCGAACTTCGAGATTTGCTTTTGCGCATCGATCCGCTCAACGTGGACCACGTTAAAAAAGTAAATGCGGCAGAAGCGGAATTCTGGAAGCGTTCCCACGGCACTCGCGTGGATTGGAGCGATCAGATTCTCGGATTTGATTGTGGAGGACAGCAACACGTGTTAGAGGTTGCGTTTCCGTGTGGCACTTTAGAGGAAAAAGGTGAAAATTTGGTGTCGTCCGCGAACGCTGGTGTTTCTCATCCTTCTTCACTTCGAAAAGATTTACTTTTCATGCGCGATTTACGCAAAATGATCGCGGAGAACAACATTCCGGCGCACGCGCCGATCGAGCAACGTTGGACGAGTGGTAGTTCGAGTATAATGTCACCTTCCCACGGCGAAAAGGACTCTTTACACTCCTGGGTTGGGATTATCATGTACCTTCCGACGCAAGTCGAAGCCGAACGAGAGGAAATAACCGCGCGGTTCACTGAATACGGCGAACAAATGCGCGACGCTCTTGGCGACGAGTACTTACTCAAAACGCACTGGGCGAAAATTGAGCTGGAGAAGAATATGGTGCGTAGAAGTAAACAGGTCGAGCGCTTGAAAACCGCGTACGGTAAAGAAAACTTTCGAGCGTTTAGAGACCTTCGCAGAAAATTCGATCCGAAAGGCGTGTTAATGAACGAGCTCATAGAAGGGTTGTTTGAATCCAAATGATGATACGCGTTTGAGTAGTTTTAGCAGAGAATATATCATAGTATTAAGTTTGAATTAGATTGATGTAAATATTGTAAGGCAGCGTTGTCTAACTCCTTTATTTTGGATGTTTTTTTCGTGTTTTGCCTCATTTTTAACCTCCCCAATTGGTTTACAACAACAACTTCATTTGTGTAGCTACGAAAGAAGAAGAAGAAGACAAAGAAGAGGAGCAACGCGATGGACGAAGAGGAGGACACGACAAACAAGATGCCGTCTCAAGATCTAGATTTATTCTTAAATGAGTACGTGGAACAATTATTCAGTCAAGAGCTCGACGTAAACGCGATCGGGTTACGAACCGAAGTGGAAGATGACGCTGCCGGCTCGTTCTTACGCGGTGGTGGTGGTGGTGGTGATGGTACGAATGTTACTAATACTACTAATACTACGAATGCGACGACCGCCACCACCACTGATGGAAGGAAACGAGAACGGAGTAACAACTCGACGAATGAAGACGAAAATAATAACGAAGAAGTGCAAAATGCAACAAAAAAGAAAGAAACGACGGTGTTGAAACAAAACGCGCACGCTCAACGACGATACCGAGAACGAATAAAACAGAAATCAGAAGAGATGGAAAATCAAGTGAAGGCTTTACAGGAGAAAGTACGAATGTTGGAAGCGGAGAAGGCGACGCAAGTGCCAATCAACCAACAGTTGTTGGAGCATAAAAACAACCTGTACGAGTCACAGTTGATGATGTTTAAAAGAGCTAGGAGAGCGGACATTGAAAGTTCGACGATGTCATCTGCAATGACGATGAACACGGCGCTGAATGGGGCGATGTCAAGTAAAAATAATCGCTATGAAGCTACAATGGGAGAGATGGTGATGTTGAACGGTATGCCGGAAGTTCCAAAACAGTTTACGCTTCCAGAAGGCATCGATTCTTTGGAAGAGTTCAAGAAACAATTTCCTGAGTTGAAGCATTCTATCAATGGCGTCGGCGATGTCACTGCGAAAACTGAAGACGGGGGATTAGAAGAAGAAGAAGTGATTGTTGATAACACTTTGGAAAGCTTGCATTACAAGTGGATGAACCAAATTTCCGTTTTGTCGCTCACGAATATTGAAGAGAAAACAAATAAGAAAGGCGGCAACGCTGACGATACCGCCGCTAAAAGTGAGGGAAATGATGAAGAACGCCCCCTCTCCGTGAAAGAAGCGAGCGTGGATTTGATTAATAAAATGGTCGATGAAACGTGCACTCTGTGCATGCACATTGGGAACGCTATCGGTAGAGATAACGCCAAAATAAGCTTCGATTATTACGATAACATGGGTTTTAGAAAAGATTTTGACGTGCTTGGAAAGGATGAAGATTCAAAAATGAAGTTTTATTCGAACGTTGTCGCAAATTTAGGTTTGAGCGAGCAACAGAAGCAGGCGCTGATCGCCGTGCACGATATCTCGAAGGCACAGTTCAGAAGACTGTTCGAAGCGAGGGCTCGAATCAACGATGGAATGAAGGAATTGTGCGCCAAAGGTAAGGAAAATACGAAGGACGGAGCTAAAGGGTTGATTCGTTGGCTCACTGGAAGTTCAGAATCTTCTCGAGTCTTGATTTTAGAGTTACGATCGAACTTAGTCGACGAGAGAGCACTAGCGATGGACATTTCTATGGACGTTGTGCATAAAATTCTCGAGCCGAAGCAAGCTGCGAGATACTTGACAGAAATGTACCCAATGCACCACCATTCGGGTTTGGTTTTATGTAACGCTATATATAGACTGTGTAAATGATAAGAAGGCGAGTAAATTTTACGTTCATTTTACAATTATTGTACTACCAAGCCAAGTGCCCGCGCGACGTCTTTCTTCGACCGATATGACGAGCCGTCAGAACGATGATACGTCTTGTAAGGTGTCGCACTTTTTTTTTTGCATATCCTTGTCCATTTCTTTATCACCCAATCTTTTGCTTGTATCAAGTTGCCGCTTCCACCAAGTTCTTTGATGTACTCTCTCAGCGCTTGAACTCCATCGGCCACTTCTTCCGACTCCCACGCAATAGTGTCCTGTTCCTCCGCATCTTTTGCCTTCGTCGCATTTGCGGCCTTCTGTTTTTGTTTATTTGCCACCGCTTTCGGGCGCTGTTGATTGTTTTTGTCTTCTTCTTTCGTTTTCACCTTCCAAAACGAGTCATCGATTCTTCCTATTCTTGCTGCTTCTAATCTACTCGCGTACGTCACGTTGTTCACTTTGCCTTTCTTCCTCTTTGCAATGTGCTCTTTCTCCCTCTCTTTCCTCCTCTTCTCCATCCACGCTCTCTTCTCTTCTGCGAACGTTTCTCTTTCTACTTTTCTGCGCACGCTTTGAAACGCCATCACGTTTTCGTTGACTACTTTTGCCATCATCCGTTCGTCCAAAACGTTCACCGTTTTTTGGTCGAACCAATCTCTCCTCGCGTCTTCCTCGTCCTCGTTTTCATCCTCCTCCTCGTCGCGTCCATTGATTTTTTTCTTCTCGTTTTTGGTGGTGTTTGACTTGGACTTGGAACGAACAAGAGATGTCGTCAATTCGCGCAAGAACTTCAACACAATCTCTGGTTTCTTCCCTTTGAACTTCTCCAACGACTCTTGCGTGTCCGATAACTCTTTCAAATTCTTCCTCGTGCGAGATTCCATCAGCACGATCGCCCGTTCGATGTCTTTTCGTTTCCTCTGTCTTCTGTTTCCTATAAAAGAGGCGTTCGGGGTAGCATTGGACTCGTAGAGTAACCACTGCTCGAAATCGAACGAGTCGTCGTTCACGCCGAGAAGAGGATTTCTTCTATTCGTATCGTTGTTGGTGTTATTGTTATTATTATTATTATTATTATTATTCTCGTACTCGTCGTCGTTTCTTTCTTCTTCCTCCTCTTGTTCTTCTTCTTTCGACGATGATGAAAGCGGTGGTGGTTCTGGTGGTGACATCATCACATCATCCTCGTCTTCCTCCCTTCCCTTTTGTGATGAGCTGTGTGTCAGACTGTCAGACTGTGGCTTCTTTTCAACTTTTGTTTGTTGTCCTCTAAAACACACATCACAAAAAAAATCAGAAGACACAAAAATAAAGAAGAGAACAAAAAACTTTGATGACTTCTTCTTCTTTGTCTTCTTCTTCTCTCCGGTTGAGTTTTAAAGTCTCCTCGAGGAGGAATCCTGGCCTTTGCTCATCTTTTGCTACGTCGTCGTCGTCGTCTTTATTGAAGACGAAAACGAGTCTCAAAGGAGCACGACGCGCGGCGGGGAAAAAAGTAATCTTCTTCTTGGCAGCAACGAAAGACGGCGATCGATGTTTGGATGATATCACTCTTAATAACATCAACAACAACAGACGACATTTCTTGACCTCCTCCGCGCTCGCTGCCCTCGCGGCTGGACTAAACTTGAACGCCGAGAACAACGCTGCGTTCGCTAAATTCAATCAGGACGACGACGAAGAAGAATGGATTGTTAACCCGAAACGGATTAAACTGGAAAACGAACCCGATGGATACAAGCCGAACGAAAACTGGACGGAGGCGAAGAAAGACGTGGAGATCGTGAGACCTCCTCCTGAACCGGTGAGAGATCCAAAAGACGTTTTTAAAAGCAACAGTAGTGCTAGTAGCAATAGTAGTAGTAGTTACGAACAACAAGAACCAGAAGAAGAAGAGAATGTGATTGAAATAGATATCGATTTGGTGGAGCCGGGATACGTCCCGGCCACACAAAAAGAAGTGGACGAAAAGACGCTGAAACAAGCAGTTAATAACGCCAAAATTAAACAGTTCAATAACGCGCCGGATGATTTTCCAACGTTCATCAGAGAAGGATACGAGGTGAACGTGGTTACCCCGAGCGGCTTTAAAAAAACAGAGGACGGTTTAATGTATTATGATTTCGCTAAAGGAAGTGGGAAGTTGCCGGGGAAGGATCAAGAGGTTACATTTCATTACGTAGCGTATAACGAAAATGGTGGAGTTATCGATTCGACTTATAGAAAAAATGCGCCTGCAAAAGCCCGATTGGGCATTAAAGGAATGATTCCTGGCTTCGAGGAAGGGTTAAGCACGATGAAACCGGGCGGGAAAAGACGGATTGTCGTGCCTCCGGAATTGGGACCGCCGATTGGTCCTGCGACGTTTTTCTCCTCGAAACAGTGGGAGGTGTTTGACATCGAGTTGATCGATTCCAAGAGCTGTAGTCGAGAGGGAGGATTGCCGGGCGGGTTCGGTTCCTCCATCGTGTGCAATTAGATTTGAAGGATATATTGATTCGTTTGTAAAAAAATGCGAATTGTTTAGTTTCACGCATCGTCGTTCTTTGACTTGCTCTATGAGTAAAGGATTTTTATGTAAACGTTACTGTACGCTATTTATTGTGTTTTTTACTTCTTACCGCCGAAGAAACTTTTCTTCTTAGTAAGCTCTGGTGTGCCCTTATCCATCGATTCTTTCTTTAAGAAGCGCTCGCCGAATTTCAGACGCTCTTTGTAATCATGTTTCCAATGTTCGAAGCGAGATTGCAAAACCTTGAACTCTTTCTGCACGTCCATGCCGTCGACCCCGCTGATGTCACCCGCCGCAACTTCCCTGATGAATTCAACGTCATCGTCCAAGACGCGCGTCATTGAGTTAAACTCTCCTTTCATACCGTCCACAAATTGAATGACTCTCGAGGCTTGACCAGATGGGACTTTGTTCGCATGCGCGGAAGGCTTTTCCAAACGCGAAGGTTCTTGTTTGCCAGTCGGCGTCGAAGCGGACGGCGAACTCTGTTGATTTTGTTCATTTTGCATCATAGCAGCAACTAGCGCATCGTCCGCAGCGGTAATTTGCTCTCGTAACTCCTCTATTTGCCTCTCGAGCGCCATCTTTTCTTCCCTTTCGGCCTCCACAGATGCTCGCAACGCTTCGTTTTCGGCTTTAAGAGCCTTGACGAACGGATTGTTCAACGCGTCTACGTCCTCGGATAACGACGCCGCGGACGAATTTTCGCGATCTAGAGTGGATTCGGGAGAGTTGTTGCGTTTGAGAGCGGCGGCAGCAGCATCGGTCTCTGCTTTTACTTTTGCTTCTTCCTCTTCTCTCTTGCGCGCCGCCGCGGCAGCTTCTGCCTCCGCTTCCTTTCGAAGACGTTCTTTCTCCTCTTTTTCTCTCTTTTCTTCCTCCAGACGCATCTCGAGTTCGCGTCGCTCGCGCTCGGCGACACGCAATTGGACTCGCGCATTGAATGCTTTCTTTTTCGCTGCCATTTGAATCTTAAGCGCTGCTCTGTTTCGATCTCTTAAAGTGATGAACTCCTTTCGCTGTTTTGTGCCTTTCCAGCTCGCTTGCGCGATAATCGTCGCGGAACGGATGCGTTGGTACTCTTTGCGTTGCTTGAAACCTTTATACGAGGCCTGGATAATCTTTGAATAGTAAATCGCGTTCGATCGTGCATCTTCCAAGGCGCCTAAGACGCCTTGCTTGAAGAAAATTTTTGTGGTGCCAAACTTGACGTGCTCTTCGGCGTCAACGGAGAAATGCTCCAAAATCATCTTCGTGACAGTTTTACTGTCTACTCCGGAGGATTCAATAACATCTTTACCGACCAAGAAACCGAACCTGTGCGCAAAATCTTCGTAGAGCGAACGCGTCGGGTACCCAGCTTGAGCGATGCGAGTCGCCTCCAAAATACCAGCGCAAGCGCACTGGTGCAAAATGAGTTTTTGATCGGTTTCGGTTGGAACGAGGGAAGCGTTTGGCTTTACGCATCGAATGAAGTGCGGCTCGCACGAATTCAGCTTTTGAAGTAATCCACTCAACTGGTTGCGAAATTTTGTGCAAACGGTTGATTTCATTTTCGCTGATTTTGAGGCTTTCGTTACCATTGTTTCCATCGCGCGGTTGTGCAACGCTTCACCGATGTTTGTCTTCATAAACTCGAAAGTGTTATCTGTATACAAAGCCGTCGCCAAATCTAATGGTAACGCGTCTCTGTTCTTTTCGAGGAACCCTGCGCACTCGTACGTGACGCTCCCGGCGTAGTGAACGATATCAAACGAAGTCTCCGATGTTCCTTTCTTTCTCATGCACGAAAACTTTTCCATATTGGAGAGCTCGCTGACGATTTTCGCGTGGTACGTTTCATCCGTCGCGCCTGGGAAACTGGCCTGATCATCTAAAAGTGCAAACAAACCCATGGGTTTGTTTTCAATCACTTCGAGCGTAGAAGAGTTATCGACGAATTCGATTCTCGACCATTCGATGTTCTCTGTCTCGTAATCTTTCTGTTCCACTACGAATAAGTGATGGTTGAACATCTTCTGCATGGATTCGTTGGCATAGTTGATGCACAACTGTTCAAACGTGTTGTGTTGGAAGCTCTCAAAGCCGTAAATATCCAAAATATTCAAAGAAACCAAATCTTCGTCGTCTCTTTGCACGGCACCGTCGCGCGCGAAGGATTCGTTTATTTTGCTAACCAAATACTCGAACAACGCTTCGAACATGGCCTTCGCCAACGCGTCGCGCGCGTCATTCGCTTGCGTCAATGTCAAATCCGTTTCAATCTTCTCTCCACCAGCAGAAATAACACGCTTAATCAATGAACGCTCTAACGCCGCAGAATCCACCCCTAACAATTCACTCGTGTATTTCAAAGCGTCTTTTGTCTTTACAACAGCGGCGTCGTGACCAGATTCATTCAATGTGTCAAACTCGATGTTCCCGAGATGTAACACCGACGCGAGCGTTTGATAAATGTCGTCGATGGTTTTATCCGCGATACCAATCGCCTTCAACGCCTCCTTCGTCTCCTTGTGCTTGTTCTCGTCGTCGATTTCCACGCTCTTTTTGCTTTGAACGCCGAATCCGCCTAAATAGTTGAATCCCTCTTTCGCGTCGTCCAAGAACCACTTTTTCTTCTCTTCCTTAGACGCGCCGGCTAAGAGTTGGTAAAACACGTGGAACGATCGTTCTCTTTTCGAGTGGTGCACGACTCGAGACTTTTCCAAGAGATACGTCTCGATCATCGCCTGCGCTAACTTTCCGTTGGACTTTTTATCAAACTTGATGTCGATCAATTTACCAAATCGCGAAGAGTTCAAGTTTCTCGCCGTTTTTGCGTTCCCAAACGCCTCTAAAATCGGATTTGTCATTAACAAATCTCTCGAAACTGCGTTAAACATATCGATGTTGTGCTTCTCTTCGCCGTTGCTGCTACTATCGTGAGATGTCGTTGCGGCTAAAAACTTCATGATAAACTTGGTCGTTTCCGTTTTCCCAGACCCGGATTCTCCCGAAATCACAATCGCTTGATCCAATTGATTCTCCATCATCTGTTCGAACGCGTTCGAGGCGACTTGGAAACAATGTGGAGGTAGATCCTTTACAGATGAAGACGAAGTTACATCCCCTTCCGCGCCAGTCGTCGTCGAGGATGCCGTCGCTTTCACTCCGCTCGCCGCGTTCCTCGGCGAGTAAAAGTTCATCACTTCCCGGTCGTATTTACTCGGCAACGGCTCGCACGGATTCAACGCGATAAGAATAGGTCCAGCCTTAGAGTAGATTTCTCTCAACGACGAATTCTTACTTTTCTTGGTGTTTCTCATGAACCGGTCCTCTAAGAAATGAACGATCGATGGTGGATTCAAGTTGGTCAATCTCGCGACGTCCGAAAGCGACTCAATCAAGTTGGCTGGATTACCTGCGAAAATTCTCCTATACGACACGCCTTTTAGCAAAGTCGTTTCGCCGTCGGAAACGAACGCGTTTACATCCATGCACTCCCCTTGTTGATCGTTCTTTACAACCGTACCTCGCAAGAAAACCAATCCTTTTTCTCCACCACCTTCTTCGAATGAATCGTCGGCCCCGTTTTGTTGTTGCTGCGAAGATGTTTCATCGGTTTCTCCTCCTCCTCCTGTGGAACCATCATTATTATTCCTTTCTTTTAATAAAGCGCTCAAGACATCTTTCCCGATTGGTTTCTCCGGGCACACGGACGTTCGACAATCGATATAAATTGGTGCGTTGATTACCAACGAAGAGAGAATCGCCGGGTTATCGAAGCTCTCGATAGCCGCACTCATGGTGGTATAACACTACTCTTCCTTCCCGGCGGACGACTTTGATATACTCCTTTTGGGCACACGACCTTTACCTCTTCTCTGTCTTCTGTGGCGTTTCGAGGCGACGTTTGGCCTCGCCTCGTTTCTCCGCAAAGAAAGAGAAGAGGAAGAGGAGAGCTCTCCAAATTAGGGTACAGCATTTTGCAAATTTTTCAGAGAGTTTCCCTTTCTCCCAATAAAAAAAAGGCAGCTTTCCTCCCTTCATTCATCAATAATAATAATAATAATGTCTTTCGGTCTGGACGACGCGTACGGCTCTTCCTCGGAAGACGACGACGTAAAAGTCGTCGAGAAGAACGAAAAGAAGAAGGAGGAAACTGCTGCTGAAGAAGAAGAGGTGCGCGTGGTGCAAAGCGGCGGCGCAACCTTGAACAAGAAACGTCCGCGAGAAGAAGAAGAAGACAAAGAAGAAGAAATCGAAAACGCGCCGGTGCTTTTCGAAACGCGTTTACCGCCACCTTTGGAAGAGGAAGAAAAGAGAAAGTCTGTCGCGAGAAAAAGATTTTTGAACAAGCAGCAGAAGAAGTTACTGATGAAGAGTAAAGGAAGAAGAAGAGAAGGAAGAGGTGACGACGAGGCTGAGGACGAGGAGAAGGACGACGACTACGAATTGCTGGAAGAAGAAGAGAGGAAAAGAAGAGACGTTTTAGCAAACGCGAAGAGAAACGGGGGCGGGTCTGGTCTAGGCATGTTCCTACCAAAACCAGCAGTAGCAGTGGATGCGGGAACGCTCGGTATTGGAGGCGATTTTCACGACGGTGGGGCATTTGGAGGTGGATTTGGAGGAGGAGGAGGAGGAACTCGCATAGACTTGCCCGGTGGAACGACGACGAAAAGAGCCGCCGCGGTAAAAACGCAAGACCGAGAACAAAACGAAACAACAACAACAACAGTAGCAGCAATTCCGACGATTCATCCCTCGCAGTTATACGAAGTAGACGACGATGGGAACTATATTCATCAAAAATTGATCGATTCTATGCAACAACAACAACATCCATCGACGGGAGGAAACGAGCAGGCGACAACTAAAGTTGAGAACAACAACATGAGTTTAGAAGATATGCTCGCAAAGTCCAACAAGATGGTTGAAATCACCCAAGATGACATACGAGGCTCGTATAATCCGTTATTGGCGAACGAGCGCGCAATTCAAAACACGAACGATATGGGTGGCTCGTTAGGGAAGGTTTCCGGAACGGCTCGAGCGAAGAATCAAGTGACTTCATTAGTGCACGACGCGAGACAGGCGGAATTGAAACTAGCGCAACAACAAGGCATGCGCCACCGAACGATGGCAAAATCAAAGTACGGGTGGTAAGATGTGCACACCCACACGCGCAATAGAAATAGCTGAAGATAGATGTATTATTATTATCATTATTGTTCATTATTGCAAACAGCAAATGAGGCTTCTCGTTTAAAAGCTACCTTTTTGTTTTGTTTTATTTTTAACCTTGCAGCTGGTTTTCGATGATGGAAATAACCGTCTCCGCCGGTATCATCCCTTCTGTTCTCAACGCCGGCGACGCCGCATCTTTCGAAACGAAGACTATCGTGGGTAAACCTTCAATGCCAAGTTGCGTAGCTAACTCTGTCTCCTCGTCCGTGTCCACTTTGATGCATCGCACCGCCTCGCCGAGTTGTTCCTTCACTTTTTCCAACTCTGCGGACATCAACACGCACGGACCGCACCACGTGGCGTAAAAATCAATCACAAGCGGTGTCGACCTGTCCGCCATGGCCACTTCCAACTGTTCGGCGTTCATTTTCTCCACTAATCCAGCTTTTACTACGACTGATAATGATCCGCTTCTTTTTTGTTGTTGTTGCTTAGTTTTGCGACGAGTTTGGTGGAAAGAAGAAGGTTGTTGACGACGAAACGCGAATAATTTCGACGACGCGGGAGGACAAGGAGCGCGACGAGAAGATGACGACGACGAAGTGGACGCGTAATGCGTGGATACTCTGGATTGCATCATCATCTTTGTTGTTATTATTGTTGTTGTTGAGTGTGTGTTTGTGTGTGTGTGTTGTGCGTTTTGTCTCTAAACAAATTATTCGCTTTATGTTGAAGTTTGTGTGCGAAATGAAAACCTCGTTTTCTTGTCAAATTAAAAAAACACTCCAGACAGACCAAAAACGCACATAAAAAAAAAAGTTTGACCGCCTTACACATATTTTAAGTAAGTGAACGCCTTTACCACTCCTACTGCGCAAACGTTAAACAAAAACAACAACACAGAATAGTGATGTCGTTCGCGACGAGAGTCATCGCCGTCGTCGACGCTTTGTTTCCTCGAACGAGCGTGAAAACCAAGCGCTATTTCGTGGAGAAGAAGAAGATATGCACGACGACGACAAAAACGACGACACCAGCAAAAGAAGAAGAGGAGCTTTTTTTCGTTCAACCAAAACGAGAGGAAGACGTGATGGAAGAGGAGGATGATTTTTACGAACTCTCAGACGCTCTTCCACACAACAACAAACGAGAAGAAGAAGACAAAGAAACAAATACGATGATTGCCAGTAGCACAAACAGCGCGAAAATTGCATCGAGAACACGTCTGTCTTCCTCCTCCTCGTCTGCCTCAATCGTCACGCGTAAGAAGAATCTTCGCAACGCCGCGAAGAAAGTGAACACCAACAACATTCGTTTGTCGTCATCGACGTCGTCTGAGGAGCAACTAATCGCGAGTGAAAATATCTCCGATATGCCACCGTTAGAACTGGATGATAAAGGCATCGAACGCGTCAAGTTACAAAAAAATGGATGGGAAACGTACAAGTACCAAGATAAATTCGATTGCAACTACATCAGCGCCGGGAAGGAGAACACGGGACCGATTGTCGTTTTAGTCCACGGATTTGGTGCGCACTCTTACCACTGGAGATACCAGATCCCGTATTTAGCGAAGAAAGGCTATCGAGTGTACGCGTTGTGCATGCTCGGGTACGGATGGTCCTCAAAAGCGAGCGAAGAGCAGTATTGCATGGAATATTGGGGCGAACAAGTGTCTGATTTCGTGCGAACGATTGCGAAAGCGACGGAGACAGACAAAGCGTTCATCGCCGGGAACTCCATCGGCGCGTTGGCGGCGTTGTACGCGGCATCGAAAGGGGCACCGGAGAGGACTAAAGGTCTGTGCTTGGTCAACGCGGCGGGAAATTTCGAGCCGAACGCGGCGCCGGGCCCAGAAAAGAAAACAATGGCACAAAAGGCCGTAGGAACGGCGCAAGATATGGAAGAGGCCGAGGAAAACAACACGTTGCAAGGCAAACTGCGGGTAGCGTTTGGGAAGTTAGCCGCATATGGTATCTTTTATTTCACTAAGATTCGCATCAAAACGATTTTGAATCAAGTATACGATAATGATGTGGACGAGGATTT
>Ga0181599_1001383_pt1 | contig 23516 bp, 11 predicted proteins | sample 041ome_3_FD_148658 | JGI IMG/M metagenome (GOLD analysis project Ga0181599, IMG submission 148658) | Coastal salt marsh microbial communities from the Groves Creek Marsh, Skidaway Island, Georgia - 041405US metaG (spades assembly) | ecosystem: Environmental > Aquatic > Marine > Intertidal zone >...
GGTGGTTTCAAAGTCCACGGTAAAGTTGAGGAGGAAAAGAAGGACGAATTCCCTCAGGGAAAGTGTCTGTTTTTATAATCTATCTAATAAATAAATGTCGGGTGCATTAGTTCAACTCGCATCAAAGGGTGCGCAAGACGTTTATATAACGAGTGAAACTGGTATGTCACTCTTCAGTATGAAGTACAAAAGACACACAAATTTTTCTCAAGCTCCACGATTGATCAAAGAAATTACAACAGAAAACAGTTCTATAATTATTCCAAGTTGGGGAGATCTTATAAATTCTGTCTGGTTCGAGGGTACGGATCTTTTGACAAAATTTGACGGTGCAACAATTGACTTCTATATGGGTGGTATTAAAATTGATTCGCACCCATATGACTTTATTTCTGATATATGGCAAAACTATTTGGCAGAAAACTTTGTAAAGGCACAAGAAATTTTGAACAAAACTTCACAATCGAACAATATGTTTATTCCGTTACATTTCTTTTTTTGTGACAATGATATGTTTTTACCTCTCGTAGCGCTTCAATATCATGAAGTTGAAATTCGAATAAACTTTGCTAATCAAAATGTATCCGGTGTAAAGTGTTATGGAAATTATATTTTCTTGGATACCGAAGAAAGAAACAAATTTATTAATACTCCAATGGATCTCGTGATTACACAAGTTCAGAAAATAAACGATGCGATACAATTACCTAAAACAACGCTTGATATATCACCATTTAATCATCCGGTTAAAAGTTTATTTTTTGGCTACACCGCACAAGGTGGTGTCATAGAAGAAGATAAATTATCATTTTCAAGCGCTGATATATACCTAAATGGTACAGCTCTTTTAGAAAATATGTCCCCTCTATACTTTCATATAGTTCAAAACTATAATAGTTCTAAATTTGGTCTCGTAAACTTTGTGGAGACTGAAAAATGCCCACTTTATACACGTTATTTTGCGTATCATTTTTGTAAAAATGCATCCGAATATAAGCCAACTGGTACGTGTAATTTTAGTAGACTCGATAACGCTAAAATTGTAATACGAGACATCGTTAGAGGAACAAACCGTCTAAGTCAAAATGAGATCACAATATACGCCGTAAATTATAATGTTCTCAGAATACGCAATGGACTTAGTGGTATTTTATTCGCTAACTAATAGTAGTAATGCCATTCATTGGTAATGCTGGTCGGTTCAACCATATATTTTTAGCTGAACTCAACCAGGATAATACAAACAGTACGACATCAACTCCACCTACATCTATAAATCACAACTTTGACGAAATTACGATTGGTAGAGATGCGGGTAAAACGTGTCAAGGTATAAACGCGATCGCACTCGGGTCAGAGTCGGGTAAGACTTCACAAGGTGAAAAGTCGGTGGCCGTTGGCTACCATGCGGGTAGGGACAGACAGGCACTACAGTCGGTGGCTGTTGGGCAAGAGTGTGGTGAAGTGGGTCAAAACACACAATCAGTTGCTATTGGTTATAGATCGGGTCAATCCATACAGGGTTCTCAATCAATCGCCGTGGGTTTTGAGTCGGGTCAAATTGGTCAAAATGCACAAAGTATCGCACTCGGATATCAAGCTGGACAAATTGGTCAGGGTTCGCAATCTATCGCTATAGGTCACCAATGTGGGCGATTAAATCAAGGTAATAACAGTATTGTTCTGGGTTTTGGGACGGCGGAGGTAAATCAAGGTGACGAAACACTTGCATTTGGTTTTCAGGCGGGGCAGTCCAATCAAGGTGATCAGGCAACCGCCGTTGGTTATCAAACTGGACAAATAGACCAAGGAATACAGTCTACAGCTCTCGGTTATCAGACAGGTCAAACGAGTCAAGGACCTCAATCAGTGGCTTTGGGAAATCAGTCGGGACAAAATCGCCAGGGAAGTCGTTCGGTCGCTGTAGGATACCAGTCTGCGCAGTCTCACCAACAAGTTAATTCTGTGGCCATTGGATATCGGGCCGGACAAACTTCCCAAGGTTCTGAATCTGTAGCTATTGGTTATACGGCGGGTGAAATATCACAAAACGCTCTATCGGTTGCCATAGGCTCTAATGCAGGACAATTGTATCAGGGAACTCAATCAGTTGCAGTGGGTGATAACGCCGGTGAAATATCACAAAATATACAATCTGTGGCGGTTGGTTATCAATCAGGGCGCACATCGCAAGGTATCCAATCGGTCGCGGTTGGTTACAGATCGGGGCAATCCACACAAGGATCCCAGTCTGTAGCGGTGGGTTTTGAATCTGGGCAAGTTGGACAAAATGCACAAAGTATTGCAGTTGGATATCAAGCTGGACAAAGTGGTCAAGGTTTACAATCCATCGCCATTGGTTATCAATGTGGTCGTTTAAACCAAGGAAATAACAGTCTTGTTTTGGGATTCCAATCTGCGGAAGTAAATCAAGGTGATGAAACTCTCGCATTTGGTTTTCAATCTGGACAATCAAATCAAGGTGATCGGTCAACTGCGGTTGGCTATTTAACTGGTCAACTAACTCAGGGTTCTGAATCGGTGGCCGTAGGTTATAAGTCTGGACAGACTAGTCAGGGTAATGAATCGGTATCTCTTGGATATCAGGCTGGTGCGACATCACAAGGGAATCAATCTGTGGCCATTGGTCACAAAGCTGGTGAGACTCAACCAGCGTTACAGACAGTAGCGCTGGGCTTTAGTTCCGGTCAAGTAGGTCAAAATGCGTTTTCTATAGCCATTGGATCTAATGCTGGTCAATCTGTACAAGGTACATCAACCATAGCAATTGGTACAAATGCTGGTCAGTATACACAAAATGCACAGTCTGTTTCTATAGGGTATCAATCTGGTCAATCTGGACAAGGTACAAAAACTACAGCCGTTGGATTTCAGTGTGGGCAGACACAACAAGGCGAAAAATCTGTAGCTATTGGTTATGAATGTGGCCAATCATCGCAAGGTATACAATCCGTGGCTATGGGATTTAGATCTGGTCAAACAAAACAAAGAGAACAATCCGTGGCCATTGGGCATCAATCTGGTATGACTTCACAAGACAGTCAGTGTGTGTCAATTGGCCTAAATGCGGCTCAGTACAGTCAAAACACTCAATCTGTGGCCATAGGCTACCAGTCTGGGCAATCCGGTCAAGGATCTCAATCTGTGGCTATGGGCTACCAGTCTGGGCAATCCACCCAGGGGTCTCAATCGGTGGCTATTGGTCACGAAGCTGGTCAGACCAACCAAGGATCTCAATCCGTTGCTGTTGGGGATACCTCTGGACAAACAGGTCAAAATGCCTTTTCGGTCGCCATTGGTTTTGAGTCAGGTAAAACAGTCCAAGGGTCAGAATCGGTCGCTATCGGTTATGTGGCTGGTCAATTGTCCCAAAATGCCCAATCCGTGGCTATTGGCTCCAATGCCGGACAATCGTACCAAGCAACCCAGTCGGTGGCTATGGGAGACAACGCTGGTCAAGTGGCTCAAAAGTCTCAATCAGTGGCAATTGGTTTTGAATCCGGTAAGACCTCACAAGGTCAACAATCAACCGCCCTTGGCTTTCAATCGGGACAGACGTCCCAGGGGTCCCAATCAGTCGCTATCGGTCACGAAGCTGGTCAGATCAACCAAGGAACTCAATCCGTTGCTGTTGGGGATACCTCCGGACAAACAGGTCAAAATGCCTTTTCGGTCGCCATTGGTTTTGAGTCAGGTAAAACAGCCCAAGGGTCAGAATCGGTCGCTATCGGTTATGTGGCTGGTCAATTGTCCCAAAATGCCCAATCCGTGGCTATTGGCTCCAATGCCGGACAATCGTACCAAGCAACCCAGTCGGTGGCTATGGGAGACAACGCTGGTCAAGTGGCTCAAAACACTCAATCTGTGGCCATTGGTTTTGAGTCGGGTCAAATTGGTCAAAATGCCCTTTCGGTGGCTATAGGCTACCAAGCGGGTCAGTCCTATCAAGGAATTGAATCTGTGGCTATAGGCTACCAATCCGCTCAAATTGACCAAGGGCAGCAATCCATAGCCATGGGTCTTCAATCTGGACAATCCATACAAGGATCTCAATCCGTGGCTATAGGCTACCAATCCGGTCATATTGAGCAAGGGAGGCAATCTGTGGCTATGGGCTACCAAGCGGGTAAGTCCAATCAAGGAATTGAATCGGTGGCTATAGGTTACGTTGCAGGTGAAATTGATCAAAACACCTTTTCGATAGCCATTGGGTCAAATGCTGGACAATCGTACCAAGCAACTCAATCAGTCGCTATAGGATATGAAGCTGGACGTACAGGTCAAAACGCGGAATGTGTGGCTATGGGCTATCGTTCTGGATATGATGGACAGGGAGCTTCCAGATATAATCCCGGTTATATTACAGCCGATTTTTATCTGGGAGCTGTGGGTAAGACTGTGGCCATTGGGTGGGGTTGTGGAGAAGTCAGTCAACATTATAGATCTGTTGCCATAGGTGTCGATGCAGGTAAAACGTCACAGGGATATAATGAGACTGGATACGAAGGTGACACGAAGGGTGATGCAGTTGCGGTGGGGTATGCTGCTGGAAACGAACGTCAGGGGTTTGAAGCCATTGCAATTGGTAATTCTGCTGGTAGAATAAATCAAGGTCGTGCATCAGTAGCTATGGGGACTATTTCTGGATATAATCTACAGGGACAAGATTCCGTGGCCATTGGTAGCTTGGCTGGAAGCTATTTTCAGGGACAAAATTCCGTGGCTGTGGGTCAGGGGTCGGGATATTCCAATCAGGGTGAAAGTTGTGTAGCTTCAGGTCAGGGGTCGGGATATTCCAATCAGGGTAACAAATCCATAGCTATAGGCTACAATGCGGGATATAGCAGTCAGAGTGACAATTCCATAGCTATAGGCTACCAAGCGGGATATTCTAATATAGGAACTAACACTACTATTATAAATAGTACGGGATTACAGCTTAACACTACAAAATCCAACGCCTTTTTTGTAAAACCCATTGGAAGTGCCACCGGTGGCGCGGCACTCTATTGGAATTCGGGAACGGGTGAGATACACACGGGTTCTTCCGACGACCGGGTGAAGGTCAATGAGGTCTATATAGAGAACGCCACTGAAACTCTCCTCAAACTCAAACCACAAAACTACGACAAACTGGAAGATATTGGGAGTTCAAATGTCATTGGTCATGAATCGGGTCTTATGGCTCAAGATCTGTGGTACGATGCACCCGAATTGAGACACATTGTCGTCTTAGGTGAGGGGGCAGAGCCAACTGAAGAAAAGCCTCCGGCACCTTCAGATGACCCACAAGATGATCCAGATTATAGTGCCTGGGGATCAAATGCATCAACAGTAAGCTACCATCAACTGATTCCATTCCTTGTGAAGTCTATACAGGAATTGGAGACAAGAATTAAAGTTTTAGAAGGTGGTTAAAGTTAAAAATGTCTCTTATTAGTAGAGATGTCTGGCGCTCTTGTTCAGTTAATATCCAGGGGCGTTCAAGATGTATATATCACAAATCAGGAGAGTGGTACATCCCTCTTTAGAACAAAATACACGCGTCAAAAAAATTTTTCACAGTCCCCCAAACTGATAAAGAAAAATCTATCGAGTTCGGATAACACAATCACAGTTCCAACCTATGGTGATCTTCTCGATGGTATTTGGTTAGAGGGTGATGACCTTCTTACTAAATTTGACGGTGCGCGTTTTGACCTGTATATAGGTGGTACACTCGTTGATTCGCAAACATATGACTACATGACGGGTATATGGCAAAATTATTTGGCTGACACATACACGAAATCTCAAGAAATCAATAACGCGGTTTCAAGTTCTAACATTAATTTTCTACCACTTCATTTTTTCTTTTGTGACAACGACATGTTTTTACCCCTCGTGGCACTTCAATACCACCCAGTAGAAATAAAAGTCACATTTGAAAATCACGCAGCTACCAACGTTCGCGTGTGTGGAAGTTATATATTTTTGGACACCGATGAACGGGAGTATTTCGTGAATAACAAATTAGAATTTCTCATCACACAGGTTCAAAGACATGCATATACAGATCCTAAAATTGATCTTTCTTACTTCAATCACCCGGTGAAAAGTATTTTCTTTGGTTTCAAGGCGAAGGAACGAACCCTTGTAAATGATAAATTTACATTTGATACGGCTGACATAATTTTAAATGGCTCACCATTGGTTGAAGATATGACCCCAGTCTATTTTCACACTGTACAAAATTACAAATATTCCAAGTATGGTATTATCCAATACGATGAAATTGAAAAGGCTGCTTTTTATACTAGATACTACGTGTATCACTTCTGTAGAAATGCATCTACACACACACCGAACGGTACTTGTAATTTTAGTCGTCTCGATAATGCAGAACTTGTGATTAAAAATCCAGTAAAAGGAAGTAGTAGAACAAATGAAGATATAGTTGTTTATGCCTTAAACTATAATGTAATTCGTATCCAGAACGGAATGGCTGGAATTTTATTCGGAAACTAATATATATGCCGTTCCTTGGCAACGCCGGGCAACTCACGCATATTTTTGTCACCACTCTTGGCGAGAACAATGGTAATGGTGACAAAAATGTATCTATCGATGGCGCTGTCAAAGCAAGTGATTTTCAAGTACAAGCGGGTTCGTTAGCAAATATTTCCCCAACTCTACAAGCGGTAACGGAACAGTCCGCCACCACGTCGGTGACCCTACAACTGGCAAATCCCACTACGAGTCTTATCGCTTCAGGTGAAGTCATAGCTACCACTTTCAGGGGTTCTGGTTCGGGTCTTACTAATATACCAGCCGCTGTTATTACTGGTTCCTTATCACCTCAACGTATCGGTGCTGCAACAATCACGGCAGAAAAACTCGCAACAAATGCTGTAATAACAAATAAAGTCGCTGATTCGGCAATAACAACATCTAAAATTGAGGATTTAAGTGTAACAGGTGATAAAGTTGCCAACTCCACAATAACAGCAGCTAAAATAGCCAATGGAAGTGTCACTAGTGAAAAAATTGCAAATGGTGCGGTGACTGCAGATAAAATCGCACCGGGTGCCGTTGGTACAGCTTTTATTGGAGATGGTAACGTCACAACCCCCAAAATAGCTGATTTAGCTATTACCACCACAAAACTTGCCGATAATGCCGTGACGACGGCTAAACTCACTGATTCATCTATTACCACATCCAAAATAAATGACACATCCGTGACAACCGCGAAGTTGGGTGACGCCTCTGTCACGACCACGAAGTTAGGTGATACATCGGTGACAAGTACAAAATTGAGCGACGCCGCCGTGACGACTACGAAGATTTCCGATCAAAGTGTCACCGCGGCAAAGATAGCGAATGGTACGATCACAGGTACACAGATTCAAGACCTCAGTATATCACTCTCAAAACTTGAGTCAACTGAATTAACACTTGGGCAAATTGAAAACAATCAAATTGCGGGTTCAAAACTCCAAAGACACACAGTTACTGGTGGAAGCGCTTCACTCATCGGTGATAATAGAAGTGAAATAGGTCTACTCACAATTCACAATGATAATATTCAAAATGCTACAATAGATGTCGGTAAATTGAACAATACAGTCACCCTACAAGCGGTTACCACAAAAGGTGCATCAACTGACCGGGTTGTAAGTATTACAAACACAACGCCATCTTCATCTACAGGGACTGGCGCTCTCAAAGTATCTGGAGGTCTCGGTGTTGGTGGAGCTGTTTACGCGACCAGTTTTATTGGTGATGGTTCAGGACTTACTGGTGTCCCCACAACCTTACAGGCGGTTACCGAGGGTGATGCATCAACTGACCGGGTTGTAAGTATTACAAACACAACGGCATCTACATCTACAGGGACTGGGGCTCTCAGAGTATCTGGGGGTCTCGGTGTTGCCGGAGCTGTTCACGCAACCAGTTTTATTGGTGATGGTTCGGGACTTACCGGTGTCCCCACAACATTACAGGCAGTTACCGAGGGTGATGCATCAACTAACCAAGTGATAACTATTACAAACACAACGGCATCTACATCTACGGGGACTGGGGCTCTCAGAGTATCTGGAGGTCTCGGTGTTGGTGGAGCTGTTTACGCGAACAGTTTTATTGGTGATGGTTCGGGACTTACCGGTCTCCCATTAACACTTCAAGAAGTTACAGAGGGTGGTGCATCAACTAATAGGGTTTTAAGTATTACAAACACAACGCCATCTTCATCTAAAACGACGGGGGCTGTCGTAATAACCGGTGGTCTCGGTGTTGGTGGAGCTGTTTACGCGACCAGTTTTATTGGCGATGGTTCGGGACTCACCGGTGTCGCCACAACCTTACAAACGGTTACGAGTGGTTCTGGAAATTCATCAAGTAATAAAATTCTGTTAACAAATTCCGAAGACGCAACTTCTGGGCAAACTGGTGCTCTTCAGGTAACCACAGGTGGTCTAAGCGTTGCTAAAAATATACATGTCGGTAAAGATGTAATTGTCAGTGGGAATCTTGTGGTAAACGGAACCACAACTACAGTGGATTCTACTTCACTTACAGTTAGGGATACTATCATTTCACTTGGTCAGGGGAATGACAGTGGTAGTAAGGATGTTGGTTTAATTTTTGGTAAATTCAATTCAAATGTAGCCATTTTTTACGATATATCGGATTCAAAGTTAAAGTTTGGTTTAACAAATAGTGACGCATCATCTAATCAAATCACCTTGGATGAGACGGGTAATTTACCTATAGATATATCAGGTCCTGTAACTGCAACCAGTTTTAGTGGTAGTATAGATGGGAGTAACATAGATTCTGGATCCATTGGTGTGGATCGTCTTCCAGATGCGTCTACAACTGCGCAAGGTGTTGTGCAGTTGAATAACCTGACAACCAGTACATCAACCACGCAAGCTGCAACCGCAAATGCTGTCAAGACAGCCTATGATCGTTCCTCGTGGAGTACGGGTTCGTTTACGAGTACTACGGCATCTTCATCTACAGTGACTGGGGCTGTCGTAATAACCGGTGGTCTCGGTGTTGGTGGAGCTGTTTACGCAACCAGTTTTAGTGGTAGTATAGATGGGAGTAACATAGATTCTGGATCCATTGGTGTGGATCGTCTTCCAGATGCGTCTACAACTGCGCAAGGTGTTGTGCAGTTGAATAACCTGACAACCAGTACATCAACCACGCAAGCTGCAACCGCAAATGCTGTCAAGACAGCTTATGATCGTTCCTCGTGGAGTACCGGAGTATTTACCAGCACCACAGACTCAACAAGTACAACGTCGGGAGCGCTTCAGGTACGCGGTGGTTTGGGAGTGGCCAAAAAGATTTACGCCGGTGACGATATTACCGCCTTTTCAGACAAACGTTTTAAATCGAATATAGAGAGAATTGAAAGCGCCCTTGATAAGGTGTGTCAAATGGGTGGATACACATTCGATCATCGAGGTGAACGAAAAACAGGTGTTTTAGCACAGGAGGTGAAAGAAGTTCTCCCGGAAGCTGTGTACGGTTCTGAGGAGACGACATATTCTGTGGCATACGGTAACCTAGCGGGTATTCTCATCGAAGCCATCAAAGAACTTCGAAATGAAATTCAACAATTAAAATAAACCATTTTTACCAAGTTTCATAACTCAAACGAGGTAAAAAAGGGGATCCTTTTACTTTTCCATAGAATCGGCGAGTGCCAAAATAAGAACGCCGACGACAAAAGCCATCACTGCGTAATTACATTCTGTTTCTTCGAGACCCGCTTTGGTCTCGGGTTTTTCCACGACGGCTACTTCCTGACGCCGCACGGGAGGTTCTAGCTCCTCAAGGGGACAATAACCTATCATTATTATACTTTACTTAGAGATTAATTTCGGTCTTCTTTTTTCTGCGGGTTCTCTTTGGCTTGGACGCGTCGACGTTCACCTCCTTCACCTCACCCCCTGTTGATTCGCCAGAAATCGAGACAATGTCAGAGATATCATCGTCATCAACTTGTTGTGTGGTCGCGCTTATAGTTGATGTATTCATTGGTGGTGGTGGTGGCATCATGATTCCACCCATGAGACTGGAAATGTCAACACCGGGGCCTCGCATCTCGTAGTTACCCGTACCACCGACTGGAGCATCGACTGCGGGTTGGTCTGGTGATCGCGTCGTATTTTGGACAGCAGTCATCATATTCTTTACGAGATCTGGATTCTGTTTGAGAACATCATTCATATTTGGCAACGCTGTCTTAAACATGCTATTCGTCAAGTGAAACATCATCGCCGAACCACCAAGCATCATGATAAGCTTGATTTCTGGTGCGACTGTGACCTTGGACCTGTATTTAACATATAGTTCTTCGAAAACACCATCATAGTCGTCGACATTTTCCATCACTGACTCAGACCAACCCTCAAGCTGAATCTCAAATGGGTTGTACCTCTTGTTAAGGAATTCAAGACCTGTCACACAGGCAATTAGCATGCGCCTGGAGAATCGGATAGATTGTTCGACGTCAATACTATATGTAATTCTCTTTACTTCAGAGCGTAGTTCTTCAAGATTTGAATACGCGTTGAGTCGTTTGTTTACATTAAACCCCTTCTTTTCAAGTCGAGCCAACTTGTTGAGAAGGTCGGTTTTTTCTTCATCGACCGACGTGTACCCCTTGGACGGTCTTTCACTTTCTTCACCACCCATTGGTTCGTCGTCATCATAAAAAGTTGGTTCATCTTCACCGTAGTCAACTTCTTCGTCGGGGTAAGATTGGGTGGGGGCTGTTTGTTTGTTTGGATTTACGAACGCATCCATAGCTTCTTGGTGTTGTGGTTGTGGTTTAGGTCTCCTCGGATCAGCCGGACGATGCACAGGCTGGGGTCGGGGAATTGAAATTTCAATCTCATCCATCAGGGCCTGTTCGTCAGCGTCCAATTTCATCACATGAGTACTACCACGATCAATGACTATTTCTTCGTCCATCTACTCTCTATAAGGAAACTATTAAATTACCTTTAACGCACTTTAGAAAAATATATATGTATATTATAAATGTTTAAGTTCAACCGAACGAACCGAAACGCGATCACATCGATCCTCGTTCTCATGGCGATCATCATTGTCCTCTCTACTATGCGAAGTGGTTATCAACCCAGACCAATCACCATAAAGACGGTGAGTGAAAAGTCTATCTTTGATCTCGAACACAAGTTGGAGTGTGCGGCTGGACAAGGAAAGGAGGGTAGTCCATATTCTATGAGCCTCACTCCAGGGGGTCTCTGTGGTGCGTCCAAGCTTGTCGACGGACACGCGTCTTATGGAATTGAGGGGGGAATCGGTGGATCTTTAATCTAAGCTAATATAAATGGCGCTGATCACTTCACCCACTGAGACCATTCCAGATCTCAATTATGAATATCACACTATCACTTTAGATTCCATTGGACAAGCGAGTGCCAATACTTTTACCTGTTATCTTGAACAACCACTTCGTAACGTTGTTCAGGCTAGACTCCTTGCAGCCCACATTCACTCGAATGTAGTGACTGAACATTGTTATGTTTCCATTGAAGAACTTGATACAAACTTCAATGATCGTGCATCTAATGTTCTCGGTGGTCAGTCAACCATGACAATTCTTCGCAATGCGTTTGCGAGTCTCGTGACAGAGAACACTTCACACGCCACAGGTGATTCTCTTATCGTGTTTAAAGATAATTATCCAATTGCCAACCAGTACATTGACCCCATCAGTCGCGTGGATCGCTTCAGGGTTACGATTAGGGATCAAAATGGAAACACTATCAAAAATCCATCCGTCTCCGCGGACAACTTTTTGGTGATTCGTTTCGTGTGTAGAAAACCAAACTTGTAATTTTCTTATATTAAAGTAGTATACAATGTCTTCGGGTATTGTTCAGTTAGTGTGTATGGGGGCTCAGGATGAACACATCGTCGGTGATCCTGAGATTTCATTTTTCAACTCAACATTTAAACGACACTCCAACTTTTCACAGTCCATCGAAAAGCAGGTAATTCACGGTGCCGTGAAAAACAATTCACTCTCAACGATTAAATTCGAAAGAAGTGGAGATCTACTAGGGTACACCTATTTCACGATAGATAACGGTGCAGAAGCTAGTGAAAGTTCAAACTGGGAAAATTTGATTGAAAGTGTACAACTCGTCATCGGGGGTCAGATCATCGACGAACAAGATTCAACATTCTGTGAGAATATTGCTATCGATATGTTGGCCCAAAATGTAACAAAGAGTTCAAATGGACCACACCCAGGTGGTAGCAGTGCGAGTTCCTTTTTTTATCCACTTCGATTCTTCTTTTGTGAAGGTCCCCAATCGGCGATACCACTCGTCGCGCTTCAGTATCATGATGTCGAATTGAGAATACGTTGGGGGTCAGGTGCCGGTGCTTATAATTGGGAATGTTATTCAAATTATTATTACCTCGACAACGAAGAACGTGGTAACATTGCCTCGAGAAGTCATGATATGTTGATCTTCCAAGTCCAAAAGAACATTGGTTCCGGTGATCAGATTCAAAATTTGAATTTCAATCACCCAGTAAAGTTTATCGCGAGTTCAAATAATTCAGGAAGCAGTCCCCTCGCGTCACAAACAAATCGAATCAAACTGAGTATAAACGGTGTAGATCTTACATCATACAGGTGGTCTAGACCACATTATATGGATATTTCTCATTATTATCATACAAATTATGTAACATCACCGGATGTATTTATGCATGCATTCTGTATGACAACAAGTCTCAATCAGCCAACGGGTTCACTTAATTTCAGTCGTATAGAGAATGCCAAAATACACAGTGAAACGAATACATTGAATGATACGATATATGCCGTGAACTATAACATTCTTAAGATTGAGAATGGTATGGCGGGTTTGGTATATGCAAATTAAAATCAGGGATTATATAAATGGTGAAAGCAACAGGTGTCACCCAACCTACTCACAAAGTACGATTGGGTCGTCTTACTGAGTGTGATCAACCACATAACTCAATAGTATTGAATGCATCGAATGCTAAAATTGACAACATTGAACACAGTGGATTTTACGTGTCACCTATAAGAAGTTCGTATTCTTCAAATTTGTTGGCATATGACACCACAACAAAAGAAATTGTAGACATCGGAGGTCATAAGTTAAAGATTTCTTCTTTAGAAGTAGAAAACCTCGATGTTGTGAATTCAAACACGGTTCATAATTACTATGTCGATAATCCCATTTTTGAAATAGCCAAAGGAACACCACGCACCACAGAAGATATTGGTATCGTTATGCATCGCGTGGGTGGTAATGTAGATATCAAGTTTTCTGAAAAGGACAACCATCTCTCAATAAATAAGGATCTCTGTGTAGATGGTACGATAAAAGCTAAATTTTTTGAAGGTGACGCGGGTCTTCTTTCAAATGTTCAACTCAACTTTGAAATCGGTGATACTTTTGAAAATCTCAACGTGACACGAGAATTAAGGGCCGATGGTAGTCTTCTTTCAAATATATCTATTAAACAGTTGAAAGATCTCGACGGAGCTTCACTCGATCTTGAAAATGTGTATCTAAACGGCGCGCTTCGCTCAAAAAAATCCATTTATTCTCAAACAAGTGTGATCGCACCATCTTTTGTGGGTGACGGTAGAAAACTTGAAGGTATCGCACTCAAAGAAGATGTTGAAACACACACGAAAGACATTGAAGAAATAAGAACAATTTTACCAAATATCAAAAAAGTTGAGAATGAAATAAAACGTGTCGAAACGAGTATTCCCAATTTAGGTCCAATTGAAAATAAAGTAAATGAAGTTGAAAAAAGTATCCCAAGTCTCGAACCCCTGAATTTACGTGTGGGTACTTTGGAAACTTTATCACAAAATCTCAATCATAAAATACAAGATGTTGAACAGAGTGTCAAAGAATTTAAACCAGAAAAAGTTGATCTCACACACATAGAAAATAGTATTGAAAAATTGAAAATTGATTTGAATAAAATAGATAAAGTTGAAAAAAATATTCAACCAAAATTTTTACACTTACATAGGATTATTGATAATATTCCAAAAATTCCAGACTTGACAATCCCCTTGTCTCAACTTAATTCTAAAATTCAAACAATGACTACAGAATTTGAAAAGTCTATAAAGTTGACAAAGATAAATGTTTTAAAAAATATAAGTATAACTGAAAAAAAATTAGAAACACTTGTAAACGAAATACAAAAAGTTGAAAATAGAATTCCAATACTTGAATCATATATATCAAATGTTCATACGATTGAAAATGATGTTGTGATTTTTAAAGAAGATATACCCAAACTTGATGATCGTATAAAATCACTCGAAGAGTATACTCCACCACTCCCAACACTTCAAAGTGTTACGACATGTGAGAGTAATACTGTGTGTAGTGTAACATTTGAAAATCCTGGTACCTCTATGTCGACACTTGGTAATATTGGGGTGGGTACAAATACCCCGTCTTCGAGAATATCAATTTACAGCGAACCCAATATAACTTCGGAATTGGGTGAAGTTAATGCGATTAAAATTAATGAACTTGCACAAATAAATGCGTATACAAAAGCTAACGCTGGATTAAGTTCAGGTAGACCAGGTGGTATTGTTTTCAAAACGAAGAGACCAAATGGAAGCCTTGGAGATAGTATGACTATTGATGGTAACGGCTCGGTGACGATTGGTTCGAGTACCGCGTATAAGTGTGCGTCGTTGTCAATAAACTCCACGACAGGTGGATTGTTAGTGCCTCGATTGACGAGTGAACAAATTGAAAATATTAAAAAACCCGAACCTGGTCTCATCGTGTATGACACAGAAAAAGACACATTTGTTGGATATAAAAAATCTGGTTGGACCGAACTTTTCTAAAATAAAATGACTTATTATATAAATGGTGAAGAACCTGAACACTATTGAAAGATCCGAGAGGATCAGAATAGGTAAATACACACCTGACGAGCAGGCAATAAATTCTATTATCATTAACGCCTCCTCGGAAATTTTGGAAGCAAACACAAGTGGCTTTCATGTGACACCTATTCGCAAAGATTCGAGTGTTCTGTCAAACACACTTGTATATAATACAGTGACTAAGGAAATTGTAGATTCGGGAGAAAATATAGATAAATCACTCGAAGATGTAACAGCCACCGGAAATACCACACCATATACCGTGGAATTTCAAAATGCAAATACAAGTTTGGTTACAGTGGGTTCAGTTGGTATAGCAAATGCAAATCCCGTACATACCCTAGATGTGGGAACGAAGTTCTTTATCGACGAGAATGGGTCAAATGTTATGGATGTCACAGGTAACGTTTTCGTGTCGGACACTTTATTTATTGTTGGAAATTTGGAAGTGTTGGGGGATACAACCCTAGTCACACAACAAAATCTCCTCATAGACGACTCCGTCGTTGAACTTGGAAAAAATAACTATGAATCCAATCAGGGTTTCGATTTAGGTTTTATAATGACACGATCATCGGCGGTGTCCAACGTTGGAATTGGTTATCGTGAAGGTCAAGATGAATTCTTTCTTGGGTATACAGACAATAACGCATACGAACACTATATAACACCCAATAGCGATAATAATGTTAAATTTCACGTGTATGGTTCTATCGTGACAGACTCAAATGTAGGGGTGGGAAATACTTCGCCCGTACACACACTTGATGTTGGTTCAAATCTATACGTTGACGATACCGCGTCAAATATTTTAGTTGTACACGGCGACGCAAAAATTGATGAACAACTTTTTGTCAATGATTTAACAGTTTCAAATGTTTTGGATATTTCTGGAAATCTGAATGCTCTAGCTGAATTAAATATTACTGGTAACGTGTACGCCGCTTCAAATGTTGACGTGTCTAAAGAACTTAATGTGGCGGGTGACGTGCATGCATCTTCAAATATTATCGTGACACGAGAACTTATTGTATCTGGAAATACAAATGCAAATGCAGACTTGAATGTATTGGGTGATACTCGTGCGTTTGCCAATTTATATGTCTACAACGATGAAACTATATATGGTAATTTATATGCGACCTCAAATGTTGACGTATCCAAAGAACTCAACATATCTGGTAATGTGTACGCATCTTCGGATGTTAACATAACTGAAGACCTCAATGTGTCCGGTAATACAAACGCGTTGTCACATCTCAATGTCACCGGTAATGTGTACGCATTTTCAAATGTGAATGTAACCCAAAATCTCAATGTCACGGGGAATATTTTTGGCTCTTCAAATATAGTGGTTTCGAGGGATCTACGCGTATTTAGAGACACATACACATCAAACTTAATCGCAAACAAAAAAATTACCGCGTTTGGGGATATCGAAGCGTTTTCAAACGTTGATATCGATAAAAATCTTGCGGTGTCTGGTAACGTCTCTGCACAATCAAATGTTAGTGTTTGGGATGACTTGGATGTAGGTGGAAATGTATATGCATTAAAAAATGTGAATGTCACAAAGGATGTTAATGTGTCCGGAAACGTACACGCACTAAAAAATGTCAATGTCACAAAAGACATTACTGTGACTGGAAACGTTTATGCAACTTCAAATATTGTCGTGTCAAAAGACGCGGTGATAAAAGGTGAACTCTACACAAATGGTAATGCATTTATATCAAAAGAACTTACCGTGACCCGAGATATTACCGCATCATCAAACTTGGGAGTCACGAAAGATCTCACAGTTACCGGTAACGTGTTTGCCAATTCAAATGTAAGTATTGCAAATGAATTGGATGTCTCTGGAAATGCATATATTTCAAAAAAGTTGTATGTCACTCAAGATGTAGTCGCGAGTTCGAATGTAGATGTCACACGAGACGTTAATGTCACACGAGACGTTCGTGTCACACGAGATGTGGTTGTTACGGGTAATGTTACCGCAACCTACTATCATGGTATCGGTAATGCGCTGACAGATATCACGTTAGAACAAGTTACGTCATATGGGAATACAACTTCAAACACAGTGTTTTTTAACAATCCAAACATAGCCGTCGTCACAGATGGTGATATGGGTGTGGGTACAGATACACCCGATCATAAACTTCACGTCGCGGGTGATATTAGAGCCGACACGGACATATACGCCGTACGCTACCACGGTGACGGTGGCTTGTTGGCAAATGTGTCACTTCAAGTTGTGAGTGATAAGGGGAATACTACATCAAATACCATTCAATTTACAAACCCAACGACAGCTTTGACAACAGATCTGACTTCAAATGTTGAAGTTAAATTAGATCAATTGGCGAATGTGGTTTTGACAAATTACCTCAATGAGGACATGCTCGTCTATGATGGTTCAAATTGGGTGAATCAAAAACAAAATCATACATTTTTGTACGCAAAGGCTGCTGTTGCATTATCTAAAGGTGACGTCGTCTACGCGACCGGCGCCGTTGGTAACAATACATTTGTCGTCGACAAGGCAGACGCTCGTGATCCCACGAAAATGCCAGCGCTTGGCATCGTGTATCAAGATTTGGCTTTAAACGAACAGGGTCTCATCGTTACATTTGGACGCGCCGATAGTGTTCCTCTTGATAGTTTCATAGAAGGTGAAACAGTCTATGTGAGTAACACGGTACCCGGTGGTCTATCGAATCTCGTACCTCACGGTGAGATAAATGGTGTTCCCAACCTTATCCAAAATATAGGTATTGTGGTCAAACCACACGTCTCACAAGGTATTGTGTCCGTGACTGGTGTCGGCCGTACAAATGCGATTCCAAACGCAAATGTAATCACACAAACACCCGCATATGTCTATACGGATGGCAGTACTAACCAAAATACTCTACACAAGATTGTACCCGCCAATCTTCTCACAAAACTTCAAACCCTCGAACAAGTCGTGAATACTGGAAACACTGTGGCGAATACAATCAATCTGACAGGTCTCACAACAACCGCGGGTGTATCTATCGGCAGTCTCTCCGAGAATTACTTACCAATGGTAGGCGCTAACAATTATCTCGTAGATTCGTCAATACGAAGAGATAATGGAAGTATTATCATTGATGCGGATACTGAAATAACAGGTAATCTATATGTATCCGGCAATTCAATTACAATTACTTCAAATAGTCTTATTATTAACGATCGAATTTTGGGTATCGCAAATAACAATCCAAGTCACGATTTAGATACAGGTTTCATTATTGAACATCCCGGTCACAATATTGCACTCATCCACCACGGTGATGAAGATCGGTTTTCTATCGGCTACACACAAAATACATTCACAGATGAACATGTACTTCCAGATGTAAGTAATATATTCTTATTCGATGTACTAGGTAATGTTCACGTACAAAACAATATAGTTGTGAGTGACACGGTGTATTCCAATTTTTTCCAAGGTGATGGAGGTCTTCTTTCCAATTTAGCGACAAACTTCGAAGAGATTATCATTAATGGTAACACAACTTCAAACACGGTTGAATTTAGAGGAGCCACGAGCTTGGTGACGACTGGTTCTGTCGGTATTTCAAATACACAACCAGGTCACGATCTCTCGGTGGGTTCAAACCTATATGTAGACGACACCGGTTCAAATGTCATCCACGTCGTTGGTAATATTTACGCGACGAGTTTTATTGGTGACGGTTCTCAACTCGACAACATCGCTTCAAACTTGGAAGAAATCGTAATCAATGGTAATGTTTCTACGGGTACTATTCAACTCACCAATCCGAATATCGGTTTAGTCGCCACGGGTAATGTACAAGCAGCTCGGTTCATTGGGGATGGATCATACCTCACCGGACTCGTCACAACCCTCGAAGATGTAGCGAATAACGGAAACACGACATCCAATACAATCCAATTTACAAACGCGGATGTTGGTATAGTGGCCACGGGTAATGTACAAGCAGCTCGGTTCATCGGTGATGGATCCTACCTCACTGGTCTCGTCACAACCCTCGAAGATGTAGCGAATAACGGAAACACGACATCCAATACAATCCAATTTACAAACGCGGATGTTGGTATAGTGGCCACAGGTAATGTACAAGCAGCCAGTTTCATTGGTGATGGATCCTACCTCACTGGTCTCGTCACAACCCTCGAAGACGTGGCGAACAATGGAAACACGACATCCAACACAATCCAATTTACAAACGCGGATGTTGGTATAGTGGCCACAGGTAATGTACAAGCAGCCAGTTTCATTGGTGATGGATCACAACTTACTAACATAGCTTCTAACTTTGAAGAAATAATTATAAATGGTAATACGTCATCAAATACAGTGGAATTTAGAAATGCGACCAGTATTGTCACGACAGGTTCTGTGGGTATAGCAAACTTAAATCCACAGTACGATCTTCAAGTCGGTTCTAATCTTTGGGTTGACGACACAGGATCTAATGTATTGACGATTAACGGTAATGTTTTGGCTCACAAAATAACACTCGATAGTATTCAGATTGCCTCGGTGTACGCACTTGAGTATGTGACAATGACCGGTAATACCACATCGAATACAGTAGAGTTTATAAACTCCACGACAGGTCTCGTCACGACAGCAAATGTCGGGATCGCGAACGCGAATCCAATTCACACACTCGATGTGGGTTCTAACCTATATGTCGACGATGCGAGTTCTAATGTTTTGTATGTAAATGGAAATGTTCACGTAGCTGGATCCCAACTTACAACTGATGGAAAAGTAGGTGTCGCAAACACAAGCCCCCAACATGACTTAAGTGTGGCCTCAAACCTATATGTCGACGATGATGGGTCGAATGTCCTCGTCGTCACGGGTAATGCGTCTTTCGGTAGCACCATAACATTGGGTGCTATAGAAATTACAACAGCGTATAATCTAGAAGAAGTCACAGGTCAAGGTAACACGACATCGAATGTAATCCAATTTACAAACTCAAACGTTGGTTTAGTGGCGACAGGGGGTATCATCACCAACAAGGACTCGTACGCTTGTAAGAGATACGCATACAGTAATGTGAGTGTTCCATTTGGGTTTTCAAATGTTGAAATGACGTTTGCATCTAATGTCTTTTACGCGAAAGTTACAGCTCAACTACTTCATGGTAATGAAGAAGTCAGTACACTAACATTTGATGCTCAGGGTGGTACAAGAAATGGAGCCGAATCATCACTTGACGTGGCAATTGGTTCAAAGTCTCTATTTGGAAATACAAATACAAAGCCATGGAGTTCAGTGGTCGCAACAACCCCAACAAAAGTTATTTTAGAACCAAGTGCAGCCGGTACACAAACGTATGGTATCGATCTCTTTGTAGAATATATGTCATCGGCACCAGATGGTAAGTTAAATTCGATTAACATAGGTGAAGATACCGTAAAATCTTTTATATATTAATATTAATGGCGTCGACGAACATTCAAACTTTTCCGGGAAAAGTTGGTGTTTCTAACACGAATCCTATACATACACTTGATATTGGTTCAAATGTATATATAGATGATACAGCGCAAACTAAACTTAGAATTATTGGTAATATTCACGCTTCAGGAGTTACAGTGGATGGAACCATAACAGCGATAGATAGTGAAAATCTCTCAGTGAAAGATCCAATCATTCTATTAGCATCTGGAAGTACGGGGACTAGTGATACGGGTATTATTATGAAAAGAGCTGACGGTGACTCCAATGTCGCTGTTTTTTATGACGAGGGGGTGGGACTTAAAATTGGGCATACATTATCGACCGCTCAAGATATTCACATTTCCGTTGATTCTAGCAACTCTCTTTCTACGAGTATTTATGGCCCGGTCACAGTGGCACACTCTTCGGCGCAAGCTCTCGTTGTTCAAGGTGGTGCTGAAATTGCCGACGACTTTAAAGTTGGTACTTCTAAACTTTTTGTGGATGTTTCGGAGTCCAATGTAGGTATTGGAACGAATGCACCCCTCGCGACCCTCGATGTTCACGGCACGGCCAATGTGGGTGCTTTGACGGTGGTTTCAATCTCCGGTGACGGGTCGGGACTCTCGTCTATCCAATCCTCAAACGTGAGCGACTTTGCCTCCAATGTAGGACGCATTGGGACCCTCGAGACGGATCTCACCTCCAATGTAGGACGCATTGGGACCCTCGAGACGGATCTCACCTCCAATGTAGGACGCATTGGGACCCTCGAGACGGATCTCACCTCCAATGTCACGAGGATCACCAACTTGGAATCCTCTGATATGACCATCGGGGGTGAGAAGACCTTCAGTTCGAATCTCGAGGTCGGGGCGGCTAACCTCTTTGTGGATACGACGACATCAAATGTTGGTGTCGGGACGTCGAGTCCAGCCTTCAAACTCGACGTCCACGGCACCGCGAACGTGGGTGCCATCACCCTCAACTCCAACGTCTACGCACCGAATCTCCCCCTCGCCCAAGTCGCCTCAAACTTGGTGACGTGGGACAGCACCACCGGTGACCTCATGGACTCCGGGGGACTCATTAGCAATAAATTTGCGATCGTGAGCGAACAACCACCGGCGGCTCTCACGGGCGACTCTACGGTGGTCGATGGACACGGGAGGTACAAAGTGACGACGTCATTGGAAGCCACTTATTATCAAGGATGGAAATGTTTCAATAAAAGTATCGATGACGCCCAGTCTGGTTGGTCGACAGGTGCCAATGGCGCCTACAACGGCGATGGTACGTACGCCGGAAGTAACGTTATTGCGGGTGTTTCGGGTGAGTGGGTCAAGATTGAGTTTCCGTATAAAACGACGCTTCGTCATGTCTCTTTGAGTCCAAATGTATATTACTCGGCTATGCCAGAAAATTTCTCTATCGTCGCGAGCAACGATGATTCTAACTGGACAGTTATTAAGTCAGTGACTGGACAAGCGTGGACGTCAGCTGATTATGTCAATTTTGTCGTAAACGCCGGTGTAGCGTATAAATATTACGCCATCGTCGCGCAACTCACGAATACTAATTATGCGTATATCGGCGAATGGAAGTTGTTCACCGAAACCTTCACGGTCGATGCCGGGGTCGTCTCCACGACGGCCGCCTCCGGTCTCGATGTGGGGTACACGGAACACCCGGTGGAACCCATGACGGATTACAAGACGTACGTCGAGGGACACGGGACCTACGAGGCGAGTGAGAGTAGCGTTTTTAGTGGTACAACTGCATACGGATGGAAAATTTTTGATTATAATATTGCTACTGCCTTGGCCACGAACGGTGGCTACGATTCTAGTACCGGTGCATTTACATCTGATGTCACGACGACGGATGTTGGTGGGACTAGATACAATGGACATTGGGTTCAAATTAAAACACCATATCCAATTACACTTTCTCATTCGAATGTGTATCCGACTAATGTAAATAGGTCACCCGTAGATAGTGTGATTTTGGGTTCAAACGACGATAAAAATTGGTATAAACTCAATGAGTTCACTGGACAAACGTATTCAGCGTCAACTTGGAAGCGGTTGGATGTGAACGCGACAACCCCGTATCAGTACTATCGAATGTGTGTGACGAAAAAGGCGATTGGTGATAGTGTCCTGGGCATTCGCGAATGGCGCCTCTTCGCCGAAAAGCCGGTGACCCGCATGGAGAACGTGCACATCTCCGGTGACCTCTCGAGTGAGACCCTCCAAACGGGGTACATCAAGTGGCCCCGGGTGCCATTGAAGGCGGCGGACTCCGAGGGGTATGTGGCGAGTGCGAGTAATGTGTACAACTCTGATGTGAGCACAGCACCTTACACGGCATTCAATAATTACAGAGAAGTCAAATCTAATGGTTATGCCGACGCATTCATCGGTGGCAATGGTGATTTTACATCCGGTGTGGCAAACAAAAGTCGCACGACGGGCGAAGACACATTCAATCACGAATGGCTCCAAATCCAAATGCCTCGCGCTATCACACTTTCTTATTTCACTTTGCTTCAACGTGTAAAGAATGTAGATAATGACCTCGACATGCCCAAGAATGGACGCATGTATGGTTCGAATGATGGCATTTCATGGACGAAATTGGTCACGTTTAGCAATCTCACCTACGAGAGGTTTGAAGAGACGCGCGTGCAGGTGAACAGCACTACTCCGTACTCTTATTATCGCCTCGCCGTGACTGAGACTGTTGGGAACGCTCAAGTCTACGTCGCGGTAGGTGAACTCCAACTCTTCGAAGCCGCCACGGGTGTGGGTGCCGCCCCGACCTCCGCCAAATTGCAGGTGGCAGGCTCTCTCGGCATGGCCAAGGGTGCGGAGTTCTTCGCGGGGGATGACGTCGTCATGGAGTTGCCGAAGCATGATAGGCCACTGACGAAGTATCCGGAGGTGGCGATGACGGCGAGCTCGAGTGGTGGCTACATTGTAGACCAGAGTACGCTACGTGCCGGTACATATTATGGGTGGAAAGCCTTTGATGGTTCAACAGAAGTTCTTTTACGGT
>Ga0181599_1001385_pt1 | contig 23465 bp, 15 predicted proteins | sample 041ome_3_FD_148658 | JGI IMG/M metagenome (GOLD analysis project Ga0181599, IMG submission 148658) | Coastal salt marsh microbial communities from the Groves Creek Marsh, Skidaway Island, Georgia - 041405US metaG (spades assembly) | ecosystem: Environmental > Aquatic > Marine > Intertidal zone >...
CGGCCCGCCTTCGGTGGACGACGACGAAGAAGATGGATTCGACGACGAACGACGATGGGGCGCGACACACGACGACGCGCGACGCACGACGACGAGCATGTACGGCGCGTTGACTTCACGAACGGTACGTTATGATGCGAATTTTTTACGACGCGTGTGTCGAACGCGCGAGAGCGCGTCGCGGTCGCGGTCGCGCGTGGACGACGAATGATGATGAAGACGACGACGGATGATGAAGACGAGTGGGTGGATGGGTGGGGTGGGACGACGCGCGCCCGATGACGACGCGGGATGCGTCGCGCGCAGTGAGGGGTGGTTATGGATACCTATGACGATTGGTGGTTCGCGCATCGCGTTCGTGGGTGTGATGCGCGCGAGGACGCACCGCGCGGTGGCGATGGGCGGTGGGCGGTGGGCGATGGGAGGGGTCCCGGCGGCTGGTGCCCTACGACCTACGACCTACGACCTATGTATTCTAGGCCCATTAGGCGCGAGGACTGTCGGGACTCTCGGGACGATGGTGGTGGGCGTGCGATCACCGTCGTCGCCCTATCGCCGTATCGTCGGCCTATCACCGTCGTCGGCCTATCACCGTGTCGTCGTCGTCGTCGTCGTCGACGCGACGCGCGCGAGGTTCCGACGCGAAGACGCGACGCGCCGAGAGACTAACCTATACGCGCGCGTACGTCTTCGCTTGATTGAAATACACAGACGACGGGTCGGGCGCTTGCGCCTCGTCCTACGACGACGAATACCACTGGGCGTAGCCGAAGATGCGCGCACGTGCGCGCTGAAGCGAGGAAGATTACGTTTGATTTGGAATCGAGACGTAAGCTTCAAAAGGGTATCGACAAGCTCGCCGACGCCGTGGGCGTGACGCTCGGTCCGCGTGGACGTAACGTCGTGCTCGAGGAAAAGTTTGGCATGCCGCAGGTGATTAACGATGGTGTGACTATTGCGCGCGCGATTGAGCTTCTCGATCCGGTGGAAAACGCCGGTGCGCAGTTGATCAAGGAGGTTGCCGGTCGTACGAATGACTCGGCGGGCGACGGCACCACGACGGCGTCGGTGCTCGCGCGGGAAATGATCAAGTTTGGCTTGCAATCCGTCGCCGCCGGCGCTAACCCGGTGAACGTCAAGCGTGGTATCGATAAGACTTCTCTTTGGTGCACCAAGAAGCTCGATGAGCTCGCGATTCCGATCAAGGGTCCGGCTGACATTCGTGCCGTCGCCTCCATTTCCGCGGGTAACAATGACGAAATCGGCGACATGATTGCCGACGCTATTGAAAAGGTTGGCCCGGATGGCGTGCTTTCGATTGAAAACGGCAGCGGTTTGGAAACCATTGTTGAAGTCGAAGAGGGTATGGAAATCGACCGCGGTTACATTTCCCCGCAATTCGTCAACGACACTGAGCGTTTGATGGTTGAATACGAAGGCTGCCGCGTGTTGATTTGCGATGAAAAGATTGAGCAAGTCAAGGACCTCGTGCCGCTTTTGGAAGAAGTGTCCCAAAATGGCTCCCCGCCGCTGCTCATCATCGCCGAAGACATTGTCGGCGAAGCCCTCGCGACGTTGGTCGTGAACAAGGTTCGTGGCGTCCTCAAGGTTGTCGCCATCAAGGCGCCGGGCTTTGGTGAGCGCCGCAAGGCGTTGCTCCAAGACATTGCCATTGTCACTGGCGCGCAATACATCGCCAAGGACCTCGGCTTGAGCGTGTCTCGCGCCAACATGGATTGCCTTGGCTACGCCAGAAAGGTCTCCATCGCGCAAAACACCACCACGTTGATTGCTGACGGTGCCTCCAAGGAGGACATTGACCTTCGCGTGGCGCAGCTCAAGCAAGAACTCGCGGAAACGGATTCCGTGTACGACACTCAAAAAATTTCCGAACGCATCGCTAAGCTCGCGGGTGGTGTCGCCGTCATCAAGGTTGGTGCTGCGACTGAGACCGAATTAGAAGAACGCAAGCTTCGTATCGAAGATGCGAAGAACGCTACTTTTGCCGCCGTTGAGGAAGGTATCGTGCCGGGTGGTGGCGCCGCTTTGGTGCACTTGAGCAAGTTGATTGATGAGTTCAAGGTGACGCTCACCGATCCGGAGGAGCGTTTGGGTGCCGATATTGTGCAAAAGGCGCTTTTGGCTCCTTGCCGTCTCATCGGCAACAACGCCGGCGTGGAGGGTGATGTGGTGTGCGATCGCATTATGAACAATGTATGGAACTTTGGGTACAACGCGATGAACGACACGTACGGCGATCTCATCGAAATGGGTGTCATTGACCCCAAGAAGGTGACTCGTTCTGGCGTGATGAACTCGTGCTCCATTGCAGGTATGGTGCTCACGACGCAAGCCGTCATCACTGAAATCCCGAAGAGAGATTTGAAGAAGCGCGTGCCGGGCGGCGGCGCCGGCCCGGCGGTCGAAGACGGTGCTTTCTCGATCTAAATTTTTTCAATTCCTTCCACCTTTAGAGCAACGCTAGAGCTTAAATGTCTGTCAATGAAGATGAGCTAATATTATTATTCAATGTGCAACTGTGCTACGTATCAATTCATATTTCTAATGTGTCGATCAATTTGCTCGTCACGTCGCCGCTTTCGGCGCTTTCCGTTTGATTCCAAACTTCGTCTGTGTCGTTATTTGAGTCATCCTTGGAGCGATTACTCGGCGATCCGCTACGGGTGTTTTCGTCTGCAGAGCAACAATCATCGTCGTTACCCTTAGAGTTTTCCACGGCGTTGTCAAGGTCTTCTTCTTCGTTGTCGTCATCGTCACTTTCGTAGTCTTCTCGCGCCTTGTCGTCGCACCATCGCTGCCAAAGGTTTCGGTAAATGTCCTCGAGTGCGCGCGTGAATCCTTCGGCGTCGCATAGCGGCGAGCGTAGCATATCCCGACGCAATGTCGTTCGAATCTCGGAAATTCTTTGGACATCGCTGGCGAGCGTTGACGCGATGCGAACGTATTCATTCTCGTCGCTCGCAACGCACTCTTTCAGTCCAATCGTCGTCATCAATGATTTACCCACGTTTTGCGCGTGACACGACCCCGACAGCGTCACCACGGGTACGCCCATATGCACCGCTTCGCACGTCGTCGTCGTGCCACCGTACGGAAACGTATCGAGTGCGATATCGACGCGATCGTACATGGCTAAATGCGACATCGTCGCCGATTCCAAAGGCAAGCAATCGATTCTCCACGACTCGACGCCAAGTTGAGCCATTTGACACAAGAAGCGGTTGCGAATGACTTCACACGCAAACGCTTTCGATTTAAAGATCAACCGGCTCATGGGCGTGGCGAGTAAGACGCGCGCCCAGCACGCGCGAACGTCTGCGGTGACCTTGGCCAATGTATTAAAGCATCCAAACGTGACGTGTCCTTGACTCAAACACGGGGCCTCCGCCACGCGCTCTGGCGCCTCCGGGTTTGGCGTGTAACACAAGAATGAATACGGTGCAGGCATGCGTATGAGTTGCTCCGTAAACGTTTGTGTTGTGTTCAATGGATCGCACAATTCGTCGGTGATTCTGTATCCAATGGAGCGAACGCCCGTGCTGTTTGGGTACCCAATCCACGTAATTTGCACCGGCGCTGGTTCGAGCGCGAGCGTCTCGAGACGGTTATTCGCCGTGTGCCCAGTCAATTCAATCAGAATGTCCACTGAATCGCCCCTGATACATTCGGCGAGTTCTCTTTCGTTCAATGTGGCGCAATCTCGCCATTCACCGCCGCTCTCAAGCGTGGACTTTTGCAAACGTTTTGTTTGCGCGTCGTTGAATTTTGACACATTGTAGACGATGCACTTTACGCTTGACTTGTCGTGCGAACGCAATGGCGCGTGCGCAAAGTAACTCACAGAGTGCGTATACATATCGGGCGATACGTATCCAACAACCAAACGACGACGTCCTGGAGTTCCTGCGCCGCTATCGGACTTGATTGCATGTCGCGGTTTCAGCGGCGGTCCCGCGAGCTTTGCGAACCGATTTCCCCATGCCGAGTGTGCTTCACACACTTCGGTATCTTCACCCGAGCGTACGTAGTTCAGCGCAAGCAAATAATTTTGCTCCGCATGCCTGTCGTTCGGGGAATGACGTACGCAATCGCGGTACGATGTGAAAGCGTGTTCAATGTCGCCAGTGTCGCGAAGCAAGACACCCAAATTATTGTGCGCGACGGCGTACGTCGGTGCCACAGTCACAGCACGCTGCAATGCCTCGAGAGCAAGCTGAGCCTGACCAGCCATGGTGTACAATACCCCTAAGTTATTCAGCGGCTGCGCGAAATTCGGGTTGCACGCAATCGCGCGATGGTAATATTCCATCGCTCGCGCGTCGTTGCCGCGCTCCTTGTACAAGACGCCTGCGTTGTTCCAAATCTCCGCACACTGCGGTCGTAATCTTCCCGCATTTTCGTACGCAATTAGCGCGCGATCGAATTCTTCAGCCTCTGCGAGTGCCACACCGAGGTTGTAATATGCCTCGACGTTTAAAGTGTCGTACGACAGCGCTCGTTCATACGTCGCAATCGCGCCTGGTAAATTCTGCGACTTTATCGCCGTTCCTTGATCTGTCAACACAAGCGACAAATTTTTCAAACACAGCTCAAAATCGGGCGCGTACCGCAAACACTTCTCGTACGCCTCAACTGCGTCGTCCAAACGATTCTTCATCTTGTACACAACGCCAAGATTGCAATACGCCAAAGCGAGCGTAGGATCCGAAGCAATCGCTCGCTCGTAGGCGGATTCGGCTTCGTCCAATCGCCCAACCTCCACGAGCGCAACGCCCAAATTGTAAAACGTCGCTGACGCTGCAAATGCATCCTGATCACTTATCTCATCGATAATCTCGCCGTACGTGCGAATTGCGCCTTCGATATCTCCACGCGCCTTGCGAGCCGCGCCGACTTCGGTCCACGCCGCCGCGAGCGCGCGTCTCGCATCGCGCGCCCTCTCGTATTCCCCAGCGCACTCATACCCTCGCACACCCGCGCGGTATCGCTCCATAGCGTCATAAAACCTCCCTTCACCGTGTGCCAGTCGCGCCAGCCCGCACCACGCGTCAGCGTTCGCATCATCCTCGCGAACCGCGCGCGAAAACATGGTTTCGGCATCCCCGCGCATCCCCAAGCCTTCAAAACACTCACCTCTCAGCGCCATCACTCGCGCGTTCGCGCATCTCGCGCGCTCGGCGCCGTCCCGCATGGCATCAATCACATGCGTGGCGCGCTCCAGCGCAGCCATGGCGTCCTGAAAGCGTCCAGCGCGCAGTAAATCCCTCGCCGCGCGTTCCAGCGGTGGCTGGGCCCGCGACGCCTTCATCTGAAACGATGACGCGTGTTCCGTCGCGCGCGATGCCGCGTGCGCGCCGCACCTGCGTCCGTCGTCGTCGTACACAATTGTGTCGCACGACTGCACGCTCGATACGCGTGACATCGTCGTCGCGCACGGCGATGACGGCGGTGAGACGGCGCCGGCGTCATCGTGTGCGCCGCTGCTGCGCAGCATCTTGTGCGCCTATTCGTCGACGACGTGGACGACGCGCGCGGCGTACGCGGCGCGGTGTGTGCGGAATGTTCGTGGTCGTCCGGCGGCGCGGTCGCACCACGCGCAGTCGTGCGACGCGTGCGACACGGAGGCGTCACTCACTGGTGCGGGGCCGCGGCGGCGAGAGGCTTTTCAGAGTATTTTACAAATGACTACGTCCTGCGGCTACGGGGTGTGCGTGTGACTATGTGTGGGTCTAGAGGGTTAAATATGCATGCGTGCGCGTCAGAGCTCGTCTCGCGCGCCGCGCCAGGCGTCTTCGGCGCGTGCATCTGTGGCTTCTGTTTCGGCTTCCGTTTCGGCCCGGTCGTCTGTTGAAGCGACATCCACGCGCGAGCATACGATGGCTTCGACATCGGGTTGCTTTGGACGCAGCATTCTGGATTTACACGCCAGTGGCGTGCGGAAGGTGAAGACGTACTTGCACGTCGCTGGTTCGTCCACGCTCGCGACGCCTTCGGCGCCGTCCTCAGAGCACACGAAACGCACCTCACTGGAGCGTTCGACGTCGTCGAATTGCGCGCCTACGTCACCGCACTTGGTGCCGTGCGTGAATGCATGCGCATGATATTTATCCTCGCTCACATCATCGATCGTATCTGCCGAAGCGACCGAGACGACGTCGTTTTTAGAGGCGTTTGAGCCGCTCTCGACGTCAAGCTCCGCCGTCGCTCGAGCGTCGTATCTCCCCAAGTCATACGCATTCACCCTCGTCGTCCCCTCGCGATGAAACTGTTCGACGTGCTTTTCGTGACAAAATTCATACGTCCACCAATCGCCATTGGCGTGGAAGAAACACCGACCGCGTAGGGGCGAAAGGAGCTCGTCGACGTCCCGACGCGACGCCGCCGCGCTCTCGCGCGCCGCTCTTCCCGTCAAATCCTCGTCCTCGTCGAGCGCATCCGCCAGCGCCGACGCGAGCACCGCGCCACCGTGGTCGCTCTCAACGCTACCATCCGGCACGACGCATTTATACGACGCCCCATTCGCCGCAGTCATGTCAATCACTCGGTGCTTGGTGATCGGGCTCGAATCAGTTGGCGATTGTAACACGTGTACGACGTAGCGCGGATCGAAATCGACGTCGGTTGTCAGCGCGTGCGTGGTGCCGACGCATGCCGCCGCGAGCGCGACGACGACGGGTGCGATGTGGCGCGATGGGGCGCGATGACGCCGACGCATCGCGCTCGCGAGCTGGGGTGTGAGGTGGTTACGCGTGCGCGTCGTCGGTCAGTCGCGCGTTTGTATTACGTCTCAATGTTCGATTAAATTGATTGCTATAATTTTCAATGCGCGCTGAGGTAGGCACGTAATTTCGCACATTGCTCTAAGACCGATCGACGCGATGTGCCGCCTTCGGTGTCGCGGCTTTCGGCAGATTTTTCATATGACCACACCTCGACGACGTCGGCGTCAAATTTGTCGCACAGGGGCTTCAAATCGTCGACGGTGAGCGATGAAAGAGGCACTTCGCGGTCTTCAGCGAGCTTGACAGCGGCACCGGAGATGTGGTGAGTTTCTCTGAAAGGCACGCCTTTGCGCACGAGGTATTCCGCGAGGTCTGTGGCGAGCATTTCGGCGCACAAACCGCGCTCCATGGCGTCGGGGTAAATGCGCGCCGTGGCTAAACATCCGGCGGCGATTTGTAACGAATCGCTCATGTTGTCCACAGTGTAGTACATGGAGTGCCACACTTCTTGTAAATCTTTGTTGTACGTCGTCGGCGTGCCCTTGATAGTGGCCAAAACCGCCATTAACGAACCGATTTGCGTACCGCTCTTGCCGCGCAACAACTCGAGAGCGTCTGGATTCTTCTTTTGTGGCATCAACGACGAGCCGGTGGAGTAGGCGTCGGACATTTTCACCATACCAAACTGCTGGGAGCAATAGATGATCAAATCCTCACTCCATCGCGACAAGTGTGTGCTGACCATAGATGCCCAAAAGCTCGTCTCAGCGATGTAGTCGCGGTCGCTCACGGCGTCCATCGAGTTTGGGCACACGCCGGCGAAACCCAAATCTTTAGCCAACAACTGACGATCAATCCCGAAAGGGTTCCCGGCGAGCGCCCCACTGCCGAGTGGCATCACATTCACGCGCTCGAGCAAGTCCCCTAATCGCTGATCATCACGCTGCCACGCGGCGGCGTGCGACAACAACCAATGCGACCAGCGCACGGTTTGCGCGCTTTGCAAGTGCGTAAACCCGGGCATGACGACATCCACCTCACGCTCCGCGCGGTCGACCGCAATCTCAATCAACGTACGCAAATGCTTACGAATCTCAAGCAGCTGCGCGCGCAACCACATTCGAGTATCCGTCGCCACTTGATCGTTCCGCGACCGCCCCGTATGCAACTTGCCCGCGACTTCGCCGATGAGCTCCGTCAACCGTCGCTCATTCGCGGTATGTATGTCTTCATCCCCAGCCTTGGCCACGAACGTCCCACTCGCCCACTCTGCACTCACCAACCCTAACCCTTGCACGATCGCATCCCGTTCCTCGTCGGTAATCACCCCGGCTCGCGCCAACGCCCGCGCGTACCCCACGCTCCCGTCGGCATCCTCGCGCCACATCCGTCGATCAAAACTCAAGCTCTCATTAAACTTTTCCATGAGCGGATCCTGCGCCTCGCTAAACCGACCACCCCAAAGCTTTGCGCCGCCCTCACCGCTCGTCGCCCCCGATCTCGTCCTCGCGCGGCGTCCGCCGACGGTGTCACGCCGCGGCGCCGCAGACGAGGGTGCGTTCTTCACACACTTGGCGCGCGCTGTCGTCTGGCAGCCTCGCGCTGTCGTCGTCATCGCCGTCGTCCCGCGCGCGATGGTCATCACGCGTACACCCATAATCCCCGTCGTCGTCGTCGTCTGCCGTCGTCGTCGTCTGCCGTCGTCGTCGTCGTCGTGCCCTGAACAGTGACCAGACCTACCGCGGCCTAAACCCTAAAAACACCCGCGTGTCACGAGGGTTTTGTCGTCGCAACCGCCTCCACGCGGGACCGCGTTCGGCGCCGTCCACACACCTCGGTCGTCGTCGTGTTTGTCGTCGTCGTCGTGTTTGTCGTCGTCGTCTTTGTCGTCTTTATCGTCGTCTGTGTCCTCGTCGGCGTCTCGCGCGAGGGCGCACGAACGCGTCACGCGACCGATCGACCGTCGGGTTGGCACGCGAGGATTGATTGATTGATTGATTGATTGATTGATTCCTCGGTCCGTTTGTGTGCGTTCGCGTCGGTGCACGCGTGGAGAAGCGCGGCGTAGAGACGACAGTGACGCCGGGGCTTTAGAGCAGCGCGATGTTTCCGTCGTTGTTTAAAAAGTCGCCAACCAAGCACCATAGGCGCACGGGGTCGATGTTTCAGAGCGAAGACGGCGCCGAGTTGGATGAGCTCGTGCGGGCGTCTTCGTACTTATCGGGTACGGGGGAGTCGAAGGCGTTTAACGCGGATGCGGTGATTGAGGAGTGTGATGAGGTGTTGCGCACGATGTTCTTTGGTGTGGTGCAAGAGACGGAAGGGGAGGGTTTTTTGAAAAAGCTCGAGGCGGTGTTTGAGTCGAGTCAAAAGTTTAACGAGACGCACGAGAGCGGGGATTTTGAAACGATGAAGAAGTTGATTGATGGCATGCCTGTGGATGAGTCGTTGCAATTTGCGTCGGCGTATTCGAACCTGCTCAACTTGCACAATATTTCCGAGCAGGTGGCCAACGCGATGGAGGAGCGCCATAAGCGGTTGCACGATATTCCTCGAGGACCGTCCAAGACGACAAACGGCGCAATCAAGCAGTTGTTACGTGTGGGGAAAACGAAGGAGGAAATCTACGACGCACTTTCGAAGCAACACGTTGACTTGGTGCTGACGGCGCACCCCACGCAAGCACTCAGACGGTCAATGTTGAAATCATTTGGGAAGATTCGCGAAAAGTTGTTGCAGCTCCAACGTTTTCGATTGTCGCGATACGAACGCGCGGAGGTTTTGGATGAAATTCGGTCAAATATGGCGGCAGCGTGGAGAACAGATGAAATTCGACGCACGCCACCGACGCCGCAAGACGAAATGCGCGCGGGTTTGACGTACTTTCAACAAACCATCTGGGACGGTATCCCGACGTTTATGCGTCGCGTGGACACGTCGTTGTTGGCCAACAACTGCCCGCGTTTGCCTCTGGACAAGTCGATCGTGACGTTTGGTTCGTGGATGGGTGGCGATCGAGACGGAAACCCGTACGTAACGTCCACGTGCACGCGCGATGTCGTGTTGCTCGCCCGCGTGCAAGGTACCAATCTTTTGTTCGACGCCATTCAGCGTTTGATTTTCAACCTCTCCATGTGGCGCTGCACTGACGCGCTGAAGGATCGCGCTGAGAAAATTCTCAGCTCTTCCACGGATGATAACAACGCCATTTTCGAAGAACGCAAGCGCAGAAACTATGATGATTTCTGGAAGGCTATTCCCGTTCACGAACCGTATCGTGTCATCTTGGCTGAACTTCGCGACAAGTTGTACAACACGCGCGTGGCGTTGCAAGCGTGCATGGCCGACCCCACGGTGAGCATCGACATGGATGACACGTCCATCATTCGTCACAAAGAGGAGTTGTTCGAGCCTCTCGTGGCGTGCTACGACTCATTGATCGAGATTGGTGACGGGCAAATCGCAAACGCCTATCTTTTGGATGTCATTCGTCAAGTCAGCTGCTTTGGTCTGGGGTTGGTCAAGTTGGACATTCGTCAAGAATCCGACCGTCACGCCGAAGCTTTAGATGCGATTACGAAGTTCATTGGCCTTGGCTCGTACTTGGAATGGGACGAAGATCGTAGGATTGCATGGTTGACGAGCGAGTTGGAGAGCAAGCGCCCGCTCATCCCCACCGATCTCGAGTGCTCTGACGACGTTCGCGAAGTGTTGGACACGTGCAAAATGGTTGCGCATTTGCAACAAACGTGCCCTGGTTCTTTGGGCACGTACGTGATCTCTATGGCGACAAGTGCGAGTGATGTACTCGCTGTGACCTTGTTACAGCGCGAATGCGGCTGCCGAAAGCAAGACTTGTTGCGCGTCGCGCCGTTATTTGAGCGCCTCGACGACTTGAACGACGCTCCGCGCGTGTTGCGTCAACTCTTCTCTGTGCCGCTGTACCACGAACACATCAACGGTCATCAAGAAGTGATGATCGGATACTCCGATAGCGGTAAAGACGCCGGTCGTATGGCCGCGGCCTGGGCGTTATACGATGGTCAAGAAAGAGTTGTTGAGGCGGGTAAAGAGTTTGGCGTCGCCTTGACGTTGTTCCACGGTCGCGGGGGCACTGTCGGCCGCGGCGGCGGTCCGGCGCACATCGCCATGTTATCTCAGCCGCCCGGCACGGTCGATGGTTCCATTAGAGTCACGATTCAAGGTGAGGTCATCGAAACGGATTTCGGGCAAGCTGAGAACTGTTTCCACACGCTTGATTTGTACACGGCGGCGGTGCTCGAGCACACCTTGCGTCCTCCGTCCCACCCCAAACCTGAATGGCGAGCGGTGATGGACAAGATGAGCGATTATTCGTGCGCGCACTACAGAAAAACAGTGTTCAACACTCCCGAGTTTGTCGGGTATTTCGGTCAAGCTACGCCCGGTGCTGAGCTTGGGTCGTTGAACATCGGCTCTCGTCCAGCAAAGCGTAAACCAAACGCCGGCGTCACGGCGTTGCGTGCCATCCCTTGGATTTTTGCCTGGACGCAGTCTCGATTCCACCTCCCTGTGTGGCTCGGTATTTCTGCGTCGTTCAAGAGACTCATCGACGAAGGTGAGCTGCAAACCCTTCGCGACATGTACACCAACTGGCCGTTCTTTGAAGTTACCATCGATCTCGTGGAGATGGTGCTCGCCAAGGCGGATCCAGTCGTGGTGCAGTATTACGAGCGCATTCTCGTCGACCCGACGTTGCACACTTTTGGTGCAGGCTTGAGAAGCGAGCTTCAAGAAAGCATTGATAGCATTCTCGCCGTGTCTGAACACGTCGGTTTGCTCTCCAAGCCCGAAAAAAGTGAAGATCAAAACACCGTCGAGTACCACGCAAAGTTGGCGTACAAGTTGATGAAGCGTTCGCACTACATTACGCCGCTCAACATTTGCCAAGTACGCTACTTGGAAGCGGCGCGAGCGATGGAAATTGATGAATCCAAGGGTATGGAAAAGCTTCAAAAGATTCCCATGCTCGAAGGGTATCCATTCCAGGATTACAATTACAAGGGTGCGGTGAACGACGTGTTGAAGATTACGATGAAGGGCATTGCGGCGGGAATGCAAAATACGGGATAATACGGGCACGGTAATAACAATCTCTGATTATTATCGTCATCATCATCGCTATAACATCGGCTACACTTTTACACGTTAATTAATCTTCCGAGCGCAAACCGGATTTCCACTGCACCCATCCGCACGACGCCCCGCTAAGTTTTCCCTGTGCGTCGGCGTCGCGCATGGCGAATAAATTTGCATACTCGTCGCGGTGCGCCATTTCGCTCAATACTTCTTCATCCGACGGGCACACACATCCTGGTTGTTTCGTCACTGCATTTTCAACGATACCATCGTCATTGATTGAAAAGTGGTACGAATCATCCGGCTTGCGCAACGGCACGAATTCATTCATAAACGTATCCATCGCTTCGGCGAGCGCGCGCACGGCGTCGACTGAGCCACCCATGATGCGTGTCAAGTACGGACGAATCGGGGACTTTTGCACCCCGGCTTGGCAGTTGTTGCTACGTTCAATCGTCGCACTTCGTCGACAACCAATACGGAACTTGTCTCCGTACGCCACGTTGAGCGTGGGCGAAAACGTACGATGCAACGTCAGCTTCAAATCAAACTCTTCGGGGTCGACGTAGTAAATGTACTTGTACTTTTTAGCCCCAGTGCGCGCGGCTTCTTCGTTGATGTAATCCAACGCGTGAACCAAAGACGGCACACGATTGAGTTCTATGGCGTTATGCGCGTGACAGCCCTTGTGTAACGTGTACTTGAACTCGCTCGGTTTCAAGACACTGCACATGAACGTCCCGCGCCCGAGCCAAGCGGATTTGTCGAGCGGAAACCGCTTCGTGCCTTCGTCATAGTGACGCTTTGCAAATGCGCACGATTTTTCGTCATCCATGACGGCAACAACATTCACTTGCACTTGCCCCGCCTTACAAAACCCTTCTCTCACGGCTTCGGCGTCAAACATCTGATAGTTGCGCGACCGCGGCAGACGCCAAAAGTTCATCGCAAACGCGCTCTCTCGCCAGTGGTTGGCACGCGTCGGCGTCAATTTCGCCGGAAATACCACCCGATCGCCCTTGCACGTCGTATCACTAGGCCACGGCCACGGTTTCGTTTCAAAATCTAGCACTTCGTCTTCGGTGATTAACCCATCGTCGTCCTCTTCGTCTTCAGTGTCTTCAAAGACGTTTTGGCTCTGCATCTCCCCGACTTCGGGCGCCGTCGCGGCGTGCTTGGTGACACCCGGACGCACGTCTTCCTGCTCCATCAAGTGCTCCTTAAGAATTTCATTATCCGGTATCATCATCCCTAACCTCGGATTCACAAACGGAGACGACGACGATACGGACGCCGCGCTCGACGATCCGCCCGCCGCGCGCGACGCCGCCACCGCCAGCGCCGCGCACGCCGTCGCCGTCAACGCCGCCACCACATTCGTCCGCCACTCCGACGACGACGACGACGACGCCGACGACGACGTGCGTCCGTCTCGTCGACGCGATAACAACCCAACGCTCGCCCGCGCGTCGTCGTCGTCGTTCGCGCCACCCATGATGTGCGCGTCAACACCCATTGCGATCGCAATCACACACCAAACAAATCACACGCCGCGGACGCCGCAGATGCCGCTGCTCGAAGGTCACGTCGTCGTGGACAATCGCGATCGTGGGTATCGCTCGCTCGCGCGTGCAGTCGCGTCGGGGGCGTGCTCGCGCGGTGCGTTCTGACGTCGGTCGTCGTCGTCGAACGACGAAGGCGCATCCCAAACATACAAAATAAATACCCGTAACTTTTGACATGAAAGGCGTTTTGGACTGTAAGTTTCCATGTAGCAAGGGTTTAGAAACCACAGAGTCGTATATATTACGTCAAATTCGGCTATATGTTCGAGTCATCAATAGGTCGCGGGTTCGAGCCCCGTCATGGACATGATAGGACATCACGTCGTACACTACGGCGCATGTCCATCCAGTCCATGTAGATCAGTTGGAAGATCGATTGACTTCTATATCCTTTTGTTCCGGGTAGAAAGCGCGTGATTTCTACCCGTAACTTTTGACAGAAAAGTGGAAGTGTCGCGCGAATCTCGCCGCGGCGATTTCCAGTGAAGCGTTTTAAAAGGTTTGCGAATTTCTTATGGCGCCTTTGGTTAAACCTAGCTTTTTGTCGATCGCTAACGACATAGAACGGCTCTATACAGGCCGGCCTATTTCTCAACGCCTTTTGTTTGCCATGATAGGCTCATCGGTGCGGTCCTCAAATGTAAAACCAAGCTCAATGCCGAGTTCTGGAAAGTTGTAGCGATCGAGAAATATCCTTTTGTCTCGCGCGTCGACGTGCGTCGATGACACACGTATGCGGATGTCCGTCGTCGTCGTCGTCGTCGTGTTTTCGTTTTGTTTTTTTATTACCGTGCGCAAATGTAATTGAGACTCGTGCGTCGTGTGTTTTCGTTTTGTTTTCTGTGTGCAAGTGTGATTCAAACGCTATGTGCTAATGGATGTCGCGCGCGCGCGGCTCTAGGCGCCGCCCTTGCCCTTGGCCGCGACGTCGAGCAAGTACTGCCCGAGAAACACCAGCGGTTCCTCGGGCCGCGCGGCGTTGAGCGCGCACATGGCGTCGTGGAGCGCGCGCGTGACGGTGGATTCCAAGTACGCCTTGGCGCTGTCGTCGTCGTCGTCCGCCGCGCGTGCGGCGCCGGGGGATGCCGCGCTCGTCGCCGCCGCCGCCGCCGTCGTCGTCGTCGTCGTCGTCGTCGTCGTCGGTTCGTCCGGCGCGCGCGTCGTCGTCGCCGCCGCCATCGGTGCGGCGTCGGCGGCGCTCATGGGGCGTCGTCGAGTGGCGACAGCTCGCGACGCGCGATGCGCGGATGTCGATGTCGACGCGCCGAGTGCTCGAGGAATGCCGCGCGAGCGGCGGCGGCGACGGGCGTGGTCGCGGTGATGGCGACGGAGCGTTGACGACGACGACGACGACGACGACGACGACGGCGCGCGCTGTTGAAGATGATGAAGATGATGAAGATGGCGTTGACGGTACGTTTCATACGCCAGCGGCGGTGTTGGGCGAGAGTGGTGGGAGTTTCGATGATGACGCACGCGAGTTGATGTACGACGAGGGTGGTAGCGCGGACGACGAGGGGAGTGACGATCGACGCGGGCCCGCGGGGTTCGTCATGGCGAGGCTGGAGTCGCTCACGACGTCGGTGAGCGAGTTCGGCTCGCGGACAAAGGATTTTATCACGACGACGACGACGACGGCTCTGTCTCGTGGTATGAATAAGGATGAAGACGATGCGTTCAAGTCGACGTTGGATGATATGCGCGCCGTGCTTGAGGAAGCGGCCGAGACGTTGTTGATGTCGCCGACGACGTCGACGTCGCCAACGTCGTTGGTTTACACGACGTCAACGCCGTCGACGTCGCTTCACACGACGCCAAACACCGTAGCGATTGCGCGCACGGAGCGCGAACAGATTGATTACCAGCGTGGTCTGTGTGCTGGATGCGCATCTTCCGAGATTCGCGTCGGCGCGAGTCTCGCGCGTCGATTCGTGGAAACAGCGCTTCGGCCGTTTCGCTCGTACCAGCGCTGCGATTACACCAACGAGGTATTTTGCGACGCATGCGCGCCCGCGACGTCATTTGCAATCATTCCATGGCGCGTACTCGCGCACTGGGACTTTCGACCGCGACGCGTGTCCGCATCTGCGGCTTCGTTTTTGTGCTCCATCGAAACGCTCGAGTGCCTGAAACCATCCGACGCGAACCCGTCGCTCTTTTCCACGGTCCCAGACCTCGGAAAACTCCGCGACGCGCGCGTGCGCATCAACGCCGCATACACCGCGTTGCATGCCAAAGCCCCAGACGTGGCTGAACGTCTCAAATCCGCGCGCTTCAAGTCCAGCCGAGCCGACGCTCGTAAAACCGAGCACTTTTTCGCCGACGCCGAAACCTTCTCCATGTCCACACTCCGCGCGCTCCATCGCGCGCCCGACGACATCCACGCCCGCGGTCGCGCGCTTGAGCGTCACCTTCGCACCTTGCTCGCCGCGCACGCCACCGCGCGCCGATAGAACTACATAGATGATTAGACTTGTACACAATGACGCATTCTTTGATGCCCGCGCCGAACACGACGCCACCAATGTAAGAACGCACGCCCTTTTCAGGTTCGCCGCGCGCCTCGCATCCGCCTCTCACCGACGCACCGGCACCCCGTCGTACGTTAAAAGACATCCCTCATCATGGCTCCTAAAGGTACGATACACACCGCTGCGTTATGCGTCGCCGTCGCGTGCGCTATGAGCGGTCGCGCGCGTCGGTGTGTCGATCGACGCACGCCGCGATGGCGTCGCGAGCGATGGATGAAGATGACGATGGCGGGGCGCTGCAGCGCGTCGCGTGCGCTGTGACGGGTACGACGCGCGAACGAATGACTGACGGATGTGTCGTGTGTTGTCTTACGCCCCGTCGCAGCTTCCCAAAAGAAGGTTTCTACCTTTGTCATCGACTGCGCCAAGCCGGTACGTGTACGCGCGAAAAACCCTAATGTGTGATTCGGATGATTTAACGCGTCGCGAATGGCGCCGGTAGCGACATCATGTGCACCTGAAACTGAAACTGACCTCACATCGTTGCTACTTTTGTTGTTAACAACGCACAGGTTGAAGACAAGATTATGGAGATTGGTTCGTTCTCGGCGTTTTTGTCTGAACGCATCAAGGTCGGCGGTAAGGCGGGCGCGCTCGGCGAAGCCGTGTCCGTGGCCGCTGACAAGACCAAGGTCACCGTGACGTCTGAAATCGCCATGTCCAAGCGTTACATGAAGTACTTGACTAAGAAGTACTTGAAGAAGCACAACGTTCGCGACTGGTTGCGCGTCATCGCGTCCAACAAGGACCGCAACGTGTACGAGTTGCGTTACTTCAACATCTCTGAACCGGATGAAGAAGATGCTTAAGAATGTTGTTGTTGTTCATTCTCAAGTAGATATAATATACGTAATCCATCGTGTGAAAATGCGAGTTTGTCTCGTGTTGATCTGATGGAACGGGGGTGCTGGTCGCTCGCGCGTGAGTGCGTTTGACCCGGGGGGCGTCGTTTTAGAACGACGCTGAAACCGATAAGACTCTCAGAGTTGATCCTTAGCTAGCATAGCGTTTTTGTTATGATTCATTACGGTTCAGCACTTATTAACAAAATGTTTTCGTTGTTGTTGTTTTTGTTGTTGTTATTACACACACACACACACTCGGCGCAAGCAAAAGCGTGTAGCAGGAGCAGTAGTAGTATACGCACAGCACATCAGTTCAGTTGTTCGTGAGCGCGTCGGCAAGTTTCGCCGAAACGGCGCTGCTTATTTCTTGCACCTTTTTATTCTTGATGAAAACTTCATGCGTAATCGCCGCGGCGACGAGAGTAATCAAGCAATACACCGGAAAAAATTCGGGGTGTTGCGTGAAGACTTTACCAAACAACTTGTTGGCGACGACGCGCTTGTAAAACACTTGCCCAATCGGTCCGTGTAAAATATAAATGGGAAACGAAATCGTTCCCAAGTACACCAAAGGCTTCCAGGACAAAATTTTGGATACTATCGATTGTTCGCTCGACACTGTTTCGCGATGGATGTTCACAGCAAACATGGAGAACAAAATGGTGAACACCGTGCGAGACAACGCGTCGTTGATGGCGACGACGCCGAGCGCTCGAGCGGCGAGAAATGCAATCATAGCGACGAGCGGCGTGGCCGAACAAGCTAATAACTTGTTTGTTTTCGGTACAGACTCTCCACTGGCGCTATCAATCATCACGCTTCGAGCGGCAACCGCACCCATCAGGACGTCGATTAACGCGTTGAGCGGCGAAAAGCGCACCGAATTAAAGTAAAGCCAATTCGGATGCGTTTTGGGTGACATGATGCCCTCCATGAATCCCCAGGCCGCGACGTCGTAAGAGTACGCGAGTTTCGCAACGAGCGAAATCGCCACGAGTATTCCGAACGCGTTCCGCAAATCCTTACGCTTGAATTTCGCAATCGGTGGAAGCGCAAACGGCATCGCGGTCAATGCAAACGCAAACGCGCTCAAAAACCACGTCGGCGCGTTCCAAAGCTCAGCATGCATTGGAAACCACGCCTGGGTGAGGGTAAATGTCATCAATCCATGCACCGCCGCGAGAACAGGCCCGTTATAAAACGAATCCGCATAGAAAAACATTGGCGCAAAGAGCGCGTTCACGACAAAGTACAACGGGTAGAACCCCATGACGCGAGACACGACGTACTTTGGACTCGGCGACAACCTCGACATCTGCGCTTCGTACTCCCCGAGCTCCGTCGTCGTATACGCCGCAACGTATCCAGATAACACAAAAAACGCACCCACAACGACGTTCACTTGCGAAAAGCTCGCCAAAGTCAACGCGTTCTTCGTCGCGCACGCGATAAAGTGCCCGACGCCAATGTACGCGATGAGAAAGAACCTAATCGAATCCAACGCCGGCAATCGCGGCTTCGACGCCTTGGCGCTCGACGCCGCGACGTGCGTCGCATTCGATCTCACCCTCACGCGCGCAATCGTCGCTCGATCTCGACGCACCGACGCGCCGAGCGACAGCGAGGCGTTGGCGTATCCCAGGCGTCGTAACGCCTCCTCGTGGTCACGACTGCCGCGTGCACCGCGTGCGCCGCACCCGTTCGCGCACTCGACGCGCGACACCGCGCACCGTATCGCGGTCGACCGCATCGCGCGCGCTGCGGCGCGTCCACCGCGCACCGGCGACGACAGCGCGCGAGGAACGCGCACCGTCGGCGCGGATGCCACGCCCGACGGCATCGTCATCGTCGCAGTCGCGTCGCCCACACGCGCCCGTCACGCGTCGACGCGACCGCGCCGCGCGAGAATTTGCGAAAGAAAATTATGCGTCGTCAATCGCGCGCGTGTGTGGGCGATGAACGACGTCGCGAGGGCGTGCGATGCGCGCGCGCGTGTGCGGTCGTTACGCCCATGATGGTGCGCATCCACCGCACACGGCGACGCGTCCTCTCGTCTCGCGCGCGAGCCCGACGATGCGGTTCTCCGTCGAAGGCGTGGAGGTGTTCTTCCCGTACGACCGTTTGTACCCCGAGCAGTATGCGTACATGGTGGAGATGAAGCGCGCGCTCGATGCGCGCGGACACGGAGCGCTGGAGATGCCCACGGGCACGGGGAAAACGATCACGTGTCTGTCGCTGTGCGTGAGCTATCAGCTCGCGCACCCAGAGTGTGGGAAGTTGATATATTGCACGCGCACGGTGCCGGAGATGGAGAAGGTTTTAGCCGAGTTGCGGACGCTGCACGAGTACATTGGGAAGGCACTCGGGACGGAGACGGCGCGCATGCTCGCGTTGGGGTTGTCGAGTCGTAAGAATATGTGCATACATCCTAAAGTTGCGGATGAGGGTTCGAGAGAGTCGGTGGATGCGCGGTGCAGGCGTTTAACCGCATCGTGGGTGCGTGAGAAGAACCTTGAGCGAGAGGCGCGCGGGGAGGCGCCGGCGGATGAGGCGGATGGCAAGGAGTTGGAGAGTTGTGAGTTTTTCGAGGATTTCGAAAGCGCAGGCGAGGGCGCGGTGTTACCGCCCGGGGTGTATACGTTGCACGACTTGCGTGCGTTCGGTCGAACAAAGAAATGGTGTCCGTATTTCTTGGCGAGGAATATGATTGCGTACGCCAACGTCGTGGTGTACAACTATCAGTACTTGCTCGACCCTAAAGTCGCGGGTTTGGTGTCCAGCGCGCTCGAGAAGGAATGCATTGTCGTTTTCGACGAAGCACACAACATCGATAACGTGTGCATCGAGGCGCTGAGCGTGAATTTACGACAGCAGACGTTAGATAACGCTGGTCGGTCGATTACGGCGTTGAATAGTAGAATAGAACGCGCGAAACAAACTGACGAACGTAGGTTGAGACAAGAGTACGAACGTCTGGTTAATGGCTTAGCACAACAAGGTGTGCTCACACGCGGCGGCGGGGAAGATGCGCTAATGAATCCAGTGATTCCAGATGACATTCTACGCGAAGCGGTTCCAGGGAACATTCGTCGCGCCGAACACTTTGTTGCGGTGTTGCGTCGATTTGTAGAGTACCTAAAAATCAGACTTCAATCCACTCAAGTCGAACAAGAAACACCGACAGCGTTTTTATCGCACTGTGCGGCGAACGCTGGGATTGACGGCAAGACGCTCAAGTTTTGCTACGACCGCTTGACGAGTTTGTTAAAGACGCTCGAGGTGGTGGATATGGAGGAGTTCAACGCCTTGTCTCTGGTTGCCGATTTCGCCACATTGGTTGGCACGTACTCCAAGGGGTTTTCGTTGATTTTAGAACCCTACGATGAGCGCTATCCGAACATCCCAGATCCGGTGCTACAGCTTTCGTGCTTGGACGCGTCGCTCGCCATCAAGCCAGTGTTTGAGCGCTTTCAATCCGTATTCATCACGTCTGGGACTTTAAGTCCAATCGATTTGTACCCAAAGCTTTTGGGATTCAACCCAGTGAGTATTCGCAGTTTGAACATGACGCTCACGCGCGATTGCTTGTGTCCAATGGTGATTACGCGCGGGGCGGATCAGCAAGCGGTGTCGACAAAATTTGACATGCGCGATGACCCAAACGTGATTCAAAATTACGGGCGCATCCTCATCGGTCTCGCGCAAACCGTGCCAGACGGTATCGTTGCATTTTTCGTGTCGTACTCGTACATGGAAAATATCGTCAGCAAATGGCACGAGACGGGAGTATTGCGTGAAATTATGCAACACAAGCTGGTGTTCATCGAAACCACGGACGTGGTGGAGACATCTTTGGCGTTGGACAACTATCGTCGCGCGTGCAACTGCGGGCGTGGGGCTATTTTTCTGTCCGTTGCGCGCGGTAAAGTTGCCGAGGGTATTGATTTCGATCGACATTACGGTCGAGCTGTGGTGATGTATGGCGTGCCGTACCAATACACGTTGTCGCGAATCTTACGAGCGCGGCTCGAGTACTTGCGAGAGACTTTTCAAATCAAAGAGAGCGACTTCTTGTCCTTTGACGCCGTGCGACAAGCTGCTCAGTGCGTCGGACGCGTCATTCGCTCCAAGGCTGATTACGGATTGATGGTTTTCGCCGACAAGCGATACAATTCTCAGGACAAGCGCGGCAAGCTCCCTGGTTGGATCACCACGCATTTACGCGAAGAAGTGCTAAACTTGTCCACAGACATGGCCATGCAAGTGTCCAGGACATTCATGCGAGCGATGTCGCAACCGTTCAGCCATGAAGATAACAAAAAGTCTCTGCTCGACCAATCCGATTTGGACAGGATTGCCAAAGAAGGCGGCTACACCGCGACAAAGCAGCTCACGGCGCGAACCATGGCGCCGCAAATCATGATCAATCATCAATAGTAGTCTAGAATTTAGCCATTTCCGTTGCAGAATCTATAATAGTACCTGTAGTTTACAAACTAAACCTAAAAAGTTGCCAATACTACCCACGAATGGTATCGTCGCTCGAGCCTCGATCGCCCGCCGCGACTTGTTCTTGCCACGTCTTGAGTGACGCCTTTGCGGCAGATTCCAAGGCATCCATAGCGTTGCCGGCGGTGTCCGAATTCCACAAAATCTCCGAAATTGCCGCGTGCGCGTCCTCGCTTTCACAACGAAGCAATTGTTCAACTATCGGCAAGTCGTTGAAATCGCCCTCGCCGTCCACGGCGAGGCCGAGTCTCGATTGTAGCAACGGGTCATCGAGCGCTCGGCCGCCAAAGACGGATTCGGGTAATGGCCGGTAGCGGCAAAAAAAGCCTAAGTGCCACGGCATGAACGTATCAAATCGTTCCTTGCCGATTGTATCATCCCCCCAACACTCGCGCATTAATTCACGCAGTCGGTGATAGACGCCGACGCGTTCCTCCGTCGTCGGCTCCCACGCCTTATTTTCGCGGAACTCTTGAAAAATCCACGGCTTGATGAGCGCGCCGCGTCCAGTCATACACGCCGCCACACCTGATGCCTCGATCCGATCGCGAGCTTCGTAATACGTGAGAATATCGCCGTTACCAATAATTGGAATGTTTCGCTCGCTAACAATCTCTCGAATCGCGTCCCAATCCGAACTCTTTGTATACCTCTGCTCCTTGGTGCGTCCGTGAATAATAATCGCCGCCGCGCCGGCGTTCTCCAAGCTCTCCGCAATCCTTCTCGCAGGTGTCACCGAATCAATCCCCAAACGAATCTTCACCGTTAACGGTAACGGCACACCGTTCGCAATGCCCTCCACGAGCCTCTCGAGCTTTGCCGGCTTCTTCAGCAACGCCGCGCCCAACCCGCGCTTCCACGTCTCGTGAATTGGACACCCACAGTTTAAATCCAAAAAATCCACATCACCGCTTTCAGCAATCATAATTCCCGCCCTCACGCCCTCCGCGATCGCATTCGTCGCGATTTGTGCTCCGAATACCCCACCTAACGACGCATCATTCGTCCTTCGCAACCGCGCGCGTTCCACGCGGTTGCCTCGCAACAGAAACCTCGCAAACGCCATCTCACTCACGGTGACTTTGGCCCCGAATTCCTCCGCCACAAGTCGTCGAAAAGGTAAATTCCCACCCTTGGTGAGCGGCGCGAGCCAGAGTTCGCCCGCACAGCGCGCGTTGAACGCGTCGAGCGCGTCGCGAGGCGGCGCGAGGCGCGCAAAGACTGGCGCCGCATCGCTTCGACCGCCCGACGCGCTTCGGTCTTCGGCGCGAATTGCAGACGACAACGAGCGTCGCGACGATGCGCGGTGCGATGTGCGTTGGGACGGCACGCGCACGCGCGTGGCGCGCGTGAGGGCGAACATGGACGACGAGGACGAGTCGCGATGTGGCGGACCGCCAGAGAGACACCGCGACCGCGGCGCGCGCGAGCTCTGTGCGTTGTGTTATTGGTCCATTATAGTGTTATTATTATCGTGTGATGGGAAAATATATGGGGACTGGTTAACAAACCCAGTCGGCGGTCGCGCCCGCCCGCGATATCGTCATCGCTACGGATTGGTTTACCGACGTCGGGACGCGCGCGAGCTCGAGCGCTTGGGCGCGACGGCTTTTTTCGCCCCCGCGCTCGATTTCTTCCCCTTACCACCCTTGGTCGACGAACCAACCACAGGCACGAGAGACATCAAATCCATATCACCCAAGCGAAACAACGCCGCGGCGACGGCGTGATAGGCCCCAATCGGCCATACGCCAGCCACCGTCGCTCGAAACGCGTAGCAATTCGCACACGTCAACGCGTGCCCCGCCGTGAACATCACCTCCCCGACGCGCGTGCTCGGCGCATACATCTTCATCGCCGCACCCGCACCGAACGCCACGAGCATCGCACCGAGCATGGCAATCATAAACGCCCCGCTCGGCGTCTTCATCATCACGCATAACCACTTCATCTCCGTCGTCACAAAGCGCGGGTAATTCGTCACCCCGTACGCCTTGGTCATCAATTCCACGCCGAGCACGAGCTCGAGCGTCGTCACCGCGCGCGCGACGTGTGATGCGATCACCTTCATCGTAGAGAATATAGAATATATAGTACCGTATATATATGTAGGCAGTCCGCGCTCTACACGCGCGTCGCTGTGCCGTCGACGTG
>Ga0181599_1001396_pt1 | contig 23366 bp, 4 predicted proteins | sample 041ome_3_FD_148658 | JGI IMG/M metagenome (GOLD analysis project Ga0181599, IMG submission 148658) | Coastal salt marsh microbial communities from the Groves Creek Marsh, Skidaway Island, Georgia - 041405US metaG (spades assembly) | ecosystem: Environmental > Aquatic > Marine > Intertidal zone >...
CCACAAACGACTCAATTTTCTTCCTCGCGGTCGCATCTAATGCATCCAACGCCACCATCCCACAGATTTCTGCGTAAGCTATCTCTATCCCACCGTCCTGCGCCGATGAAACTCTTTTCCTTTCGCCAAACCTCTCCGCCGCGCTCTCTGAAAAACACGCCAACTCTTCGCTCAGTCGTCTCAACGCCAAGGAGGTGAGAGCATCGCCAGACTTTACACCGGCTTCAGAAAGCAGAGCGCGTTCGTACGCGTCTGCTTTCTCCTTCTTCGCACCGACTCCCGTCTCTTCGAGAAAGTCAGCGCGGTTGCACTGCATCGACACGGATTCGCTCCCTTCGCACGACGACGTCGCCTTCGCCGCGAACTCGAACATCGCGGAAGACGCCGACCACAAAGAAGATGAAGATGAAGAAGAAGAAGCGAGAGATCCGACCGTTCGCGCATCGCTGCTACTACACACCGATACCAGAATAACGTCCCGTTTACGCGCGAAATCCTCCGCCCTAAACAACCCGCTCAGCGCTCTCTTCGTCTCTTCTTCCTCCTCTCTCTCTGCAACTTTTCCATTCTCATCCTTCTCGTCGTCGTCGTCTCGCTTCGTCGCGAGCGCGAGCACCGTTTCCAGCGTCGATTCGTATCGAAAGAGTTCGACCGCGTCGTTCTTCTCTTCTTTTGCGCTGCCTTCTTTTTCTCCTCCTCCTGATCCTCCTCCTCGCGAGAGAGAAATCGAGAAAAGGTTCAAAGTCTCTTCCCCACGGCGTTGGTCGGTCCCCAAAGCGTTGATGGTCTCCGTCCCCGACGGTGGTTTAGCCGCCGCCGCCGCCGCCGCTACGAACGACCGACTGAACGAAGCGGAGGAGGATAAAGACGCGAGCGAGAGCGAGAGCGAGAGGAGGCAGAGAAAGAAGCGCGGGAAGAACGTCGTCATGGTTACAAAAAAAACGCGCGAGAGTGGGAGAGAGAGAGAGAGAGAGATCGAACGCGCGTTTTTTTTTTGTAGCGCGAGAGAGAGGAAGTTCAAAAAGGAAGAAAACGAGAAAAGAACCAAAAACACCGACCAAAAAAGAGAAAGCGGACGAACGTAATACTGCGTATGTGCATTACTTGTTTAATTAAAATTAAAACGTGAGACCGAGACCGACGATACGGTACATGGAAAACTATTATACTATCATCAAGTTACTCAAGTGCGAGAGCGGCGACTTGGACGCCGTCTTGAGATCCAAGACGCCTTCGCCGACGCGTTGTCGGAAGGCGAATTTAAGCTGGTCGTAGTACAAAACGCCGCGCGCGAGCATTTTAGCCGAGTTTTCATCCGACGGGTTCGCGGCTGCACCTTCTCGCGAGAAGAGGAGGAGAGGAGACGTGTTGAGGAGCATGTTTCTTCCCATGACCGTTTCGAAGAATGGATCTTGCGCGGCGGCTTCCTTGAGTCGAAGGAACTCAAAGAGGATGACCATCTCGAGGAACAAGTCGCGTTCGCAACGCAGTACGAATTGATCGTAAAGAAAGCGTTCGTTGTAGTGCTCTAGGCATCCTTCTCCAATCGCGGGAGGAGCTAATGAACCTTTTTTGAGGCGATCCGAGATGACGCGGCGACGTATTTGGAGAACGTACTCCTTGTCTTCGTCGCCCGTGGTTGACTTCTTGAGCTTTTGTTTTAAGCGTATAATGTCGAGTCTCCACGCGTTGATAATGTCGCGAATCTCTCCAAAAAACGTCCCGACGAGTTTTTGAGAGTAGTCGAATTCTTCAGACTCAGTGCCGAGGACTTCCGAAATTTCGCGATCCGAAGCCAAGCGGAATCCGACGGTGCACTCTTCGAGCGCTTGTAACACCTCCAGCAGCGTCGGCAACGCTTTCTGTTTGAGTTTCGGGTCAACGACGTACTTGTGATCGAGAGGGAGTCTCTTGCACTCTTTCATGAACGTTACCGCTGTATTTTTACCCAAGATGAGTGCGGCGTTGCCCTTCAGTCGACGCAGAATGTTCGCGCGTTCTCGACGCATCGAGCGATTCATGTTCACCTCTTTCTGGGACATTTTGTCAATTGGAGGGTATCCAAATACCTTCCGGATGCGGTTTCTCATTTTGAGCGTGACCAAGTTCAAGTGAGGGAAAATATCAAAGATGACGAAGAAAACGAGGGTCACGTAGGTGATCGAGAGCAACACCACCGTGATCCACGTCAAAGCGTCCAAAGAGCTGTTCGACAGTTCCTCCCCAAATCCAAAAAACAGAAAACCAGCGAATAAGATGAAGAAGGCCGCCGTGCTCGCTATCCATTCCATGATGTCTAGCATGGACTTATCGTAAGGTCGCAGACGCACAACACCGAGCATCCCGGGAACGAGCACGAGCATAGTCATGAGACACTGATCGAGCACGTTTCTGAAAAATGCCGGCGTGACGACCAAGGCAAACTTCCTGAAGATGTATACCAACTCCCACCACGAATAAGACGACTCGTATCTTCTGAATACAAAACCAAAGCGTTGCTCAGCCTCTAATAACTGACCAGCCGCAACCGATAACGGTCGAGTTTGGACATCAATGACGTCTCGTTTACGCAGCAAACGTCGATGCGTAAAGAGGAGCACGCAGAGGTAAAAAGGAATGCCGAGGGTGTACATGATGTGAAACAGAATGACGAGAGGAAATATTTGTTCGTGCACGCCAACGTAGCACTGTACGGCTGGATCAGCATCGAGCGATGAGCGACCGTCCCCGCCTTTCACACATTCGAAGTACTCGACGTTGATGTTCACCAGCTGCATGTACGACCAACTCATAAAAAGAAGGAACGCGCTGTGCATCGCTCGAGCGAACACTTCCGTTTGGTCCGGGGGTTTTACCGTCAAAAAACGCTTCTTCATGCCAATTCTTTTGCGTCGACGTCGTCGATGTCCTTCGCCATCCTCATCTTCTCCATCGTCATCATCATCTTCGTCGTCGCCTTCGTCTTCGGCGGTTGTCGTTTTCTTCTTCTCCTTGTCGTCGTTACTCGGATTTCCGAGCGCGGGATCCTGGTCCTCTTCGAGCACTATTCCAAAGCATCGACCGATTGGCGCATACACGTACGGCAGAAAGATTTTGTTGTGTAACGTGACGATGAGCGTCGCCGCGAGAAACATAAAGCCAAGAACGATTGGCCCAAGGTTTACCAAGAAAAATTTCCTCGTCCAATTCCACGAAACGACGAAACAGTCGATGGAAAACAACTCCAGGTTCAAATTTACGACGCTCATGAGATCAAAAAGAGCCAAAATTTCTGAAGGCCACGCCAACTCGAGCTTTCGAAACACGGATACGACCTGAGTGAAACCTACGATGATATTCACCGCACCAAAGCCATCTTGCATCTTTGACAAAAGGTTCAAGAGTGGGAGCGCGACAAACAGGAGGAGACCGCCAAAGACATACGGTAACCACGGAACATTCGGGCACTTCTTGCACCTTCCATTGGTACGGAACGCGTTCACGCGCGTGAAGTGAGGCGTGGATTTACCGTCGGAACATTCAGAACACGCCTCGCCCATGTACAGTTGTTTCTCTTTCGAAATACCGCACACCCCGTTTCTAACGTCGTCAACGCTCGTCAACGCCGGGCAGGCTTCCAGCGCCGCTGGTTCTGGGCACTGTAAAATTCGAGACCCATCGTTCGGATCGACCCACCAGCCCGCGAGCGGTAAAGGAAACTGCTGATCTAAGTCGTTGCACGACGCACCAGCATTGCAGACTCTACAGAATGGCGCCTCCGTGTTCGCTTTATACACCGAGGCTTCCGCCGCGGCGAAGCGCGGATCGACGCACGAATTGCCGCCGTCGCTACACTCTGTGATTGAAGACCAACCGGGGAGGTTACTTCGCACGGTCGTTGGTAGACACGACTGTCGACAGCAATCGCCACAATCCCATCCACACTCTGGTACGTTCAACGCGGGGTTGCAGACACCGTCACCGAGCGAATTTTCCGAAAGTCCCACGGCTATGAGCGCCGCGCACTGTTGTTTGACGTGGCCGACGCATTTCATGTCGTCACCGTTCGGATCCTTGAGGCTGACGTAGTTACCGTCGGCGTCTTGTGGAACAATGGCATCGTTCCCAACGTCGGTGAACTCGGTGTGACTCAAGATATCGATGTGGATGGAACCAGCCTCATACGAATCGGAAGTTCCGGAGGTTTCCGTGGTGAAATAGGACTTCGTCTGATCGTTCGCCTTGTATAGCGACCACAACTCTGACGAGCTCGTCTCCGCGTAGTCCGTCCAGTATCCAGCCGGGCAGACGCATTGTTGCAAACGCGATGAACCGATTTGTTCGGTTTCAATTTCTAAACCTGCCCCGTCGTAACACGTGAGACACGCAGACTCTCCGTATCCGGGCTGAAAAGATCCAGCCGGACACTTCGCGCATTCCGTTTCGCCGGCGTTCGCGGTGATTTCACCCGGAGAACACTCTTTACACGACGTCTGATCGAATTGGCCCACTTGATTGTACCATCCAGGAGGACAAGCAAAGCATCGTGAAGTATCCCACCACCAATCCATGTATCTGTAACCAGGCGCGCACCGCGTGATGAGATTTACAGAGGCGTACTCAGGCGCTGCCGGTCTCTTCAAACCCAGCGCGTCCGTTGCTCTCCACCGAATCGTAGAGGTACCTCGTCGCTTACTCGGCATTTGAACGATTATAACACCACCGGTTATGGTCTTTTCTTCAACGGCGCTAGACCACGTTAACCTGTCACCATTTTTCGTGCCGTCCGCGTTCGCGATGAAAATTTGCACGTCTTTATCAATCTCGCCGTCTATCAGAGGCGCTAAAAGCACCGGATTGCTCAAGAATCCGTCCGACTTTGCACTCATCGCGGGCGACCCCGATACTTGCTTGTTGAGACCACGCTCTTCGTCCATATCATAGGATACGAGCGCGATTGCAAATTCAACGACGTGATCAGGAGAACCCCAAGAAGCAGAGACGCAAACGCCCGAAAGCAGCTGGCATCCGGCGCTGGAGACGCAGGATGCCGCGTCGTTCCCCAGTCCGGCACAGATTTCCATGCTTGCCCGCGCCGTGTCACCGCCCATCGGAATGTACCAATCGTGCGTGAGCTTGGTAGCGAACATCAAAGGAATTTCACCGGTAGCCCGAGTCTCGAGATTGTTTGAAAGCGTCAAGAGCTCTTTAAAGAGACCCGACGAAGGAGACAACGACGCCGGTACAAACACCCCATCCTCGTCCGTCAACACCGCGCGCGTCCGAACTCGAATATCTTCGAGCGATTCTATCGCAACATCTCCAACAACAATCTCATCTTTACACAGCGGATGGTTCGATGCAAACGCAGATAACTGAACAACAACATCAGAACTTCCGGAAAGTGCAAGATTTGCCATCGTGCGCGGCGCTTCGCACGCGAGGGTTGGTCGGTTGTTCACCGGATCAATGTATACATATATTTTCAAGGATTGGGAAACATCACCATTCGTATCCGTGGCGGTCAATTCGAAAGAATCGTAGCCGTAATACAGTGACTCTGGCGTATAGATGAACTTACCGCACTCATCGTTTTGGTTACACGGACACGTGACGGAAACGCCGGCGGTTTTCAGGGGCGACGTGAGCTCGCCACAACCAACCGAAGAAAACTCTACGCTTCCGAACGATGGTGAAGGTGCAGCCGCGAAATCTAGATCCTCCGTTAACGTTTGAGAATCCACCGCGTAAAATACCCCGGGATACGCGACGTTTTCCTCAACGTTATAGGCGAGATCAAAATTTGTGGAAGTAGTCGACACCACCGGAGGCGTCGACGCCTCGTCCGCGTCAGATTTTACGACTATACTTATGGTCCCTTTCGCCGTTCGCTGATTCGTATCGACCACGATGTAGTTGAACGTGTCGGTAAATGATTCTTCCCTGGTACCGTCAGCGTTTAGGACCCTTTCGTCGTAATCTGTCTGAGCGATGCTGTACGTGAACGGCGATTTACCTTGTTTCACGCCGAGTTCGCTCACGGATTCATCCGTAAACGTCAAGGTACCAACCGGCGCGCCCCCATCGAGACGTATGAAACTGATGATATCCGCGAATTCTTCATCCGTACTCGCGTCAGGATGAGTGACTGGGAAATCAAACTCCTTTGGATCCCACTCGACTCTGAAATTATACGATTTGTCAGCTGCGACGGGATCGTCCGCGACGGGATTTATGTAGACGCTAAATTGGAAAGGCACGGATGATTGACCGGTGTTGTCTTTGGCAATGGCAAAAAAGGAATCATCACCGTTGGCGTTTGCATTCGGTGTATACGATACGGCCCCAGTTGATGCGTTCAACGCTACGGTACCCTTGTTCGCCACGCAACTTATTTCATACGTGATGTCGGTTTCGGCGTTGCTATCTTTGTCGTCGACTCGGACTTGATAGCCACCCGCTTCAGCACCATCCTCGTCCAAAAGGATTTTTTGAACTTGCGCCGCGTTGAGTGACAAACCAAGAATCTCTGGGGGATCGTTGACGACTTGAATCGTCAAACTTCGAGTCGTCGATGCCGTTGCCGCAAGGAGACCGACTCCCGGGACGTCCGTAACCTCAAAAGTAAACGTTCTGCTCAGGACCGTCGGATTATAACTCGTACTTTTGAAAGTTACCGCTCGGAGAGCTTGTTGATAATTCGCAATCGTATCAATTCCGGAAAATGTGATTGATCCAGCCTGAACCGAACCTTGGATGGTTGTACTGAGAGTTGCGCCTGAATAACTCAACTCATCGCCGTCGATGTTTGCAGGAGAAATTGTAACTGTGGCGCTACTGATTTGCGTCGAATCATCATCCACGATGGTCAGCAATTGCGCGACGTTTTTAGCATTCGCTCGTTCAACGTAAATATTCTCAGAAGTACTCGTAGTCAGCTGAGGCGCGTTGTTGTAACCCTCGACGGTAATCGCGTGTCTATCTGACCCAGCAACATTCGTCGTCGTGTATCCGGTATACTGTTCTGAAACCGTGAAGGTAACCTCCCTCACGTACTGCGTTCCGTACCACGGATCCTTTTCTGAGTTTACGTACTGGATGATCCGGAACATCTCTTGCGCTTCGGCTTTCGATATGGTTGTCGCCGTAGAAATGCCAGATATTGTTAATACCCCGGTCGATATATCAAATGTCGCTTTGAGATTAGCGCTTCTCGTGTTACCGATGTATACGCCAGACGCGCACGTTCGCGATGACGTCTCTGAAGTCACCGCAGAGTAAGCCGGCGCCCAATTGTCTGTCACGCCATCCACTTGAGTACATTTTATTGTTAAATAATCTTGCCGACTGAAATAATTCGTCGCAATCTTGGCTGAGATAGAATACAACGTTGTCCCTGATCCGATGACCGTGAGTGCGTTCGCAATCGTTACCGGAGTCAACGTATCCTTGGAATTTTCCTCCGAAAACGTAATCGCGTTCGTACTTCCGTACTCTCCGATGGTAATGGTTGGTTTGACATCTGCAACGGTGTATAATGAAAACGACGTGGTGTAACACGAAGCGGTCACTTCGTCGGTTCCATCCACTCGCGTTGTACTGATCCCATCCAATATTTCCCACTCAGAAGTTGCCGCGCTAGAGTCAGCGCGCATGCACTGACAATACGCTCCTTCCGACAAACAATCGGAAGAATCGAGTGGAATTGTTATTTCAACCGTGGACGTAAACGACACAGAGATTTCGGCATCGTCTGATGTCATCTTATATTCAATAATTGACGTTTTTGTTTCATACTTTGTCGTGTCTTCGATAGCTCTAACAGCAGATCCAGCTGCAGCGTCGATTACGGCAGTGCTGATATCAATTTTGACGTTTGGCAAATCCAAAATAGCTGGAGGTATCGCGTTGGCTGGAATTTTCACCTCTACGCCTGAGTCGGTCTTGATTTCGGTCGGAGTATCCGCTGCGGCGGTAGTGTCGATCGTTGCATTAAAGTTATCTACGTATTTCGTGTCCTTGATCGTCAACGCTAGCGTATGAGGAGCCAATGGAACATACATCGCATCGCCCGACGCGACGGATATTTTCAAATTCGAACTACGCGCGGGAGGATGAAAGCCCGTCTCGTGCGCATCCGCGGCTATGGTCAAGGTGACTTTTAACGCAACTTCCTCGGTGACGTGGTCAGTCAAAGCCGCAAACGTGTGCTCGGTCGTTTCCACGTCGTTGAGTTTTATCGAGAAAATTCCGCAGTTGCTGTAGGTTTTTTCGTTATAGATAATGTCTTCTGCAGTGCAATCCTCGGTAAGGGTGAACGTGACCGCCTCTTTCGGCTTCGTGTGCAATCTCAGATAATAGTCGTACGAGGTCGCCTCTGCGCTTTCTTTTATCGTATCTTGAGCAAGATTTGTGGTACCTGCTATGGCTTTGGAAAAAGTAAAACCGGCGGTATCTGCGTCAGTTACAGTCACCGTAACGTCAGGAGTTTCACCGAGTAAGTCCGTGACCTCATACGCCTCATCATCGCTAGTAGTGAGATGCTGTATGACGTACGATAAGACTCCGTCTGTATCAATGTAGTCTCTCTGACTCGACTCGATTTGAAAGGTAACAGCGTTTGTACGCGCAGTTGTCGGAGTCAACGTTATCGAAGCAGGGGTGATAACAAGGTTCCCTCTCGGTTGCGGCGACACTGTAACATCACCATCTGGAATCGTCGCGAGCTTGACTGCGTATGAGAAAACGCCACCATCTTCGCTGATCGTTCCCGTGGTCGGCGTGAGAACGAACGCGGCTTTGTCGACATCTGTGATAGAAACGGTGACAAGTTTTTCCCTTAGAAATGCGACGCCGTCCGTCGTACCGTATCCAGTGGTATCCGCAGTGGTGCCCGATAACTTGGCGTTGATGTACCTGGTAATCGCTTTAACCTTGTAATCTTGAGGGTAGGTGACAATAACTTCTTTTGGGGTGCTCCAGTCTGTAGCGGACGTTGTGAACGTAACCGTGGAAGGCGAAAAGGAGAGAATTGACGAATCTGTCGTCACGCTGTCCTCTAATTTTAACGTGACTGCCGCGTTTGGTTTACTCGTCAATGCAATCGTGACTTTTGCTGTACCTCCTTCGGCGAGTTGCAGTTCAGCAGGGCTCATTTGCGCGCCAGCGAAATCAATGTCTTTAACTGTGATACCCTCAACTGCTTTCGTCACTCCCTTATAGGCCGTCAAAGCGGACGCCGCAGTCGCCGTCAACGAGACAATTTTGTCCTCTGCAGCTTCACCGTCGTCGCGCGTCGCCGAGTATGTAATTGGAACTTTGTAGCTCCATAAATATCCGGTCACATCTGCTTCAGTTTCGACAACCTTCTCACATATGCAACAGCTTTTCTGGAGAGTGTTAGGGCAATATATCAAGGGTGATGATGCAAGACAGCAAAACACTACGTTCGTAGGAGACACGGCGACGCCTTCGTCTTGTGACCCTTTCGCAAGAGTCACGGTAACTTTGTCTCGAGAAGGTGGCGCCGCAGATAGGGCAAGCGTCAACGGTAGCGAGGAACCTTCATCAAATTCAGTAGATGCGGCCACGAGCTCCAATTTTCCCTTGTCGTTATCCGTGAGAGTTACAGATACGGAAGATTTAAGCGTTTGACCTTCAAAGCTTGCAAATCGCCCCGTCGCCGTTTCAGCTTTGTGCGTAAGAGTAAAAGTTCGATCTCCATCGAGTATGTCATTTGAGATCGGTTTGAAAAATACGTTCATAGCAATGGATTCACCACACTGAGCAGGAATAAGAACCTCATTCTGTTGGTAAGTACCGTCTGCGCTTGTACTCAAAGTCAACTGTCCAGCTTTACTTGCAGAGACGAGAATACTCACACAATCTACTCCGGTATCGAGAGTATAGTCTACGTCGGTATCTTTGGTGACTTGTATGACATAATTCGACGAGGTTGTCTTTTCTTCACTCAAAGTAAACGTAGTTGTCCCATCTTTTATCGAAAATCCCAACGTTCTCAGATCAAATATTTTCGCTTTTGAATCGTCTGCGATGAATCCATTGAGAGAGGCGTATCGCTGAAACTCCGTGTGTGTATTTCCCGAGCTCAACTCTTTGGCGACGAGAATTATAGCATATTCCGTGCTCGGTTGAACAGTAAAACCGGATGACCCCGCGGTCATTTTATTGGAATATGTCGTCGTAGCATTGCTACTTTTGATGGTGTATATCGTCTCTGCTTTCACGTCGTGCACAATGCCGGCGGCGGCGATGGTCACGTCGGAGAAATTTTCGTCACTCGTAGGGTCATAGTTAATAACCATGGCGGGGGTCAAGCTATTTTGCTTGACCGTACTCGTCTTACCTTCAATGATGAGCCAATAAACGTCAACATAAGAATCCAACGAGAATTCAATTTCAAAAGTCGACCCGAGTATGTTCGTCGCTTTCGGCGTGGCCAAAAACTTTGGCCACGTCAAATCTGGGGAAGGCGGCGGCAAAGGTGGTGGCGACGGCGGCGGCGATGGGCAGTTACCCGCTTGCAAGCATGTAAGCGGTGGTGGCGTCGGTGGTGGCGACGGCGATGGAGGTGGCGACGGCAATGGCGGCGACGGTGGTGGCGACGGTGATTTTGCGACGCACGAGCTGGGCTTCGTCACTCCGTTGGCTGTCGTGCACACGTACAAGCTATTGAACGCATCAGCACCTTCGAAAATAAGCGAAGAAGTCGTGAGAGCTACTTCCGACCAGGTAGAAAAGCTTTGACTGAAAGCTTTCGCGTTGTAAAACATAAACCTCATGTCTGAAACCAAGGCGACATTCCAACTTGAGATGTCTTGGTTGAACACGTCTGTGCCTTGAAACATAGATTCCATGGTCTGCACTTTTGAAGTTGACCAACCGCCGATGTCTTGATCGAACGCTTTCGCATTTTTAAACATGTTCGACATGCTATTGACGGAACTCGTGTCCCACTTCGTGATGTTTCCGTTGAATGTAGTCTTCCCGCTAAAAGCCTGTGCCATGGAGGTGACGAGCGAAGTATCCCAATCGCTGATTGGCCCGAATATAGAATCGGAACAAATACCGTCAACAGGAGCTTCTTCGAGACACTGAGTCACTGCATTTTCGAAATCCTTATTTCTATCGACCACATTTCCTTGCGCGTCTTTCCTCCCATCACTTTGTTCTTTAACAACATCGGTATCTGCAAACGTAGCTCGTCTGCACACGGGGTGGTCGAGAACGCCCAAATCGCACGTGTACCCTTCGTATCTGGTACCGTCCTTGCTCGAAAGAATGTATCCCGGAAGACACGTTGGTTTGCACTCAGATCCACTATCTAAACCAGTAGCGACGTGCGATTCGCATTCGCCGGACGATTCTGCATTTGCTGGTTTTAATCCAGCTGTTATAATGCAACTTTTCGCGTTGCAATTATAGCTAGCTACATTTTTTCGTCCATCGTCGCACGTGATCGAAGTCGGTTCGGGAAGGAGATCAAGCGCTCTTCTATACGTCATCTGATAATTTGATAAACACGAATCTGGAGATGCTATATCATACCACCCGCCATACCCAGAGCAGTTATGGCTCGCCTGAAAGGCAGTTGCCTCGAAAAAGATACTCCTTTCCACAAACAAATGCGATCCATCATCACTGATGAATGTTTCACCATTAACTTTCTCCCATTCGTCATTATTTTGATCAATCAGATCTGAGACTTTTCTCCAACTCTTCAACGTATAATTGAAGCTTGAGGCACCGTGAAACATTTCATCCACGTTATACACACTTCCAAAGACCCATCCGGAAATGTCCGAGTTGAACTTCACGCAATTTTTAAACATTCCCTGAAAAGAAGTGACCGAAGAAACGTCCCAACTCGAGAGGTCGACGTTGAAAGTATCCTCGAACCCGGCAAATAGATTGGACATGTCTGAGATTTGGGAGGTGTCCCAAGTAGACATCGGTCCAAGAGCGTTTTCAGAACACTTTCCAGAAATTGGACTTTCTTGGAGACATGACGCGATAGCTGCCCTGATATCAGACTGTTTCAATTGATATGAATTCCTCCAGTTGTCGGTAACTTCCGTACAGGTTGAAAAAGCGGGCGCGTCGTTGCCCGCCGCACACTTCCATCTGGCCTTGAACGCGGCCGCACCAGCAAACATGCTCGTTTTCGTCAGAGAAGAAGAAGATGCACTTGGTGCCCAACTCGAAATGTCGCTTTTAAAATGCGTTGCACCTTTGAACATTTCAATCATATCTTTTACGTTACTCAAATACAATTTCCACCACGATAGGTCGCGATCAAACGCAGAGCATTCATAAAACATTCTCTCCATGGTCGTCACAGACGATACTATCCAACTCTTAAGGTTGCCGTTGAAATCTTTCCGTCCAGAAAACGCCTCCTTCATGTTCGTCACTTTTGAGACATCCCAATCAGGCATAGTTCCGTATCCTGAAACTTCCCAGCCATACATGTAGCACTGCCCAAAGATCGGATCCTCCTCGAGACACAATCTGATAGCCTCGGAAAACGTCGTATCATTCAAAGCGATAGGGTCGTAATTTCTTTCAAGTTTAAGTTCGTACCCAACATTGCACTCTGGTACACACGAGCTTCCAGATTCAATATCAACATATGATCCATCAGAATGAGGACAGCTACCCCAGTCACCATTATATGGAAAGCTAACTTCACAGGTCTCTAATTCTCGCGGCGGCGGCGAAGGCGGCGGTAAAGGCGGCGGACTTGGCGGTGGACGTGGCGGCGGACTTGGCAGCGGCGGTGAAGGTGGCGGTAAAGGTGGTGGACTTGGAGGACTTGGCGGTGGCGACGGACATCCTTCTACCGTAGCGAGGCAATCCGCCGGCGGCGGAGGAGGAGGCGGACACATAGAAACTTCCGTAAAACTCTGCCACGAACCCGTAGATTCTAAAATTCCAGTCGCGCAGTTTGAACACAGGTAAGACCAAAACGGTTTCAACGAGCACGGCACGTTGATGGCCAAATTAGCGTTGTTATCGAGAATTTTGAAACTCGAAAAGTTGGCCGCGGTCAATTGATTGTTTTCAAAGCTTAAAAGGTTGACGCTCATCAACTGAGGATTTTTTGAAATGGAAACTTGCTTCACGCAGTGGGCGCACGAATCCCTCGATAACTCGTCGAGCATCACTTCGAGCAAATTCCACTTGCTGTAACATTGCCAAGTACTCCCGCCGCTGTACGATGTAGCTTGTCCAGTGCCCCACACGCGCTCCGCTGAACACGCGTTATCCCCTGTTTTATCACAGCCCAAGTAATAATCGACTCCATCGATGTTAATTCTTGAATTATCCATGTCTTGCTCCGAGATGGTGTTCCCTCCTTGAACGATGAACGCGTTCCAGTCCGTATAATGTTCGCAATAACTAGAACTCATGTCTGTGGCGGCTGCCAGGCACCAATCGTACTCCTTGCACAAATTCAAACAGATTTCAAGTGCTAATTCAGGGGCCGAGGACATCCCCATTTCTCTTCCAAGATAGATCCCCCACGCCCCACCTTCTTCGGCACAATACCCGTGGCCTCGATAGACGAACGATTTCTCCACGGAAGGCGAAGAAAAAGACGTCGTGTTCACAAAAGAAAGCGACGCAGCGCCGTCGCCGACGTTCCCGACGATCGAAGTTACCGGCGCGAATTCTCGCAGACTTCCCACGGCGGCGATGAATTGCGTCGCCGAACTCATTTGCGTGTATTGGAAGAGCAACATGTGATGCACAACGGCGAGATTATCCATCGCGAGCGAAGTGATTTTTGTCACGCTTGCAGCAGCAAGGGTCTGTGCGCTAGTCAACACTGCCTGCGAAATATATTGAGCTTCGACTGCTGCCGACGTCAACCGGTACGGATCAGGACCGGTTCCGATTCCGAGTACATTAGTCTCGTTCAGTTTGGGAAGATTAATGGTAAGACCCGAAACCGAACTGGCCTGCTTTATGTTTGCCGAGTAACAAGTGGTTGCACCTACGGCGCATTCGTAACTTATCACATACCCAATCACCACATCACCGGATCGCGTCAAGAGTGGCGCGTCCACCTTGGTCAACTTGGGATTGTTGTACACCACCAAACCGCCGTCGAGCACTGCTCGACCATCAATTTCCCCAAGTACGGGAAAGTCAACCGTTGATAACGCGGAATTATTAGTCATTTCTATCCCGCCAAAAGTGTAGCGTAATTCTTCCGCAGAGACACTCGTCAGCGCTTCGTTCGATATCAACTCCAAACTCGTAGCATTTCGTAAGTGTGGTATAGAAATTGACGTCAATCCTCTCGAACGCGTGACTGTGACGTCACCTTGAACAGAAATCAGAGAGGGAAACGAGAGCGACGTAATCGCTTGATCGCCCTCTTTATTCTTTCCAAAATTAAAATCAAATTCAATGTTTCCTGCAATGGTTTCTACATCGGTGAATGTGAGCTCCGTCGCCAACGTCTCGTTGTCGCAATCCTTGTATATTGGTGAGCATCTCGACGCAATATACTCGATTGTTCCAGATACAATCGCACCAATCGATACAATTTCCTTGTAATCACCATTCGAATCTGTCCAAGAATAAAGACACGTCGTAGGTGGTGGCGAAGGTGGTGGCGGCGGCGAAGGCGGACTCGGCGGCGGCGGCGGCGAGGGAGGGGAGCTGTATACATATATAATTGAAGTTCCAAAGCCATCGGGCTTAGCCGATTTGTACCACAAATCGTTTTTCGGTCCGTATACTTGCGAGCCTAAGTAAATAGTCAACGGGTTTTTGTTGCCGCTGATATAAATCCCATGCTCACCAGTACACGTCGCTACGTCGCTCGAATCGCATTTTTCCATACCTCTCAAACCAATCGATTCCAAGTTCGAGTTATCAGTTATTTCCAAACCTTTAGAGTCAGTGCTGGAACTGGTACCGTTCGATCGTGTCAACGCATCGAGAGAAATTGCGGTCAAAGCAGTGTTTGAGTCTACGACTAACCACGCCGTGTTCAGCGTCAATTTTGGCAAACTAAACTGCCCCAGCGCCGCGTTTGAAGATACGTAAATGCCATTGCTGGTCTCCAACAGAGGCAAATCAATCGTCGTCAGAAGATCGCACGATTCAATCTTGAGCTCTCCTCCGATAATTTCGAGTTTATTGGACGATACGCTCGTCAACTTTGCGTTTGCTGATATCTGAAAATCATTCGAGACCTGCGTCAACTCTGGAAGAGTAATCGAGGTCAACTTTGTGTTCTCTTCGCCTGACCCGAGAGCACCACCGATGATGATATCACCGGTAACCGTGACGAGATCGGGAGCACTGAAAGATGATAACACGCTTTGACCTTTCAACTCAAAGTACTTCTCGATGGTCTTCACGCCTGTCAAATCTAGCGAAGTGATCGTCGACAAAATCTGCAACCCTCCTTTTAAAACGCCGTCAGAGTCGACGCCTTTACACGATGTGCCATCATTCAGCGCGGTGAGTGTCTGCGTCGTACACGTGGCCGAAGAACACGTGCACACGCCAGCTGGTATATCCCAATACGACGGTGGACCGCAAGTGCCACCGCAGTCTGTGCACGCGCTGTTGGAACAATCATACTTCACAGCAAACTTAGCGCTTGACCCAAACATGTCTTCAAACGTGCCGCTTGGATTCGTTGCCCATACGGTGATATCTATGTCGAACGAAGCTGCGCCTTCAAACATACCGTTCATGTTTGTAACCTGCCCCACGTTCCAGTTGTAAATTTTTTGATTGAACGCTGAAGAGAAGCGAAACATATCCTTCATCGACTTTACCCCCGAAACGTCCCAACCAGATATGTCTTTGTTGAAGTTCGTCGTGCTCGCAAACATCTCCGCCATAGTCGTAACACTTGAGGTGTCCCACATCGTGATGTTTCCGTTAAATTTCTTTCCTTTGAAAATTTGCGCCATGTTCGTTACTTTGCTCGTGTCCCAATCGTTCATCGACCCCCATCTTGACAAAGAACAATCGCCCGTAATGGCCGCGTCACTCGGGTAAGTAGCGGTTAAGCACTCGTCGATTGCAGTCGTGAACGCATCGTTCGAATCGATCGAACACGGTTCAAAGGATACCGTCTCCAAAGTCTCGTCTTCCAAGCGATAATACGTTCGAAAGTCGTTGAAAAACTCATCCCCCGTTTCGAACCGATCGTCGATCGCAAACGTCGTAGACGAAGACGCGTCGTCTTCGTACGCGACCGCGATCGTCGCCTTCGTCGTACCACTCGTCGCCAAATTCGTCGTCGTCACGCACGGTTCCGCGATTTCGCAATACAAAGACGAGTCGCTGTACGGACACTGCGGCAACGAATAATTCGTCGGTTGATAGTACCCATACGAGTTCACCTCCAACGCTGCGTCGACGCCTGCCAAAAACTTCCCCGCTCCCGAGAAAAAACTGGCACACGCGACGAGCGCGAGCAACATCGAAAACCGCGTCGTCGTCGTCGTCGTCGTCGACGACGACGACGACTCCTTCGATCGACCTCTCGACCTCGCTCTTTTCCCCGCGTTCATTTCTTTTTTCTTCTCTCTCCTCTCTCGAAAGCGCAAAGCAGTAAAGTAGGTCACCGGAAAAACGCGATCACAGGCCAGAGTTATAAAAAAATAAAGAAAAATTCTCTCTCTCTCTTTCTTCTTTGAAACGAAAAAGAGAGAACCGCGCGTCGGCCCCCGTCGTTCGTCTCTCTCGATGCTCTCGAGAAGAACGCGCGGTGGTCGCGAAGCGTGTTTTTTGCCTCTTTTTCTTTTTTCGTCTTCAGTCTCTTTCTCTCGCGAGCGTTGAATATAACGGCGAAAGCGTTGTTGAATTCAAACCAACAACGAGGTCAAACTTTATAGCTGGCAGATTTTTTTTAAAGTCCGATATTTTTGTTTTTAGGGTGTGCATTTTTTAAAAAACGGGGCGAGCGAACAAAAATCCTGCCGGGCTTTTCGCCGTCCGTCTCGCCGCCGATCATTTGTCTATTTCTTTCTCTAAATCTTCTACTTCTACAATCTTCCCTAAATCGCTGTCTTTTTCTTCTTCTGTTTCTTTATCATCTTTTTCCTCTTCTTTTACATCGTCGTCGTCGTCGTCGTCGCGAACGTTTTGAAGCGCCGCTTGGATGACGTTTTGGTGCTCCAAGATTATCGAGTCTTTGAAGTTTTTCACTTTTTTACTCACGGCGTCGGCGCCGCCAAAGACTTGGAGCCAGTATATGCCGGCCAGTTCCAAGTGTCGCGAGAGAGGAAACCACCCGATTTCGCGGGCGAGCGACCAGAGGAGCGACCAGGCTATCCAATATTGGAGTTGCGCGCGGAGCTTTTCCGATCGCGACGTCGTTATTCTCCTTCTCGTTTGTTCCTCCTTTTTCTTTCCTTCTCCTTCTCCACTGCTTGGCTCGCGCTCGTTTCCCGCCAAGAAGAACGTGTTTTGCTTCTTTCCGTTCGCAAGGGAAAGCTTTTCGGTCGCTTTTATCCTGGACGACTTTGAAGAGGAAGGAGATGCGATCGTTTCCAAAGATTTCAAGCAAGGTACAAAGACACCAGCGATGGCGCATCCGTACCTGCAAAACATCCCCGGGACGAGAAAGAAGAGCGAACACGCCAACAGAGCGCCCGTCGTGTTCTCTAGCGCGACGCGCGAAATTTCACCCAGCCGTGGACTGAACATGCCTATGACTGAAACACACGCGCGCAACCACACGATGATGACTCTTTTCGACGAATCTCTCAGTTTCTTTGTCAACACGTTTCTGTAGCCCACTAAACCGCTGCCGCGTTTTCTCGTCTTGGGCTTCCTCCTCGATCGTCTTTGTTGTTCGTTTTCCACTCTACCAGGAGGTAACGGCGGTAATTCACCTTGACCGTGACGTTGACGAGATCGACGACGAAGCCCGCCGGTATTCATATTCTCGTATACGTCGTCGCGTCTTTTCTTTCTAGATGAGAAAAGACTCAGCGAAGATTCCGATGCCGCAGATTCTGAAGACGATGAAGACAAAACCTCATCGTCTCTTTTCTTCTTGTCGTATTTGCTACTTTTTGTGGCGTATTTACCATCGATATCATTATAGTCTTCATCATCATCGCTACTATCGCCAGACGTATTATCGTCGTCATATTTGTAGGACACGCCATCCTCTTCCGCGTACTCATCATCGGTTTCATCGTCTGCGTCAGAACGCAGCGCAGAAGCCATCATCATCGAAAGACTCGACGCGCTACCGCTACTCTTCATGCTGATCTTTCCTCTTCGTTTCTTTTCTCTTCTCCGTTTTCTTCGCGCCGACGCAAACTTGTTATACATCGGAGTAAACACTGTATCTACGGTGAAATACGCTCCATTCATGAGCGGCATTTCGAGCCAAAGGACAAAAACGCAGCACATCTCCAGCCAAGAAGGCCAAAACAAGCTGACACTGGTAGATAGGAAAGGTACGTCCGCTAAAAGCGCCAGAGGGCCAATTGCGACCCAATATCTGGCCCATTTCTCAATCTCTTCCTCCTGCTCCTTTTTCGATTTCGCATCTCCACCTTCTCTGTCGCTGGCGTCGTCGTATCCTACGTTCTCGACCTCCTCTGCTCCGCGCACTCTGACATCTTCTAACGCCATCAACGTCTTGAAAATTGGATACAAGAAACCGACGCTCGCCAAACAATATCTCGTCCTCAACACTGAAACCCTCAAAACGGTTGGCACCGCTCGCGTTACGAACGCCTTCGCGCAATAGAAGAAAATCGCGTGCGGCACCACCTTCCCTAAAAATCTAAGAAACCTCACCGTCCTCCTCCGAAACTTCCTTCCTGACTCCACGACAGTCCTCGGTACCGCTTGCGTCCAGAAAATCTTCACCCGTCGCAACCTTCTCGTCCATCTCACCAACGGTTCCCACACTTTCTTCCTCGCCGCTCGCTCCGCTTTCCTCCATCCTTTCTGCACGCGTTCCTCGATTACGGCTCGTTTCTGTTCCATCGTTGCGCGAACAACCATCCACTTCGCCCCAAATCGTCGAACCAAAACCTTTCGCACAATCAGCGCACCGTTGCGAAGAAACAAAATCGCGATACCATACACAACGACTTTTCGCGCGAAGAAAAGAAAAGTCCGTCGCGGCGCCCGAGTCGCGTACGAGGCCCCCTCACCGTCGTCGTCGTCGCCATCGTAATAGTAGTCCCGCGACGACGACGACCACGACGGCGAATCCATCGCAAACATCGCCACCCACACCCCTATCCGTTTCACTCGATCAACCGTCGCTCTCTTCATTCGCATCGCCGCCGGCCAACTCGCCTTGGCGAACAAATACGCAGACAATCTCGCGCTGTGCAGAGACAATTCGAGCAACTCCTGCGTCGAGAGCGAGTGCACGTCGTCGTCGTCGTCGTCGTCGTAATCATCACGATGATAATAAAAAGAAGAATAAGAAGAACGGCGCATCGATGACGACACATCGTCCTCGTATTCTCCTTCCACCGTGACCTCGTCTCCTCTCTCTTTCCTCGCCCCGGCGCGGAAGATGCCGCTTCTGCGCTCCAACTGTTTCCCGAGCCATTCGGAAGACCAGCACGCCGAGGACGACGAGGAGAAGGAAGACGACGACAACCCGCCGCGAAAATACCCGCGATACCACCGCCGGAAACACGACGCGAACACGACGCCGAAGAGGAACGCGAACGCGAACCCGCGCGATGATGGCGACGAGGACGCCTCGTTGCGCCTTCTTTTCATGAAAACTTTTTTTTTTAGTGCGGGAAAACGCAAAACTTTTCTCCTTTTCTACTCCAAAATGCGCGATAAAAAGAGCGCTCCGCGGAAGGAGAAGAGCGAACGCGCGCGCGCGCGTGCGAGTGCATACATATACGTATCGCTCACGCGCGAGCGCGCTTCGGGTCTTTACTGAGATTTGTGCGCGTTCGGTTTTGCGTTCAAATCTCTTCTTCTTCTTCTTCTTCTTCTTCTTCTTCTCCTTCGCGCGAGTGAGAAATAGATACGATGCGACGACGGAACTTGCTCCTCCTCGCGGTGTTTCTCGTCCTGTTCGCCTTCCTCGCGCGGACGACGCAATTCTACGCGGATGTGTTGCAAACGTATTCGGGTTCCAACGACGCCGAGGCACGCGCGGATGGCGGGGCGAGCGCGAAGGCGAGTTTGCGAAGAAAAGAAGAGGATGAGGAAGAAGAAGAAGAGGAGGACGACGACGAAGACGAAGACGAAGAGGACAAAGATGCGGCGACGTCTTCGACAGGAGCGGATAAAATGCCTTGGTTCCCTAAAGACATGGAAACGAGAACGCGAGATATCACCGTACAGATTAGGAAAACGCTCGTGGAGGAGAACGGATGGAAGCGTCCGAAAATATATACCCGCAGAGAAGATACGGACGCGTTGAAGATGTTCGATGGTATCGATAAAGAAATCGAGACGTTTAAAGGAAACGCGGAGGAGTGGAGGCGAGTGCGCGCGGTTGTTGGTGCGGATTCTGTGGGCGTGGTGTACATGGCCACTGGGAATACTCGCTTCATCGATCGAGCGGCGATGGTGGCGAGTCGATTGAAAGCGCACTCTAAATCCAAATTGAGTAAACAAGTTCGATTTTGTTTGTATACCGATAAGAGTTTATACGACAGTTGGATGAGCAAGTTGGTGCAGACGAGGGAAAAAGTAGAGAAGGAAGGCTGGGATGCCGTCGGGGTGACTGACGGCGGGGGATGGATTTCGCCGATAAATTCCAGAAAGAAATACATGCTCGGGAATCCGTTCGACGAGGTTGTGTTTTACGAAGGGTTAGAGGACGTGTTGGTGGACGAAAAGTCGGTGAAGCAAGTCGAAAAGAGCGTGGCTAAACGAAAGTCGAGCGGTGGGAAAGTGACGAATACGAATTTACCGCTGATGTTTTTCTTGAAGAAGATTGTTTCTTTAGCTGGCGCGCCGTACGCGAGAACGATTTTTGCAGACGGCGATACGTGTTCGTGCGGCGATTACGTCGGGGAGATGTTCGAGGAATTAGAAGGAAGGTTTCCATCAGAGCGAGAACTTGAGGCGAGTAAAGAGAGTAGTAATGGTAGTGGTGATAGTTTTAGCAATATCATTAGACGAAGAAGAAAGGAGAACAGCATAGAGACGGTCCCAGAAAATGGATACGATTTCATGCATATTGTCGATCCGGCACGCAACCAAGGGGGAAATCATCTCGGTTACGATTTGCGCGAGTTTTACGAAACAGAAATCACGTATCGCGAGGCTAAGTTCAGAAGGGTAAACAAAACGTTCGAGGAAAGAAACGTCGGTTTTATCGTCTATCGCCCGAATAAACTCACGACGACGATATTCAGACAGTTTGCGGAGCTATTACTCGGCGCGATCAACCATAACGCGTTGGTCCGAAACGAACAACCTGCGTATACGGAAGCGCTGTGGATGTGGAAAGACGCCATAAACGAGCGCATTTTAAACAATCGTAACGACGTGTGCAGGAAGCTTTCGAAAGGTGAGAAGGAGTATTGTCAGAAGCCTCCGTTCAAGCCGCACAAATTGGCGAGACCGGGTCCGTTGTGTAGGAGAGGCTGTCGGTTTGCTCACGAGAAGTGCGAATGTTGGAAGAACCGGTATTTGAACTCGCAGTATAAAAGTGATAGTAGTGGTGGTACGAGTAGTGATAAGTGGTCGAACGCGACAGTCAATTAGCGTTTTATGCCTACTTCGAATATGAAAATTAAAAAATAATTACAGCGTCGCAAAATTATGCTCGTCGAGTTTCGCGTTTTGCATCGCGCACTCCCTCAACCAGTTTCCGTTGACAATAAACAACCCTCTTTTTCTTCCCCACTTTACTTTTTCCGTATTGTCCGCTCTCGCCAAAACGTGCGTGACGTTATCTTCCATCGCAGTTGCAATGGTTGCGCCTAGTCCCACCGCTATGAGTAAAAGCGGGTGTCGATCTGGTCTTTCGTCGTTTGAAGGCGTAATTCCGCTCGGTAAGATGACGCAACCCTTCAAGAGAAGTAGCGATGGATCCACGCTCTCACCATTTCGTTCGAAGACCTCTCGCACGTCTTTATGTTCTTCCTTTTCTCGATGACCATTGTCGTCGCTAAACGCCATCATCCTATGCGCAACCGTCAACACGGCCAAGACGTCCTTCAGAACCTCTCTGTGTTTTGCCGGTGCGCCTTCCTCCACGGCCTCGCCTTCGTCTAGCCCTCTCTCCATGACGCTCGACTTCTCCATCTCCCTAAAACTCGTAGCTGATTTCCGAAAGAAGTGGTACCTATCCACGCGTATGAGGTTCCTCGCGTGTCTCGGCCACACCCGGCTCGTATCGTCCACGATCATTGTACAATCGTCCCCACCTAATACTATATCTAAATCCTTCGTCCTCGAACACGTGGAATCGCTATTACCTATAATCCTTCCGTGGAAGTACTTCCCTTCCGGATCGATTAACGATGCCATCTCGTGCGCGTAATTCTTATCCCCCATCGTGTACACGTGCATCCTGCATATCTTCGCCGCTTCTTCCAGAAACTCAAAAACGTACGGTCGAAGCTTCGTGTACGTCGAAAAGTGACTCAAACAATATAAATCCGGAAACCGAGGCCGCCTTCCTCCTCCACCATCTCCACCACCGACTAAACCGAGCAACTTACTCCTCAAAGCGTCCTCCTCCTCCCTCTTCTCCACTTTCCTGTCCAACGTTTCTCTCTCTTCGTCGTTCAACTCGTCGAACCGACACGAGTTCAACAACGTGTGGTCTAAATCCAAAACCAAGAAAAGTTTCCCTTGCTTTAACGTCGCCATTCTTTCCTCGCTCTTCGCCTCTTTCAAGAGCTTATCGGAAACGGTCAACCCTTCGTGCAAATACCGCACCGCCGTTTTCGCGTTCGCGCCGCTCTCCTCTCTCCTCTCTTCGTCTCCTCCATCTCTCGCATTTGCCGTCGCTCTTTGCCCACAGTGCACGCAAATCCCAAACATAAACGCCGGATGTTCGCACTCCGAAACAGACGACGCTCGAACACCATCACCACTCTTCCCCGCGCCCGCGTCCTTCCCATCGTTCACCACCTTTCGTCGCTTCACCAGCCGTCTCGCGCCGTGGGGAATGTTGCTCGTCGCGATGTTGTTGTTGTTGTTGTTCTTCTCCTTCTCCGTTTTCGTCGAGACCAAATTGTTGTCTTTTTTCTCGCTCTCCTTTTCTTCTTCTTCTTCTCCTCCTCCTTCTCCTCCTCCTCCAGCTTTGCCTCGGAGCAGCGACGCGGTCATCTCTTTCGCCAGAGAGTCCTCGGAGCCGGAGGAGTCCGAAGAAGCCATATCTCTTTTCTATGTGTGCGCTTCTTTTTTAAAAAAATTCG